>SXGR01658630.1_pt1 | contig 11454 bp, 11 predicted proteins | sample 3174711 | NCBI WGS metagenome assembly SXGR01 (sample SAMN11356860, study PRJNA531348) | freshwater metagenome | isolation source: freshwater sample F1-60 | place: China: Fuxian Lake, Yuxi | collected 2017-12-25
ACCCGAAGGTCGGCGTAGCTGGCCCCGCCCGCTCTGGCCGCCGACAGGGCGGCATCGGCCAACCGGTGCAGTGGCAGGGCGAGAAAGTCATCGTCGACGCGGCGGTGCCGGGAGGATTCGCTCACGGAACCACCGTAGCTGCGGCTGGGGACTGGATACCCTTTCGGCATGTCCCCGAGTCCACCCGCGTCCGCTGAACTGCGCGGGTCTGGGAGTCTCGGCCGTCGGGTGGTCATCCCCGAATCAGCTTCGAGCGCGGTCTCACACCACGGGGTTACCCGATGAGTCCGACCATTGCCGTAGGGCTGCAGGTCAGCACTCAGCCGCCCCTGGGTGTCACCCGTGCCGCCGTGATCGCAGCCCGGGCCATGCGACTGGAATCATTGATGCTTATCGACCATTTCCAGAATGTCTTCCCCAAAAGTCTGTGGAATGAGAATTTCACCTGGGTCGCCAAGCAACGCCCCAGCCCCCACGAGATGTTCGAATATCAGGTCATGGCTGGCTACCTCGCACCGAAAGTCGGGCGGATGCGGCTCGGTGTCGGAGTCACCGAGGCGGTCCGCCGGCATCCCGTCATGATCGCCCAGGCCATGCTGACCCTGTCCCACCTCGTCAAGCGCGCGCCAATCCTCGGTATCGGAGCTGGCGAGCGGATGAATATCGACCCGTATGGACTAGACTTCTCGACGCCGGTGAACCGCCTGGAGGAAGCCCTCCAGATCATTCGGCTGTGCCTGTCTGCAAGCGGCCCGATCTCGTTCTCCGGCAGGCACTTCCAACTCGACCGGGCGACGATGGACCTCAAGGCGGCACCCGGCAGGACACCTGAGATCTGGGTAGCCGGCCAAGGCCCGCGAATCCTTCGTCTCACCGGGGAATACGGCGATGGCTGGTATCCGGCCTCGGTGGTCTCGCCCCGGGAATACGCCGACAAACTCGCCACCGTGCGATCGGCCGCCACTGACTCGGGCCGCGATGCCGCTGGCATCACCCCGGCACTGCACCGTTTCGTGGTATTCGGTTCCTCTGAGGCCGAGGCGCGCGCGATGTTACGTCACAAAGCAATACGTCTCCTGGGCCTCGGAGCACCCGCCGAGGTGTGGGACAGCTCCGGCGTGCGGCATCCGCTCGGCGATCAGTTCAACACCATCGTCAACTTCGTGCCGGACCGCCACGACCGCGCCTTCGTCGAGGAGGCGATAAACACCGTCCCCGAGTCCGTGATGACCGAAGGCCCCCTGCTGTGGGGCACGCCAGCGCAGGTCACGGCCAAGCTACGGGCCTTCGGAGATGTAGGACTGCGCCATGTGGTCCTCGCCCCCGTCTCGGGGCTGGTATCCAAAAAGGCCCTGTTGTATGGCCTTCGGGCTACCGCGCAGGTCGCCCGGACGCTCAGCAGGTCCGCGTGAGCCGCCTACGTTCGGCCCTGCTGGGTTACGGACTGCTGGCGCCGAGCATTTTCGGCGTGGTGTGTTTCCTGCTGCTGCCGATGCTGGTGGTGGGGTGGCTGAGCCTGCACCGTTGGGATCTGCTCTCCCCGATCCGCTATGTGGGCCTGGATAATTGGCGTTCGGTACTCAGCGACGCGGACTTCGGCAACTCGTTGCTGATCACGCTTGCCTTCATCGCCATCGTGGTTCCGACACAGGTGGCGCTGGGCCTTGCCGCGGGCGCAATGCTCGCGCGCGGACTTCCCGGCACCGCGATATTCAGGGCGCTGTACGTGATCCCGTGGATCTGCTCCCCGCTGGCGGTGGCGGTGCTGTGGCGCTGGATTCTGGCGCCTACCGACGGTGTGGTCGGCACTGTGCTGGGCCGGCGCATCGAGTGGCTGACCGATCCGGGCCTGGCGCTGCCGGTGGTGTCGGCGGTGACCGTCTGGACCAATGTGGGCTACGTCGCGCTGTTCTTCCTGGCCGGGATCCTGGCCATCCCTCCGCAGGTCCACGACGCCGCCCGTATCGACGGCGCCACCGGGTGGCAGCGGTTCTGGCGCATCACGTGCCCAATGCTGCGCCCGACGTTCTTCTTCGTCTCAGTCACCGGCGTGGTGAGCGCGGCGCAGGTCTTTGACACGGTGTACGCGCTCACCGGCGGCGGACCGGCGGGCCGCACCGACCTGGTCGCGCACCGGATCTACGCCGAGGCGTTCGGGGCGGCCGCGATCGGACGGGCGGCGGTGATGGCTCTTGTGCTGTTTGCGTTCCTGGCGGGTGTCACCGTCATCCAGCACCTCTACTTCCGCAACCGGATCAGCTACGACACGTACTGAGGACGCCGCAGGAGTGACCGGCGCCGGGACGTCGAACGGCCGCTGGTAGGCCGACTCGACGATCGGGCGCAGGATCGGATCCAGTATCGGGTTCAGCATCGGAGCCAGCAGGCCGGTCATTTCCACCAGCGGAAGCATCGGGCTGGGCACGAACACATAGGTGATCTTCCCGGGATTGCCCTCGGCGTCATCCGGCGTGTAGCGGATATTGGCCGGATCCTCCAGATCGACATCGAAGTACCCGAACACATGTGTGGTCGATCTGCCCACCGCCGCATTGAGTGCGGCCAGCAGATTGGTCTTGTCGGTGGGGACGTCGGCCCATCCGTCGTACTGCCGGATCACCTCGATCCCCGAGTACGCGGAGTCGGTCGGCACCGGATTCGGGGCGCGGCCGCCGACGACATTCTCCGGGTTGCCGATCGAGACCCAGGAGACTTTGGCGGGGTCGGGGGCGCTCGACGGGTCGGAGGCCCAGTGCCGCAACGCCGTGTAGATCACCTGTCCGCCCTGGCTGTGGCCAACCAGGGTGATCGGCGTGGGATCACCGGCGCGGCTGTCCACGGCAGCCTGAAGCCGGGCCGCGCCCTCGTCGTTGAACGGCTGCCCGAAGGGGATCGCCGGGTAGTAGACGGGATCGCAGGAGTTGGGCGAGGAACACAGGTCACCACGAAGCTGGCGAGGGGTGAAGAAGAAGAACGGCTGGATCCCGATCAGACCGCCCTCGAACGTCAGGACAGTGGACGCCAATCGCACCTGCGCATCGGCCTCCCGCACCGCGGGCCCAGACGCCGGCAAACCCGCTCCGACTCCGGCGGCGACCACGCTCACCGACAGAGCGATGCTCAGCAGTGTTCTCATTCTTCCCCCTGATTCCCGCAGCAAAGGATACTGTCCGCGGCGCGATAAAGTCACGTCTCGTGAGCATCGAGGGCCGGCGGTCGCGGGCAATCCCGATCTACGCCGCACTGGTGCTTGCCGCGGTGCTCACCGTCGCACCGTTCGGCCTGGGCCTGCTGACGTCGGTCACCTCAGCCCGGCAGTTCGCCACCGGAACGCCGCTCGCGCTGCCCGACCCGGCCACCCTCGCGAACTACACCGCACTGGGCGGGGCGGGCTTCGGGCGGGCGATCCTGGTGACCGCGCTGATGACGGCGATCATCACCATCGGGCAGTTGACCTTCTCGGTGCTGGCGGCCTACGCGTTCGCCCGATTGGAGTTTCCCGGACGCGACGCCCTGTTCTGGGTGTACGTGGCGACGCTGATGATTCCCGCGACCGTGACGGTGGTGCCGCTGTATCTGATGATGGCCGAACTCGGTCTGCGCAACACCTTCTGGGCGCTGGTGCTGCCGTTCCTGTTCGGCTCGCCGTATGCGATCTTCCTGCTGCGGGAACATTTCCGCGCCATCCCCGCCGACCTGCTCCATGCCGCACGCCTCGACGGCGCGAACACCCTGGACGTCATCGTGCATGTAGTGCTGCCGATCAGCAGGCCGATCCTGGCAACACTGACGCTGATCACGGTCGTCTCCCAGTGGAACAGCTTCATGTGGCCACTGGTGATCACCAGTGGCGCCACCTGGCGGGTCCTCACGGTGGCCACCGCCGGCCTGCAGTCGCAGTACAACGCGCAGTGGACGCTGGTGATGGCTGCGACGACCGTGGCGATCGCCCCGTTGGTGGTGCTGTTCGCGGTGTTCCAACGCCATATCGTGGCCTCGATCGTCGTCACCGGCTTGAAGTGACCGCCCGCCCGCGGTTCTCCACGATGGCACTGGCCGCGCTCGTTGCGGTCGCCATGCTGCTGGCCGGCGCCGTCGTCCTGCTGGGGCGCGACGGTGATCCTGCCGGCAGGACCGTGGTCACGGTGCGACTGTGGGACGAGCAGGTGGCGGGTGCCTACCGGGAGTCATTCGCGGAGTTCAGCCGGGCACATCCCGAGATCGAGGTGCGCACCACCCTGGTCTCCTACGCCGGCTACTTCGACACCCTGCGCACCGATGTGGCCGGAGGTGGTGCCGATGACATCTTCTGGATCAACAACTCGCACTTCGCCGAATACGCCGACAACGGACACCTCATGCCGATCACCACCCCGTCGCCGGACTGGGAGCCCACCGTGGTCGGCCAGTTCACCCGGAACGGCGTGCTGTGGGGCGTTCCGCAACTGACCGACGCCGGAATCGCGCTGTATTACAACGCGGAACTTCTCGCCGACGCGGGGGTGTCGCCCGCCGAACTGGGTTCCGCCCGTTGGGATCCCGACCCGGCTCGCGATACTCTCCGGCCGCTACTGGCCCGGCTGACCATCGACACCGCCGGCCGGACCGCCACCACCGCGGGGTTCGACCCTCGGCGAGTACGCCAATGGGCGTACAACGCGGCCAACGATCTGCAGGGCATCACCCTCAACTACATCGGCTCGGCCGGTGGGACGTTCAGCGAGGGCGACCGATTCACCTTCGACTCGCCCGCTGCCGCCGCCGGAATCGGCTACGTCGTCGATCTGATCAACACCGACCACGTCGCCCCGCCGGCGTCGGACACCAACGACAACGGCGACTTCTCCCGCAACCAGTTCCTGGCCGGGCGGATGGCGGTGCTGCAGTCCGGCACCTACAACCTGGCCCAGATCGCCGATCAGGCCCGCTTTCGATGGGGCCTGGCCATGCTTCCCACCGGTCCGGCGGGTCGGGTGAGCGTCACCAACGGCATTGTCGCAGCAGGCAATCCGGCCAGCCGCCACCCCGCGGCCGTCCGGGCCGTGCTGGACTGGATGGGCGGGAAGGGGAATGAATACCTGGGCCGGCGCGGGGCGGCCGTCCCGGCGGTACTGCCGGCCCAGCGGGTGTACTTCGACTACTGGAGAGACAGAGGTGTCGACGTCACCCCGTTCTTCGCGGTGCTCGACGGCCCGCGCATCGCCGCACCGGGTGGCGCCGGTTTCGCGGCGGGCTTCCAGGCGATCACACCGTTGTTCGACGAGATGTTCCTGGGCCGGCACCCGGTCGCCGAGACCCTGGCCACCGCCCAGCAGGCCGCCAACACCGCGGCGTCCCGGTGAACCGGCGGACACAAGGGCCGAGCGTGCGCGACGTGCCCGCCCGACAGGCGTGTCGGTGTGCCGACACGCACGCTCGCGCCACGGCTTGGCGGCGGACCGTCAGAAACCCCGGACCTCGGCCACGACCGCCAGCGCGCAGACCACAGCCAGCAGGGTCAGCGCCACCCAGTCGGCGGCCTTCGGGCGCGACGGGGCAGCCGAGATCTGCCCGGTGCCGCCGCGGGCGGTGATCGCATCACCCATCTCGTCGGCGCGGCGCAGGGCGACGGTGATCCCGGCTGCCAGCAGGTCGACCAGTTCGATCGCCCACCTCCGGCGACGCATCCGGCCGTCGGGCAGCACGGCCCGGGGGCGTAGCCGGCGCGCCGCGTAGAGCAGCCGGAACTCGTCGAGCAGCATCGGGAAGGCGCGCAGCGACAGCGCCAGCGCGACGGCCCAATCATCGACCGGGACCCGCAGCGGGCGCAGCGGGCGGCCCAGGGTGGCGATCGCCGGCGCGACATCGGCAACGTTGGTGGTCCACGACACCAGCGCCCCCAGCGTCAGCAGCACGATCGACAGCAGGGTGAACCGCAGGAACTTCAGCAGACCGCCGACCTCGACGTCCGCCGACCAGAGGTGCAACACCGGTTCGCCGCCGCCGAGTGTCGCGGTCACCATGCCCAGCGCCAACAGCAACCACAGCCAACGGGGCACCGACGGGACCGCGCCGCGCGGAATGTGCGCCAGGGCGATCGTCACCGCGACCAGTGCAGCCATCAACCCGATGGCGATCCAGCCGGGGTAGAACGCCAGCAGCAGCGAAATGACGAATACGGCAATGAGTTTGGTGCCGGCCCACAGCCGGTGGATGACCGACGTCCCGGGAACCGGACGCAACAGGACAACGGGCCGCCGCTGCTGCCGGCTCGCGGTCATGACGGCTCCCCCGCCAGCACCCCGCGGTCCAGATGCAGGGTGCGCGGACACAGCTCCTCCAGGCCGGCGAAGTCGTGCGAGATGACGATGACGGTCAACCCGGTGTTGACCCGGAGATCGGTGAGCAGCCGCAGCAAGCCGCGCTGGCTGGCGGCGTCCAGGCCGGCGAGCGGCTCGTCGAGGATCAGCGCCTGCGGCCACCGGGCCAGTAGCCCGGCAATCACCACCCGACGCATCTGGCCGCCGCTGAGTTGGTCGACCCGGCGGCCGGCCAGGGCGGCGTCCAGGCCCACCGTGGCCAAGGCCGCCGCCACCCGGCCGGTGTCATGCGGGGAAAACCCTGCGGCCGAGGCGACTTCGAGGTCGACCCGACTGCGCAGCAACTGGAGCCGAGCCGCCTGGAACGCGATCGCAACATCACCCACGCGTTCGTGGGCGGGCTGGTCGCGCACCAGGCAGGAGCCGGTCGTCGGGGCAGTCAACCCGGCCATGATCCAGGCCAGGGTGGACTTCCCGGAGCCGTTGCCGCCGTGGATCAGTAACCCTTCGCCCTCGCTGACGGTGAAGCTGACGTCCCGCAAAGCGGTCTTGGCCCATGGCGTCCCACTGGCGTATTCATGGCCCACGCCGGCGAGCCGAAGCACCGGCGCACTGCGCCGTGGTGCCGGGGCGAGGGTGGGCGCGGGGGGCGCGCTACTGCCGACCATCACCATGTTGTCCAGCGACTCGCTCAGATTGACGGTGCGGTCGGCGATCTCGGCTTCTTTGTTGTAGTGCGTGATGTGCACCAGCGCCATCCGGTGGTGCGCGCTGAGTCCGGACAGCACCCCGAGCAGGGCGTCCCGGCCCCGCTGGTCGACCATGGTCGTCACCTCGTCGGCGATCAGCAGCGACGGGCGACGGGCCAGCGCGGAGGCCACCGCGAGCCGCTGCAACTCGCCGCCGGAGAGCCCGCCGGTCTCGCGCTCCTCCATACCGGCCAGGCCGACCTCCCCGAGCAGCGCGCTGACGTCGGTCCGGGTGCCCGGCGGCAGGCCCCAGACGACGTCGTCGGCGACCCGGGTGCCCAGCACCTGGCTCTCCGGATGCTGCATGACCACCGCGGTACCACCCAACTGCCCCAGACCTACCCCGCCCGGGCGTTCGATGCTGCCCGAGGTGGGCTCACGACCGCACAGCAGCAACATCAGCGTCGTCTTGCCCGATCCGTTGGCACCGGTGACCGCCAGGTGCTCACCGGGGCCGACCGTCAGGCTCAGCGGTGCCAGCGCGTCGTGCCCGGCACCGGGATAGCGGAACCGGGCGTCCCGCAGTCGCACCGGTACCGGTGCCACCGGTCCGGTCTCCTGCGGGGTCTCCAGCTTGTGAACGTCGGGGATACCGGAGAGCCGTTGCAGCACCCGCGACAGCGCCCACCACCCGATGACCGAGACCAGCATGATGGTCAACACCGAATAGAACATGATCAGCACCGGCCAGTACTGCAGGGCGGTGCCGAACATCGCCCGGGCATCGAGGGCCCCCTGGCGGAAGGGCTCGAATGCCGACATGGCGGTCACCACGCCGTCGACGTTGGCCGTCATCGCCTCGAAGGTCAGGGTGCGCAGCCGAACCAGCACCGTCAGCGCCCCGATAACGAACAGCCCGTTGAGCACTCCGGCGACGGCGGCCACCGCGACCACTGTCGGGCTGCCCCCGCCACGGCGCTTGATGATGCCGGTGAGCCCGCCGACGTAGGCACAGTTGAGCACCACCATGAAACCGCTGATGCCGGCGATCAGGAAGGCCACCGTGCTGGCGGCGAAGGCCGAGGCCAGCAGTACCCGCAGCCGGTACCGGTAGGCCAGCAGCCCCATCGGGACGGCGACCAGCAGGGAGAGCCCGCCCGCGAAGGGCACGACGACCGAGACGATGGTCAGTGCCGCGCTCAGGCCGCCCATCACGGCCGCCTGCGCCATCTCGACCGGGGTCAGCGAACGCGGCAACCGGCGACCGGGCGTCGAGTCAGCCCTCTGCTGCACCGGCGCCGCGGGCCGGGTCGACGTCATCGCTCGATTCTGCCAGTCGCCCGGGGGGTGCCGGTGCTGCGACCTGCCGCCACCCGCGCGCTCACATCCAGACGGTCGAGGTGTCGCTGTCCCGCGGCTGTGCCAGCGGGTGTCCGGCGCCGAGCAGATTTCCGGTGATGGTGCTGCAGATGCGGTACATGGAGATGTCGAAGATGCTGTTGTTCATCGGCTCCTCGATGAAGTGCCCGAGCCGCTCGGCGACGATGAACGTGGTCATCAGCAGCATCCCGATGGCCACGCTGCCGGGGTAGTGGGTGGTGCTGTCGAGCCGGCTGAACGCCATGATCCCGAAGAACCAGGCCAAGCCGCGGATGAACAGGTCGTAGTGAATCGGCACCGGCTCGTTGCGGATCCGCTCCAGGCCGCTCTGGGCGGTGGCCGCCCCGGTGTTCGCCGTCATCAGCAGCAACCGTGCCTGCGGGTCGATGTGGCCGTCGGCGGCGAGGGTCTGGATGTCGGCGGCCTGCCGGTTGAGCAGATCCACCGCGTCGGCGCCGGCCGGATCCTCCGGGGTCAACTCCCGCACCCCGGGCAGCGGCGGGATCCGCCGCAACTCGGCGGTCAGCGTCCAGCAGTATCGGACCTGCCGGCGGCGCATCCGGTCCAGGATCGCGGCGACCCCGGGCGAGCCGGTGTCGATCGAGGTCAGCCCGTTGTGCAGGGTGCGCGCATTGATGATGATGCTGCCCCAGAGCGTGCGGGCCTCCCACCACCGGTTGTAGGCGGTGGTGTTGCGGAAGGCGATGAAGATCGACGCGCCGATACCGAGCACCGAGAGCACCGCGGCCGCGTACTCGCTCTGCGCGGCGTCCGGAACCGGAATCAGCAGGGCGACCACGACGAGGATCGCCAGGAAGGTGTAGCGAAGCTGCCACAACACCAGACCGATGACCCGCAGCGGGCCCAGTCGACCAACGGTTCGGATCACGGGTCGGAACTGCTCTCAGCCGTCAGGCTTCAGGGCCAGCTTGACGAGTCCGGCAGGGTGTCGCCGGGTGCGTAGGGGTTGTTGGCCAGATAGCCGATGCAGGTGCCGACCCGCCCCGGCAGGCACGGCCCGCCGCCGACCGAGGGTGTGCCGCTGTCCGCCATCTGCCAGCAGGTCCCCGAGTTGGGATCGGCCATGAAGCCGGCCGCGCAGTTCTGACCAGGGGTGGCCGGCACCGGAGGGACGGCGGCGGCGGGCGCCGCGGCGAACACCGCTGCCGCTGCAGCGGTCAACACCACCGACACTCTCGTCCGGGACGTCATCGAGGCGTTTCTCCGTCGGGTCGAAGTGCACCGTGCTGGGGGGCTCCCCCGGATGGACTCGAACCATCAACCGTCCGATTAACAGTCGGAAGCTCTGCCAGTTGAGCTACAGGGGACCGCACCCGCGCGTTGCCGACGCGGGCCGGGGAAACTTTAGCGTACCCGGCTGCCTCGACGCACCGCCCGGGTGCGTCAGGCAGGATGGGAGCCGAAGGAGGGAGCGCAGTGATCGGTTTTGTGGCCGTGCTGGCGGCCGGCTACGTACTGGGCACCAAAGCCGGGCGGGAGCGATACGACCAGATCGTCGGCACGGCTCGCGCAGTGACGGGTCACCCGGCGACCAAAGCGGTGATCGACGCCGGACGCCGCAAGATCGCCGACCGGGTCTCCCCCGACCCCAAAATGGTGGAACTGACCGAAATCGAGATTGATCCCCAGACGACGGTGATCGAACCCGGGCGCCCGGCGGCTCCGTGATCGGTGCGGTTAGGGGTTGATGCCCTGGTTGATCGTCTGGCCCGGCAGCAAGGGGCCGGTGGTGACGCCCAGCCCGCCACCCGGACCGTAGACCCCGACGCTGGGGGTTCCGATGTAGGTCGGGTTGCCGTTGGAGTAACCCATGCAGATTCCTTCATCGCGCGCGCCGAACCAGGCCAGGCACTTGCCCTCCGCAACGGCCGCGGCCGGGAAGGCGAGGGGGACGACGGCCAGCACGCCCGCCACGGCGATGCGCCGCAGCACTGCGTTCGGGGTAGCCATACCTGACCTTTCGCCGGAGAGTTCCGATTCGTTAACGATACCGCAGCTCACGCGCTCAGGTCATCCCCGCTGGCCTGCTCGAGCAGGCTGCGCCGGTAGGCCTCCAGCGCCACCAGATCCCCGAACAGGGCGTGGTACTCGTCGCTGTGCTCGACCGGGGACATCCGCTGCAACTTGGACTTGACCTCGGCGACCTGCCGCCCCACCCACACCTCCTGCAGGCGGGCCAGCACGCCGCCGATGTAGCGCGGCAGCCGGTCCTCGTCGTCGACCTTGATGGACTCCACCCCGAGCTCGCTGACCAGGCCGGCGACTGCCGGGGTGGCGGCGTGGTCGCGGACCCCCTCGATCCACTGCCCGCCGGTCAGACCGCTGGACGTACCGCCGGCCGCCTCGATCGCGGAGCGGACCGCGACATAGCCCGGGTGGGTGAAACTCTCGGTGGTGAGAGAGTCGAACACCGGTCCGGCCAGCGCCGGGTACTGCAACGCGCTTTTGAGAGCCTCGCGCTGCGGCCACAGGGCGGGGTCACGCGGGTTGGGCCGGTCGACCGCCGGGGTGCGCGGCGCACCGGCCGGGGCACCGGCCCGGACGCCGGGCTTGCGCCCGGCCTCCTCGCGGACCCGCCCGAGGACTTGGGCGACGTCATCCCAGCCGACCCATCCGGCCAGTTGACGGGCGTACTCGTCACGCAGCGTGGGGTCCTTGATCTTGGCGACCATCGGAACGCACTGCCGCAGCGCGCCCACCCTGCCCTCCACACGGTCGAGATCGTGGTCGGCGAGGGTGCTGCGGATGGCGAACTCGAAGAGCGGGGTCCGCCGTGCCACCAGGTCGCGCAGCGCCGCGTCCCCTGCGGCCAGACGCAGATCGCACGGGTCCATTCCATCGGAGGCCACGGCGACGAAGCTCTGCCCGGCCAGATTCTGCTCCCCGGCGAACGCCTTGAGCGCGGCGGCCTGCCCGGCGGCGTCGCCGTCGAAAACGTAGATGAGTTCGCCCTTGAAGAACTTGTCGTCCATCATCAGCCGACGCAGCATCGACAGGTGCTCGTCGCCGAATGCGGTGCCGCAGGAGGCGACCGCGGTGGTGACCCCGGCCAGGTGCATGGCCAT
>SXGR01001700.1_pt1 | contig 11453 bp, 10 predicted proteins | sample 3174711 | NCBI WGS metagenome assembly SXGR01 (sample SAMN11356860, study PRJNA531348) | freshwater metagenome | isolation source: freshwater sample F1-60 | place: China: Fuxian Lake, Yuxi | collected 2017-12-25
GGCCAGTTGACCGAGGCCGTGCGCCGCAAGCCGTATGCCGTGATCCTCTTCGACGAAATCGAAAAGGCCCACCCGGATGCGTTGCAACTCCTGCTGCAGATCATGGAGGACGGACGGTTGACCGACTCGCTCGGCCGCGTTGTCGATTTCCGCAATACGATTATTATCATGACGTCCAACGTTGGTGCGCAGCTGCTCCAACGGCAGACGTCGATGGGGTTTGCGGCCGCGGGGTCGAGTTTCAACGACGCCGAGAAGATGCGCGAGAAAGTGCTCGAAGAAGCGAAACGCGTGTTTAAGCCCGAGTTCCTCAATCGCATTTCGGATATCATTTTCTTCCGACCACTGGACAAAGCGGACCTGATCAAGATCGTCGAATTGGAGACGGCGCAATTCGCGAAGCGTCTGACCGATCGGAAAATCGCGCTGGAGTTTACCCAAGGTGCGAAAGACCTTCTGATTGAAAAAGGCTACGACGAGAAATACGGCGCGCGGCCGCTCCGCCGGGCCGTCGAACACTACCTCGAAGATCCGCTTGCAGAAGCGCTCCTGCGCGGTGAAATTAAGGACGGTGAGCTCTGCCTCGTCGGCCGCGACGGCGAGAAGCTGATTTTCAAACAAAAGACGCCTACTGCCGACACCGGCGTGGCGCCCTGAAAAAAGCGGCCAACTGCCGCCTAACGAAAACCCCGGCTACGAGTAAAACGGGCCGGGGTTTTTCATTCCCACCCGGGGACGCGGTGATCAAGGTGCCACGATGAGACTGGCGCATGGATTCTTGCTGTGGCTGGGCTGGCTGGGCACACCGCTCGCGGCCCAGCCGGCAGTCATTCCCGCAGGGGAACTTGTCCAGGTGCCCAGCTCAGCTCGGCTGGCAGTCGTCCACGCGGCGGCGCAGCGGGACGGCTGGGCGCCGCACGTCGCGTCCCTGCGGGCGGCGGCACTGGGGGCCTATCACCGGGACAAGCTAGCGGTGGCCGCGGCGTGGTTTAATGTTTATCGCTGGGCGGCGCTGTGGGGTGAAACGGAAGCTGCTTTTGTGCCGCGGTGGATTACGGCGGTGGCGACCATGAACGTTGCCCACCGCAACCTGCCCACGCGTTTTGCCACTCGGGAGGTCCCCGTCGGCGCGGTGGTTTCCTCCGAGCTGCAGGCTTGGCTGTTGGGTAACGCGGTGTTCTCGGCCGATTTTTTCGAACTGCTGTCACCAGTAGATTTCATCCCTCGTGTGCTGCAGATTATGGACACGCTGTATCGCGCTGATCCGGCCCGGTTCAAGACCTACGCCAACCTCGCGCTCGCCATCGCTGTCGTGTTTGACGTTCCGCCGCCCCCAGACTGGCCACATGGGCAAGTATCAGCGACGGCCTTACCCCGAGAATTTCCGGCTCCGACCGAGGCGTTCGCGTGGTGGATCAAACGGGACCAGCTTGGCCACGGTTATCACAAACTCGCTCGCCTCAGACCCGGGGAGCTGAAGTTTGTGGTCGATGCGGCGGCGCCGTTCAGCGAGCTGGAATGGGCGGAAAAAACGGCGGACTATCCCCTGAGCCAACTCGCGCGCGCCTACACCCTGGTGCGGTATCGCACGGACCGCGTGGCCAACAATAATCCGAATTGGCCGGGTCGCTCCTACACGCTGCCGGATATTCTGGCGGCCGGCGGCATCTGTTGTGACCAAGCTTATTTCGCGACCCAAGTCGGCAAGTCCCGGTTGGTTCCCACTCTCCTGTTTTACGGCGCGGGCAAGGACGGGCGGCACGCCTGGTTTGGCTTTCTCGATGGCAACCAGACGTGGCAGCTCGACGCCGGACGTTACGCGGAACAGCGCTTTGTCACCGGCTTCGCGCGCGACCCGCAGACGTGGCGGGAATTCTCCGACCATGAGCTCCAATTCCTCGCGGAGCGGTTTCGCGATTTACCCTCGTTTCGGCAATCGCGGGTCCATGTGGACTTTGCGGCGGACTACCTGACGGCGGGCGATGCCGCGACGGCGGCCAGCGCGGCGCGCAAGGCCGTGAACTTCGAGCGGCGCAATCAACCGGCGTGGGAGACGCTCCTCGCGGCAGGTCAGAAGTTGGGCCGGGATGCGAAGACGCTGGAGGCGGTCATGCGCGAAGCGGTGCTCGCTTTTCAACGGTATCCAGATCTTGAAGCACACTATATCAGTCGCACGGCCGCGAGCTTGCGGGCACGGGGCGAAACGAGCCTCGCGGATGCGGAGTCACGCCGGATTGTGAATAATAATAGGAGCGCGCGTTCTGACCTGGGCGTGCAGCAGTCGCGAGAGACTTTGCTGCGTTCGTTTTCGACGCAGTCGTTGCCGCAGCAAATGAGCACCTACAATTCGCTCCTCGATCAACATGGCGGCGGTGCCGGCATCGGCTTCTTTGACCAAGTGGTCGTCGTGTTTGCCGAGCACATGGTGCGCCTGCAGCAGCCGGCGGAGGCCGTGCGTGCCGTGGAACGGGCGCGTCGCACGCTTAAGGTCGAACCCAACAGCCAGTTGGACAAAGAACTGCTGCGCCTGCTCAAGGAGATCAAGGTGGCGAAGTGATCCGCCTGCGGTCAGCCTACACCGATCAGATTTTTGGGAGTGGTCGCGGCTTCAGCGAGTCCGCTTCTCGCAAAGAAAAATCATCAAACTCGGCCCAGTCACCGCTCATTTGGTTTTGCAGATGCACGCCGATGCCGACCCAAGCGGCCTCTCGGGGAGCGTGCCCTCCTTGCTGCAACTGAACCCAATCGGGCCAAAAACCATCGGGCAAGCGCGCGGCCATGGATTTCCCGAGGTGACGGCCCTGCGCGTCGAGCCAGCCGAAGGTCAGGAAAACGGCATTGCTCGACGCGACGTGGCCCCGGGCGCGGACCGATGCGACATAGAGCTGACCGGATTTCGCGGGGAGCCATTGGAAAACGGTGGTGTTCACGGCCCCGCTAATGCGCAAACCGGCCGCGCCGCCACGGGCCGCGGTGGTTGTCACTTCGCCGACGTGCGTTTGCGTCGGCTCGATCTGGCTTTGCCAGGCACCGGGCAAAGCGATCCCATAGGGCAGTCCGGCGATTTTCCGCCCCGCCCCAGCCGGACCCTCCAGCCCGCCATCGGTGAGCCGTTCAGTCGCCGCGCCCGCCGCCGCCGCCCGCGCAAACGCCAGACCGTCGGCTACGCCCATTTCCGGGCGACCGCGGATGGCAACCGCCCGTTGATCCGCCTCGGTTTTCGACGTATCCGCTAAAACAGCACTGAGAGCCGCCACCGCGGCAACCGTCGGATCGTTGCGCAGAAAGTCTTCGTAGAGTATGGTCGCGAAAGCTAACGGTTGCCGCGCAGTCGTCTCCTGACTGTAGCGGATGAAGTCGTGTCTGGCTTCGAGGTACGTTGCCAGCAGCTCGACCCCGGCCCGGCCGGCCAGCTGCATCGTCACGGTCTCGCGACTCAACCGCGCCCGGGTTTCGTTCATCCGCACAAATCGCTCCGTCACGCCAAAAGCGTCGGAGACCAAGGACACCCGCGCGTGCACCGCGCCCCGCCGCGCCAAACGCCCAGCCTCGTCGAGCAGTTGCCGCAGTTCGGCACACACGGACGAAGGAAACAGGTCGGCCTGCGACTCGTTGCGATAATGCTTCAGCCAATAGGACGGTCCGGTCTGGCGCATCCATTGCGCCTCGCATCGTTCAAAGAAACGTCGCATCGGCACCGCCGATTCTTGGAAATACCGCGCATAATATTCGTTCAGGAGCAAGGCGGCGTTTTGGTGCGGATCGCTCAGCAGCTGTGCGACCAGCCACGTCATGGGTCCGTCGATACCCCAATTGGGGGTGGCCTCACAATAATAGTCGGTGAAGCCCACGCTCCGAGCATGGCGAAGATGCTCGGCGATCAGCTGGGGATGAAGGCGGGGCACCACGAACCCGACGCCGTAAAGATAGTCGTAAAGCCCCAACCGGCGCGGCCCCGCTTTCGCCCAGCGCGTTTGCAACGAGAACTCCTCCTGCCAAAACACCCGATCGTAGCCCTGCGAGCGATCCGCCGTCAGAAAGGGCATGACCTGCGGGTGCACCGGAAAGTCCGGCGTATTCTCTTCCCAGTAGTAAGCGAGTGCGCCGAGATACTTGTCGGGGTGGCTGTGGGCTAATGCTTCCGCCGCCCGGTTCATGAAGCGAAACGTGAGGTTCGAGTAGTCCGGTCGAGCACGAAACCAACGCAGGGGATTCACGACCGCGAGGAGCTCGGGACTCTCGCCATAAAGGAGCCCGTCATTCACGCCCAAGGAAAAGGACACGCGCCCGGGCTCCGCGACAAACGCGTCCCGCGCCACTTGGGCCGCATAAACCGCGACATCCGGGCGACTGAGATCGGGATTCCACGAATAGGATTGGGCGGCCGGACGTTCGCGCTTCCCGTTGACCATCGGAAAAAAATCCGGATGCTCGGCAAACAGTGTAGGCGGAAAAACAGTGTTGAGATTGTGCGAAAAACTGAGCGCGGGCGTTAGACCGTTGTGCCGCGCCCAAGCCGCCGCCGCGGGTGAACCGAGTCCACCGATATGTCGCGAGAGGTACGCCGCCGGCCCGGGCGGCGGAACTGCCCGGCCGGCCTCATGCCCCAACGGTCCGGGCACGAACCAGCGTTCCGGTAGTGACGTGCGCTTGCCCGGTAGGCCGAGCCACCACGCCGTCGCGATCCCGACGACCGCACCGAGCACCGCAAGGGTGAGCGCACTACGCAGAGAAGTTCGTTTGATCAGCATGGGATCGCTTCAGAAAAACGCCGCGTCGCACCCGGCGCAAGCGCAGGGCGACGTGATCTTCCGCTGCCCTCATTGATTTTCTGCGGGATGCGGGTGAGTCATCTAAAACTCCATTCTCCCCTGATCGGCCCCGTCGGGCGCCTTGCGCGCACGTGCCGATGCGTGCGTCGATCGCGTCCCTCCGCCCTCCAGCCTCAATCCCCGGCGTCACCCACACTCACCGACTTCCCGTTATCCTTCGCCCCCAGCTGCAAAATGAACGGCGCCGCCTGCTTGACCCACTGTTCCGCCTTCGGACAACTCGCCGCGCCGTCCGCCCAACAAGCGCGCAGCATCGCGGTGTCGATCACCCCGGGATTCAGCGGCACCGCCGCCATCCCCTTCGGCAATTCCTCGGCGAGGGCCTTGGTCATTCCTTCGATCGCCCATTTCGACATGCAATAGCTCGCGACATCCGTCGCCACGCTGCGGCCCCAGCCCGAGCTGAAATTCACGATCACGCCCCGCCTCTTCGCGACCATCGCCGGCACGAAATGGCGGATTACATTTTGCACGCCGCGAATGTTTGCATCGACGAGCTTCGTGAATTCTCGGTCGTCCTGCTCCCACAGCGGCGCGAGCCGATTCATCACCGCCGCATTATTGATCAACAGGTCTGGCGGGCTGTCATTCTCGAGGACCTTCGCCGCCCAAATCGCGACCTTGCTGTCGAGCCCCACGTCGAGCACCGAAAAATCGTGCGGCGCCCCGTGCGTCATGCGCAAATCGAAGATCGCGTCACCCGATCGCCCGCAGCCGATCACCGTGTGCCCTCCTTTGATGAACTCCTCCGCCAGCGCTCGGCCCAAGCCCCGCGTCACTCCGGTCAGCACAATTTTCATGGTTCGAATGTAGCGAGCAGCGCGTAGTGGCTAGCGAGTAGAAAATCGCAGAAACCTGCCTCACGGGCATCCGAGCCCAGGTCGCGACCCACGACCCACGACCTCCGACTTTAAGAAACTCACCGACTCTGCAAACTGAATTTGTTTAGCCCTGTCTTGCGGCACGCATCCATCACGAACGCCAGTTTCTTCAACTGCGTCGTCTCGTCCGCCTTGATCAGCACCGGAATATCGCGGTCCACGTTTTTCACCTGCTCCAGCAGCGAAATCAACTCGGCATCCGTCACCGTGCGGTTGTTCGCCGGCGTCGTGGAAAACGACACGGTCCCATCTTTGTCGATACTGATCGTGACCGTGCCCTTAAATTCGTTCTTACCCGCCGTCTCCACCTTTGGGAGCGTGATATTCAGCGTCGCCGCCGACTTGAACTGCATCGTCACGAACGCGAAGAAAATCAACATCACCAGCACGTCGATCAACGCCACGAGGTTCAGCTCCGAGCGCCGCCGGCGGGTTTTCATGAGACTGCTCATCAGCGCGTGCGTTGCAGAATCCGCTCCAACAGCACATCGAGCTGCGCCGCGTAATTTTCAATTTTTCGCTGGAGGTAGCCACTGCCCACCAGCGACGGAATGGCGATCGTCAGACCCAGCACCGTAGCCGATAGCGCCAGCGCCACGCCACTCGTGAATTTCACCGGGTCAGGCAACCCGGTATCCGGCGAGATTTGCGAGAACACTTCGAGCAAACCCGTCACGGTGCCGGTCAGTCCAATCAGCGGCGCCGCGGCATAAATCACATCGAGATAAGGCACGCCCCGCTCCATGCGGTTGATCTCGAGTCGCGCGAACGCCTTCACCGCGCCTTCGTCGTTCTTGTGCTGCTCGGCAAAGTCGACGATGCGGGCCAAAACCGTATGGCGCCCACCGACCAACGGCTTCCCGGCCACGACCGCATCCACGAGATCTTCCGGCATGACGGCGGCCTTGCGCAGCGCGTAGGCGCGTTCGCAAATGATGAAAACCGCGCCCGCCGAGCAGATGCCCAAGGGGTAGATGAGGATCCCGGCACCCTTGAAGACTTCGATCATGGCGAAAAACATGTTTGCGTAATGTGAACCGGTCAGACGCCGACGCCCAGCAAAAGTTCGAAAAATTTAGCACGGGCTTTTGGCCCGCGGTGAGGTCCGAGCGGAAGGGCACTCTCCCTAGTGCCTTTGGCTCGCACAAAGCCGCTTCGTTACCCTCACGCCGCCAGATACGGGAGCTTCGCTGCCGTCGTCTGCACCGCCGGCAAGCCATCAATCAGCTCGCCGATCGGATCCCACCGACCGTGGATCAACGCGTCGCGCGCCGAGGCACGCACCTCCGCCTTCACCGTTTGCCCGGCGAAGCGGACCTCCTGCTTCACCACCTCGATCACGACCTCCGTCGTCGGCTCCTGTGCCACGACCGCTGCGATCTTTGCGATGTCCTCGCGGCTCGCCGTCGCGCAGGGGAGGCCGAGGGTCGTACAATTCCCGAGGAAAATCTCGGCAAAGTTCTCCGCGATCACGGCCTTGAAGCCGTATTTCTGGATCGCCTGCGGCGCGTGCTCGCGGGACGAACCGCAACCAAAGTTCGCGCCCGAGAGCAGAATCGTCGCACGTTTGAAGCGCGCCTCGTTCAGCGGATGGGGCTGGTCGGTGCCGTCGGCGTTCTTGCGCACGTCGTGGAAGAGAAATTCGCCGAGTCCGTCGAACACGATGCACTTCATGAAGCGCGCGGGGATGATCCGGTCCGTGTCGATGTCATTGCCCGGGACGTAAACCGCGGGACCGGTAATGGAGGTGATTTTTTCGAGAGCCATGACTGAAAAGGTTAAGTGGAAAGATTAAGTTTACGGGATGTCAGCGAAAAGAGGGGCGAGGTCCGTCGTTCGGAAATTAAACGTCAACTTCTGACTGCAACGGTCTTCGCCGTTAGTTCACGGCGAAGACCTCGCGGGCATCCGCGACGCTGCCGGTGACTGCCGCCGCCGCCACCATGAGCGGACTCATGAGAATCGTGCGGCCCGTAGGAGAGCCTTGCCGGCCTTTGAAATTGCGGTTCGAGGAACTCGCGCAGAGCTGGTCGCCGATGAGCTTGTCGGGATTCATCGCCAAACACATGGAGCAACCCGCCTCACGCCACTCGAATCCAGCCTCGCTGAAAACCTTGTCGATCCCCTGCGCGATACACTGGAGTGCCACAATCTGTGAACCGGGCACCGCGATGGCCTTCACCCCGCAGGCGACTTTGCGCCCCTTCAAGAACCGCGCGACTTCCTGGAAATCGCTCAGACGGCCGTTCGTGCAGGAACCGAGAAACGCGACATCGATCTTCGTGCCCTTGATGGGTGCGCCGGGGGTGAGTTTCATGTACGCCAGCGCCTCCTCGGTAGAGGCCTTTTCGTCGAGCACGTTCGTCTTCGCCGCGTCGGGGATCGATTCGTCGATCGCGATGGCCTGACCGGGATTAATGCCCCACGTGACCGTCGGCGCGATGTCGGCCGCCGCGATCTTGACCACGTCGTCGTAGTGACAGCCCGGATCGCTCGCGAAACTCTGCCAGTTCGCCACCGCCGCATCCCACTGGGCGGCCTTGGGAGAGTAGGGCCGGCCTTGCAAATACGCGAACGTCGTCTCATCCGGGTTCACATAACCCGCGCGCGCGCCGCCTTCGATCGACAGATTACACACCGTCATCCGCTCCTCCATCGTGAAGCGGTCGAAAAGTTCGCCGGCATATTCGTAGGCGAACCCCGTGCCGCCATTCACGCCGAGCGTGCGGATGATATGGAGAATCACGTCCTTGGCATAGACGCCGGGCAGGAGCTTTCCGCTCACCTCGATGCGGCGCACCTTCAATTTGCCCAGCGCCATGGTCTGCGTCGCGAGCACGTCGCGGATTTGCGTCGTGCCGATGCCGAACGCAATCGCCCCGAACGCCCCGTGCGTGCTCGTATGCGAGTCACCGCATGCGATCGTCGTGCCCGGCTGCGTGATGCCCTGCTCGGGCCCGACGATGTGCACGATGCCCTGCTTACCGCTCGCGCGGTCGAAAAACGTGATGCCCGTCGAGGCGCAGTTCTTGCGCAATTCTTCCATCATGGCCTGCGCGAGCGGATCGCGGTAGGGCTCGGCAAACTGATCCGTCGGCACGATGTGGTCGACCGTGGCAAATGTCCGGTGCGGCATCGCCACCTTGAGGCCCAGATCGCGGAGCATCCCAAAGGCCTGCGGGCTCGTCACCTCGTGGATGAGGTGGGTGCCCACCAAGAGCTGCGTCTGACCATTGGCCAACGTGCGGACGGCGTGGGCGTCCCAGACTTTTTCGAAGAGTGATTTGCGCATGGAAAATAGAAATGGGTGTCGAGGCGCTTGGCGAGGAAGCCCGGGCTCCGAGCTGCTGGTACCTCAGATTCTTGATTTGAACCCTTGGACCCTAGACCCCAAGCCCAAAAAACCAAACCCTTCACCCGACAGCCGACATCCTGCCAGATCCTTGCCATACCGTGAAATACTCTTTTCGCTTCCTGTGATGCCTATGCGGCATCAAACCCCAAACCCAGACTCCAGACCCCATGCCCCGCGAGTATCAGTTCCCTTTCGAGCTCCGTCACCTCGTTTACTTCCGCGAGGTCGCGCGTGAGCTCCATTTCCGCAAAGCCGCCGAGACGTTGGCCATCGCGCAACCCGCCCTCAGCCGCGCCATCGCCCAGCTCGAAACCGCGCTCGATGCCGATCTCCTCAATCGCACGCGCCGCGGTGTCGAGATCACGCCCGCCGGCAAACTGCTGCTCGAATGCCTCGAGCCCATTCTCCGCTCCGTCGCGGCGATTTCCACCGACCTTCAGGCCCTCGCCGGCGGCCAAGTCGGCCACGTGCGCGTCGCCTTTACCGGCCTCGCCATGGCCACCGTGCTCCCGCCGATCATCCGCGAGTTTCACCGCCTCCATCCCGGCATCCGCCTCGAGCTCACCGAGTCCCCTACATCCGCCCAACTCACGGCCCTCCAATCTGGCGATATCGCCTGCGGTTTCTTCCACCCCGACGCTCCCACTCCCGGTGTCCGCACCCACGTCCTCCTCCGCGAGCTCAACGGCATTCTCCTCCCCTCGACGCACCCTCTCGTCCAACGGACTCCGCCCGCCCGCCGCAGCACCGTCCCTGCAACGTCAACGCCCCGCCGGCAACTGCCGTGCCGCGCGCCGCGCGCGTTACGCCTCCGCGACCTCGCCGACACTCCGTTCGTGCTGTTTCCGCGCACGCATAATCCGGGTTTTTATGACCGTATTTTGGCCGCGTTTGCGAGTGCCGGTATCACCCCGCGCATTGCCGAAGAAGTTTGGCCCCGCGCCAACGGCATCGGCCTCGTCCGCGCCGGCCTCGGTGCGACGTTCATGACACCGTCCGAGGCTCAACACCTCCCGCCCGAGGTCACCTTTTTGCCGCTCACCGGTCCCGCCCCCGAAAGTCGCCTCGTCCTCGGCTGGCGTCAGTCCGTCGCACCCGAACCCGCCCTCGCGGCGTTTTTGGCGGTGGCCGGGGAAACTGCATGACCGGTTTTTTGGCCCTTTCGTTCATTTTTCGTCCCGTGTTGTCCCATGATTCGAATCCAAATACAGTTACCTTAACCGCTTTTCCGAGAGGTTCAACGGGTCGCTCAGGAGCAAAATTGGAGTATATCCGAAGTCATGCGACGCGGGGCTGAAGCCGTTGCACGGTCCTATCCATCGCTCAAGGGGCCGGCCAAAAAGTCTTGGAGCCTCCCTCCGCCGATGCGTGGCGGACTGCTTTTGATTGAGCCGGGGGACGCTGGCTGATGCGACGAGGGTTTGTGGTCAACCGCGCCGAAAAACGCGGGTTCCCAGCGGACGCCGGGGCTTTGCGAGATATGAAAGACGTGCGCAATATGATCGCTCACAACTATGCCGGAGCCAAAGCCGCGGAAATTTTCGCCTATTGCCGAGCACAAAAGCTGGCTTTTGATGAAATTTGCACACGGGTGGAGGCTTACATCCGTCGTTTGTCGGAGTGAACGGGTGGCGCCTGGAAATCCTGAAGCCGGAGTGATTTAAAACCAGCAACACGAACGCACTGACTCGTTGTCGGCACCTGCCTGTAGAACGCCAGTTCACCTTCGACATCGGCGCCAACTAAAAGCGAGCACGGATAGTCTCTGGCTTTTACGTCGGCGCCGGCCTGCGTGAGCGGTAGTGACTGGGGCCTTTACGCAGACCCCCATGATCACCCCGGCTCAACACAGGATACTCGTGAAAGAAGACCAAAATACCGGCGGCGTGATCAGTCACGCGGCCATGAAGGCGAACATGCATCGAGGGACGGCCGCGCGCTATTTGGAGACGGCGCCGGAGATCGAGGCGAAGGGGCTGCTGGCGCACTTGAAGATCGCGAAGCCAGAGGTGGCCGCGAGCGTCGCGCTGCGCACGTTCCAACGCGGAGTGAAGGTGTGGCGGGCCCTCAACGGTCCGCCCAAAGAAGTGTTCTTTCCGCAGGCGCATGAGCCCGGCCGGGCGGCGCAGTTCGACTGGAAGCGGGCCGGGGAACTTGGCGTCACCATCGCGGGTGCGCCCTTCGATCATCTGCTCGGTCACTTCGTGTTGCCCTACAGCAATTGGCAACGGGCGAGCATCTGCTTTTCCGTCTGGTCAGCTGAATCTGTGGGTGAACTCGGGTTCGGGTAGGTGCCCAAGATTGTGATACAGGGCGACCTCCATCGCCCGGTAGGTGCGAAAGCCATAGGAGCGTCTGGTGACCACGCGGATTTTATTGTTCAGA
>SXGR01318998.1_pt1 | contig 11452 bp, 9 predicted proteins | sample 3174711 | NCBI WGS metagenome assembly SXGR01 (sample SAMN11356860, study PRJNA531348) | freshwater metagenome | isolation source: freshwater sample F1-60 | place: China: Fuxian Lake, Yuxi | collected 2017-12-25
CATAATCGCGCCGTGATTGATTCGGACGAAAAGCTGGCTGCCTTTCTCCCGCGTCTGGCCGCTGCCAATTGGGTCGCGCTCGATACGGAGGCCGACAGTCTGCACGCGTATCCGGAGAAGCTTTGCCTCATTCAGGTCAGCTTTGCCGGGACGGACGAATTGCTAGACCCGCTCTCCGGCATCAAGCTCGCGCCGGCCTTCGAGATTTTCAGCCAGCACCAGCTCATCCTTCACGGCGCAGACTACGATTTGCGCCTCATGCGCCGTGACTGCGGCTTCGTGCCGTCGGCCATCTTCGACACCATGATCGCCGCCCGCCTGCTCGGCGTGCGCGAGTTCGGGCTGGGCAACCTGGTCTCCAAATTCCTCGGCGTGACGCTTGAGAAAGGGCCGCAGAAGGCGAACTGGGCGCGCCGCCCGCTCACCGACCGCATGGAGACCTACGCCCGCAACGATACGCGTCATCTCAAGACGCTGGCCGACCTGCTCTCCGCCGAACTCAAGGTCAAGGGCCGGCTGGCCTGGCATCAGCAATGTTGTGCGCGGCTCATCGCGGATTGCGCCGTCCTGCGCGAGCCCGACCCCGAAACCGTCTGGCGAGTCAAGGGCAGCCACGGACTTTCCCCCGCAGCAATGGCGGTGCTGCGCGAAATATGGCGTTGGCGCGAAGAGGAAGCCATCGCCTCGAACCGGCCGCCGTTCTTCGTGCTGCCGCCAGAAATTATGGTGCGCCTCGCCGACGGTGCCGTGTCCGGCCATGACATGGAGAAGCTCTTCCCCCACTACCTCACGCCGCGCCGGCGCAAGGGCATCCTCAAGGCCATCGAAGTCGGCTTGGCGGAGAAACGCCCGCCCCAGCCGCCGCGTCGCAAGGGGCATCGCCTCAACGAGGGTGAAAAACGCCGGCTGGTGGAGATTGAAAAGCGCCGGAACAAACACGCCGAGGAACTGGTGATCGACCCCACGCTCATCGCCAGCCGCAGCGCGCTGGTGGCCCTCGCCTCGGAACGCACCGAAGCCGAGGCCGACCTCATGCCCTGGCAAAAAGAACTGCTCTGAGCTTTCCCGGCGCGTCGGCCGGCAGCCCACCTCTTCTCATGTCCGCCATGCTGGTCGTCAACGAAGTCTATCTCAGCCTCCAAGGCGAGAGCACCTTTGCCGGCCTGCCCTGCGTCTTCGTGCGGCTCACAGCGTGCAACCTCCGCTGCTCCTACTGCGACACCGCCTACGCCTTCACGGAGGGAAAGAAATGGGCGCAGGATGACGTGGTCACCCGAGTGCGCGAACTCGCGCAGCCATTCGCCGCTCCCCACTCCTCGCTCCCCGCCTTTCCCGGCCGGCTGCCGCTCGTCGAGCTTACCGGCGGCGAGCCGTTGCTCCAGCCCGGTTCGCTCACCCTCATGCAACGCCTCTGCGACGACGGCTTTACCGTGCTCATCGAGACCAGCGGCGCGCATGACATCAGCCGCATTGATCCGCGCGTTCGCCGCATCATGGACCTCAAGTGCCCCAGTTCCGGCGAGGTCGCGCGCAACCGGCTGGAAAACATTCCGCACCTCCGCGCAACCGACGAGGTGAAGTTCGTCATCGGCACCGAGGAAGACTACGACTGGGCAAAGGAACAAATCCGCCAGCATCGGCTCGACGCGATTTGCCCGCTCCTGTTCTCGTGGGTGGCCCCGCTCCGTCCCGAGCAGCAGGACAAGTCGTTGAAGTCCGTGCCCGCCGGCCAGACACCGCTCGCCCGCCGGGACCTCGCGGAACGCATCATCGCCGATGCCTTGCCCGTGCGTTTCCAGGTGCAAATGCACAAAGTCATCTGGCCGCCGGAGCAGCGCGGTGTTTGAACGTGCATCCATGAAATCCCGACAGGTTCTCGACCTCCTGCGCCGCCACGAGTCGCGCAACGTCACCTTCATGGAGGCGGACGGCTCGTGGCCGATCGTCTGGGAACGCGCGCGTGGCGTTCACATCTGGGACGCGGAAGGCCGGAAGTATCTCGATCTCACCGCAGCCTTTGGCGTCGCCTCGGCGGGACATGCAAACCCGGCGGTGGTCCGCGCCGGCCAGCGGCAGTTGGAGCGCCTGCCGCACGCCATGGGCGACGTCCACCCACACGCGCTCAAGGCCGAACTGGCCCGCGAGTTGAGCCGTCTCACCTTCGAGCGCTGGGCCGGGCGGAATCTCGAATCTGAGATCTCAGATCGCAAATCCCGGAATCCCCGTCGCCAATCCACAATCGCCAATCCGAAATCTGCCAAAGTCATCTTCTGCAACTCCGGCTTCGAGGCCGTCGAGGCCGCCCTGAAAACCGCCGTGCTCGCCAACGGGCGTCGCGGCATTGTCGCTTTTGAGGGTGCCTATCACGGGCTCGGCTACGGCGCGTTGAACGCGACGCATCGAGATCATTTTCGGGCCGGCTTTCGTTCGCAACTCGCCGCATTCGGCCGATTCGCTCCCTTCCCGAAGTCCGCTGCTGACCTGCCTGCCCTGGAGAAAGCTCTCCGCCAACTGCTCAAGTCCCGCACCATCGGCGCGGTCCTCGTGGAGCCGATGCAGGCACGCGGAGGCATGCACATTCCCCCGCGCGGCTTCCTGCCCTTGCTCCGCAAGATATGCAACGCCTACGGTGCGTTGCTCATCCTCGACGAGATTTACACCGGCTTCGGGCGCACCGGAGAATGGTTCGCCTGCGAGCACAGCGCGACGACTCCGGATTTGATCTGCCTTGGCAAGGCCATGACCGGCGGGTTTCCCCTCTCAGCGTGCGTAGGTCGCGCTGACGTGATGGACGCGGCCTGGCCGGAATCCACCGGCGAGGCGATTCACACCAGCACATTCCTTGGCCACCCCGTCGGCTGCGCGATGGCGCTGGCCCAAATCCGCGAGCTGAAGCGGTTCGGCCTGATCGAGCGCAGCGCGCACCTCGGAGACTGGCTGGTCGAAGAACTGCGCAGCGTGAAAGCGCCGGGCCTGCGGCTGCGGGCGCGCGGGCGCGGGCTCTTCGTTGGGCTGGAACTCACGCGCGCGGACGGAGCGCCGGCCACGGCGGAATCGTTGCTGGCCATCAAACGTCTGTTGCATCGCGCCTTCCTCTTCCTGCCCGAAGGCGAGCACGCGAACGTCATCAGCTTCACCCCACCGCTGACCATCAGCGAGGCACAGCTGCGCCGGGCCGTGCGCGCGCTGGCGGCCGAACTAGGGAGGCTCCGATGACACTTTCCGAAATGCGCCGCGTGCTCGACGAGCGCGGGATTCAACTGACGAAATCGCTCGGGCAAAACTTCCTGCATGACGGCAACCAGCTCCGCCGCATCGTGGCCGCCGCCGAACTGGCACCGACAGATCGCGTGCTGGAAATCGGCCCCGGCCTCGGGCCATTGACGGAGCAATTGATCGCCGTCGCAGGAGAGGTGTTCGCCGTCGAGAAAGACGCCCGCCTCGTCGCGCTGCTCCAAGAGAGATTCCGCGAGCAACCCCAGTTGCGCCTGCTGCACGGCGACGGTCTCGAGATCGTCCGTACGGACGCGAGCAACTGGGACGGCTGGAAGCTCGTCGCGAACCTGCCTTACTCCGTGGCCTCGCCGATCCTTGTCGAGTTGGCGTCCAACGCACATCCCCCCGCGCGCATGACCGCGACGCTGCAACTCGAAGTGGCGCGGCGGCTGATGGCGAAAGCCGGCGGCGACGACTACGGCCTGCTGACGTTGCTCGTGCAACTGCGCTACGAGCCGCGCGGATTGTTCAGGATTCCCTCGGGCTGTTTCTTTCCGCCGCCCGATGTGGAGTCCGCCTGCATCACGCTCGTGAAACGCGAGCGCGACCTGCTGCCGATCGCCATCCACCCGATTTTCGTGCGCGTGGTGAAACGCGCCTTCTCCCAGCGGCGAAAGATGATGTTGAAGCTGCTCAAGCAGGAGTGGCCGGCGGAGGCGCTGGAGGCCGCGATGGCCCGGCTCGAGCTTTCGACGCAGATCCGCGCCGAGGCCGTGACGCTGGAGCAGTTCGTGGAGCTGACGAAACTGCTGACCTCGGGCGACGCGAGCGCGTGAAGGTTCTCTTCATTTGCAGCCGCAACAAGCGCCGCAGCCTCACGGCGGAGAGAATCTTTTCCAGCGTGCCGGGATGGCAGGTCCGCTCGGCGGGAACCGCCGAGGGCGCTCGGATTCGAGTGACCGAGGGACTGCTCGGATGGGCGGACGTGGTGGTGGTGATGGAGAAGCGGCACAAGGAACGGCTCCAGGAAAGGTTTCCCGAAACATTTGATCGCGCGTCGTGCCGTTGCCTGTTCATCAAGGACGACTTCGAGTTCATGGACGAATCGCTGGTGAGGCTGTTGTGGGAAAAGATGCGGGAACAATTTCCTGAACTCCATTAGGCTGCGCACGCATTATGAGCGAAGAAGTCTTTGATGTGGTCAACGAGCGCGACGAAGTCATCGGGCAGGCGCCGCGTAACGAAGTTCATCGGCGCGACCTCCGGCATCGCGCCGTGCATGTGCTGGTGTTCAACGCCCGGGGCGAACTCTTCCTCCAGAAACGCTCGATGACGAAGGACACCCATCCCGGCGCGTGGGATTCCTCCGCCTCCGGCCATCTGGATCGCGGCGAGGATTACGACGTGTGCGCCGTGCGCGAAGTCAGGGAGGAACTCGGTGTGCAGCTCGACGCCACGCCACAACGGCTTTTCAAGATTGATTGCTGCCCGGAGACCGGAAACGAGTTCGTCTGGATCTACACTTGTCGCCACGAAGGGCCGTTCAACCTGCACCCGGAGGAAATCGAGACCGGCGACTGGTTCACGCCGCAACGCATTACGGAATGGATGGCTGCGAAGCCCGGAAATTTTGCCAGCGCGCTGCTGCTCATCTGGAAACGCTGGCTGGAAATCAATCGGCCCGGTTGAACGCCGCGGCGTCCGCGCGCCCCCTCACCACACCTCGACCGGGCCCTTGGGCACCGGGATGGCCGAGCGCGCGGCGACGCCCGGCTCCTGCATGAAGGACGACGCGAGCGGTGCGGGCCGATACTGCGGCCGGAGTTCCCCGTGCTCGTCGAGGAACTGCGCCCGCCAGCGAACGTAATCGGCGAGGATCTCGTGGAAGTGGGCGCGGCTGGCGAGCTGGACCACGCGCTTGTTGAACTCGTGCACCGGCCCGAACCGCTTCGAGTACCACGGCGCAACCTTGCGGAACATGCGGCAGCCGTGCGTATCGCCGAAGACTTCCACCATCAGATCCAGGTGCCGGCACAATACGCGCAACCGCTCGTCGAACGTCGGCTCCGCCGGCAGCACGCCGGTCGAGATAAACTCGCGGGTGCGCACAAAAATCCACGGATCATAAAACGCCCCCCGCCCGATGCTCACGCCGGCGCAACCCGTCTCGTCGAACATCCGTTTCGCGGCGGCCGGGGTCGTGACGTCGCCGTTGCCGATGACCGGGATGGACTTCACCGCCGCCACGACGGCGCGAATGCCCGCGAGATTCACCGTGCCGCTGAAGCCCTGTTCCCGTGTCCGACCGTGGACGAAGACCGCCGCCACACCGACGCCTTCCAGCGCGCGCGCCAGGTCGGGTGCGGTGAGGTTGTCGTCATCCCAGCCGAGGCGCATCTTCGCCGTCACCGGGATGCGCACGGCATCGACCATGCCTTTCACCAGCGCGGCCGTGCGGTCGAGCTCGGTCATCATCGCCGAGCCGCCGCCGACCTTGCAGACCTTGCGCACGGGGCAGCCCATGTTGATGTCGATCGAGGAGACGCCGCGTTCCTGGAGCATCACGGCTGCGTCGCGCATCTCCTCCGGCACCGAGCCGAAGAGCTGCACGGCCAGCGGCCGGTCTGCCGGCGAGGTTTCGATCAGCTTGAAAGCCTTGGGATTCTTTTCGAGCAGCGAACGGGCGTTGACGAGGTCCGTGGTGGCGAGGTCGAGCCCGCCAATCTCCCGCAGCGTCAGGCGAAAGGGCAGGTTGGTATAACCCGCCAGGGGCGAGAGGAAGAGGTTCGACCGCAGTTCAAGAGACCCGAAGCGCATCGCCGGACAGAATAGGGGAAAGCACCCGTGAGAAAACAGGCAAAAGCGGGCCGGGCTTTTGACATCGCGGCACGTTCCTGCTCCCATTGCGCCTGATGAAGTTCTTGTGCGATTTGCCTCGGCGGGCCTGGTTATTCCTCGGAGGCGCACTGGTCGCCGCCCAGTCGGCGCTCGCGGCCGCGCCGGACTTGATCATCTGGCCGGACAGGTTGAACCCACGCACGGTCTTCCAAAGTTTCGACACGAACGACTGCGAGGTTGTGGAAGGTTGCGCGTTGTCGGGCCAGCGGCGGTATCTGAACTTCACTACCGAAACCCGGAACATCGGCGACGCGGACTTGGTGCTGGGCAATCCCGCGTCCAATCCCAACTTCATCTACGCGCTCTGCCACCAGCACTATCACTTCACGGACTTCGCCGATTACCAGCTCGTGAACAGCGCCGGCGAGCCCGTTGCCATCGGATTGAAAGCCGGGTTCTGCCTGCTCGATTCGGAGCCATGGAGAAGTGGTGCCGCCGTCGACCGGAGATTCTCGTGCTCCAATCAGGGCATTCAGGAAGGCTGGGCGGATCTCTACACGCGCGACCTTTCCTGCCAGTGGGTGGACATCACCGGACTGCCGTCGGGAATTTATCGGCTGGAGATCGAGGTGAACCCCGCCGGCCGGCTCCCCGAGCGCACGCGCACGAACAACCTCACCTACCTGAGCGTTTACATCGACGACCCGTGCTCGGGGCCGCCGCCGAACGACAACTTCGCGAGCGCGATTACTTTCTCCAACCGCATCGAGACCGTCTTCGGATCAACGGGCTGCGCGACGACCGAGCCAGACGAGCCCAACCAGCCGGGCACCGGTACGAACTCGATTTGGTTCCGCTGGATCGCGCCCTACTCGGGCGCGGCCGTCATCACCACGGAAGGCAGCACCGTGGACACGATGCTGGCCGTGTACCTCGGCGCGGGTATCGACGCCCTCTCGCTGCATCGCAGCGACGACAATGATGGCGATCGCCAGACGAGCCGCGTGAGCTTCAATGCCGTGAGCAACCGGGTTTACCACATCGCCGTCACAGGTGTTGGCAACATGGCGGGCGGCGTCGCACTCAACATCAACCCTGACGGCAACGATCTTTTCGCCAACGCGCTCCTGCTTCCCGGCGCGTCCGGGACCATCGCGGGGCGCAACCTCACTGCGCGTCGCGAAACAGGCGAGCCCCGGTTCCCCGGCACCAACGGCCTGGCGAGCACCAACTCCGTGTGGTTCTGCGGCCGCGTTCCCGTCAGCGGCCTGCTGCGGTTCGATACCGAAGGCAGCAACTTCGACACGTTGCTCGCCATTTACACCGGCAGCCGCATCACCAACCTCGTGCTCGTGAGCGCGGACAATAACGCGGGCACGAACCGCACCAGCCGGCTCTATTTCCAGGCCGAGGCCGGAACGAACTACTGGGTGGCGGTGGACGGCGTGGCGGGACAGTCAGGCTTCTTCCGCTTGAACTGGGGCGCGCCCGGCCCCGGCCCGTCGTTCGGGAATCCGCGGCTTCTTGCCGACGGTTCGCGCGAGTTGAACTTGAACGGCTCCGTGGGCGATCGTTATCGCGTGGAGACGACGGGGGATTTCCTCACCTGGTCCAACTGGCTGCGTCTGACGAATCTCACCGGGCGCATCCAGTTCATCGACACAGTGAACACAGAGGCTCGCCGCCGGTTCTACCGCGCGGTGCTGGTTCCTTGAACCGGCTCCATGCAGGAATATCTGAACGGCTTGCACGCGAAGCTGCGAAGAACACCCAGGGAAGACTCGGTTGCCGGCGGACCCTTCGATACGCTCTTGAATCCCAGAAACGGCGATTGTGAAACTGCCCGCGCCCAAGCTCTTGCCCGCTCGACCTACCGTTTGAAGAGCCGCTGGAGTTCCCGCGTGCCGGCATCGAGATCACGCAACATGGCCGGCCAGTCCGGCTGGAGCGTTCTCGTAGCGGCGCTCACGGGAGCGTTCGTTTCCAGCGCGGCCACGTCAATGAGGCGCTGTTGGACCGCCGGGCTCTGGAGGAACTCGAATAGGCGTTGCGCGGCGTCCGGATGTGGCGCGGCGCGAATCACTGCAACGGTGTTGGGCAGCAGCAGCGTCTCGCTCGTGATGGGTAACTCCATCACCCGCACACCGTCACGATTCACGGCGGCGATATCATCGGAGTCCGTCAATGCGATCGCGGCTCGGCCTTCTGCGACCGCGCGGGCTGCCGCGGAATTGCCCTCGGCGAGCAGCGGTTGGTTCTCCGCGAGGGCACCGCACCACGTCGTCCACGCGTTCGTTCCCCAGTGCTGGCGCAGCGCGAGCAGGTGCGTGGCAGTACTGCCGAAGAGCGGGTAGGCCAGCGCAATGCGCCCGCGCCAGATCGCGTTCGTGAGTTCGAGCATCGACGCCGGGCGCTGGCTCGCTTCGAGGGTGGTGGCGACGGCGATGCGGCGGCTGCGGTGGCCGAACGCCGCCCAGCCGTAGGGTTGGCGAAAGACGCCCATCGACGCAAGCTGGCGGGTGCGGAGTTCCTCGTTGCCCCAGAAGACATCGCATTGCGGCCGGGCACGCTCAGCGATCAGGCGGTTGGCGATCGCGACGGTCTTGCTGGCTTCGCTGTCGTACACGGCGCGGACACGGATGCCGGTGAGTTGCTCGAACTCGCGGAGAATCGGTTCTGCGTAAACCTGATCCTGCGCGGCGTAGAGAATGACTTCGCGCCCGGCTTTTTGCGAAGGGCAGGCCACCGGCTGCAACAGAAACAACAGGACGATGGCGAGCAGCGGGAGCCAGAATTGCGTCGTCTGCATTGCGACTTCGCGCCAGGCGAAGTAACCGGGTTGTGGCTTCTCGTCAGTGGGCTTCATGCGGAGAGCCTTTGACGGGTGCGGAGGCTGACGTTGCGGCGGCGTCTTTCGGCGGCATCGCGCGCCAGATGCCGGCAAGGATGCTGCCAATCACGGAATGGAACACAGCCGAGATGGCGCACGGTGTCGGCGCAGCGGGCATTTGCGGGAAGCTCGATTTCGCCAGAACCACTCCGAGGCCGGAGTTCTGCATGCCGACTTCGATCGCGATGGTTCGGCGGATGGTTTCCTCGTAGCCGAACACCCGCGCGAAGACCCAGCCGAGGCTGAACCCGCCGGCGTGCAACAGAAACACCGCGAGCAGCAGGCGGCCGCCGGATTCCTTGATGTTCGCGGATTGCTGCCCGATGACGCTGGCGCAGATCAACGTGATGAATAGCACGCTCACCAGAGGCGCGGCCGGCAGCGCGACGCGCACGGAGCGCGGGAAGAAGTGATTAAGCCCGAGTCCCAGGAGCAACGGCGCGAGGACGACTTTCACGGTGTCGAGCAGGAGCGAGAGAGCATCCACCTGCACGTAGGCGCTGGCGAGGAGTTTGGTGAGCAGCGGTGTCATCACGACGGCGGCGAAGGTCGTACACATGGTCATCAGCACCGAGAGCGGGACGTTGGCGCGGGCGAGGTAGGTCACGACGTTCGACGCCGTGCCGCCCGGGCAGCACGCGACGAGGATCAGGCCGACGGCGTGTTGCGGCTCGAGCTTCAGCAGTCGCGCGATGCTCCAGCCGAGCAGGGGCATGATGAGGTATTGCGCGGCGAACCCGGCGGCGATCGCGCGCGGCATCAGCAGGACGCGGCGGAAATCCGCGACGGTGAGCGTGATGCCCATGCCGAGCATGATGATCGCCAGGCCCCACACGATCCACGACCGGCCGAACCAGGTGAACCACGCGGGCACGAAGAGCGCCGTGCCGCAGGCCAGCAGCACCCAGAGCGGGAACAGGTTCGTAAAAAGGTTCAGCAGACGGGTCATGCGCCCCATCGTGTCGGAGACGTTCCCGGAAGCCAATCGCGGTGTTGGACGACCCCGGAACAAATCCCTCCCACTCCTGCGGCGGATTCGATAGGGTATCGAAGTCGCGAAGACATTGAATGACTCCAAAACTATTCTCCGAGCTCGGCCTGTCCCCCGAAATGCTCAAGGCCATCGACAAACTCGGCTTCGAGCAGGCCTCGCCCATCCAGGCGGAATCGATCCCTGTGCTGATGTCCGGCAAGGACGTCGTCGGCCAGTCGCAGACAGGCTCCGGAAAGACGGCCGCGTTCGCCATCCCGGCCATTGAGAAGGTGGATCCGAGCAGCCGCGCCACGCAGATCCTCATCTTGTGCCCGACGCGCGAACTGGCCGTGCAGGTGTCGGAGGAGATTCACAAGCTCACGCTCTTCAAGCGCGGCATCCACGCGCTGCCCATCTACGGCGGGCAATCCTACGAGCGACAGCTCTTCGGCCTGAAGCAGGGCGCGCACATCGTCATCGGCACGCCCGGTCGCGTGATGGATCACATGCGCCGCGCGACGCTGCGGCTCGACCAGGTGAAGATGGTCATCCTCGATGAAGCCGACGTGATGCTGAACATGGGCTTCCGCGACGACATCGATCTCATTCTTCAATCCACCTCGAAGGAACGGCAGACGGTGTTCTTCTCGGCAACCCTGCCGCGTCCGATTCAGGACCTCATCAAGAAGCACGCGCGCGATCCGCAGAGTGTGAAGATCGAGCAGAAGACCATGACCGTCTCGACGGTAGAGCAGGTCTATTACGAGGTGGATCGCCGCTACAAGATTGAGTTGCTCACGCGCCTCATCGACATTCACGACCTCAAGCTCGGCATCATTTTCTGCAACACCAAGCGCATGGTGGATGATCTTGTTGATCACCTGAACGCGCAGGGCTACTCGGCGGATCGCCTGCACGGTGACATGAACCAGGCCCAACGTGACCGCGTGATGAACAAGTTCCGCAAGTCCGGCTTGGAATTCCTCGTCGCCACCGACGTTGCGGCGCGCGGCATCGACGTGGACGACGTGCAAGTCGTCTTCAACTACGACCTGCCCTATGACGCGGAAGATTATGTTCATCGGATCGGCCGCACCGGCCGCGCCGGCCGCAGCGGCATGGCTGTGTCCTTCGCGGCGGGGCGCGAGGTGTTCCAGATCCGTCACATCGAGCGCTTCACGAACATGCGCATCCAGCGCGGCAAGCCGCCGACGGCGGATGAGGTCGAAGAGGCACGCGCGAACGTCTTCCTCGGGAAGATTCGCGCCACGCTCCAGAGTGGCGAGTTCAAGGGACAGGAACGGTTTGTCGAGCGGCTCTTGGAGGAAGGCTTCACGTCCACGGACATCGCAGCCGCGGTGCTGCATCTGTTGCAAGCAGGCGAAGCTACGCCTGCGGTCCGTTCGACTCGTGACGAAGAGCCCTCGCGGCCCGAGCGCCCGAGCCATCGCGACCGCGCCGAGGATCGCTGGGATCGGGACGTCGGCCCGCGTGAACGGCCTTCGCGCTACGAAGATCGTCCGCCGCGTGGCGGC
>SXGR01056853.1_pt1 | contig 11450 bp, 11 predicted proteins | sample 3174711 | NCBI WGS metagenome assembly SXGR01 (sample SAMN11356860, study PRJNA531348) | freshwater metagenome | isolation source: freshwater sample F1-60 | place: China: Fuxian Lake, Yuxi | collected 2017-12-25
GAATTGCTGTTTGTGATCATCGACGCTTGAGCGTCGATGCGTGATGTCACGACGCGTAAGTTATTTATACGGCGCGATAATTATCGAGCCGTTGTGACCACCGAAGCCGAAGTTGTTTGAAATCGTGGGACCCGGTTGCCACGCTCGTGGGCTACCCGTAACAACGTCTACACCCGTCATCGTTGGGTCAATCACGGTTGTATTTGCCGTAGGCGGAATCAACTTGTGTTCGAAAGAAAGTAGAACTGCTGCCGCTTCAAGGGCGCCTGCCGCGCCGAGGGGGTGACCAGTCACACCTTTTATTGATGTCATTGGTGGCTTGTTGGTGAACAAAGAAGCGACTGCTTGTGCCTCGGCAGAGTCGTTCAGCGGTGTGGATGTCCCGTGTGCATTTACCTGTTTAATTTCGTCAGCCGACAAGCCGGCGTCTTCAAGTGCGAGTTTCATGCAGGCTATTGCACCGACTCCACCAGGCGACGGGGCGGTGATGTGGTGGGCGTCGGCATTGCTACCCGCGCCGAGAATTTCTCCGAGAATCTCTGCTCCACGGGCGATAGCTAGGTCCAGGCGCTCCAGCACGAATACGGCCGCACCTTCGCCAAAAATGAAACCATCGCGAGTGGCGTCAAACGGCTTGCTGATCTTTGTCGTCGAGAGCGCAGTCATATTGACGAAACCTGCGACCGCCGTGATCGTCGCTGCAGATTCTGCGCCACCTGAAACAACCGCGTCACACCGACCCCATGCCACAAGTCGAGCGGCGTAACCGAGTGCGTGTGTTGCCGCGGCACACGCTGTACAAATAGTTTCAGCCGGACCTCGAAACCCGTGGCGCATCGAGATTGCGGCGCCTGGCGCATTGGACATCATCATCGGCACTAAAAACGGCGAGACGCGTCGTTCACCTTTTTCGACGCGCACAACAACTTGCTCCTCGAGCGTACGCAGTCCGCCGATGCCGGTGCCGAATATCGTCCCGATTCGAGCGCTTTCATATGTCAGTGTTCCCGATTGCTCGAGTGCTTCCGAAGCGGCGGCAAGCGCGTATTGTTCGCACCGATCAGAGCGGCGAATTTCCTTTGGTCCGGCGAAGTAAGAGGTTGGATCCCAGTTCTCGATTTCGACCGTGTGGCTTCCTGAGACGCCAGGTCCGAGAAGGCCCTTCCAAAAATCTTGTTTACCGACGCCACACGGAGCAACGACTCCATAACCAGTTATTGCGACGCGATGACCAGCACCTTGCATGAATTTTTTGGACGACTTATCGTCAAGAAACTTTTGCAGTTACGAGAGCGAAGGCCTTGCCGACAGTGTCCACACCCTCAAGATCGCTTTCAGGCACCGTGATGCCGAATTCTTCTTCGAGCGCCATGACGAATTCGACAAGATCAAGGCTGTCCGAGCCGAGGTCATCTTTGAAACTAGCCGTCATGGTGATTTTCGCGGCGTCGACTGCCAAAATTTGGACAGCGCATTTTTTAAAACGATCGAATAGTTGTTGGTCCATGCAATAAGTCTAGTGCCCCATGCCGAGGCCACCATCGACTGGGATTACTGCGCCAGTTATGTAGGCGGCATCTTGGGATGCGAGAAATGCAACCACCGAGGCAATTTCTTGCGCGGTCGCCATGCGTCCAAGCGGAACAGCGGCAAGCATGTTGTCGCGTTGTTCTTGGGTCAGTGCAGCCGTCATATCAGTCTCAACCGGACCAGGCGCGACGACATTAACCGTTATCGTTCGCGAGCCAAGTTCGCGAGCCAACGAACGTGCGAAACCGATAAGCCCTGCTTTTGATGCGGCGTAGTTGGCCTGACCAGCCGAGCCGAGTAGACCGACCACGGAAGACATCAAAATAATTCGGCCAGATCGCGCGCGCAACATGCTTTGTGTTGCCCGTTTGCAAACTCTGTATGCGCCAGTCAGGTTGGCATCGACGACACTGGCAAAATCGCTTTCAGTCATGCGCAGTAGCAACAAATCTTTGGTGATTCCGGCATTTGAGACCAGCACTTGCACTGGTCCAAGTTTTTCCTCGACCGCGGCAAATGCGGCGTCAACTTCGCTCTGTTTTGTGACATCGCATTTGACGGCGAAAAAATCACTCTTTGGTTTGGTGTTGTTGTATGTGACCGCAACTTTGTCGCCGAGTTTTGCAAAATGTTGGGCACATGCGAGGCCAATGCCTTTGGACCCACCAGTAACCAGCACAACACGACTCATGGTCGAGTCCATTTTATTACCGCGCTGGCGGCTGTCATTCCGGCACCAAAACCCACGAGTAGAACGTTGTCACCAGTCTTGAGGCGGCCTTGTTCGGCCGCGTCGAAAAGTGCCAACGGAATTGACGCCGATGAGGTGTTGCCCGTGTCTTGCAGCACGACGGCGGTTTTGCCCAGCGGTATTTCAAGTCGTTTGCACGCTGCCTCGATAATTCGGAGGTTGGCTTGATGCGGTACCACCAGATCGATTTCGTTTGACGTAAGCCCCGAAGCTTTAAGCGACTTTTCTGCCGAGTCGACCATGATGCGCACGGCGCGACGAAAAACTTCTTTACCCTCCATGAGTAATGTGCCGCCCACCTCGGCATACAGCAAATCTTCGAGTGATCCATCGGCGTCAAAGTCCCAGCCGAGCAGGTGACCGGGTCCGGTTACGGCATCGATAATCGCCGCACCAGATCCGTCGGCGAATAAAACTGCAGTGTTGCGATCAGACCAATCGGTGATCCGCGAAAGAGTGTCAGTGCCGATTACCAAGACACGTCGCATGCCCATCGCGATCAAGCCGTGCCCGACGACTAATGCATAGACAAAACCCGAGCAAGCAGCGTTGACATCAAATGCGCCACAACGCAAACCAAGACCGTGTTGCACGGTCGCGCTGGTTGCTGGCACGGTTCGATCAGGTGTCGTAGTTGATAGAACAAGGGCGTCGATTGTCAATGGATCAATCCCCGCCATCTCGATTGCCTTGCGTCCAGACTCGATCGACAAACTTGCAGTCGTGCCACCGACATGTCGTCGCTCAATGCCAGTTCGTTCACGTATCCACTCGTCCGAAGTATCGAGAGTTTTGGATAAGTCGTCGTTGGTGACTATTTTTTCGGGCAACGAAGTGCCCCAGCCGATGAACTTCGCGCCGATCGCGCTCGTTGGAATTATCGGCATGGAGAGATCGCTGTCATATCGTTCGAAGCCAGGCGATTGGCTGGTGAGCCGTTAGGCGCTCACCGTCGACACTGATGTAATTTTGCAGAACCCCGTCAAACAGTGATCGAACTTCTGAATCGCCGACCATGCCCAGCACATCTCCAACGCTAATGCGTGCTCCGTTGGCAATCGACTTATTCGGCACGAACACACCTGCGCCCGGGCTGACGACGAGCCGCTCCACGGCAAACAGGTGCTCACCCTCGTGCAATTCAGGAGTGCTCAGTGGCGAGGCGCCGATCCATCCAATTAGCTGGTCAAGTTCATTCGGTGTGCTGATGCTGAGAGTGCGGGCAGACTGAAGGGTGCGTTTGGCCATGCCGGTGAGCACGCCACCTGGTCCGAGTTCGACGAAGTTGTTGATCCCATTTTCGGACAACGTTTGCAGGCATTGCTTCCAACGCACTGGGCTTGAGAGTTGCGCCGAGAGAAGCGTTGTCCACTCGTTGCCGTGACTGTGAGCCTTGGCGTCGACATTTGAAACAATCGGCACATCTGAGTCGCGAGGTTTCGCCAAAGCGATGGCTTCCCGAAGCCTGTCGCGCGCCGACGCCATTAATGGGGTATGAAACGCACCAGAAACTGGAAGCGACAGCACACGTTTGGCGCCAAGTTCTTTGGCGTGGTCAGAAGCCAGTTGAACGCCGACTGCCGTACCTGCGATGACAACTTGTCCTGGCGCATTGAAATTGGCGACCCAAACATCGCTGTCGGCACGTCGGCAAGCAGTTTCAACTTGGTCGTCTTCGAGGCCGAGAACCGCAGACATCACGCCTGGCGACTTGAGACCAGCATCATGCATCGCAGCGGCTCGCTCGATCACGAGCCGAACACCGTCATCGAAGCCGAGCGCACCGTTGGCAGTGAGCGCCGTGTATTCGCCGAGTGAATGTCCTGCACAAAGGCTCGGCTCAAACCCGAGGCGCTCAACCGCATCGAGCACCATCAAACTTGAAACGAATGTGGTCAGTTGGGCGTTGCGAGTATCTTTCAAAATCTCGGCGTCAGCGTGCAGTAGCAAATCGCCGACATCACGACCCGCGATCTCGGACGCCTCGTCGACGAGTTCCCAACTTTCGTGGTCAACCCAAGGTGCGCCCATGCCTGGTCGCTGAGATCCTTGACCAGGAAAGGTGAATGCAAGCATCGTCTAAACAGTGCCTTTCGTGTTGCCTACATCGTAGAAGAATTTCACGTAGTTGAGTAATCTCTGCGAAGTGTGGTCCGTACTAATCGCTAGATACGCTTATTCCGCAAGCCCGAGTGGCGGACTGGCAGACGCGACGGACTCAAAATCCGTTGTCTGAAAGGGCGTGCGGGTTCGACTCCCGCCTCGGGCACTGAATGACAACTTCAAATTCAAATAATCGTTTTGTTGAGCGGCGCCTGCGCCGAGGCACTCAGACGTTGCGCGAGTTGCGTGATGAACTGCGCATCACATCTGAGCAACTTGCGTTCATCGAAAGTGAAGCTGAAGAGAAAGAAATACGGGCGATGGTTGCTGAAACTGCTGACGCGGCATTGGAGCATCATGAGGCACAGCGAAATCTTGAAACGATCCAAAAGTACCACCGACATTTGTTGTCGACGATTGCCGAGCATGAAATGCGTCAAGACCAGCTTCTTGACAAACTCGGCAACTAGAACCAAGGTGTTGTAGTGGCAATACGAATCGTGCTGGCAGAAGACGAGGCAATTATTCGTCTTGACTTGCGCGAGACGCTCCAAGAAGAAGGCTACGAAGTAGTTGGAGACGTTGGTCGCGGCGACCAAGCGATCGAGTTGGTTCGCGAGTTGAAACCAGATGTCGCGATTTTTGACATCAAGATGCCGGGTATTTCGGGTATCGAAGCCGCAAAAATAGTCTCAAAAGAAAAGATTTGCGCGGTGGTGATGCTGACGGCGTTTAGTCAACGCGAGATTATCGAAGAGGCACGAGATGCTGGTGCGTTGGCATATCTTGTGAAGCCGTTTCAGAAGACCGATTTGGTTCCAGCGATCGAATTGGCGATCGCCAGATTCGCCGAGATGCGAGCATTGAGCGGCGAGGTAGACGCACTTGGCGCACAACTAGAGATGCGCAAGTTGATTGACCGTGCCAAGGGCGTATTGATTGATAATCATAAAATGTCCGAAGCCGATTCGTTTTTATATATTCAGCGCTTGGCGATGTCTGAGCGCAAAAAAATGGGTGAAATCGCCGAGCGAATAATCGCTGGCACGCTAAAACCATAATTTTATGAAATTGATGGCCTTAGACGGCAACTCGTTGGTGTATCGGGCATTTTTTGCGATACCAGCCGACATGGTGACAACGAGCGGACAAGTGACCAACGCTATTTATGGTTTCACGACGATGTTCTTGACTTTGATGCGCGATCATAAGCCAGACGGTGTGGTCGTCGTGTTCGATCGCAAGGAACCAACATTTCGTCACGAGGCGGTTCCCGAATATAAAGCGCAACGCGAATCGCAGCCCGACATTTTATATCAACAGCTCGATCTAATTCGCGAGTTGCTGTCAAAAATGGGAGTGGTGACGATCGACGCCGCTGGCTTTGAAGGTGACGACTTGATTGCGACGATCGCTGATCGTGCGCTGAAGGCTGGCGACGATTTGATCATTGTCACGGGTGATCGAGACAACTATCAATTGGTCAGCGACCCTTACATTCGGGTTCTTTACAACAAGCGCGGCGTCAGCGATTATGCGCTATACGACGAAGCCGGCATTTTCGAGCGAACCGGCGTGACGCCGAAACAATACGCCGACTACGCGGCTTTACGCGGAGACCCAAGCGACAACTTGGCCGGCGTTCCAGGTGTCGGTGAAAAGACAGCAGCCAAGTTGATCAATCAATATAAAAGTATTGAGGCGGTATTCGATCATGCGGATGAACAGACACCAAAACTCAAACAATCCCTGATTGAAAGCCGAGAGCGAGTATTGCGCAACGCAAAATTGATGGTATTGCGTCGCGACGCACCCGTGAGTATCGATATTCATGCTCTGTCACCCAAGCCAAACGTGAAAGAGGTCAAAGAAATCTTTGCGATGTTTGAATTCAAATCCATATTCACGCGGTTCATCGAGGCGACCAAACATTTTGGGGTAGCTGATCTGATCTCGGGTGACCCCGATGCGGTGATAGACGTTGACACCGAAGGTGTCAGGTCGGCAATTGTCGCGTCAACAATTGTTTGTCAATCTGTCAAAGAGGCGATTGCGGCATTGAAAAAGAATGCAGTAACCGATCTTGCAGGTGCTTGGTTGGGTGATCCCGGCAGATCAGAGTTGGTTGGTATCGCAGTTGTGCAGGACCTAAAAAACTCGACTGTGTGTTGGATTCCGAGCATCTTGTTGGCATCGCCAGAGGTCAAAGAGATTCTGTCCGAAACTTTCAAGTTTCGCGGACACAACGTCAAGCCGTTGTTGCGCAGTCTGTTGAATTTGGATGTGGATTTGAGCGACATGGTTTTGGATACTGCGATTGCGGCATATTTGCTTGACCCTTCCGAATCACGATATGAAATAAGACAAGTTGTGTCACGCTACCTCGATGTCGAATTGGCTACTTCTGATTCAAAGTCGCAAGATGGTCAACTTAATTTTGAATCGCCTGATTCGGCGAGTGTCGCCAGCACCGTTGCCGCAACAGATGCCCTGGGTGTTGCATTGGTGGCACAAACATTGGTCGATTCCCTTGCCGGTCAAAAGTTGACGAATTTATATTCAGAGATCGAACACCCACTGGTGCGAGTGTTGGCGAAGATGGAGTTTCTCGGTGTGGCTGTTGACAAGCAACAACTCACCGAGATCAATAGTCGTTTGACAGCCGAATGTCTCGCCTTAACCAAACAGTTGCACCAGGTTGCCAAGCAGGAGTTCAATTTAAATTCGCCGTTGCAATTGCGCAAGCTTCTTTATGAGGACAAGAAACTCACCCCTGGTAAGAAGAACAAAACAGGACCGAGCACCGATGCTGCAACATTAGAGAAACTCAAAGATCAATGGCCCGAGTTCATTGAACCGTTGCTTGAATATCGTGAGGTCGAAAAACTTAGGTCTACTTATGGTGAAGGCTTACTCGGTGTCGTAGAGCAAGACAGCCGCATTCACGCCACTTTCAATCAGACTGTTGCGCGTACCGGACGATTGAGTAGCGATCAACCGAACCTGCACAACATTCCGGTGCGTAGTGAACAAGGCAAGGTTTTTCGCACCGCTTTTGTGCCACGCCAAAATTGTCAGTTCTTGGTCGCCGACTACAACCAAATCGAATTACGTTGTATTGCCCATCTCGCCAATGATCCAGGGCTGATTAGTGCGTTCAATGAAAATGTAGACATTCATAATTTGACAGCGGCGAACATTTTCGGTGTTTCGACCGACAAAGTCACGAGTGAACAACGATCCAAGGCGAAGATGGTTTCGTATGGTTTGGCTTACGGCATGGAGGCCTATGGCTTGGCTCAAAGATTGGCGATAGGCGTCAGCGAAGCCAGTGAGATTCTGGAAGCATATTTTGCCGCATTCCCCAGAGTGAAAAAGTATATGGATGAAACTGTCGAGGTGGCACGAAAACGCGGGTACACCGAGACTCTTTTCGGTCGTCGCCGCTCAATCCCCGAATTGCAGAACAAGAACTTCAGAGTGCGACAGATAGGCGAGCGTCAAGCCATGAACTCGGGCATTCAGGGCTTGGCAGCCGACATCTTTAAAGTTGCGCTAGTGCGACTTGATCAGGCTCTTGAAGCCGGCGGTTTTGAGTCGCGGCTGGTGTTGCAAGTGCACGACGAGGTGATTGTCGAGGCAGTGATCGCGGAGAAAGACAAAGTTGAAACTCTGGTGCGCCAGTCAATGGGACAAGCAGCAGAACTGGCAGTGCCCCTTGAGGTGAATCTCTCATGGGGCGACAGTTGGGCCGCCGCGAAAAGCTGATATTTGAGCCCAAAAAATCCGTGTCACAGATAGGCTGAATCGTCCTATCCACCTCTCCTATCCACCGAAAGTAATAACAGTGTCAACAACTCAATTGATGTCGAGTCCTGAAATGGGAACATTCGACGCAGAAGGCAATTACACCCCGCGCAAAGTTACCGAACGAGATGTCTCGTTCGTAGATTCAATCAACGAAACGATGGTTGAACTCAAAGAAGGAAAACTAGTAACCGGCACCGTCGTGCGAATTACTCGTGATGAAGTACTTGTCGAAATCGGCTACAAGACCGAGGGCGTGATTTTGAATCGTGAACTCTCAATGCGTCATGATGCCGACCCGAACACAATCGTAAAGTTGGGCGAAAAAATCGAGACACTGATTCTCACGCTTGAAGACAAAGAAGGTCGCTTGTTGCTCTCCAAGAAGCGGGCCCAGTACGAGCGTGCCTGGGGAGACATTGAGGCAATCAAAAAAGCAGATGGCACCGTTGAAGGTCTCGTCATCGAAGCGGTCAAGGGTGGCCTGATCGTTGATATTGGCTTGCGCGGTTTCTTGCCTGCGTCACTGGTTGAATTGCGTCGCGTGCGCGACCTGGCACCATATCTCGGGCAGCGCATCACGGCGAAGATTCTCGAACTCGACCGTCAGCGCAACAACGTCGTGCTTTCACGCCGTGCCTTACTGGAAGAAAGTCAAAAGGGCACGCAGACAGATTTCCTCGAGAACATTACGGTCGGCGAAGTTCGCACGGGTCGTATTTCGAGCGTCGTGGCATTCGGTGCGTTCGTGGATCTTGGGGGCATGGATGGTTTGATTCATGTGTCCGAACTCTCATGGAAGCACGTCGACAATCCGGGTGCTGTAGTAAAAATCGGTGATGAAGTTTCTGTGAAGGTGCTCGAAATTGATCGCGAACGCGATCGAATCAGTTTGTCTCTTAAGGCGACCCAACAAGATCCATGGCAAGAGTTCGCGACCGGCCATCAGGTCGGGCAACTTGTTTATGGTCGCATCACGAAACTTGTTCCATTTGGTGGTTTCGTGCAAGTTGGTGACGGAATCGAGGGTCTTGTTCATATTTCTGAAATGTCGACACATCATGTTGAAGCACCAGAACAGGTGGTCACGCCAGGTGAAGAACTTTGGGTGAAGATCATTGATCTCGACCTCGCCCGACGACGAATTAGTTTGTCAATCAAGCAAGCTGCCGAAGGTGGCGAATTGGCCGAAGAATATCGTGGCCAATTTCAAACCGATGAACAGGGCAACTGGGTGAGTGGCGATGATTCGACGAGGGAGACGGCTTGGGCCGAGTTTTTTGATCCAAATGCAGCCACGACACAAGCGCCACAAACCCCAGAAGAACCAAGCGCTAGCTGAGTAAAAATTCGCGGTTAGATACGGTGAGTATCTGATGATTCTGATTGGGCTCACTGGTGGCATTGGCTCAGGTAAATCTGAAGTTTCGCGTCTGTTGGTTGCACGTGGTGCCGAAGTAATCGACGCCGACTTGATCGTGCGCGAACTACAGCAACCAGGCGCCGAGGTCTACAACAAGATGGTTGAGATTTTTGGCGAGGAGATAGTTGCACTCGACAAATCTTTAGACCGTGCGGCTATCGCAGCAAAGGTATTCAAGGACGAGAAACTGCTCAAGACGCTAAATGACCTGATCCATCCGATCGTGCGCCGAGTGATGAACGAACGCGTGGAAAATTTTCGTAAGACCGACAAAGTTGTGGTACTTGATATTCCGTTGCTTGTCGAAAATCCACGCGAAGGCCTGGATGGTGTCTTAGTCGTCGATCTCGATACAGAAATCGCCATCGCTCGTTTGGTCGAGCAACGCAACATGAAGTTGGAAGATGCTATGGCACGAGTTGCCAAGCAGGCGACGCGAGAGCAACGCCTGGCAATGGCCAGCCATGTGATTGACAATTCGGGAGACAGAGACTCGCTCGTAAACAAGGTCGATACAGCGTGGTCGTGGATCCAATCGTTGAAATGAGTGAGCGCAAATTTGTAGTTGAGTCGCCGTTCAAGCCAGCGGGTGATCAACCCGAGGCAATCGCCAAACTGGCCACCGGGGTCAAGCGTGGCGACCGATTTCAGACTCTTTTGGGCATAACAGGTTCTGGAAAATCGGCGACGATCGCCTGGACGATCGAACAAGTGCAGCGACCAACGCTGATCTTGGCGCCCAACAAATCACTGGCAGCACAATTGGCCCAAGAGATGCGCGAGTTCTTTCCGAACAACAGAGTCGAGTATTTCGTCAGTTATTACGACTAATACAAACCCGAGGCCTACATCGCCTCCAGCGACACATTCATTGAGAAAGATTCTTCGATCAACGATGAAATTGATCGTCTGCGCCACTCGGCTACCGCCGCACTGTTGACGCGACGCGACACGATAGTCGTGGCGTCGGTGAGTTGCATTTACGGCATGGGTGACCCTGGCGAATATCGGGGTCATCTGCTTGAGTTGCACGCCGGCGTCGACTATGACCAGCGCAGCATTTTGGCGCGTCTCGTCGATTTGCAGTACGACCGAAACGACATGACCCTTGGTCGTGGCAACTTTCGTGTGCGTGGCGACACGATCGAGGTTCATCCTGCGTATGAAGAAACGGTGACGCGTCTTGAGATGTTTGGTGACACCGTTGAGCGCATAAGCGTCGTCGATCCGGTCACGGGCGAGACCCTTCGCGACTTGAGTGAAGTAGTCGTCTTTCCTGCGACGCATTATGTGGCGGGCGAAGAACGCATGCGTGTCGCCACCGAAAACATCGAACTAGAACTCGCTGAGCGGTTGAAAGTCTTTGAATCGCAGAACAAATTGCTTGAAGCCCAACGAATCCGAATGCGCACGATGTTCGATCTCGAGATGATGAAGGAGGTGGGATACTGCAACGGCATCGAAAACTATTCGATGCATATTGATGGGCGTCAACCTGGTGAACCGCCGTTCACCCTTCTGGATTATTTCCCGAAAGATTTTTTGCTCGTAGTTGATGAAAGTCATGTTGCGATACCCCAGTTGCATGGGCAGTTTGCGGGCGACAGAAGTCGTAAACAGACTTTGGTCGAGCACGGATTCAGATTGCCGTCGGCGATGGACAATCGTCCGTTGCAATTTGAAGAGACGATGGAACGCCTGAATCAGTGCATTTTTCTTTCTGCAACACCCGCAAAGTTCGAACTAGAACTCAGCGACCAAATTGTCGAACAAATCGTCCGGCCTACTGGTTTGATCGACCCAGAGGTGATCGTGCGCTCCACCAAGGGTCAAATC
>SXGR01628479.1_pt1 | contig 11450 bp, 11 predicted proteins | sample 3174711 | NCBI WGS metagenome assembly SXGR01 (sample SAMN11356860, study PRJNA531348) | freshwater metagenome | isolation source: freshwater sample F1-60 | place: China: Fuxian Lake, Yuxi | collected 2017-12-25
GTGAAATCGCCCCGTGGCCGCACATTGCTCATCAGCTCAATCACTTTCCCGGATTGCACTGACGGGTCAAACATCCAGCGGCCTACCACTGCGGGAATCAGCCAGGAGTCGAAGACTTTTTCGGCAGGCGCGCCGATAATTTTGCTGATGGAGCGCTTGACGGATGGGTTGGTATTCAAGTCCAGTTGAGTCTCTTCTGATGTGTTGATTGGTGTCTTGCAGTCGGGTTTCAGGGATTGTAGGGATTTGCTGGCAACAAATGCGAGGCCAGTGCCGGGCGTCGTGTTGCAGGTTTCGGGCCGTAATATTCCTCGAGGTATTGCAGAACCTTGTCCTGCACATCAGGAGCGAGTTGTTGCAATCCCTGTGTTTCCTGCATCCATTCAATGCGGCTCAGCCAAACTTCCCGGCTGCCGGAATTTTGGGTGATCAACTGCGCCGAGTGGCAACTGGTGCAGCTTGTTCTCACCACTTCCCAATCCTGCCCCTGGATCAGGCCTGTAACCGCATCCAATTCTAGTGGTTTCGACTCTTGTCTATTTACCTCCTGGGCATGGCTTGCATTGCAAAGCTGCAAGAAGAAAAATCCGGCAACATAGACTATTTGTAACGGCTTTCTCATAGACAGGACTACACTACCTGCACGGCGACACGGTGACAGGCATTGTTCAGATAGCCCTGCGGGTTCCAGGCGGGAACCACCATGGGTTGGGAGCGGCCGCGGTCATCCATGGCTCGAGTCCAGACTTCGTAATAACCCTTTTCCGGAAATTGCACCCAGCCCTGCCAGTCCTGCCAGGCCAGTCGATTTGCCGCAGTTCGCGTCGCTGTCGGCACCCAGGTGGCGCCGAAATCAGTAGAAATAAATACCGCGCTGATCTGATTGTCGCCAGCCCAGGCATGACCGCGCACAATCAGACGCTCTCGCAGGTCATGGCTGATGCCGGACTGTGGAAAGGTAATCAGTGATTTGACCGGCATGGTTTCGATGATGCGCATGTCGGTATTCGGCACTCGCGAGCCAGGAGCGACCGGATAGATAGGCATCGTATAGGAAGGCGCCAGCATTTTTTCCCCGTCGTGCACCTTGTTACGAACGACCAGACGGCGTAACCATTTACCGCTGACAGAACCAGGCCAGCCGGCACAAACCAGGCGCAAGGGATAGCCGTTCTGCAGAGGCAGGTCTTCGCCATTCATTTGCCAGGCGATGAGTGATTCGAATTCGAGCGCCTTGCTGATCGTCACGCCGCGGGAAATTGGGTCCAGGGAAGCATCACCACTGAGATGGGTGTCGGCCCCATAGAAACCAACATAGACCGCATCCTGCAGCACGCCGCAGTAATTCAGCACGTCGCGCAAGCGTACGCCAGTGAATTGAGGGCAGCCGACTGCGCCCATTTCCCACTGATTGCCACTCGTCGCCGGGGAAAATTCGCCCCGGCCATTGCCACCGCATTCGAGCTGCAATTGCAGGGTGACAGTCTCAAACCGCTGCTGCAATTCGGCGATGCTGAAGTTCAAGGGTCTGGCGCAGGATTCACCGGCTATCTCCAGTACCCAGTTATCCCTGTTGATATTCTCGGGGGGTATGCCGTTGTTGCGGATGAACATGTAACGATTGGGAGTGATCGAGTCATCTAACAAGTGTACCGGGGTTTCAGCGTTGAGAGGCAGATCTCCGAGCACTGTCAGTCCCTCCTTGCCGGGAATGGTCAGGCCGGCGTCGGCGGCGTAGGCAACAGGCATTAAACCGGGCGGCATGAAGCGCGCGAATGGCACGTGCATGCCGAGCGTTGCCGCGACTCCGAGCGCGCCACTCTTCGTGAGAAAACCGCGTCGGGAAAATGTATGTCCAGATAGTGTATGTCCAGGCAGTGTATGTCCAGATAGTTCATGGACATGCATTGCTAGTGTAGTCGCAGGTGCAGTTGGTTTGGTTTTCATCCTAGTTCTGTGAGACTCCGCGTTCATCAAGGCGGGCACCGGCGAGCACGCCGGGCAGGGAATAATTGCCTTCATGGCAGGCATATTCAAACAATCGATCGCTGGTGAGATTCATCGGAATCTCTGCAGTGAACGGCGTAACGAACGTGTCAGGATCATTTACCGTAAAGCTGTAATCAATGCGCTCCTCACCGACACGCGTAAAGCGCTCGGTGACCCGCATATTGGTGGATGAATTACGAAATTGCTGGTTAGGATTGAACTTGCTGGTTTCCACGACCAGCGTATCGCCTGCCCAATGCCCGATGGAATCGCCGAGCCAGGGTTGCATGACCGCCGGCAGTGGTTCGCTATCGATGCGAATGATGCGAGCATCATGCACCATCTCCACGAGGATCATCACGTAGCCAGGTGACTGCACGATCTGGTAATGATTGTTATACAGAATCGGCAGCATGGGTGGCCCGCTGCTAGAACCAAACGACAGCAGGCAGCGCTCCGGCAACGGTCGCATTTCTGGCCCGTCAAAACTGCCGAAGCCATCGCGTGCTGCGCGAGCCGCTGCGATGCGGGCGTTTGCAGCAGGGGTATAGTCAGGAATCTGGCCATTGGCAGGATCTACAATCAGCGAGCTGCGAAACTCGCCGTTATACAACGCGACTTGAGTGCCATCATCGAACCAGAAATTGTTGTAGCTGTCCGCCAGATCGATCTGGCCTTTCGTAGGTGCTTCCCGATCCGGGTCGCTCGGTTGATCCTGTTCCTCAGTATAGGCAGCCACTTCCATTTCCAGTTGCATCGCTTCTTCCAGGGTCAGCACCAGCTTGTCGCCGTAACTCACGGGGCGGGTGAAGGGAGTAATCGTATTGTTGGTCCAGATGCCCTGCAGGTCGGGTGAGCCGTCGGCGAGGCGCTTGACGACGAACCCGGCGTCCTGAGCAGTAATCACAGCAGTCAGGCTGCCAGAACAGATGATGCCGACAAATCCGGCGATTCGTAGAGTGTTCATACGGTACTCCTGCCATGCATGCGAGTTGGTTACTTGAAAGGAATAAATCTATCGGCGAGGTTAGCAAATACGGATATATAGGAACAGTGCCGATTGCTTTGTTATTGGTTCCTTAAATTCGGCGAGACCCGCTCAGCTGCTCATCCTTAATCGCATCACTAACGCACAACGAGAACATCAAGAACGCATCAAAGCATCCATCGCCATCCTGTATTCCAGCCGTTCTCCTTGCCACAATGTGATCGCAGTTGCGGCATCAATAGTCAGCCCAAACTATTCATTCTCGAGCTCGATCTCCAGGCGACTCTCACCGGCAATCGCTGGCACAGCAAACTGCGTTCATAGCGCCGGCAGGATTTCCTTTCCGTGGCTGTTAAAAATTTGCATACTGAGTTTCAATACTGACTTGCTGGCACTGGAGCCGAAGGTCTGGGACTAGGTGATTGTTCATAAACTGCTGCATTATGACGTGCCGAATCATGGCAAGTTATGGAAGAGTTTGATGCGGGCGCATGTGGGTGAATGGGAAAGATTTGAATAGGATCTTCGGAAATACTCAAAGCATATGGAGAAAACTGATGATTCGGGTCTACATAAATTACCCCGTTAAGCGAATTGCGATACACGCCGATTCGGCCTGCAATTTTATTCAACCGCACCATAAGGACCAGCAGCGGTTCCTTCAAATCTCAACTGACAACGTCTTGAGAATACTTTCGCGATTTCAGAATGAAGAATTCCGCTTTGCTGCTGAACCCAAATTCAACGACATGTGGCTGGAAATTGAATTGGTAGATTTGGCAGCCGAGTTGGCGCTTGTTGAAGAAATTCGACTTATTTTTGGATGTAAGTACAAACCATTCGCTCAAGTAACTCTCATGCAGCACTGTGGTATATAGGTTCACTTTCAGGAGAAAACAAATGACAACTGTGCATATCTTCGATGGCAACGACCGCCTGTACCAGCGTTGGCTCGCGGAACATCCCAAGGGTTTTGTCTGCAACACCCGCCGCACTCCTGATCCAGAATACAGGGTCCTGTACCGCTCGCACTGCCATTCCATTCGTAACTACCATGCTATGGCGAAATCCGGCGCGTACACCGAACGCAGTTTTATCAAGGTTTGTGCAGGCAATCTGTCCGACCTCCGCCAATGGGTGAAAACCCACGGCCGCCGCGACGGCTCTTTCTCCAAGGAATGCAGTTTCTGCAATTGATATCAGCGATTATTAATAAGCAACGCCAGGAATATCCATGGCAACTGGGACGAGCTCATCAGTAATGTGAATTATGTCGTAATATATTGCGATAAAATGCAATAATATGCATTATCTCGCAAATAATTACGACTTGACTAAAGAACGCTATTAAGCTATATATCGCAATAACTGACGAGATATAGCGGTTTTACGGGCATATTCGCAATAATCAACGACTATGAAAATCACCGGATTACTCACAGATGATGCCGTGCTGGCCGAATTGGGCGCACGGATTGCCGGCCGCCGGGTGGAAATGCAGCTGACCCAGGCGGCTGTGGCCGAACAGGCTGGCATCGCCAAGCGCACCCTGGAACGCATGGAGGCAGGGCAGACGTCACAGTTGGCGACTTTGGTGCGGGTGCTGCGGGTGCTGGATGCCGCAGCGGGGCTGGACAGCCTGATACTGGAGTCGGGACCCAGGCCGATGGATTTATTGCAGCGCAAGGGCAGGATCCGGCAACGTGCGTCAGGTGAACGTACTGCAAAGGCGACTGGCAAACCATGGCGCTGGGATAAGCAGCCATGAGCTCGCTTGCCGAGGTCAGGCTGTGGGGTAAAACTATCGGCGCGGTCTCGTTGCAGGCTGGGGAGGAAGTCGCCAGCTTTGAATTCGACCCGGCATTCGCGCAGAGCGGTATTCAGATCGCACCGCTAGCGATGCCGCTTTCGCGGCGCGTGTATCGCTTTCCCGCGCTATCCCGCCGAACTTTTCTAGGCTTGCCCGGGCTGCTAGCCGACTCCTTGCCTGACAAATTCGGCAATGCCCTGATTGATGCCTGGTTGGCATCGCAGGGGCGGCAACCGAATTCCTTCAACGCGGTTGAGCGGCTTTGCTATACCGGCGAGCGCGGCATGGGTGCGCTGGAATTCGCCCCCGCCATTGGCCCCAGGGCGAAGCAGACCGCACACATCGAAGTGAGCAAACTGGTTGAGCTTGCATCGGAGGTGTTGACAAACCGGAACAATCTGCAGGCGTCATTCGCGGGTGAAGGCAGGGAGGAGGCGCTAAGGGATATTCTGCGAGTGGGCACCTCCGCAGGAGGCGCGCGGGCGAAGGCGGTGATTGCATGGAATCCGGAAACCAATGAAGTGCGCTCAGGCCAGGTCAAGGCCGGCAAGGGATTTGAATACTGGCTGTTGAAATTCGACGGCGTCAACGGCAACAAGGACAAGGACAAGGACAAGGAACTGGAAGACCTAAAAGGCTACGGGTTGATCGAGTATGCGTATTACCTGATGGCACTCGACAGTGGCATCGATATGAGCGAATGTCGGCTGTTCAAGGAGAATGGCCGGTCGCATTTCATGACGCGGCGCTTTGATCGGCTTGATACTGGCGAAAAACTGCACATGCAGTCGCTCTGCGCGCTGGCGCACTACGATTTCAACATGGCAGGCGCCTACAGCTACGAACAGGCCTTGCTTGTGATGCGGCAACTGCAAGTGCCCATGCAGGCCATCGAGCAACTGTTTCGGCGCATGGCGTTCAATATCGTGTCCCGCAATCAGGATGACCACGTGAAGAATATTGCCTTCCTGATGAACAAGACCGGCGAATGGTCGCTCTCGCCAGCCTTCGATCTGACCTACGCCTGCAATCTTGCGGGTGCGTGGACGGCCAGCCATCAAATGACGATGAATGGAAAACGCGACAATTTCACGCTGGAGGACTTCAATGCCTGCGCCAGAACGGGTTCGATGAAACGGGGGCGTGCCGCGAAAATCCTTGCCGAGGTTCAGGCGACGGTATCGAGATGGGGGTCGTTTGCAGAATCCGCTGGCGTACCAGATGGCGTGCGCGAAAAAATCCAGCACAAGCTGAATCTGAAACCCTATTAATGAAGCCAAGCGAGCACAAAAGCGCCCTGATGCGAATCCCCGCTTGAGGGCGCTGGGGAAATCTCACGCCGCCCAACTGCATAATCATCGCAATATGGCGAAGTACGAGAGTCAGTTTGAGATTATGCTGCAGTTCCTGCCGTTGTTCCTAAAACCAGAATCTTGTTCCCGATTACGGCTTCACCAATCTCAACAAAAACCTGTCCGTATTCCTGTTCAACCTCGGATCAAAAACGTTCCTGGAATGATCGTCGTCACGCGAGCGTAACAGTTCACTGGACACCACCCGAAAACCCGCCTGCTCTGCCAAGGCAATCGCCTGCTGCGTCTCCATGCGATGCAGGTTGCGATTGTCCCGGCCTGGCAGGCCAATATGATCTTCTACTCCCATCACGCCTCCGGGCTTCAATAGCGCTTTTAACTGCAGCAGCAGTGTAAGTGCCCGTTCTGGATTCGGGTTGTACCAGTCGTGCAGAGTCTGCGCGAGCATGATCAGATCAAGGGAGTTCTCAGCCAGGCCAAGCTCCGGAAGCTCGCGCACGATTTGAGTAACATTCGTGAGATTGCCTACGCGAATCTTGTTTTCCAGTGCCTCGCCCTGGGTGATTTCCTGGCGGTCTTCCTTGAAGAGCAGTCCGCGCGGTGTGTTCTGGGCATAGACGAGGCCCTCGGGACCGACTGCTTTGGCGAGGATAAATGTGTAATAGCCCCCGGCGGCATACATGTCGAGCACGGTCATGCCGGGTCGCAGACCGAGGAAGTCGAGCACCGCGACAGGTCGCCGCGCCTCGTCCCGTGAGAAATCAGTTACATCACGGTCGAGTCCGGAGATGGCGCGGCTTAGTGCATCAAGATGTAGGTCTTGCGCGCTGGCGGGGACCGCCAGGCAGCAAAAAATTATCATGGCAAAGGCATAACAGAATTTACCTCTGCACCGTGAGGATAGAAATTGCAACAAGTGGATTTCCCTAAAGTATTTGTTGTGTTACAGGCCAATTCCTCTGGTCATCAAAAATGCGAGCACAGGAATAATGCACAGAATGACCAGTTCCACTCTCAATATGGTGAGTAATGCCGTCGGCACCGATATGTCGCCATCGGCAGCTTTGCGATGCTTCAGAAAAAACAGGGTTGGGTAAATAGACAGAAGTGCAATCAGGATAAACAGGCCGATTTTGAGCAGGAACAACGGATTGTAGGAATAGAAATCTGCGGGTTTGCCAAACCAGAACCACAAGCCAATGCCAAACAGAGCGACCAATGTGGCAGCAGAACCATAGGCTGCATCCACCTTCGCCAGATTGCGCGCATCGTCTCCGGTGATTACCGGCTTGATGGCCATGTTTTCGATAACCAGCGCGCCTGCCAGGACAAAAATGGCAATGAAATGTAGATAGCGGAAAAGCAGGTAAGTCATCTGTGCATAATACTCGATTCACCGTAAAACATTACAGCAATGCAAGGCATTCCTGTTATGCTTCCAGGCAACAAAATAAAGATAAAAAGAAGAGGAAAATCCATGACGACTGCTTCCAATTCGCTCTCTGGCCATACCACTCAAGACGAAGCGCACATACAAAAAAGTATGCGCAAGGTGGCGCTGACTGCGCTCGCCGGTGCGAGCATCGAATGGTATGACTTCTTTCTCTACGGCGCTGCTGCTGCGCTCGTTTTCCCGGCCTTATTCTTTCCCGACAGCTCGCCCACGATGGGCTTGATCCTGTCATTCGGTACTTTTGCCTTTGGATTTATTGCCCGTCCCCTTGGGGGTATTTTTTTCGGCCATTTCGGCGACCGCATAGGGCGCAAACGCACGCTTGTCGTCGCCCTCGTGCTAATGGGCGTTGCCTCCACCGCCATCGGGCTCCTGCCAACTTATGCCACTATAGGCATCGCTGCTCCAATTCTCCTCAGTCTACTGCGATTTGCCCAAGGCCTGGCCATCGGCGGACAGTGGGGCGGTGCGATGTTGCTGGTTACCGAGAGTGCCCCGCCCAACAAGCGTGGTTACTATGGCGCCTATGCTCAGGCTGGCGCCCCGGTCGGTGTCATTCTGGCGAATCTGGCCTTTATCCTCATCAGTGCCATGGTCTCTGAAGAGGCTTTCATGAGCTGGGGCTGGCGCGTGCCATTCCTTTCCAGTGTGGTGCTGATCGGCATCAGCATGTATGTGCAGCTGCATCTGGAAGACACGGAGGCATTCAAGGAGCTGCAGAGATTCAAGGAGGAGAAACTCGCGACGGTGTCGGTTGGCAATAAAATAGTCAAGCGCTCTCCGGTACTGGAAGCCATCGTCAAATACCCGAAGCGCATCGCATTGGCAGCAGGTGCCTTTCTCTCGATACAGGTATCTTTCTATATCCTGATCGGTTTCATGCTCGCCTATGGTGGCGACCCGAACGGTGCCGCCATGTCCCGCGACACGATGCTGCTGGCCGTGTTGATCGCCTCAGCCTTGCAGATTCCAACCCAGTTCTGGTCCGCCGCCTATTCCGACCGCAACGGGCGGCGCGGCATCTTCATGCTTGGCGCTATTCTCACCGGTGTCTGGGCCTTCGCCCTGTTCCCTTTGATAGACACCGGCAATTTCTGGTTGATTGTCCTCGCGATCACTGGTGGGCTGATGACGCTTGGTATGATGTACGGCCCGCAGGCTGCGTTCTTCACTGAACTGTTCAGCACAGAGGTACGCTACTCCGGCGCTTCACTCGGCTATCAGGTTGGTGCCATACTCGGTGGTGCATTCGCTCCTACTATAGCAACCATTCTCTGGACGGAATACGATATCATTTGGGTTTCAGTCTATATCGCTGGAGCCTCTTTGTTGAGTCTCATATCAGTGATGTTGCTCACGGAGACCTACAAGACCAATTTGAGTGAGACGAATTAATCTCGATCGGTGTTGAACGCAAGAGCTGCAATATATCGAATGGTGGCGGGCTGAGCATTGGCGGTGGCGAAATCGTTTGGCAGTTCGGCGCCCCACACTTGGCCCCAAAATGGATAGTGTCACTTGCCGGGGAGCGCTGGCGTGCAGCTATCGATAGTGTCCGGTAAAGATTCTCAGTTCAAGCGTCTCAGTTGACAGCTGGTGAACCCTGCTGGCCTGACTGCAGCGCAGCAGCGGTATCCTCATAAGGTTTCTCAATAAACATCAGGACAAAGTAGGTTGAAAACGCGCTGACCAGAGACAGCAGATAGGCATAGTCATACTGCAGTAGATAGGCGAACAGCCCATAGCTGACAATTCCAACAAGCATCGAGGCACCGGCAGTCACAGGACCGCCACGATTCTGCGTAAGACCCATCACGCAACAGGTGAAAATCCCTGTAGAACCGAACGCGGAAGCCTCCACTACCAGACCATAGACGCTGTCCGCATTGAGAGCGAGTACATAAGCAATAACGCCAAAGCTGACGACTGCAATGCGAGCATAAAACATTTTTTGTTTCTCGGTGGGTTGTTGCAGCATTGGCACGATCAGGTTGTGCGAGAACAGCGCACCGGCACTGAGTAGGGCGCTGTCCACAGTGGAAAGAATCGCGGAAACCAGAGCGCCGATAAATATCACATACAGCACAGGTGACAAGTATTGCTGGGCGAGCAACGGCAGGATTTGTTCGCCATCACTCAAGCCCGGCAGCACGGAAGGTCCGATCAAGCCAAGAGTCAGCGGCAAGAAGCCGACGAGCAGATAGAGACCACTGGCAATCAGCGCGCCGCGGTGTGCAATCTCGGCGCTGTTCGAAGCCAGTACCCGGTTCACCAGTTCTGCCGCAAACAGGGAGCCGATGAATGGAATCGACCACCCGTTAATCACTGACATCCAGCTTTCATCCACTCCACGGAAACTCAGACGCTTGGGACTGAAGCTTGCGCGCAGCAATTCCGGGTCCGGCAAATTCATCAGGATGACGACGAACAGGATGACCAACCCGAGGATAAGCACTATGCCTTGAATGAAATCCGAGATCACATCCGCGAGCATGCCGCCAAGAGTGGTATAGGTGATCACGATGAAAGCCGCGAAGCCGATTGAAAATTCGATGGCCATGGTAGAAGACGCGGAGAGAATCTGGCCGAAGGCGAGTATCTGGGCGGCAGCCCAGATTACCGAAGGCGGGACCATCAGCAACACACCAAATTTCTCCGCAAAGGCGCCGTATCGCTGTCGATAGAAGTCAGCGAGTGTCATCAATTTGCGGTTCCAGAGCTTGCGCGCGAAAAACCAGCCCATGAAGAGGATGCAAAGCGCATAACCGAAAGGATCGATGCGGGCTCCGGTGAGACCATTCTCATAGATGGCGCCAGCAGCGCCGATACAGGCTTCGGCACCAAACCAGGTGGCGAAAATGGTCATGGTTAACAAGGGCAGGCGCAAGCTGCGACCAGCGAGCAGGTAGTCCTGCTCGTCACGCAAACCACGCACGACGACAAAGCAGATCAGGAGCTGGGCAGCGACGTAGACAAAAATGCTGAAGATGGTCCAGTTAATAGTGCAGTCCTTTATTTATTCTGTTCAGCTCTGTTAGTTGAGTCAGGTTGAATGCAGTTCTGTGCTGGTGACTGCCTGTGGCGCACCGGCGTGGTGATGGCGCCAATACCTGCACGATCTCAAGCGGCAAAGCGTACCCATGCCTGCCCGGTAGCGTCAAAAGCTATTTGATACTGCCATTTGCCAAGAGCGGTCCTGCGCTTGCGATAGCGGTCAAGTTGTCCCGCTGGTTTTGCTGCTTCCAGTAGCGCAAAGCATGTCATCGTTTACCCGCTCTGGGCAAGTCAGGAGTGCGTGACGAAATGTTCAGGCACGATGCGTCTGCAATGCTTACCAAAAAATGTACAGCGAGCTTGAGATATCAGTCGAGAGGACTAGAATCCTGCTATCAAAATGTCTGTGTAACTCTATGACTCAATCAGCATTCTTTCTTCCCGCTTTATTGCAAGTACTGCTTACTATCCTGCTCTTTATAAGTCTGGCAATCGCCAAGTCCAGGGTGGCAAAGGCGTGACTGGTAAATCTGGAGCGACGTGCCCTGCATGCAGATGCCTGGCCGGAAAACGTTATCAAGATCAACAACAATATTCGTAACCAGTTTGAAGTGCCGGTGCTGTTTTATGCTATTACAATTATTATATTGGAATTGGAGCTGGTCAGCATAACTATCCAGGTATTGAGCTGGTTGTTTGTGGCAAGCTGATATGTGCATGCCTGGATACATGCCGGGTCAAACGATGTCCCCTGGCGTCGGGGAGTGTTCATGCTGGGTACTGCGATCGTGGACGTAATGACTATAACCACGACTGTGGCGGTGATCCGCGCATTGCTCTGAATTCAGCTTGCGATGCTTGGGATTTCGACGCGTGTCGATAACTATTCCATAGCGCACCAGA
>SXGR01278252.1_pt1 | contig 11448 bp, 15 predicted proteins | sample 3174711 | NCBI WGS metagenome assembly SXGR01 (sample SAMN11356860, study PRJNA531348) | freshwater metagenome | isolation source: freshwater sample F1-60 | place: China: Fuxian Lake, Yuxi | collected 2017-12-25
AAGTCGCCGAACGTCCACTGCAAGGTTTCCGGCATGCTGACCGAGGCCGACCACAAGGATTGGCAGGCCGAACAGTTCCGCCCCTATCTCGACTCCGTATTCGAAGCCTTTGGCCCGTCGCGCCTGATGTATGGCTCTGACTGGCCGGTCTGCCTCTTTGCCGGCAGCTATGAGCAGGCCTTCCATCTTGTCGATGACTACGCGCGCGGGCTGACCGAGGCCGAGAAGGCCGGCCTCTTCGGCGGCAACTGCGCCCGCTTCTACTTCGCCCGCAAGCGCTAGCGGATAGCCGTGTTGGCGTCCTTCGTGACCTTGAAGATCCAGCCGTTGGCTTCCATGTCGATATTGAGCCCGCGCTTGTCCCGGGCGATCTCGGCCGGTAGCGGGTCGGCGTTGCAGCGGAAAAGTTTCAACTTCCCCTCGCCTTCGTATTCGCCTTTCACCTTCGTGCCCGACTTAGCGACCTCGATCGCGAGGTAGCAGTCGAAGACGCCGCCGGGAGTCTCGCCGATGAGCACTTCGACCGGAACTTTCGTCCCCTTGGTCACTTGAATCCAAGGGCCGGCCTTCAGGCGATGCAGGCTGCCTGGCTTGCGGTCTATCTTGTACTCCTTGGTCACTTTCTCCCCGAAGTCCTTGTAGTTGCCTCCGCCGGCGAGGAAGGTCTCGTAGCCGTCGTCGAGGGCGATCTTGCGGTTCCAGCGCACGATCAGGAAGTCATCGCCCGAGCCCACGAAACGGAAGGGCAGGGAGCTGGGTACCTCGACATAGCAGCGGTAGTGGATCACCCAGCGCGAAGGCTTCATCAGCTTCTCGACCTCGAAGGCCTTAGGCGCGTCGTCTGCCGAGCGACTGGTGATGAACAGCTGGCCGGAGATGAGCATGTCGGGCGATTTGAAGAACTTCTGCAGCCGGCCTGGGCTCCAGCCGCTTTCGAGGAACTCGCGCACCGAAGCGCGGTAGGGCGGTATGCCCGTCCTCGCCGGGGCCGCCGAGGTCGGCTTGCGATCGCTGGTCTGCTTGAGGTCGTACAGCGTGCCCAGCAGGCCGCCGGTGGTCATCCCGCTGCTCTTCATCCCGAAGAGAGAGACAAAATTACGCCCGCCGCCGACGCCGGTGCCCTTGCCTGCGCCGATGCCCCCGCCCGAACCCCCGCCGAAGCCCTTCGAGCTGCCTCCGCCGATGGCCCCGGCGGTGGCCAGCGGATTGGTCAGGCTCGGCAGGCTGCTCACGGCCATCGTCGCGTTGGCGTTCTTGCTGGTGATGCGCGAGTTGGTCTTCGTCAGCGACTTCACGTTCTTCGGCTGCAGCTTGGTCTTGTACTCCTTGGCCTTCGGTCCGCCGCTCCCGCCGCCCGCGCCAGTCGCGAACATGTTGGGGTCTTTCTTTCCGGAGAGATCGGTGACGGTCGAGACGACCCAGACGATGGCGATGATCACCAATAAAATGTGGAGGAGGACGGAAAGCGCCAAGCCTTCCCCGCCGAGCCGTTGCCAGAGCGTACGGGTAGGTCGATGCAGCGGCGTCGAGGGGGACGCCTCCGCGGATTCGTCTTGGGGTGAGGACATGTGATCATTACACTGCGAGTCCGTGGGCATACAATCCGTAAAACAAGGCATCGGCCCCACCTTGTCGTAATAATCATAAACACCTGGCATCGGCTTGCCCCGCCCGCCCTTGCCGGCATCTTCGATTCCATGGATTCCCGGCTACACGACCTCGAAGAACGCCTGACTTTCCTCCAGCGCCACGTGGAGCAGCAGGACCGGGTCATCCTCGAGCTTTCCCGGGAGGTTTCCAAGCTGTCCGATCGCCTAGCCCGCACTGAAGCTAAGCTAAGCCGGTCCGCCGACGCCGGCGACCAGGCCCCGCCCGCCGACGAGCGTCCGCCGCATTGGTAAGCGATCGGTATTAGGATTTGAGGTCGGTCGCGGTCGCCATAGGCTCTGGATATGGACAACGATTCGCTGACCTATCTCGAATACGGCATCTATCTTTTGGTTTCGCTCTCCGTCACGATCTGGGTCGGCCGCACGCTCTTCCGCAGCGGACGCCCGTTTCTCCTCGAGGCCTTCCATGGCAACGAGACGATGGCCGACTCGGTCAATAACCTGCTGATCATCGGCTTCTACCTGGTGAACGCGGGCTTCATGCTCCTCTTCCTTTCTTCGAAGGAGCATCCGAAGACCGGCATCGAGGTCGTCGAACATCTCAGCAAGTCCGTCGGCGTGGTGATCGTCGTCCTCGGCGTGATGCACCTGATCAACCTCGTCGTGCTGAACTCACTGCGCACCAGCGGCAACGCCAGCCGCCCGCCCGCCTTGCCTCCGAAGGCCTGAGCAGACCGAACGCATGTGCGGCCGCGTCACCCAGTTCTCACGCTGGGAGGAGATCGTCAAAAGCCTCGCGGCGCCGACGGCCGAGGTCTCGCCGCGTTATAACATCTCGCCCGGCACGCCGTTGGTCTCCGTCCGACGCGAGCAAGGCGTGCTCCGCACCGAAGCGCTCCCGTGGGGCTTCGTGCCGGCCTGGGCGCCGGCCGACGAACAAGCAGGCCACGCCAATGCCCGGGCGGAAGGGATCTTCGATCGCCCGACGTTCCGTGACTCAGCCCGTCACCGCCGCTGCGTCATCCCGATCGACGGCTATTACGAATGGAAGACGGAGGGGAAGCTGAAATCCCCGTATTATTTCCGCGCTGCCGATGGCGGCCCGCTCGCGGTCGGCGGCCTCTGGTCGCTCCACCTCGCCGCCGACGGCACCCACCGTCGCACGCTCTGCCTGGTGACGGTGGCGCCGAATCGCGAAGCGGGCGAAGTCCATTCGCGGATGCCGGTCGTGCTCACTGGTGGCGAGCGCCAAGCCTGGCTCTCGGAGAAGGCTTTCGCCGCCGAGGATTTCGCACGACTCGCCGTGACGGCCCCTGACCGGGCGTTGTCGCTGCATCGCGTGTCGCCCGACGTCAATCGGGTCGCGATCGATACGGAGCGACTGGTGCTTCCGCTGGTCGGCGCGATGGACCAGCCGGACTTCTTCGGGGATTTGCTTGGCTAACAGGCCGATTTTCGACAGACCTCTGGTATGGCCGAGCCCACGCATATCCCGAAGATCGTGGAGAAGCCGTGGGGCCGCGAAATCTGGTATGCCGATCAAGCCGCTTACGCCGGTAAGGTGCTGGAAGTGAAGCAGGGCCGCCGCCTCAGCTTACAGTATCACGAGCGCAAGACGGAGACGCTTTACCTCTTCTCCGGCAAGGTGCTCCTGACCCTGCGCGCCATCGCTCCCGGCGAGACGCCGGCCGTATCCCTCGTCACGCCGGCCGACCAACGCGTCTGGCTGCCGGGTCAGGCCTTGCACGTGCCAGTGCGCACCATCCACCGCTTCGAAGCCCTCGAGGATAGCGTGCTGCTCGAAGTCTCCACGCCCGACCTGACCGATGTCGTCCGCCTGCAGGATGACTTTTCGCGACCCGCTCGCGACTGACACTTTCTATTCCTATGCGCAAAGTTTTGGCTTTTGACCTCGGCGGCACGAAATTCGCCTTCGGCGTCGTCAATCAGGACGGCACCGTGCTCGGTTCCGGCCGAGTCGAGACGTTCGCCGAAAAAGGACCGCAGCAAGCCTGCGAGCGCGTGGCCGAGGCCGCCCACCAGCTCCTCGCCGAACTTAAGCTCAAGCCGGTTGACTTCGTCGCTATCGGCGTGGCTTCGCCGGGCCCGCTCGACATCGCCCGTGGCTGCGTCGACGGCTCGCCCAACCTCCCGGGTTGGACCGGCTTCTCGATCACGGATTTCCTGAGCAATTCCTTCGGCGGCCTACCCACGCGCATTGATAACGACTGCAACGCCGCCGCGCTCGGCGAATACCGCTTCGGCGCCGGCAAGGGCAAGAAGAACGTCGTCTACATCACGGTCTCCACCGGCATCGGCGGCGGCGCGGTCATCGACGGTCGCCTGATGCGCGGCTCCAACGGTAACGCGGCCGAGCTCGGTCACATTCCCCTGACGATGGACGGCCCCCGCTGCGGTTGTGGTAATCCCGGCTGCTGGGAAGTCTACGCCTCCGGCACCGCCATCGCGCGCCGTACCCGCGAGGCCCTCGCAGCCGGCCGGCCGTCGAGCATCGTCAAGTTCGCCGGTAGCATCGACCAGGTCACGACGCACCACCTCTTCCAGGCGATGGCCGAAGGCGACGCGCTCGCCAATGAGATCTGGGCGGAGTCGATCAACTACCTCGGTCGCGGCCTCGGCGCGGTGATCAACACTTTCAATCCCGACGTGATCGTGGTCGGCGGCGGCGTCACCGCGGCCGGCGACTCGCTCTTCGTCCCGATGCGCAAGAGCGCCAACAACTACGCCTTCCCGCGCCTCTCGGCGGTCTGCACGATCGTCCCGGCCGGCCTCGGCGGCAACGTCGGCGTCGTCGGCGCGGCGGCCTGCGCCTTCGAGCACGTCAGCTGAGGGCGTCCTCGTCGCGATGCGCGTCTCCGTCGTCATCCCGGCGTTCAACGAGGAAAAGCTCCTGCCTGCGACGCTTGCGTCCGTGCAGGTGGCGGCCGCGGCTTTTCTTTCCCGCGGCTGGAACTGGGAATGCGTGGTCTGCGATAACAACTCGACCGATGGGACCGCGGCTTGCGCCCGCGCAGCTGGGGCGGTGGTCATCTTTGAGCCCGTGAATCAGATCGGCCGAGCCCGGGACGCGGGGGCGCGCGTGGCTGCCGGAGATTGGCTGGTCTTCATCGACGCGGATTCGACTCCTTCGATCGAACTCTTTGCCGCCATTGCTGACCAGATTGCCGCCGGTCGGGCGTTGGGCGGTGGCAGCACGGTCGAACTGGAACCCGGCACGCCGCGCTATGCCCGGTTCGTCTGCGGAATCTGGAACCTGTGTAGTCGCCTCGCTGGTTGGGCCGCCGGCTCGTGCGTCTGGGTCGAAGCGGCCGCCTTCCGCGCGGTGGGCGGATTCGGGACCGAATACTACGCAGGCGAAGAGGTCTTCCTGAGCCGTCGGCTCAAGTCCTTGGCTCGCCGGACCAGGCGCCGTTTCGTCATCTTGTCCGGCAGTCCGCTCCAGACTTCCTCGCGCAAGCTGAAGCTCTATACCGTCACCGAAGCGGCCCGCTTCTTCTTTCGCATGCTCTTCACCGCGGGGCGCGCGGCGAAGCGTCCGGAGAACTGCGATATCTGGTACGACGGCCGGCGTTGAGCGCGCTCAGAGCCGCTGACGCTTCCACTTCGGGATCGGGAAGACGGTGATCTTATCCGAGCGCACCTCGACATCATCGCGGTGCCGCAAGGCCTTGGCCTCGGCGTCGGTGACGATCTCGTAGTGCCGCGCGGCGGTGATGAGATCGGCGATCTCCCAGCAGTCCTTGGGATTGTTCACCCATTTCTCGGGCGGCAGGCGGCTCAGGTCGTAAGGCTTGGAATAGCTCCGTAGGGTCTTGCGCGGGCCTTTGGCGTATTCGTGGAAGTAGGACATCGCGAGCTCGCGGACGCTGCGGTACACCGGATCGCGCCAGCGGAGGCAGACGTAGTTGGTCTTGGAGATGGCTCCCCACTTACCGTTCACGCGGAAAGGCGCGATGACATGATCCATGTCCTGGTGGGCGCTGAAATCCAAGAGCAGGGGAGGGTGGCCCTGTAACCAGAGCGCAAAGGCCGCGACCATGGCGCCCTCGATACAATGGGCCCGGCGATGCTTGAGTGTCTGTTCGACGGATCGGGCGGTATCACCCTCGGGCTCGAAGTTCTGCGGGAAGTCGACGAGGAAGTCCTGGATGGCCTTAGGGGTGGATAGTCGGGCCAGTGTACGCGCTGCCGCCAAGCTGAGGCCGCGCTGCTGCGCGAGTCGGATCCGGGCGGCGAGCGACATGGCTGCAGGTCTATCCGCCTGCGGACGTTGGCTCAAGGAGGGAGTGCGTCGGTGCTTTCGGATTGGCTAATCCGGCCGCCGGCGTTTGCTCATCGAGGTCCGCCATGCCGATCTTCGATTACACCTGCGCCGACTGCGGCAAGACCAGCGAGTTGCTCGTCCGCAGCTCCCAGGACAAGCCGGCCTGCCCGCACTGCGGCTCGGACAAGCTGGCGAAGCAGCTCCCGATGGTCGCGGTCAAGGGCCTGAAGTCCGACCACGTCCATACGAACGGCTGCGGCTGCGGCCAGCCCCGCGGAGGCTGCGGCAACTGAGATGGACCTGTCTTTTCTCCGGGACGGTCTCCTCCAGCTCATCCTCCTGATCATCTCGATCGGGCTCCATGAGTTCGGCCATGCCTGGATGGCGGACCTCCGGGGCGACCCGCTCCCGCGCCTGCAGGGCCGCGTGACGCTCAATCCCTTCGCCCACACCGACACGATCGGCACCATCATCCTCCCGGCGGTCATGATCTTCCTCAGCCCCGGTTTCAGCCTCATCGGCTGGGGTAAGCCCGTCCAGATCTCGCTGCCCAATCCCAAGACCCGCCGGATGGATGATATCTATATCACCCTGGCTGGTCCGGCCATGAACTTGGTGCTGTGTCTGGTCTTGGCGCTCATCGGCTACATCGGCGACTTCGATCCGAAGTCTCAGGAGGTGGTCATCGTCTTCCTTGCCCGAGGCATCTTCCTCAATGCCGGTCTGGCGGTCTTCAACTTGATCCCAGTCCCGCCCCTCGACGGCTCCCGGTTGGCTCTCCGGCTTGGCCTCTTCTCCGAGGAACTTTTCCTGACCATTTCCCGCTGGGGGTTCGTCATCCTGATCGTCCTTATCAACCTCCCCGGTTTCGGGCGCTTGATTCGCCAGGTGATGTCGCCCTTGCTTGAGGCTTCCGCGTTCGTCTGGCCCTTCTTCAAGCGCTTCCTCTGAGCCCCACGAGAGGCTTGCCTATTCGCCGCCTTCGGGCGAATCTCCAGGCATGCAAACCCTCGGCGAACGTCTCCAAGAAGCCCGTCAGCGACTGGGCGTGACCCTCCGCGAAGCGGCGGAGTTCACCAAGATCCGCACCGATTACCTCCAGTCGATGGAGGCCAACCAATTTGAATCCATCCCGCTTGCCGACGTCTACAAGCGTGGCTTCGTCAAGGTCTACGCGAAGTACCTGCGCCTCGATGACGAGAAGGCCGGCGCGGATTTCAACACGCACCATTCCGCCAAGGCTTCGCGCCGCCCGCTCGAAGCAGCCGCCGACGAAGACGCCCCGTTCGAGCCGGAGTCCGGTGTCAGTTCGATCACGCTCAGCCGGGACGCGTTGATCTATGTCGTCATCGGCATCGCGGCCGTCGCGATCGTCCTCACGCTGGTTTTTTCCTGAGCTCGCCCGCGGCTCAGCGGACGCAGCCTAAGCCGGCAACGGCGGCTGTCATCCCGGCGCCGCCAGCGAGCCGACCTCACCAAATCACGCTGACCTCGGTCAAGGCGGGGGTCCGCTACCAGGTCATCGAATTGAACACGGGCGAGACTCCCGGTCTCGGGATGCTTTCCCCGCGCGACAAGCCGGTCGTCATCAACGTGAAGGGTCCGAGCGAGCTGCGATCCTCCGCGGTCGAACACCTGCGCGTGAAGATCGACGGCATCCCGTTCCCGATCCCAGGCACCATCACGGGCGCGATGTTCGTGGCTCTACCCGATACCTTTACCTCCCCGCCCGGTTCCCCGGGCGCGCCCGTGCCGACCCCTGCGCCCAAGGCCCCCGCGCCCAAGGCGAAGTCGGCTCGTTGAGTCGAGGGGGTTGACCGTCCGCCCGCCCGGGCTTATCAATAGGCATAGTGCCGCCGCGCCTCGAACAACGTGTCCTCGTCCTTAACCGTCTCTGGCAGCCGGTTAACATCGTGGGCGTCTTGCGGGCGATGAGCCTGCTGTTCCGGGGCCGCGCTTCGGCGATCCATGCCGATCCTTCCGGCCACCGCGTGATGAGCTCCGACGAGTGGATGCGTTTCTCCGTGGAGGCCCCGCCGCCTAATGCCGAATCCGTGCGCACGACGCACATCGTGCTCCGCATCCCGCGCGTCCTCCTCCTCGGCGAATACGACCGCGTCCCGCGCCGCGAGATCCGCTTCTCCCGTCGCAACGTCTATCTGCGCGACGCGAACACCTGCCAGTATTGCGGCCGTCCCTTTCGCGACGAGGAGCTCAATCTCGACCACGTGGTGCCTCGTGATATCGGCGGCAAGACGAACTGGGAGAACATCGTGACGGCCTGCGTGCGCTGCAACTCCCGCAAGGCCAACCGCCTGCCCGAACAGGCCGGCATGACGCTCCGTCACGCGCCCACTAAGCCGAAGTGGCGTCTGGTGGTGGCGTCGTCCTTGTCCGTCGACGAGGTCGAGTGCTGGAAGGAATTCCTCGAGGTCACGCCCGCCGGTCAGCTTCCTTGGCGGAACTGAGCGACGGCGCTTTCCTTGGTGCGGGTAACCAGATTCGAACTGGTGTATCCACTTTGGAAGAGTGGTGTCCTACCACTGAACGATACCCGCGTGGCCAAGGACGCTCACTATTCCAAGCCGTTCGCCCGGGGTCAAGCCTCGGCCCGGGGGCTACTCCTGGAGCGGGTAACCAGATTCGAACTGGTGTCACCACTATGGGAAAGTGGGGTCCTACCACTGAACGATACCCGCGTTCTCAAGAATCTGGCCATCGTGCCTGGCCCCTTTGGTCCGTCAAGCCGGAGCGCGGCGGGTGACGTGTTATCGCCCCTTTCACGCTCCTAGGCGCCGCCGTTTGCGCTTCACGCAGGGCCGAGTTCCGTCATCCTGCGCCCATGGCTCGCTCCGCTCGCTCCTCCTCCCCAGCCGTCCGTGACGTGCTGATGATGGCGACTCCCTCCAAGAACGCCGACCTTCGCTGGTTCGGAGGTTTCCACGCCTCCGACCCGTTCCCGGCGTTCTCCGCCAAGGGGCGTCGCATCGGCCTGTTGCCCGGCATGGAAGTCGGCCGTGCCAAAGACGAGTCCGCCTTTGACGAAATCCTGAACCTGAGCGCCACCATCACCGATCTTCGCAAGACCAACCCGAAGGCGGGCGTCGCAGACGCGATCGTCTTCGCCGCGCTCCAGCAGGGCATCCATCGTTTCCGTGTGCCGGCCGATTTCCCGGTGGGTCTGTATGAGCGCCTCCGCCAACTCGGTCTCGAGCTCCATCCGGTCGGCGCCCAGCATAACGAACGCGGCTCGCCGGAACTCTTCCCGGCCCGCCAAGTGAAATCAAAGGCGGAGCTAGCCGGCATCCGCGCGGGCAACGTGGCCGCGGTCGCGGGCTTCAAGGCCGTCGAGAAGGTGCTCGCTGAAGCGAAGGCGGACAAAAAGGGCGTGCTGCAGTGGCAGGGCCAGACCCTCACGGCCGAGATCCTGAAAGAGGAAGCGCAAGTCGCCATCCTCCGCCAGGGCGGTCTGTGCGATATCGGCCTCATCATCGCCCCCGGCGACCAAGCGGTGGATTGCCATTGCTCCGGCTCCGGCCCGATCCGCGCCAACGAACTCCTCGTCTGCGACATCTATCCGCGCCACATCGCCTCGCATCACTACGGCGACATGACCCGCACTTACCTCAAGGGGAAGGCGAACGCGAAGCAGCGTAAGATGGTCCACGCGGTGCTCGAATCCCAACGGCGCGCCATCAAGGCCATCCGCGCCGGCGTGACGGGCGCCAAGGTGCACGCAGTCGTGCAGGATTATTTCAAGTCGCTCGGTTATAAGACGGGCCTGGTGAAAGGCGTCTACGTGGGCTTCTTCCACGGCACGGGCCACGGGCTCGGCTACGATATCCACGAAGAGCCGGCGCTCTCCCAACGCCACCCGCACCCGCTCATCGCGGGCAATGCGGTCACGGTCGAACCAGGGCTTTATTATCCGGGCATCGGCGGCTGCCGCGGTGAGGACTGCGTGGTGGTCACGAAGAAGGGCTGCGAATTCCTTTCCTCTCATCCCTATAACTGGGAGATTGCCTGAGAATGGCCAAAGGGCGGGGCAGGGCCGGGTCGCATACGTCGCTGACGGATGCTGCCCGTCCCGTGGCCGAAGCCCTCGAGCGTCATGGCCGCGTCTCCCGCGGCGTCATCAGCGCCCGCGTGCGCGCGAGCACGCTTTCGATCAAGGTGATGAAGCTCGGTGGTGGCTTGCGCATCACGGTCGTCTCCAAGGGCTCGCGCCAGGAACTCCATGTCTACGGTATCACGACCGGACGCGCGGGCCAGATTCTGACGGGCCCGGATTTTTCCGGCTACAAGCTGAACTTCGCCGATGAGTGAGGTCCCGCTCATCATCGCCGAAGTCACGGCGGCCGACTGGGTCGCCGCCGGTCCGGGCTGGACGCACCTCCCCTATCTTGCGCGCTTTCGCGCCGATCGTCTGCCGCTTTCGTGGGAGGGCTTCTTCACCGGCCGCCACCATGCGGTGCTGGAGAGCGGCCGCTCCGGCAGCTTCACGATCGCCGTTCCCGCCGCGGCGCGCGCGACGGTCTTCTTCGCCGATGGTCGCGTGGTCATGCATGCCGCCGACGGCGCCCACGAAGAAGCTACGGAGAAGCCGCTCGACTATCTGCGGCGCTGGTCGCGCGAAATCAGCGCCCCGCGTCTCGCCGGCTGGCCCGCCTTTCAAGGCGGATTGATCATCCTGCTCGGCTATGAACTCGCCGCGCAATTCGAACCCGTGAAGCCTGCCCCCGCCGACGTCCGTGCTCCGCTCGCGGCTTTCCTTGAGGCGCATGAAGCCTGCGTCTTCGATGCCTCGAAGCGCGAGCTGACGGTCGTCGTGCTTTGTCCCGTCGGCTCGCCGAACTCCGCCCTGCGCGCCGCCCGCGCCCGGGCGCTCGATCTCGCGGCCCGCTGGGATGCGACCTGTGCTCAACCGGCGCCGACTTTATCACCGACCAGCGGAACCGCCGTGCCGATTACCCAGTCCCTCGACGAACCCGCCTTCGTCCGTGCGGTGACGCGCTGCCAGGAATACATCGCCGCCGGCGATACGTATCAGGTCAATCTTTCCACGCGCCTGGAAGTGGCGTCGGTCGAACCGCTCCTCGCCTATGAAGCCCTTCGCTCGGCCAATCCTTCGCCCTACATGGGGCTGGTGCGACTGCCGGGTGCGACGCTCGTCTGCGGCTCGCCGGAGTTGTTGGTCGAAGTTTCCGGGGGCAAGATCGCCTCGCGCCCCATCGCCGGCACGCGCCCGCGCGGCGCCGATGAGTCCGCCGACCTCGCGTGGGCGCAGGATCTTTCCGGTGATACGAAGGAGAAGGCGGAACATCTGATGCTGGTCGATCTGCTGCGTAATGATGTCGGCCGCGTCTCTCGTCCGGGCTCAGTGCATGTGCCCGAATTCATGGCGGTCGAACGCTACTCGCACGTGATGCACCTGGTCTCACAGGTCGAAGGCCAGCTGCAGGCTTCCGCCGGCCCCGCCGACGTCATCCGCGCGCTCTTCCCGGGCGGTACCATCACGGGCGCCCCGAAGGTCCGCACGATGCAGGTCATCGC
>SXGR01114163.1_pt1 | contig 11442 bp, 10 predicted proteins | sample 3174711 | NCBI WGS metagenome assembly SXGR01 (sample SAMN11356860, study PRJNA531348) | freshwater metagenome | isolation source: freshwater sample F1-60 | place: China: Fuxian Lake, Yuxi | collected 2017-12-25
GCGCTCGGCATCGACCAAATCTTCTTTGGCGGTGCAATATTCGGTGCCATCGTCCTCATCCCAATTCTTCATAAACAGGCCTTCAACCTCATAGCCCTGCTGTTTGAGTAAAAGTGCAGAGACAGAGGAATCAACACCGCCGGACCTGCCGACTATGACGAGAGGTTTAGAGGAAGGCGAGGCTTGAGACATAAGACGAATGACTGCTAAGGAAATGAGGCGCGCATTTTACGCGTCTTAGCCAAGTTGTTCCATGGTTAAGCGAGTGATAGAGATTTTGGGTTGAATGTAACGCAAAAAAAAGAGCCTCAATGGGCTCTTTTTTGTTCGTTCGTTAAAACTTATTTTAGTTTACGACGCGCAACCACTAAGCCAACAAGACCCAAAACAAACAAGAGAGCTGGGCTTGGCTCTGGAACCTTGGCTAAAGTCACACGGCCATCTATCGCATCGTTGCCACAAGACATTGTCCAGTGCGCATCCAAAACAAAGTTAGGTTGCAGGCCAGTGATGTTTGAAAGATCAAATGTGAACATGGTGAAGTAGGATTTATCGCCACCTACTATGCCGCTACCTTCAACAAAGTTGCTGCCATTTTGAGCAACAAGCAGAGAACCGCTTGAAACGGCATAAGGTGCGCTGTAACCGCCGTTGTTGAAGTAATAAATGTCATTGTTCCAGCTGTTTGCTTTGTATAAGCCAGCTGCGTCTACTCCAGTAGCATTACCTTGTGCGCTGATTTTGGTGTTGCCAGCGTAGTTCTTGGTGAGGTTGCCAAAATCGATGGCGTATTCGTAGTTGGAGTTGTTGCCATCAAATGACAAGGCTAAGTCGCCAGTGTAGTAGCGATAGTTGTTATAAAGTTGGCCGTTGTTGCTGACAACATCAAAACCGGTTTGCAAGCCAATTGATAATTGATTGCCTTGGAGCTTGTAAAACAAGTATTCAGCATCAAAATTTTGGCCGCCCCAGCCTGGGTTGAGTTGATAGTTACCTGAGCCTGATTGATCTTCTGAGCCAAATACAGTCCAGCCGCTAAAAACGGGTAATTGACCTGCAAAGCTAAGGCTGCTAGCGAACGTAAATGCCAGAACAAGTAACGGCTTAAGTAATGTATTCATGTTTTCCTCGGAATAGAGTGTGACTTTGATTTGCTTGTTGTGTGATGAGCATCACACAATATTGTTGATATAGTGCAAATACAGGGCCAATATTAAATATCCTTTTAAATCAATGTATTAAATAAAAAAGGAATCTTATGTGTTAAAAAAGCCGACATATATGGCGTATCAATAATTTTTGATGTTGGTTTTTTTTACATTACCCAGCGACGCTAAGCGGAAAACGCCGGCCTGCACGATATTCCTCCACTATTTGCAATGTCATGGGGCTGCGCAGTTGGTCTTTGCGTTCTACCAGCTCTTCGTAGGTGAGCCAAATGGCTTCTATTATCCCAGTGTCTAACGGGCGATTAGCGTCGTGGCTAAGTACTTCACCTATAAAAGTAGTACGGAAATAGGTAATGCCATTGCTGGGGGCTGTGTAAAGATTTACGCCAACTACGCCAGTGAGCTTTATTGTCCAGCCCGTTTCTTCGAGGGTTTCGCGGATAGCCGCTTCATAAAGCGTTTCGTCAGGATCTAGATGGCCGGCGGGTTGGTTGTAAACGAGCTTGCCGTTGGATTCTTCATAAACCATAAGAAAGCGGTTCTCGCGTTCGATAATAGTTGCGACTGTTACATGGGGTGCCCAAGTCATAGTGGTTGCCTTAAATGGTTGTAAGTGCACCCCCTCCCAGCCTCCCCCTTGAAAAAGGGGAGGGGTTGACTCCCTGCTTGCTACAGCGTGTGCTTTTAGCTCCTCCCCGCTTTTCAAGGGGGAGGCTGGGACGACTGCAAGGATGCATGAGGTAGAGTAACGCAGGAGCAGTTACCGAGGGGGTGCTGTTATGGTTTTCCGCGTGAAGGTTTGATAATCACCTTAGTCGCAATACTGGGTTTTGGTGCCGCGGGCTTATCTGTATTAGATGGGCGCGCATGTGGTTTTGTACGGTTTTTATCGCCATTAGCCGATCTGCGCTCTTGCCCCTGTGCAGGTCGATTATTGCGCCCTCGGGGAGCTTCAGTCATGGCGGACTTGGGCAAATTAATCGTCGTCGCTTTGTGCTCCCCAGGCGCAATACCCTCCAATGTCCAATTGCCAATTTTCACTCGCACCAAGCGTAAAGTAGGGTGGCCAACGGCGGCGGTCATTCGGCGAATTTGGCGATTTTTGCCTTCGCTGATGACGATCTCAACCCACTGTGTGGGGATATTCACACGGCTGCGAATCGGTGGGTCGCGCTCCCATAATTTGGGGGTAGGAATCAATCGCGCTTCCGCAGGCAATGTAATTCCATCATTCAACTCAATGCCTTGGCGCAGTTTGGTCAGCGCATAGCTATTGGGTGCGCCCTCAACTTGTACCCAATAGGTCTTGGGTAATTTATGCGCTGGGTGGGCGATGTGATGCTGTACCTGACCATCGTCAGTGAGTAGCAATAAGCCTTCAGAGTCGTGATCGAGCCTTCCTGCTGGGTAAACATTGGGCAGCTTGATGTATTGCGCCAAGGTGGGGCGATGTTGGTCGCCACTATTACCGGGAGTGAACTGAGATAGCACACCATAGGGTTTGTTAAATAAAATCAACGATGACATGAAACAAAGAGAATCCATTAAGAGTGTAAAAAGGCGGCGAGGGCTGTTCCCGCGAATGCCAAAAGTTTACAGCACTGTTATACTGCGCGCGATTTTTTTAAACGCCTCTTGGCCGAAATTTCCCTTTCATAACCTTTAATGGCAAAGCTCAAAAGGCTAAGTTCCATGATAAGTCTTATGAAAAGTCTCATGAAAACTACGGAGTTAAAGTAAAAAATGACCGATTCTAAAATTATCTATACCCAAACCGACGAAGCCCCTGCTTTAGCCACTTACTCTTTACTCCCCATAGTTCAAGCCTTTACCAAATCGTCTGGCATTGCCATTGAAACACGTGATATTTCGCTGTCAGGCCGCATTATTGCCGCCTTCTCTGAGTTCTTAAAACCGGAGCAACGCATTGGCGATCATCTTGCCGAGCTGGGCAAACTGGCCACTACGCCAGAAGCCAATATTATTAAATTGCCAAATATCAGCGCATCAATTCCACAATTGAAAGCCGCGATCAAAGAATTGCAATCGCAAGGTTACGCCTTGCCTGATTACCCTGAAGTTCCAAGCACTGATGCTGAAAAAGACGCTAAAGCGCGTTACGATAAAATCAAAGGCTCTGCAGTAAACCCAGTATTGCGAGAAGGTAACTCTGACCGTCGTGCGCCTTTGTCGGTAAAAAATTATGCGCGCAAGAATCCCCATAAAATGGGCGCTTGGGCAGCAGACTCAAAATCACACGTTGCGCACATGAGCAGCGGCGATTTTTACGGCAGCGAAAAATCAGCATTGATTGCGGAAGCAGGCAGCGTAAAAATTGAATTGGTTGCCAACGATGGAAGCGTAAAAGTACTAAAAGAATCAACGAAAGTTCTGGTTGGCGAAATTATTGATGCTTCTGTGTTGAGCAAAAATGCATTGCGTGCATTTATCGCTGCCGAAATTGAAGATGCAAAAAACAAAGGCGTACTTTTCTCTGTGCACTTGAAAGCCACCATGATGAAAGTATCTGACCCCGTTATTTTCGGTCACTTCGTATCTGTGTATTTCGCTCCAGTATTAGAAAAGCACGCGGCTGTGCTGAAGGATTTAGGCGTTGATTTAAATAACGGTTTGGGTGATCTCTACGCAAAAATCAAATCACTGCCGGTTGAACAGCAAAATGAAATTGAAGGTGATATTTCAGCGCTTTACGCAACTCGCCCACAATTGGCGATGGTAAATTCTGATAAAGGCATCACCAACTTGCACGTGCCAAGCGATGTGATTGTTGATGCTTCTATGCCTGCCATGATTCGTGATTCCGGCAAAATGTGGAATGCGGAAGGTAAACTGCAAGACACTAAAGCGTGCATCCCAGACCGCTGCTACGCTGGCGTTTATCAAGTGGTTATCGATGACTGCAAGAAAAACGGTGCATTCAATCCTGTGACCATGGGCAGCGTTCCTAATGTTGGTTTGATGGCGCAAGCGGCAGAAGAATACGGTTCACACGATAAAACCTTCCAAATTTCTGCCGATGGTGTTGTGCGTGTAACTGATGCTTCTGGCGCTGTGCTGTTGGAACAAAAAGTAGAAGCGGGTGATATTTGGCGCATGTGCCAAGTGAAAGATGCGCCTATCCAAGACTGGGTAAAACTTGCGGTAAATCGCGCGCGCGCCTCTTCCACTCCGGCTGTGTTCTGGTTAGACCCAAAACGTGCTCACGATGCGCAATTGATTACCAAAGTTAATACCTACCTGAAAGATCATGATACTGCTGGTCTTGAGATTTACATCAAAACCCCAGAAGAAGCGACGCAGTACTCTTTGGATCGCATTCGTGAAGGCAAAGATACTATTTCAGTCACCGGCAACGTATTGCGTGACTATCTTACTGACTTGTTCCCGATCATGGAGCTTGGCACCTCTGCAAAAATGCTGTCGATTGTTCCTTTGATGAATGGCGGCGGTTTATTTGAAACAGGTGCGGGCGGTTCAGCACCTAAGCACGTACAACAATTCGTAGAAGAAGGTCACTTGCGTTGGGATTCTTTGGGTGAATTTTTGGCGCTGGCAGAATCTTTGGATCACTTCGGCAATATTACCCACAATGCCAAAGCCAAAGTGTTTGCTAAAACCCTCGATCAAGCCAATGGTTTGTTCCTCGACAACAACAAGTCACCAGGTCGTGCAGTAGGCGAGTTTGACAACCGTGGCAGTCATTTCTATTTGGCTATGTACTGGGCGCAAACCCTTGCTGCACAAACGGATGATGCGCAATTAGCGGCTGAATTTGCACCTTTGGCGAAGTTGCTGACTGAGAGCGAAGCTAAGATCATTGCAGAAATTATTGCGGCGGGCGGTAAGCCAGTTGAATTGGGTGGTTACTATCGTTTGGATGAGAAGCTTGCATCCGCCGCTTTACGCCCAAGCGCTACCTTTAATGAGGCTTTGGCAACTTTAGGTTAATTTCTAACGTTGTAAAAACCCCTTGAGCTTCTCGAGTTCAAGGGGTTTTTTTATTGTTTAGGGCTATACAAAATTTCGGCGCAGCTAAGTCTGCCTAATCAGGCATATCTTTGGCTCGCTTTACAATTTAGGCGGGTTGTTCTTCGAGTGTTCGCGCGTCTTGCATGGCGCTTTCTGGTGCGCTGATATTGATCGCGTGCAAGCCTTTGTCGCCTTTTGTAATTTCAAACGACACTTGTTGGCCGGCTTTAAGCGTCTTGTAACCGTCCATTTTTATGGCTGAATAGTGTGCAAAGAGATCTTCATTGCCTTGATCGGCTAGGATGAAGCCATAACCCTTAGCATTATTGAACCACTTAACTGTACCTGTGGGCATATTGAATTCCTGCGCCTTGGCACCATATAGGTATATATGTTGCCTTCATTATTATTACCCCAACATGTTGTTGGGACTTGTAGGCTTGCGAGTCGATTTGACGTTAGATCTGAGGATTTTGCGTCGTTTTGCTGATAATTTGTTCGTTGCGACGTGTTTTTATCCAACATTTGCTCCAATGTCAAGTTTTCAACCCATGACGTTAACCAATACATGCTCGTTATGCCTATGAGTTACAATATATCCAACATTCCAATCATTTTATTTTTCTGTTGAATCTCTATGGGCAATCTAATCAACCATCAACTAACCTTAAGCAAAGACGGTGATTCCGAGGGTGGGGATCTGGATGGAAATCTTGCGGTCTTAGAATCGAAGCCAAAATTAAAACGCCCACCAATGTATAAGGTGATGCTGCTCAACGATGACTACACGCCGATGGATTTTGTGGTTGAGATTTTGGAAAAGTTTTTTGGCATGAATCGTGAAAAAGCAACTCATGTAATGTTAACTGTACATATACATGGAAAAGCGGTTTGTGGCATCTATACTCGTGATATAGCGGAAACAAAAGCCGCGCAAGTTAATGAGTATGCTCGTGAACATCAACATCCATTGCTGTGCGACATCGAAGCAGTAGAAGATGACGAGAAATAAAGAGTAAATGAAAGAAAATAGTGTGGTGTGCTTTTTTTGATCAAGAGGGTTTGAGTGATGTTAAGCAAAGATCTAGAAGTAACGTTGAATCTCGCCTTCAAAGGTGCGCGTTCAAAGCGCCACGAGTTTATGACGGTCGAGCATCTATTGCTCGCACTTATCGATAACGATTCTGCCGCTGGTGTGCTGCGAGCCTGCGGTGCGGATTTGCCAAGCTTGCGCAAAGAATTAATTGAATTTGTTGATTCGACTACGCCCCTAATTCCTGAGCACGATGCAGATCGCGAAACTCAACCCACACTCGGTTTTCAACGCGTGTTGCAACGCGCTGTGTTTCATGTGCAATCATCAGGCAAGCAGGAAGTTACTGGCGCTAACGTGTTGGTTGCCATTTTTAGCGAACAAGAAAGCCAAGCCGTTTATTATTTGAAACAACAAAGCATTGCCCGTATTGATGTAGTGAATTTTATTACTCACGGCATTCATAAAGTATCGGGTCATACCGATCACACTCACGAGCATCAAGCGCAAGAGAATCACGATGAAGATTCTTCCTCGGGTGAATCAAGTTCATCTAATCCTTTAGAGAACTACGCCAGCAATTTAAACGAAATGGCTATGCAAGGTCGTATCGATCCGCTCGTGGGTCGTGCAGACGAAGTTGAGCGTGTATGTCAAATTTTATCGCGTCGCCGTAAAAATAACCCACTGTTAGTGGGTGAGTCTGGCGTAGGTAAAACCGCTATTGCAGAAGGTTTGGCTAAGCGTATTGTAGATGGTGATGTGCCTGAAATACTGGCAGATAGCATTGTTTATTCTTTAGATATGGGCGCGCTTTTAGCGGGTACAAAATATCGCGGTGACTTTGAGAAGCGTTTCAAAGGTTTGTTGCACGAACTGAAAAAACAGAAGAAATCGATTTTGTTTATTGATGAAATCCACACCATTATTGGTGCAGGTGCCGCGTCTGGTGGTGTAATGGATGCATCTAATTTGCTAAAACCTTTATTGTCATCCGGCGAAATTCGTTGCATGGGTTCAACTACCTATCAAGAATTTCGTGGCATTTTTGATAAAGATCGTGCGCTGTCGCGCCGCTTCCAAAAAGTGGATGTGGATGAGCCAACAGTCGATGAGACCTATCAAATTTTGAAAGGCCTGAAGAGCCGTTTTGAGAAACATCACAATTTGCGTTACACCGATGCCGCTTTGCGTTCTGCGGCAGAATTGGCTGCGCGTTACATTAATGATCGTTTCTTGCCAGACAAAGCGATCGACGTAATTGACGAAGCTGGCGCTTACCAACAATTGCAACCAGCAAGCAAGCGTAAGAAAACGATTGGCGTGACCGATGTTGAAAATGTCGTTGCAAAAATTGCGCGCATTCCCCCGAAAAGTGTGTCGTCTTCTGATAAAGAACAATTGCGTAAATTGGATCAGAATTTGAAGATGACAGTATTTGGTCAAGATGCTGCAATTGATACTTTGGCGACCGCGATTAAATTATCGCGCGCTGGATTGGGTGCATCAGAAAAACCCATTGGTTCCTTCTTGTTCTCTGGCCCAACCGGTGTCGGTAAAACAGAAGTATCGCGTCAACTTGCAAAAGCAATGGGTATGGAGTTAATTCGCTTTGATATGTCTGAGTACATGGAGCGCCATACGGTTTCGCGTTTGATTGGTGCGCCTCCAGGTTATGTTGGTTTAGATCAAGGTGGCTTGCTAACCGATGCAGTTAACAAACAACCACATTGTGTGTTGTTGTTAGATGAAATTGAAAAAGCACACCCAGAAGTTTTCAACTTGTTATTGCAAGTTATGGATCACGGTACGCTTACTGACAACAATGGTCGCAAAGCGGATTTCCGAAATGTCATCTTAATTATGACCACCAACGCGGGTGCAGATGTGATGAGCCGCGCCTCTATCGGCTTTACTCATCAAGATCACACGACCGATGGTATGGAAGCAATCAAGAAAATGTTTACGCCTGAGTTCCGTAACCGTTTGGATGCCATAGTGCAGTTCGCTTCTTTGACTTTGGTGACTATCAAAACTGTGGTTGATAAGTTTGTGATGGAGTTGCAAACACAGTTAGACGACAAGCACGTGACCTTAGAAATTAGCGAAGATGCGCGTGAATGGTTAGCGATTCATGGCTACGATGTGCAAATGGGTGCTCGCCCAATGGCGCGTTTGATCCAAGAAAAACTCAAAAAGCCCTTGGCAGAGGCTATTTTGTTTGGTGAACTTTCGCATGGTGGCGGTACGGTTGAGGTTGATCTGGATCCAATTAACGATCAACTTGAAATTGAAATCACAGCCAAGCAACACCCAGCCGTACAAACCGCTAAGGTCTGATACCTTTCAGGTACATTGCCTAATAGAAATGCAAAAAGCCGCTGAATAAGCGGCTTTTTGCATTTCTACATACTGAATTTACAGTCGATGTTTCATCTGTTGCTTGGATATCAGCGTGCGCGGTAAGTGATGCGGCCTTTGCTTAAATCGTAAGGCGTCATTTCAACTTTCACCTTGTCGCCAGTGAGAATGCGGAGAGAGTTTTTGCGCATGTTTCCAGAGATATGGGCAGTTACAATGTGGCCGTTTTCCAATTTCACGCGGAAAGTAGTATTTGGCAGTGTATCTACAACTTCGCCATCAAACTCAATGTTGTCTTCTTTTGCCATGCGGCATGATCCTCAGGTGTGACTAAATGTGTGGGACATAAAAATAGGCGCGAATTGTGCCTGAAATAGCCAGCTGAGCCAAGAGAAACGTTTCACTTGAGGGGTTTTTTCACTAATTAAGGCGCTACTTTTTATTAATTGAGGCGCAGCCGCTCACTAATTGAGGCGTAGCCAGCGGCGATTGACGAGTAATTCAAGGGGACGGTAGTCGGTTTTGTAGTTCATTTTCTCGCATTGCTTAATCCAGTAACCAAGGTAGACATAGCTCAACCCCATTTCTTGCGCTCTATAAATTTGCGCTAAAATCGCAAACTTTCCTAAACTGCGCTCGCTTAGTTCGGCATTGTAGAAGGTATAAACCGCTGAGAGGCCGTCTTCCAAGTGATCGCACACCGAAACCCCAATGAGTTCGCCGTTTATACGAAACTCTAAATAACGAGTCGAACCCCATTCACTGGTTAGGAATGCTTTGTATTGGTCTTCAGAGGGCGGGTACATATCGCCATCTTGATGACGGCTTTCGATATAGCGCGAATAGAGATTGTAGTGTTCAAGGGTATCTATGCGCTCGGCGGCGCTGATCTGAATATCCTGATTCTTCTTCCAGCAGCGGCGTTGACTACGATCTGCCCTAAATAGGTTAACAGGGATGCGGCATGACATACAGGCCTGGCAGTTGCTGCATTGTGGGCGATAGAGATGACCCCCGCTGCGGCGAAATCCCAGCAACGAAAGTTGACTGTAAAGGGTTACGTCTACCTTGGCTTCGGGGTCTACAAATACTGTTGTCGCCTGCTCGCCATTGATGTAGCTGCAGGGGTGCGGTTGAGTCGCAAATAACTTTAGGGTTGAAAGATCGGTCATATCGGCCTCTCTGTACTCCAATTTTCATTTACAGGTGATAGGTTTGACCAATTCGCCGGATAGTTCGGCGGTATTTTTACAAAGTCTATCAGGTGTTGCTGAAAAATTTCACGTGGGATTTCTGTTGCGCCCAAACTAAAAAGATGATCGTTGGCAACCTGACAATCAATTAACTGAAAATCCCATGCCAATAATTGTTGCACTAAATGCGCAAAGCCCACTTTGGAAGCGTTGTCTGCTCTGCTAAACATAGATTCGCCGAAAAAAACTCTTCCTAGTGCCATCCCGTATAAACCCCCGACTAATTTGTTCTCTGCGCCTTGTTGCTGCCAAACTTCTACTGAATGCGCGAATCCACGTTTATGCAGGGCAGAGTAGCCGGCAATAATTTCTTCGCTAATCCAAGTGCCATCTGCATATTCTCGCGGTGCTGCGCAGGCGCGCATAACGTCGCTAAAACAATGATCAAATGTAACGTGGTAAGTTCCTTTGTTAAGGGTTTTACGCAGGCTTTTAGAGATATGTAATTTATGCGGATAAATTACCGTACGCGGGCTTGGGCTCCACCACAAAATGGGGTCGCCCGGATTAAACCAAGGGAAAATGCCTTGATGATAGGCGGCTAAAATTCGTTCAGGTGATAAATCGCCGCCAAGCGCTAGCAAACCATTAGGTTCATCGAGCGCGAGTGACGGCGAAGGGAAGAGCGTATTAGCCGGATTTAACCAAGGAAGATGTGTCATAAGTTGTGTGTGTTCTGGCTATAGCTAAAGTCGTAAATTGAGTTTACGTTTATATGGTCACATATTTAATAGGTGCTTGTCATAAAGCTGGGATAAAAAATAAAAATTTTAGATGAATTGGCGTGATTTTTGTGTGTAATTAGGTATGAAAGACTTAATCGTACAAGCGTCAAAAATTTGAATTTTATTACATTGCTCTCACATATTTAGGGCTATGCTTAAGCAAGAGTTTGAAATTGATAGCAATAGTTTTCCAGCGTCGGTTTTTGTGTTTGCAACGCGACTTTTTGGGTTGTAGTAATAGGTTGCAGCAATTGCAGGTTTAATCGCTTAGTTGAGGTAAATTATGAGCATTTTCAGTCACTACCGTGAGCGTTATGAAGCCACTCAGCAAGAAGAGCTAAGCATTCAGGAGTATTTAGAGCTTTGTAAAAAAGACCCCAGCGTTTACGCGTCGGCCGCTGAACGTATGTTAATGGCTATAGGCGAACCAGAAATGGTGGATACCGCCTCGGATCCTCGCTTAAGCCGCATTTTTTCCAACAAAATGATCAAGCGCTACAAAGCCTTTGGTGATTTTTACGGCATGGAAGAATGCATTCAACAAATAGTGTCGTTTTTCAAGCACGCCGCGCAAGGTTTGGAAGAGAAAAAACAAATTCTTTATCTGCTTGGCCCCGTTGGTGGAGGTAAATCTTCACTCGCCGAAATGTTAAAAACCTTGATGGAAAAAATGCCGATCTATTGCATCAAGGGCTCCCCCGTATTTGAATCGCCCTTGGGGCTTTTTAATCCTGAAGAGGATGGCAAGATTTTGTTTGAGGATTACGGCATTCCTAATCGTTACATAAAAACGATTATGTCGCCTTGGGCCGCCAAGCGCTTGCAAGAATTTCACGGCGATATTACCCAGTTTAAAGTCGTTAAAGTTTATCCCTCAATTCTCAATCAAATTGCGATTACCAAAACTGAAC
>SXGR01358972.1_pt1 | contig 11442 bp, 9 predicted proteins | sample 3174711 | NCBI WGS metagenome assembly SXGR01 (sample SAMN11356860, study PRJNA531348) | freshwater metagenome | isolation source: freshwater sample F1-60 | place: China: Fuxian Lake, Yuxi | collected 2017-12-25
CGCTTGGCGTCGAGATTGCCCATGGGCAGATCTTTCGCCAGGCCCAACTTGATGCGGGCCACCGCATCGGTGACCTTGCGGGTGACGAACTCCAGGCCACGACGAGGGCTTTCGTGGTTGAAGAGGATCCCCGACGAGCAGTGCATGTCGTAGCTCTCGCGGTAATTCACGGTGATGTAGTGGCCGTACGCCTTGGCCACGCCATACGGCGACCGCGGATAGAACGGTGTTGCCTCCGACTGCGGCACCTCGAGCACCTTGCCGTACATCTCGCTGGATGAGGCCTGGTAGAAGCGGATGCCCGGATTGACCTGGCGAACGGCCTCGAGCAGGCGCGTAACGCCCACTGCCGTGAACTCGGCGGTGAGCACCGGCTGGGTCCACGAGATGGGCACAAAGCTCTGGGCCGCGAGGTTGTACACCTCCTCGGGCTCGCTCTCCACCAGCGCCTGGGTGAGCGACGACTGATCAAGAAGATCGGCCTGGCAGAAGTGCAGCCGGTCGCGCAGGTGCTCAATGCGCTCGTAGTTCTCGGTGGACGAGCGGCGCACCATGCCCCACACGTCGTATCCCTTGGAGAGGAGCAACTCGGCAAGGTAGGAGCCGTCCTGCCCAGTGACACCGGTAATCAACGCACGCTTCGCCATATAGTCTAGCCAATCTCCATGTGGGCGCGGTCGCGCCAATAGTCAAGAGTGTCCGAGATGGACTGCTCAATGGGGATACGGGGCACCCACCCGAGGTCCTTCAGGGCACGCGGTTCAGCATAGAGATCGGGTTGCTCGCCCTCACGCATTCGTGAGGAGTCGGACACCACTTCAACCGGCACCCTCGCCAGCGATACGGCGATTTCCACGAGCTCGCGGATGGACTCCGATCGCCCCTGACCGGCGAGGTAGGTCTGGGCGGGGTCGCCCTTCTCAATGAGCAGTCGATACGCCTGCACCACATCACGCACGTCGAGGAAGTCGCGACGTGTGTCGAGGTTGCCCAGACTCAGGTGGCACACCGGCTCGCCAGCCATTTCGGCATCGGCGATCTGCTTGCAGATGCTCGGCACCACAAAGCGCGGGTCCTGCCCCGGCCCCAGCTGATTGAAGGCCCGCAGGCGCAACACCGCGAGGCCGTGGTCGCGGTGGTAATCGCGGCACAGCTCATCGGCCGCCACCTTGCTCTCGGCATACGGCGAGAGCGGGTTGAGCGGAGTGTCCTCCGTAACGGGCAGATCATTGAGCGCAACCCGGCCGTACTCCTCAGCCGAAAGCGCGATGACCATGCGGGCGTCGGGCGCAGAGCGGCGCATACCCTCGAGCACTCCGCGCGTGCCCTCCACGTTTACCTTCCACGTGCCCTCGGGGTCACCGAATGACTGGCCCACAGATGCCGCACCACCCAAGTGAAATATCGCATCGGGCTGGACATCGGCGATCAGTGCCGCCATCGCATCGGCGTCGGTGATGTCAACCGGAGTGCCCGTGGTGCCGGGCGGGGGCACCTCGGCCACGAAGGTGAGGAGGGTTCCGTGAACTCCCCAGCCGTGGCCCAAGAGCAAGGACACCAGATGGCCGCCGACGAATCCTGTCATTCCAGTGATAAGTGCCTGCACGGCACGAGAGGTTAGTGGGCAGGACCATGCATCGACCCGCACGGATCACCCAGCGGGCAAGATGCGTGTTCGGATTGCGATGAGGAGCACCCGTGGACCCTGATGTCAGACAGCTGATGGATGAACTCACCCGGCGCGTTGATGAGAAGCGCGCTGCGGGCCTGTACGCCGTGGACGACATTCGCGAACCGGCAAGCGACCCCGACGTTCCCTATCTGGCCGAGCAGCTCGCCGGCGTTGCCGACCTGGCCGAGATCTCACCGAACCTCGATGGTGTCGGATCCACGCGGCGTGGGGTCGGCATGGCGGTGGGCAAGACGAAGTCGGTGCTTGCTCGCGCCACGAGCCAGCCACTTATCGGAGTGGCGGATCAGTCAACAGCGTTCAACTCGGTTCTGGTGGCATACCTGTCGCAACTCGCGCAAGAGGTCGCCCGACTGCGGGAGCGGGTTGCACAACTCGAAGGCGAAGCCGACACGCGGGCGGGCGATTGATCAGCGGCGGCGCGCCTGCCCGAATTGCATTCGTCACGCCCCGATACGGCACATCCGTCGTCGGGGGCGCCGAAACCCTCTGCCGCCTATTGGCGACAAACCTCACCGCGCACGGCACCCCTGTTGATGTGCTTACCACGTGCGCAGTTGATCACCTCAGTTGGCGTGATGCACTTCCCGCTGGCGAGACCACTGAAGGCGGCGTGCGTGTGCGGCGCTTTCCGGTCGGCCCGCGTGATGGGCGCGCCTTCGCACGACTCCACGACGCCATCCAACGCGGTGCTGAGATCGGATACGGCGATCAGGTGGCATGGATGGCGAACTCCATCTGGTCGCCGGGGCTCATCGATGCGGCGCATGAGTACGACTGGATCGTCGCCATGCCGTACCTATTCGGGACTGCGTTCTGGCAAGTCGTGGATCGTCCCGATAACACGGTGCTCATCCCGTGTCTCCATGATGAGCCGCACGCCCAACAGGCGGTCGTGCTTGATGCCCTTTGCTCAACTCGCGGACTCATGCTGAATTCCGACGGCGAACGCGATCTTGTGGACTCGCTGCTCGCCGGGTTTCGCAGCGGGGCGCAACCGCGGTCACGCCCAAGAGTGGTGGGCTGCGGGTTCGATGAAGAGCCCCTCCCGAACGAGTCGCGGGCATCGGCATTTGCGGCACGCCACGGACTCGAGCCGGGCTATGTCCTGTACGCCGGGCGACGGGAGCAAGGCAAGGGTGTCGGGCGTCTCTACGACTACTACCGGCACTACAGGCAGACGGCAGCAGACCCGCGACCTCTCGCCCTGATGGGCTCCGGTGATCTGATGCCTCCTACAGACATCGCAGCGCATGTCGTGGATCTTGGCTTCGTCAACCTCGCCGAGCGATCCGCGGCTTATGCCGCCGCCGGACTGCTGGTGCAGCCATCGCACCTCGAGAGTTTCGGCATGGTGCTATTTGAGGCCTGGCTCGCTGGCACCCCCGTTCTGGTGGACGCGGGCAGCGCAGTACTACGACGCCACTGCGAAGTCTCCGGTGGTGGTCTTTGGTTTGACGACGCACTGAGCTTTGGCGAGTGCATCAGTCTCATCCTTGGCGAGCCGGCTGCGCGCAGCCAGCTCGCCGACGCCGGGCGGGAATACGTGCTGACCGACTTCAGGTGGAGCGCTGTGCGCGATCGCTTTACCGCCGCACTGGATGAGTGGTCATGACACCGGGAGTGCACCAGGTGCTTGCCGGCGCGGCACCCCGCGACGCGATCACCAACCACGCGCTCATCGCGCAGGGCGTAATCCGGGGCATGGGCCTGCGGTCAGAGGTATTCGTCGATTCGTCTCACCTCTCGCGCGAACTTGTCGATCAGGTCATCCCGCACGAGCGATGGGACGACCTCACGACCGATTCCGATCGGGTAATCGTGCACTACTCAATTGACAGCACGGCGTTCGATCATGTGATCGCGCGGGCAGCGCGAACCGGCCTTCACTACCACAACATCACTCCGCCGGACCTGCTGTGGCGCGACGCTCCGCACATCGCCTGGAGCTGTCTGCGCGGCCGACGACAGTTGGCCGACTTGGTCGGCCGCATCGACCTGTCGGCGGCTGATTCGCAGTTCAACGCGGCCGAAATCGACGATCTGGGATTCCCGGCGGCGGCGGTGATCGGGATTCTTCGCACACCCGTCGCGGCGATCGCTCGTTCCCCACGTCGCGGCCCGCGTGCGCGGCTGCTCTTTGTCGGTCGGGGCGCACCCAACAAGTGCCAGCACGATGCCGTGCTGGCCATGGGTGCACTTCGTGACCGAGGAGTGGATGCCGAGTTGCGGCTGGTGGGCAGCTGGGGGTCGAATGCCGCATACCTGTACCGATGCCTGCGTCTCGCGGAGGAGTGCGGTGTTGGTGACCGCGTCCACGTTCTTGGATCACTGAGTGATGAGGACATGGCCTCCGAATTCGCACACGCCGACCTCTTCTTATGCCTCTCCGAACACGAGGGGTTTGGAGTGCCGCTGGTACAGGCCATGGAATACGGCCTGCCTGTCGTGGCATTTGCGGCTGGCGCGGTACCCGAGACACTCGGTGATGCCGGGTTGCTGCTGCACGACAAGCGACCCTCAATGGTGGCCGAAGCGACTGCCGAGGTGCTCAGGGGCACGCTGGCCGCCAGGATGGCGAACGGCCGCGCCAACCATCTCACTCAGCACTCGCACCATTCCACGGCTCAGCGCGTTCGACGGTTCGTCACGGATCTCACCGCATGCTGAGCATTCGCCACGCGACTGGCCTTGACGATTCCGCCCGCCAACGCGCAGCGACTATCGCTCAGGCGATCGCATCACACCCACTCGTCCCCCACCTTACGGGCACCGTGATCATCGGTACTGGCGGTACCGGGACGCTGCGCATGGACGACGCCCGACCACGCGTGCTGGTGGCCCTTGCTGGGCCAGGCCACTCAACCCCCCTTGCGCGCGCGAACGCAGTGCGCTGCGACGCACTGGTGATCGGCGAGATTGGTGTCGCCGCACCCGTGCAACGTGCCGCAAGAGGTCCAGTCCTGAAGGTCGCACGACCCGACCAGGAGCCCCCGCCCTTCTTGGGCACCACCGACGTCAGCGACCGGTCCGCCGCATGGCGAGCCGTACGAGCCAATCCCGCGCTCGCAGACGCCCTGGGCACACCCCCGAAAACGGATAGCCAGGTGCCCAGAGCGGCAGCGAACCGCATTGCCGATGCAGTGATGGAAGCAGTGGTCGCCGCGAGCCACGGATACACTCATCTCATGGAGCGCCCCCCCGGATGACTGTGCCCACAACGCCTGTATTTGCCACCATATTTCGGGCCGGGGAACTGCCGTTGGTCGTCGCTCTGGCTGCCGACCTCAGTCGGCATCACCCCGGTACGCAACTTCACGCCCTCGCGCTCGATGGATCGCCCGAGGCACCCATCCCGTCGAATGTGACCCTCGTGACACCCCGCGAGATCGGGATCTCGGAGACACGATCAGTTGTGCTGCGGCTGATGGCAGATCCGGCTGATGCGCGGATGGCCACCGCACCAACACTCCTCCTCCATCTTCTGGCGACGAATGGCGCCGCCCAGGTGATCTACCTCACACCCGACACAGTTGTGATGGCCCCTCTCCCACGGATGCCAGCCCAGGGCATCACCCTGCTACCCCGCGCGACTCACGCACCCATCGACGATGGTCTCACGCCAGAGGCACATGACCTGCTTGGCATGACCATGTTCGACGATGGGTTTTTGGCAGCAGGACCAGATGCCTCGGTATCCCTCGCGGAAGTCGCAATCGGAATCGATGACTTGGCGCTCGCAACCGAGGGCGTGGCCGGGCGCGTGTGGGACCTGATGGTCACGGGGCAGTCAGTCACCGTCGCCGACGATCCTGCGCTGGGCGTGGCCTACTGGAATGCGGCGGGCCGGAATGGACCGATCATCACACTCCGCCTGCCCGGGTTCGACCCGGGTGCGCCATACCTGCTCAGCCAACAGCAGGGCCTGCGTCCCCGCGTATTGCTGAGCGAGCGCCACGACCTACGAGCCGTAGTGGCCCATCGGCTGAAGGGGCTAGCCGACGCTGGAATCATCCAGTCGATCGCCGAACCACGAATTGGCAATCTCGTCATCGACGATGCGGTCCGCAGTGCGTGCCGAAACGCCATCCATACCGACCCCGCATTCGCAACTGAACTGCTCGAGATCGGGGGGGACCCGACGGGCGAGGCGCTTACAACGTGGCTGGCCGAAACCGCTCCGGGGTCGCGGGAGCCGCGCATCACTCGCTATCTCTTGGGCATCTGGAGCTCTGATCCCTATGCGGCAGCGGCCTTCCCAAACCCCACCGACGACCAGTCGGAGCTTCTCATCCGCTGGGTGCGGGCATCAAGCGAAGCATTGAGGGTGCCGGCGCGCTTCCTGCCTCGCCCCACAAGCGCATCTCCCAACGCCGCAGCGGCCGCTCCGGATGCGGATATCGATCTTCTCCCCGGCGTCAACCTGATTGGATTTCTTCATGCGGGCTTCGGCATCGGCGAGGCCACCCGATTGCTGCATGAGGCCCTTATTGCGGGCGAGGTACCACACTCCGCCATCTCGGTAAGCCATGACGACCTTGAGGACAAGGTGGAGTCGACTGCCGGTGATGATGGGCTTCGGTACGACGTCAACCTTGTGTGCGTAAATGTCGACTGGCTGGACATGCTGTCGCGCCGCCTGGGCAGCGAACTGCTGGCCGAGAGGTACTTCATCGGCACGTGGTGGTGGGAGAGCAACGTACTGCCGCCGGAGCTCGTGGCTGAGATCGACTACTTCGACGAGATATGGGCTGGTAGCACCTACGTCGCTGAGGCGCTCTCGGCGTATACGGATCTTCCCATTCGCGTCTTCCCGCTCCCCATCAGAATCTCCTCAGACGCGCCCCTGCCCGACCGGGCGAGCATGGGCTTGCCCGAGGGTTATTTGTTCATGTTCTCGTTCGATTTCAACAGCACCGTTGAACGGAAGAATCCCGAGGCAGTGGTCGAGGCATTCATCCGGGCGTTTCCCGAACCGGCTGGAACCCAGTTGGTGCTGAAGACAATCAATGGGCACAGGCACGTGGACGACCTTGAGCGCCTACGTGCCCTCATCGCACATCGCGATGACATCACGATCTTCGACGGCTTCTTATCAACACAAGATCGTGATGCGTGGGCGAGTACGACTGACTGCTATGTGTCACTCCACAGGTGCGAGGGCTTTGGCCTGACCATGGCTGAGGCAATGGCGCTGGGCAAGCCGGTGATCGCCACCAACTACTCGGCGAACCTTGACTTCATGGATACGACGACGGCATATCTGGTGCCAGCAGACGAATGGCGGCTCGAGACGCAAGCTGGCCCCTATCCCGCCGGCACCGTCTGGGCTGACCCCGACGTCGACGCGGCGGCGGCATTTATGCGGCAGGTGGCACATGACCCCGGCGCGGCGCGGGATCTCGGCGCCCGGGCGCGGAAACATATTCAGGCGACGCGAACACCCGATCGGCTCGCACAGTTCGTATCACGCAGGCTTGAGGAGATCAGGATGGAGGAACGGCAATTGCGACCCCGACCCAACATACGACTGACAGCGAAGTTGAACGACGCTCTCTCGTACGACCGCCAACGACAGGGAATGCGCCGGGGGCTTCTGGGGCGAATAATGAATCGCCTCATCAGGCCGTACTCAGCAACAGCCGATGAGATGGACCGCCGGATGCTCGCCGCGATGGTTGAGCTGGGCGAGCGCCTCGACCATCTGGACCGAGGACTCGACTCCACCGAACAAACGGTTCAAGCGCTCGCGGCAGAGCAGCGCGAAGGCCAACGTACGGCCACCGACCGCTAACGTCGCGCCTGACGTGAGTGACCCGCACCAACCGCCGCCGGGGGCACCGCATACGGTGCACCGTATGTCTCAGTGGATGCGTACCCACAGGGGCGTGCAGGAGAGCGTGTGGACCCTCGCAACCGGAATCCTCAGCATCGGTGCTGGCTGCTGGGTGCTCAAGATCTGGCGTGGCAACCTGCGGGTCCCCCTTGCCCCCGGCGGTGACAGCTACCTCTCTCTCTCGGCTGTCAAGACCATGCTCGAGCAGGGCTGGTACCTCGCCACTCCTGCGCTTGGGGCACCCCACGGCCAGAACCTCAGCGACTTCGGCGGGTTCAACGGCGACAACGTCGACTGGCTGATCCTGAGGTTTATGGGTTTCTTCGTTCAGGACCCCGCGCTGCTCCTCAACCTCTTCTTCCTGCTCGGATTCGGTCTTGTCGGCGCGGCCGCGTACCTCGTGCTGCGTGACGTCGGGGTAAGCCGCCTCACAGGCCTTGCACTGTCGGTCTTCTACGCCAACCTCTCGTTTCACTTCACGCACGGAGAAGGCCACCTGATGCTGTCGGCCTACTTCGCCGTGCCAGCTGGAATCTGGCTTGTGCTGCGCGTGCTCACAGGCCGGGGCCTCATCAGACGACGTGAGGGTCGTAGATTTCGCCAATGGCTCACCCCACTCAACGCCGGCACCGTGGTGGCCGTCATCGCCGTGGGTGGGTCAACCCTCTACTTCGCAGTATTCACGCTGCTTCTCCTGCTCTTTTCATCCCCGATTCGTGCCATTGCGGTGAGGTCGTGGCGGGCGCTCGTTCCTGGCGCACTCGCATTCGTCGGGGTCGGCGTGGTGCTGCTACTCAACCTGGCTCCCGGCATCGCCTACCGCATCGCCAATGGGCCCAATCTGGCCGTTGCCGCAAGGTCTGCCTACGAATCTGAGCTGTACTCGTTCTCGCTCGTTCGCCTGGTGTTCCTCGTGAGCGGCCATCGCTGGGGCTATCTGTCGGATCTGGGCAATCGAGTGGCTGCAGGAAGCCTCACCGTCGGTGAAGGCGAAACGCTCGGCGTAATCTTGGGGACCACCCTGCTGGCGATCATCGGGATGATCCTGGTGTGGATCATCCGCGGGCAGGGCGCACGCGGCCCGCGCGCAGCAACGACGAATGCAGTGATGATGAGCGCGCTACTGGTCTTCTTGCTCGGCACCACTGGTGGCGTCGGGGCGATCATCGCCAATCTGGTGTCGCCACAGATCCGTGCGTGGGGCCGCCTTACCCCGTTCCTCGCTCTGCTCTGCATCATCATCCTGGCCTTCGCAGTGGACTGGTGCAGGCGGCGTCTCGCCAAGATAGAGCGGCGGCACGTACTCAGCACCATCCTTCCGCTGCTCGTGGCAGGCATCGCAATTATCGACCAGACATCCCCGTCGAATATCCCCGAATACGTCGGCGGCGCGGCGCGCTGGAACACTGAGAAGGCATTCGTTCAGGAAATCGAGACCGCCGTTCCGTCGGGTTCGGACATTCTGCAAGTGCCCCTTCATGAATTTCCTGAGGCAGGGGGCGTAAACGGGATGGGCGACTACGACCACCTCGTGGGCTACGTCCACTCCAATGACCTGCGGTGGAGCTACGGGGCCGTGAAGGGGCGAGATGGCGACTGGAGCGCGGCGGCAACGCCCCTGCCGCTCGACCAGTTGCTCGCGGCCGCGGCCACGGCCGGGTTCGCTGGCGTGTGGGTGGACAACGCCGCCTACAAGGACAACGGCCGGAGAACCGACCGACAGGTGCAGGCAATTGTGGGCGCACACGTTCGCCCGCTTCGCGAGGCAGATGATCGGCGGGTCTTCTGGGATCTCCGGCCACTTGCACAGCGCCTGGCAGCGGTGACCACCCAAGGCCAACAGGCATCGATCGCGGCGGCACTCGTCAATCCGACCACCCTTGAGTTCGGCCAGGGCTTCTATCTGCTCGAGGTGGACGGAGCACGCACATGGCACTGGGCCGGAAAGGACGCCACCATGACCATCGCCAACCGGTCGTCGCTGACGCAGCACGTGCACTGGGCGGGCACGCTCATCGGGGCCAACGACGCCAGCACCACCATCGTTGCTGGCGACCGCACGCTCGCCACGGTTCGCACTGGGACCTCGGGCCGGCGAGTGCACTTCACCCTCGACGTGCCACCGGGCGGGCTGCCCATCAGGTTCATCACGTCGGGAACCGACCTGGGCCCCCAGAACGGCGACTCGCGGTCCCTTTATGTTGAGGTGTCGAACGCCACCATCAACAACCTTGCCTACGGAACCCTTCGCCGGGCGCGGGCACAGGCAGGCATTCCTTAGCCCGCGCTGGCCGGCCCCGGCACGATCGTGCCGACATTCAAGATGTTCTCACCTGCAGCAAGAACACAGGCCACCAGAACCAACCCGAAGAACACAGCAAATGCAACGCGCACTCAGGGTCGTGGCGCATAGGTGCGGATAATGGCGGCGATACCGGTGAGCACCATGCCGACCCCCACGAACTCATACGCCAGATAGATGTAGCCCTGCCCCCACACCAGATCGTTCTGCCAGCGCACGGTGATGCCGGCGAAAACCGACGGCACAAGCCAGAACCACAGGCCTGCGGCCACCATGGCGGTGCTCACCCGGGTTGACAACCTGAAGCGGCCCGCCGACCACGGCCGCCACACCAGGAACGTGGGTACTGCCAGCAGCACGATCAGCAACAGCGCGATTCGCCCCTGAAACTGTGCTCCCGAGAAGCCCTCCTGCATGAAGGGAAGGGCTGCGGTGAACTGCTTGCCGAACGTCGAGAGCACGGGGCCATGAAGATCGGTCTGGTATGCGGGGACAAGCGGCAGTGGGTGGCGCCGCAGGTAGAGGGTGATACCCACCTCGAGCACAGCCGGAATGATGAGCGGCAGCGTGGCCCACGCGTATCGGGCCCTGTTTCTTCGCAGAGACGGCCCCGTGGTCCGGACGCGTGATGCGCCACACGATGAACGGAACGAGCCCGATGCACAGGAAGTTGAGAAGCGCGAGATATGTCATGTACGCGGCGCGCGTCTGCAGACGGTTCCACATCGTGAGCGCGTAGACCGCATCACCGGGGAAGAACCGGGCTTGGTCGAGCATCCAGACCTTGTTTAGACGCCACAAGACCGAGATCTGATCGACGAGTGGCTGCGTCGGCCAGTTCCAGTTGATGGTGTCATCCGAGATGTATGGAAGTCCAGCAATGGACAGCGATACAAACGTGACGAGGAAGACGAAGGCCGCCGCCCGGAGGGTGCGAAGGGGAATGCCGAAGATCTTCGCGGGGCACCCTATACGCCTCGAGGCCACCGGCCCATCAAGCACAGATAGACTGCGCAAGATGGCAACGACCTCGGCAGCGCTGCGCAGCGGCCCCCTCTATCGCAACCTGGTTCGCCGCGAGGTACGCCAGCGCTACAAGGGTTCGTTCCTTGGACTTGGGTGGACGCTCCTGAACCCGCTGATCATGGTCGGCGCGTACTGGCTCGTCTTCAAGTTCCTGTTTGGGAGCCCCATCCCAAACTACGCGCTCTTTATGTTCGTCGGTCTCATGGTATGGACCCTGTTCTACGGCGGCATCACCGTGGCATCCTCGAGCCTGGTGGCCAATGCGTCGCTTGTGACAAAGGTGAAGTTCCCACGAGAGATCGTGCCGCTCGCCTCGGTGGCGGCCAACTCCATCATTGCCGGTGCGATGCTCGTCATCGCAGTCCCGCTCTGCATGATTCTGGGCACTGGGTCGCTCGTCCCGCTAGTCCTACTCCCGATCTTCCTCATCCTCACCGCGATCCTCACCTGTGGGGCAGGACTCCTGCTGAGCGCGCTCAACGTCTACTTCCGTGACGTCGACCACATCCTGATAGCCATCGGCGTGCCATGGTTTTTCCTCACACCAATCTTCTACACGTACTCCACGCTGCCCGCGGCGGCCAGATC
>SXGR01107340.1_pt1 | contig 11441 bp, 7 predicted proteins | sample 3174711 | NCBI WGS metagenome assembly SXGR01 (sample SAMN11356860, study PRJNA531348) | freshwater metagenome | isolation source: freshwater sample F1-60 | place: China: Fuxian Lake, Yuxi | collected 2017-12-25
AGGGCGCGCAACGCTGCGCGCGCAGCGTCAGTCGGCGAGCTTCGCCAGCATGGGAGAGCGGGCTTCCCACCCACAACCTGCGTCGAGCAGCCGAACAAGCTTGCGCACAAACACGCAGAAGCAGCGATAGATCGAACGAGCATCCGCGGAGTGTGACAGATTCAAGCCGACCACGCCGCGAGCAGGATCGACAGATCGGCCGCATCCACTATGCCATCGTGGTTCAAGTCGGCATCTCCCGCGGTACCCCACTGGGAAAGCATGATCGCGAGATCAGCCGCATTCACCACGCCGTCGAGGTTGAGGTCCCCCAATGGAAGTCGAACGTCGCGCGTCCACATCCCGCGCCCATGCGTGGCGGCAAGCAGTGTTCTCGAATTGGGTAGAAAAATCAGTTCATCGACGCTGACATTCGCGGGACCAAAATCGCTTCCGCTCCACGACGAGCCGCCATTGATGCTCGAAAAGATTCCAAACTCGGTTGCGACAAACAGACGCTGCGCGTCATCCGGATGGATCGCCATGCCGCGCACGGGAATCGACGGAAGTCCAGCCGCGCCAGTTCCGGTGACATCAGTCCAAAGCCCGCCGCCATTGGTTGTCTTGCGAATGTTGTCGCCGTCGAATCCTCCAAGACAAACGTACGCAGTCGTGGACGACCCTGGCGCGAACACGATGCGCGTGATGTAACGATTGGGCAGCGGATTCTTCGTCGCGTTGTCGTCGATCGCGCTCCAGGTTGGCGTGTCGCTCGACGCATTCGCGGTCGTCCAGAGTTGACCATCGCCCTGTGCGACCCACACAATCTCCGGATCAATCGGCGAGACCGCGATCGCGCTGACATTGTTTGTGCCGGTACGAATCTGCTGCCAGGCGACAGCCGCTGCTCGCGCGTCGCGCGTTCTCCAAAGGTTCGCGCCACCTCCGTAAAGCACCTTCGGATCGTTGGGATCAAGAATGAACGGCGCGATGAAGTTTGCGTTGCCCGATTCCGCATCCGTGAGTCCAGCGTAAATGTTCGACGCGCTCACCCCCCCATCGGTGGAACGATGAATCTTGAGATTCACATACTCGCCGTACTGAAAGCGCGGGTCTTCCCAATCCACCGCGCACCAGCCCCCATCTCCGCCATAGGGAAGATTCGCTGTCGTCGAGCCCTCAAGAACACGAAGCGTGCCGTTGTCCTGCGTTCCGCCGAGAATGATTGAGGCTGTCGCAGTTGTTGGAACCACGCCGCTCACCACGCCTCCACGGCGAAGCTTTGAAGCTGGCACGAATTGCCGAACGATGCCCGGGCCTTCGTAACGCAAGATCAAGCCTGCGTTGCCGCCTGCTTCGAAGAACTGCACTTCGATCGCGTGACTCCCGGCACCGAGTGCCGCAATGCCACGTCGTTCTTGCATGCCGTGCAGACCATCGTTGTCGACAATCGTCACTCCATTGATGCGAAGCCGACTGCCGTCATCACTTTCTGTGCTGAATGTATACAGTCCAGGCGTGTCGATCGTGACCCAACCAGTGAACAGGCCGCCCACATTGTCGGCGCGTGTGGAGTTCGCGAAGTTCGAACTCGTCGACGCGTAATTGAGCGTCGTCACACTGGTGGTGAGGTAGGGTGAAAGCGTGGCAAAGTTGGGCAATGCGCTTGGCGCGATGAGTGCGAAGTATTTCGCGGCCAATCCCGCCGAGGTCCCCGTCACCACACTCCCAGGCGTCAATGGCAACTCGACTCCCGAAGCGCCGTAGAACTGAGTCGTGCTGTATCCATTCACGATCGAACGCCATCCCGAGGATGTGCCCGCTGCCTCAATATCATCCGCCACATGCATCGCGCCGTCCGACAGCGCATACACACGCCGATTGGTCGTTCCATTGAAGCCAGGGTCGCTGACGAATCCATGCACATCGGGGTGCACTTGATCAGTGAGGAGGTAACCACTCGACGCCTGCGTCAAAGTCACGCCGCCATCGACAGACTTCCATGCGTGGTAGCCGCCGACGAGAAGAAAGTTTGGATTGGTTGGGTGCACCCAAAGCGGACACGCATACCAACTCGAACCGCAAGCGCCGCTCGTTGTCACGAGTGCGTAGTTCTTGCCGCCGTCCGTCGATTTCCAGATCACGCCGCCGCCGAGAGCCGCGTCCGCGTAGACGATTGAGGGATCGCTCGGCGCATAGCAAAGATCAAACCGACTTCCAAAGCCCAATTGATGATCAAGACCGGTCGCAGTGTTCCAGGTCGCGCCTGCGTCATCGCTCCAGAGCGCGCGATGAAACCAGTTTGTGTCATAGTCGATGATGTGCGCGACGGCGAGGTTGCCGTTGGTTGGATGGAACTGCACATCGAAACTGCCCTGCGCCCACTGTGCAGTGCTCCAACTCGTTCCGCCATCGGTCGAGCGCATGACGCCGCCCCACCGCTTCGAGGCAAGCATGATCAAAGGATTGCTCGGTGAAATCGCGATGCGATTCACGGTGTCCCAATTGTTCGTGCTTCCCAGCTGCGCCCACGAAACGCCACCATCCGTCGACTTGAAGATCCCGTCGCCACCAAGCGCGTCGCCGTTGAATTGTCCTTCTCCCGTTCCGGCAAACAGCACATCAGGATTGGTCGGATGAATCGCGAGCGAGCCAATCGCAAGCGAGCCCATGCGGTCATTGACAGCTGACCAATTCGCGCCGCTATCCATCGAATAGAAGATCCCGCCGCCCACCGAGCCAGCCCACATACGGTTCGTCTGAGTTGGATGAATCACGAGCGAGCGGGTTCGTCCGCCAACATTGGTGGGGCCGCGCGAAATCCAACTCGCATCCATCGATGCGATGCCGCCGAACGCGCCATCATCGCCTCGACGAGTGCTCGCGGTCACAAGCGACTGCACTTGATCCATGCCGCGCGAAACTTTCGCGGGATCGATCAGTCCAAACTCATCCCGCCACGCCAAACGGCGCCACATCATCGCCTTGTCGGGACCCGTGGCGCGTGGAAGGGTTTCAGCGCGCGGGGCTGGCGGCGGAACACTCGCGCAACTCTGCAATAGGCACATTGCGCTCGTTAGCGTGAGCGTTGACGCGATTGCGAAACATGGAAGGGAGCGGAGCATTGACGGGCCATGCATCGAGTGAACATAGCGCGAAACTCCATGAGTCCCACGCAGGCACGGGATTTTCGGCGGTTTTGGGACTGTGGAATCAGCATTCCAAGGATCAGGATGTACTCTCAAGCATGCGCCCGCACGCTGGGAGCGCAGAAACCCAAATCTGAGCATTCACCTCCATGACCACTTCCCGCATCCTCATCTCCTCCGTTGTGCTCGCCTCATCCGCTGTCATCCTCGGACAATGGAACGCACCCGCTCATGCGCGCCTCGGCGGAGGAAAGGGAGATGGTGGAGTTGCGGGGGGCAGCACCAATTGCGCAACCGCGCCTGCGGCAGTGCTGGGCGAGAATGCGTTCGACACGGCAGCCGCGACTGGGTCGCTCAGTGTGCTCGCCGGGAGTACATGCGGCGATCACACAATGTACAAGGTCAACTACTTCACTTTCACGCCCGCAGAGACTGGCACCTACACCTTTTCGACTTGCGGCTCCACAGGTTGGGATACGCGCATCGCAGTCCTCCAAGCATGCGGTTCCAACCTCGTGCCTGTGATCTGCAACGACGATGCGTGCGCCTATCAAAGCCAAGCGAATGGTCCACTCACCGGCGGCGCGCTCTATCGCGTGGTTGTCGGCGGATATGGAAGTAGTGACGGTGGCGCGGCAACACTCTCGATCAGCCTCGATACTCCCGGTGGCGGCGGTGGAACCGTTGGTCCGGATGTCATCGTCGGCTCACTCTCCGACATTGCGAAGTATGGATCGGTTGTTGTGAGTGGCCAGACGATCATGGCTTATGCGATCGGTACTGTCAGTTGCAACATTGGTGACTCGCTCCTTGATTGGTTCGCGTCGCCCGATGCTCGTCACCCATTCATTCCGCAGAACATGTACCGCATCAAGGGCGGGCGCATCGAACAGATTGGTCAAGGCTGGGGCAAGCACGGTTTCTACGCCCTACAAGATTCCCTCTGCGGCCCATGCACGCCATCGCCAAGCGGAACATGGCTCGGCGTTGGTTGCTCTGACCCATACGGCGCGGATCTCAACGGCAGTCAGGGTGGACTGGGCACCCGCACCGAAGTCAACGCGGCAACCGGCGTGTTTCCAGGGAGTTTCAATGCTGGAATGCCTGCAGCAGCAGCGACCATTGGCCGCCGCGTGCAGGTCAACGCGAATGACCTCAATCCAACACTCAACGCAGGCGCGATCTATCTATGTGAAGGTCAGTACATTCACTCGGGAGATGCCGCGGCTGGAAACGACGACAACAACGGCTCATGGCGCTTGATGACGGTCGGCGCACTCACGAGTGGTGCGTACCTCCTCACGCCAACGGGCGCGACCAACCAACAACAGAGCGCCATCCGCGCGTGGCGCGTGGTTGTGCCTGCAGTCACGCTTGTCGATGTCGATGTGCCCAACGATGGCCGCTTCATCGTGGGATACAACGCCACCGACCTCGGTGGCGGACAGTGGCACTATGAGTACGCGATTCAAAATCTCAACAGCGACCGCAGTGGTCGTTCCTTCAGTGTGCCAGTCCCTGTGAATGCCACAATCACCAACACCTACTTCAGGGACATCAACTACCACTCCGGTGATCCATACTCGCCCACGGATTGGACGGTATCGACAACGGGTGGCGCGGTGACATGGACTGGCGGAAGCTACGCAACAAGCGCGAACGGAAACGCCCTGCGCTTCGCGACGCTTTACAACTTCGCGTTTGATGCGAACTACCCACCTTCTGGCGCCCTCGGCACCATCGGGCTCTTCAAGCCAGGCGCGGAACCCAATGTCACGGTTGCTATTCAGGCGCCTGCTGGTCCACCAGCGAATCCGGCTGACCTCAACGCGGATGGCGGCGTGAACGCTGCCGACCTTGCAATCCTTCTCAATGCGTGGGGCTCGACGGGCCCTGGCGACATAAACGGTAGCGGGACTGTCGACGCAGCCGATCTCGCTGCGCTCTTGAGTGCGTGGACGAGCTGATTCTCTCCTGTAAGCGAATCCCCTCGTTGCCTGTCCCCAATCGAGCGGTGAGGGCCATGTCGCTCGGGAAATCTCGCGGATGACATAAACTTCGCTTTGCAATCGCAGCGACGGTTGTAGATTGGGTTTCGAGGTTCTTTGGCACTCTGATTCATGAGTACGTCGATCGCGTCGAAAGTTCCACCTCGCCTCACTCGCTGAACCTGAAGCGAAAAGGGCGCGTCGTCTTGCGTGTCAGCCCTCGGAGTTTTCTATGTGTATTCCAATGCTCTCGCAACGCCTGTCACACATTGCTCTCTCCATCGCGGCATTGAGCGCGGCCGTGTTGACCTGCACGACCCTCGCCAACGAGGCCTCCGTCGAGGCACTCATCGGCGGCCCGACAAGATACAACATCCTGTTCATCATTCTCGATGATGTCGGTGCGGATCAACTGACGTTGTCGAATCCGGCGGGCGTCGGCCTCGCGTCCACGCCGACCATCAACGCAATCGCGGCGCAGGGCGTGAACTTCTCCAACTGCTGGGCGATGCCGGAATGCTCTCCCAGTCGCGTCTGCTTTTTCACGGGGCGCTATCCAAGCCGGACGGGAGTTGTGACCGCGCTGACCTCCAACACGCTTCCCCAATCTCAATGCTCGCCGTTTGAGACGACGACGCCGATGATTCTTGGAGGTGCCGGGTATCACAGCCGACTCCTTGGAAAGTATCACCTCTCGCAAGAGGATCTCAATCCTGCGGGCATCGCCGCGCCTGCATCCAACGGCTTCACCGATTTCAACGGAACATTGCTCGGTGGACCGCCCTTCATCGACCCAACCATCGCAGGGCAAGTTGACTCCGATGCCGTCGTGTATTCCTGCGGATTTCCAGTGAATGGGAGCGCGCCTGCCGCCTGTGCATGCGCGTTTCCCAACGGAGAGTGCGTGCCCAGCGTGAATGCGCTTGAGTGCCTCGCTGCGGGGGGGTTGCCACTCGTTGCAAGTGACGGCACGCCGATTCTCGAATGTAGTGAAGCCGCTGCGGCGCGGATTGACTGGAGTGCAACCAACGGTTCTTACGCATGGCCACGAACCATCAACCGAGATGGCGGAGCAACACAAGTCATTCCGGTTCGCAAGCACGCGGATGTCGTGCAGGCCGATGACGCCATTGCGTTCATCAATGAGCAGCGCAAGACACCCAAGGAGAAGTGGATGTGCACTCTCTCGTTCAGTGGGGATCACGATCCGTGGCAACCACCGCCGCAGTCGAGCCTTCCCCCTGGCACGACTTGGCCGAACAAGCTGCCGATGGCATGCGATGAGCAGCCAGATCTAGAAAGTGTCGCTCTGCAGCAACGACTCCTGTCGAACTGGACGATCGAAGCGCTCGATGTGCAGATTCGCCGCGTACTTCTCACAACTGGTTTGGCGAGCCTGAACAAGGCTGGTGGACTCACGCTCACTGCGCCAGACACTGTGATCGTCGTCATTGGGGACAATGGATCATTCCTCACCACCGTTCGCGCACCGTTTAACCCACTTCGCGCGAAAGCGACGGCATATCAGACAGGTATCTGCGTGCCACTCGTGGCAGCCGGCGGTCCCACCGTCGTGCCGGGTCGTCGCTGCGACCGGATGGTCAACATCGTGGACCTCTTTCAACTCTGGGGCGAACTGGCCGCAGTTGATGTCCACGCCGCAGTGCCCTTGGGACGAAAACTCGACTGCCGCCCGATGCTCCGCTACCTCACGAGCGCTGATGCGCCGAGCGCGCGCGAATGGAACTTCTCAGAGTATGGGACGGAGTATCTCGATCAGCAGTGCTACGCGTGCTTGATTACGACAGGCAACAACGACACCTGCACGAACACGATCCTCACGACACAATCGTTGTGCGAATCACAAGGCGGGGTCTGGTACGGGCCAGGTGGATCCACTCCTGAATCAGTGACTTGCTGCGATCTTTGGGAGAACTTGGATCAGCCGTCAAACTTCAATGTCGTCTTCGCCTCGCAACAGGCGCTCACGGATGGTCGCTGGAAGCTTGTGTACAGCGATCAACCGCCGTGCTTTGAATCGACGACGAGCGACTACGAGTTCTACGATCTCACGCAGTGCTTCGCAGCAAACCAACTCTTTGGTCGCGGCATCGACAACCCCAACTACAACCTGCTCGCACCCGGAACGACGCTGACGGAGTATCAGCTGATCCAGTACAACCGGCTTCGAACCAAGCTCGCGGCGATGCAAGTTTCGCTCGCACACTGCGATGGCGACATCACAATGAACGGCATCGTGAATGCGGAAGACCTCACGGCTCTGATGTCGTACTGGGGTATGCCCAGCGTCGGTGACATCAACAACGACGGCGAAACCGACGGCACCGACCTCGCAATGCTCCTCGACAACTGGGGGCCGTGCGGGGGTTGAGTGGCTTGTGAGCCACCTAGAGTCGAGACCATGCGTCGCAGTTTCCGGAATGTCAGGACCTACTTGATATCCCGCAGTCGATCGACAACACAACCCGCACGCTGCCCATCCACCTTGGCCAGTTCGACTCGGAGTCGGTAGGTTCCTCACTCCGATTCGATGCCGCAACATCGGGCGGCGGGAACGATCCTGAAGTTGATCACCTCAGCCGCTCCGACATGGCGACGAGCGGGTGGGGCAGCCCATCCGTCGCAGGAGGAAACACAAACGGCTTTGCGACTTCGAACTTGCCCGAAGCGTTACCCGCGAAGCAACGGTCGCCCGCGAGCGTAAGTTTCTTCGCCGGCGCACCCACCAACATGGCCGCGAGCGACGCTCGGCGTGCGAAGAGACGAACTTCGCGAACGGGTGGAAAGAGAACCAGTTGTGGGGGTTGACCTGCTTCTTGGTCGCCTTGACCATCGCAGCCATATCTCAGTGCCGAAGATCACCGCCGCCAACGCGCTGCGGTCGGGGTCGTCCGTCTGCGAACAAGCCCCGCTGAGGACGATCAAAAGCTCACCCACCGCGCGGGCCTTGTCGACGACGCGCTTGGTGCGGTCCGCGATCGCCGTCCGCGCCTCCGCCGACTTCCCCTTCGCGTCGTCGATCGTGACCAGATCGATAAAGGTTGCGTCGTGGCAGTTGCACGTCAACAGCTTTCGCCCCGACATCGCGGCGCCGCATCGAGGACCAATCTGACGACGGCGACGGAAAGAACACACATGCCCAGAACCTGCGATGATCTCCTCCTTATCGGATGGCCAATCAGCGATCCTGCCGTTGGCACTCGAAGTTGAGACCCAAATCGGCATCCCCCAGTCCCTCAAGAGCCCAGCTAGACAACGCTACGCATGAGGAATCTCCCGCTGTTTGGACACGCTATCGCTGCGTTCGAATCGAGGAACATCGCGATCATGGTTGCGGCAACCTTCTGCGTGACGGTGGCGGCGAACTCCGAGGCAGCCGAAGCGGAGCGCGGTGCGGGTGCGCCTCCGAACATTCTCGTCATCGTGCTCGATGACATAGGCATCGATCAGGCAGGATTCCCCCCTTTCAATTGGACGCAATCGGAGTGGGCACCGAGAATGCCAGTCCTCGCTGAGATCGCGGCGAAAGGGGTTTCGTTTACAAATTTTTGGGCGACGCCGGAGTGCTCGCCGACCCGCGCAGCAATCCTCACTGGTCGATTCGGATTTCGGACGGGTGTCGTGACGGCGCTTGTCGATCCAATGTTGCCCGTCAACCAGCTGCATCCATCTGAGATCACAATACAGAAGTTGCTGGGCGAAGCGGGATATCGCACGAGCATGTTCGGGAAGTATCACCTTGGTGGAGGACCGGAAAACACGCCACCGGGATATGGCTACCAAGCACCCGCGACAACGGCGCGCCTAGATTTTTATGACGGCTATTGGTCCCTGCCTCCAAGCATTGACGAGACCATCGGCGGACAAGTTGCCGCTGGAACCTACACCTGTGGCGCGCCGACCGGAGACCCAAACTTCGGTGCTGCGTGTTTTCCCAACGGCACATGTATCGACCGCATCAACCCCTACACCGCGATGGCACTCGGCGGGACGCCGCTCCTCGATCGCAATGGAAACCTCGCCGCAAACTGCTCAGAGGGGGATTGCAGCGCGATTGATTTTCAAATCGCAAACGGGTACTACAAATGGCAGCGGTACATCACCGATGCGAACGGATCGACGACGATGCCCGCGGCGCTCACCGCTGAGTACCTGACATCATTCATCTCGCGGCGATCAGCGGAATGGATCAACGAGGCGCGCTCCGCCGGTGTTCCATGGTGTTGTTTCGCGATGCACTCATCGGCGCACACGCCGGTGCAAACCCCACCACCGACCTTGACCGGTGACGCGCCTGGTGCATCGAGCTGTGATGCCTTGACTGCGCCGACGCCACCGTATCGACTCGCGTTCCGGCAGATGTGCGAATCTCTCGACAAGTCGATTGGCGCGATGCTCGTCGACCTTGATCTCGCGACGATTACCAAGTCCGGCGGCGTGGAACTCCTCGATCCCGCAATCACCAACACCATGATTGTGGTTCTTGGCGACAACGGTTCACTTGGCACGACGGTCCTGAATCCATTCAGCCCAGCGAACTCGAAAACGACGGTGTATCAAACCGGTACATGGACGCCATGCATCGTTGCTGGTCCGATGGTTGTGCAGCCCAACCGCGCTGTGGATGCGGTGGTGAATTGCGTTGACCTCTATGGACTCATCCTCGACAGCGCGGGGGTCGATTGGCAGGCGCAGATCCCGCCGCAACGCATCGTTGACTCTCGCCCGATGTTGCCATACCTGACCAACCCGACGCAAGCGCAGATTCGCGAGATTGACTTCACGATGTATCGCCAAGGCACCTTTGTCTCCGGTGAGTGCGGCCCTTGTCTTATGGGAGCAACCGTTGTCGACAATCTTTTCTCGAGCCCGACGATGTGCGTTGCGAATGGGGGCACTTGGCTGTCGAGTGACGAGACCCCGTACTCTCCAACTGATTTCTGTGGTGTCGAGGGAGTCTTCACAGTCAACGGCGTCGACTACTGCTTCGGCACGGCGTGCAAGAGCTGCACCGATTGCACACCCGCCAATCCGCCCACTCTTCAACAATTCGCCGTGCGTCATGGCCGATGGAAACTCGTCCTGCAGGAGTATCCAGATTGCGTGAGTCCCTCGTGCGTGTTGGAGTTCTTTCATCTCGCTGAGTTTCAGGCACCTAACCAGCCTGGGCTCGATCGGCCGGGAGCGAATGGGAACTCGATTCCGCTCGACGCTCTGTCCAAGGACCAACAGACGGCATTCAATCTCCTCGCGCAAGCGATGTACGACCTACTTGCGAGTAACTGGTACTGCCCAGGTGATGGAAATCTCGATAAGCAGATCAACGCGGAAGACCTCACTGGACTTCTCGCGAGCTGGGGTTACCCCGGATTCTGGGATTCAAACAACGATGGCACGACCGATGGCGAAGACCTTGCCACCGTATTGAGTGCTTGGGGAACCGATTGCGTGGGAACCGTGAATACCGACGGACAGGACATCCCGTCATGCCTCATTGATGCGTTGCCGTAACCGCTGGATGCGAGATTGCTCGCAACACTCACCTGTCCCAAAGCAAGGACACCGGCGCCGCACAATCGTTCTTCTCACCGAGCGGGTAGGTCGTCGGGCCTGAGTAGAGCACGACGCCGCCCTTGAAGCTGCGTCCTGCGCGACGATCCGCATCCACGCTCGCCTTGATCGCGATGAGGATGGATGGCGCACGCTGAACCTCATCAATCGTGAGAGACTTTCCCGAAGCAGTCATCCCCTCCCCGAACCCCCGTTGATCGAGCCGCGCTGCGGACGCCGCCTCTAGGTCATCAAGCATGATGTAGACCCGTCGCCTCTCGATCCCCTTCACAAGCGTGGTCTTTCCAACCTGGGGTGCTCCAATCGCGCACACAACGGGCGTATCCGCGAGTGCGACTCGCACCTCAGCCTCCGCGCGACGGCGAACCTGGCGGAAGGCCGCGTCAACTGACCAACGCCAGCGCGTCCAAAGCCCTGTGAGGCGAACTCGCCCCACAAATGAAATCGCCGCGGGTCGATTGACTCGCGGCGGTTTCGTTGAAGTGGACCTGATCGGGCTCGAACCGACCACCTCTTCCATGCCATGGAAGCGCTCTACCAAATGAGCTACAGGCCCAAACTCTGCATGCGTTGCGCGACGAATCGCCTGCTTGCAGGGAGGGAGAGCCTACCTTGAAGGCCGCCCTGAGGCAACAGGATCGGCTGTTCAGGTCGCGCAGTTGCGCGAACCACGCACTGATACGCGAATAACCAATGAATCACGATGCGAAGGTCGGCTCGAGACTGCGCGCAG
>SXGR01529591.1_pt1 | contig 11441 bp, 10 predicted proteins | sample 3174711 | NCBI WGS metagenome assembly SXGR01 (sample SAMN11356860, study PRJNA531348) | freshwater metagenome | isolation source: freshwater sample F1-60 | place: China: Fuxian Lake, Yuxi | collected 2017-12-25
CCTACAAATCGTAAGCTAGTCATTGCGTCCAACTCCTTTCGTATGCGGCTCTGCGCCGCTGGATTCACCTCTTCGCTAGCGTAACCCGCGTTACCTGCGAATTGGGGTTGGTCGCTCTATATTGACTAACGCGCTGCCGGAGCTGAGGTGGCTGGCGGCGGAACGATGTGGTCCACCCCTTCGCGGATTCCGTATGTCGGCGAGAGCTGGCGCCAATTCTGGCCCCCGCGCGAGTTGGCGTTCCACACGATCCGGCCCGCCCGCAGGGTAACTTCGGCGCTCAACCGCTGCTTCCCGGCGAAGCGTCCGCCAAATGCATCGGCGTAGTTGAAGTCACCGTCGTGCACGCGCAGCGCTGCGATATCGGCGACAGCCCCCACGGTAAGGTGGCCCAACTCCTCACGATGAATCACTTGCGCCGGCCGCCACGTGGACGCGCGAATTACTTCCTTAAGCGGCATACCCATGGCGAGACACTTCGACATGGTAGTAGTCATGTCCTGCATGCCTGCGTTCATGCTGCCCGAATGCAGGTCCGTCGAGATGGTGTCGGGATAGAAGCCTTGCGCGATGGCAGGCACGGCGTTGCGCATGATGAAGCTGCCGCCGCCGTGTCCTACGTCAAACACCACTCCCCGGGCGCGCGCCTGGGCGAGATAGGGATACAATTTACCGTTCGGGTCCACCCAGGGCACCGGGCCCCGGTACATGTGCGTGCTGATATCGCCGGGCCGCAGACGTTGAGCTACTAACTGCCAATAGGGCCGCTCGGGCAGGAAATGACCGAAGTCCACCATGATGGGGATCGACGCCGCGCCGCCGGCGGAAAGAGCCGCATCGACGCTTTTCCAATCGGGCAACTGATAGTGCGCCGACTTGACGCCCACCACAATGTCCCTGTGCTTGCCAGCCAGCCGGGCCACCGCGGCTGGGTCGAAGTCGCCCTGCTCGGCCGCGTCGCCCACCATGCCGTAGCCGGCGATATTGATCAACCCCAGGACCCGCGTCGCAACGCGGTCGATCACCGATTGCCGGAACTGCTCGAAGTTTCGCCACCCCGAACTGCCCGCATCCACCATGGTCGTCACGCCGGAGCGAAAACTGAAGGCGTCGGGCTGGACGCTGTTGTCGCCGGCCCAGGCGCCCGGATTGCCTGTCGAATGAAACACGTGGACGTGCAGATCGATGAGGCCAGGCGTGACGATCAGCCCATCCACCCGTAGGGTTTCGCGCGCTCGAGCCGGATCGATGTTGCGGTCGACAGCGGCGACTACGCCTTGCCGGACGGCGACGTCCATGGGCTGATCGAGGGCGTTCCTGGAATCGATCACCCGGCCGCCCTTGAGCAGCACGTCGAACTCTTGCGCCCAGCCGAGCGGCGCCAGCGCGGCGGCAATCAGCGCCAGCGGCAGTTTCATGCCCGCATGATCCGTTCCTTCATCCGATCCCAGGTCATGTATTTCCGCTTCCGTAGGGATTGTACGCCGATTTGCGAAGCCACCACACCGTAGTAACCCAACTCGACCGGGCACTTCAGTGCTTCCCCTAATCGAATGGCGTTATGGAGATTCTTGTGATGCAACACGGTATTCTCGGCGCCGGACTTCTTGTGCACGATCTCTTGCATGTCACTGGCAAATGCCTTTTGCGGGCTAATGACAAAGCCCTCGCGGTTGAACGACAGCGTTGCCTTGTGCCCGCGCAACATGTGCTCAATCGTGGCATCGTTGGCCATGGAGGAAACCAGTTGCACGGTGAGGCCTTCGGGATAGTCCAACAGGATGTTCATCGTGTCCGGCACATCCCCGGTCGCACCGGGCCAGCCGAACTTGCCGCCGGTGGCAACGCCGCGTTGCGGGAACGTGAGGCCGAGACTTTTGATGATGCGTGTCACCCGGTGGACGAACAGGTCGCTGGCGATGCCGCTTGAGTAATCCCAGTAGCGGCGCCAGTTGAAGTAGCGGTCCGGTTCGAACGGGTGTTTGGGCGCGCCGCCAAGCCAGGCATTCCAATCGAAGTTGACTCCCGGCTTCAGGTCCGGATCGGTGGGCGTCTTCAGATAGTCAGGCTCAACCGAATTGCGCGAGTAATCGATTTGCGCAAGCACGACTTTGCCGAGGGCGCCTTCTTTGACGAATTTGTTGGCCGCTTCATAGGAGTCGTCGGACATACCTTGGACGCCGACCTGCATCTTAATATCCTTGGCCGACTTGATCCGCTCAACCACTCGCTTGGCTTGCTCGACGTTCCAGGTCATCGGCTTCTCGCAATAGATATGTTTGCCGGCCGAAGCGGCGTCGATCGACATCTGCGCGTGCCAGTGCTCGGGCGTGGCGATCAACACATAGTCGACGTCTTTGTTGTCGAGCAGTTTGCGATAGTCCCGGAACTTGTTTGGTGCGCCGGTGAGCAGCGCAGCCAAATCGACTCGTTTGTCGAACAGGTCGCACACCGAGTTAAACTCGAGATTGAGCTCTTCTTTCTCGCGTACCAACGGACGCATGTGTCCCGCGGTGCCCATGCCGCCGCAGCCGATCACCCCGAGACGCAGGCGGTCGTTAGCGCCAATGATGGCGGAATAGGCGCGGGCCGTCCAAGCGGCACCGGCTGCGGCGGCGAAGGTTCTTCTAGTGACGGCCGACATTCTTGAATTCTATGACAGTGCGAGCCGTCCTGGTAGACTGGTACGCAGATGTCCGTTTCCGCCCGTTTTCAGCGGGCTCCACTCCAGGATTTTCGCGAGGCCGTTCGGGAAGAGCTTACAGCGCTCAAGCCGAAGTTCTCCTACTACAGCGCGGTCGAACCTTTCACCGAAGAAGACTTACGCGACTACATCGAAGATCCGGTGGCAGCCCTGCCGCCCGCGATTCTGTCGCTGCTGCCTGAAGTGGTTCTGCTGCTGGCGCCTTACGTCGATCCGCTCAATGGCAAAGAACAAGGGCATACAGAAAAGCACGTCACCAAATCGGTTGCCCGGCGGCGCCAGACCGTTTCGGCAGCCCAGGCGGCGATTCCTCCCGAAGGTGTCGTCCTGTTTGAGCGGCCGGCCGAGGCTCGCTACTGGCGCGGCGTACATTGGCTCGAAGGGCCGGACCGGTCCACGGCGGTCATCGTGCTTGCCACCGCCGACACCGAAGTGGCTGACTATCACTATCAACTCTACCGGCACCTGTCCATGTTGACCGCCGAGTTGAGCCCGGCCGAAGCGCTCGCCGGCTATCTCGGGGTGATTCGGGAGGAACTGAACTCTGATACCCACGGTGAAGTCGACGAACGAAGCTGGCAACTGAAACAGACGTTCCTGCGCCACCGCAGCCAGGTGCGCCGCGACAGCCGGGAGTTCCGGGAATACGCCACCCAGTCTTTTGTCGACACGCTGACGCTCTACCTGCACGGTATCTGTTGCGACATCGATGTCGACACCGGGCCGCGCCAACTGCCGAGTCGCCATTTGCGGCGGCGCCTGCGCCTGCTGCGCGATCAATATCCGCCCCCGCAGGGCTACGCTGTGTTTCCCGAAGAGTTAGATCGACTTCCTCCGGCAGAGTAAGATATCCAACACATTTAGCTAAGTCAAACCTGTTCCCTAAGTGGAATTCCCTGGTACCCAGCCAAGCTCACCTGAGCAATGGCCCTAAGAGCCTAGGGCCTTACAACCTTCGGTCCATCCACATAAGGTGTTTCGCCCGATTTAGATTGGCGCGCCAGGTCCTTACAATCGAATTGCATACTAAAGATCCGGTCAAACGCTCAGGTGTTGTCTACCCTGTGCCGATGATTCAAGGGGAAGGACCCCGCGACAGATTCGATGCTGGGAATCTCACAAAAAAGAGACGACGTTTCGCGGTGCCGGCTTTGCGGCGAGAAGCTCTCGCTGCTGCAACGGCTGAGCCGCGCCGAGTTCTGCAACCCTCAACACCGGCAAGCCTACCAACGCGATCAGGATAAGTTGGCGTTGGGTCGCCTGCAACAGGTGGTCGCCGAAGGCGGTGAAGCGGAAGGATCGAACCGGCTGGGACAGGAGTCTTTGCCAGAAGTTCCCGACGCCGGAGGAGAGTGGCCGGAGGCGCTGAATCTTGAAGAGGCAACGGAGTCGTCTGAGCCGGTAGGGGCCGAGACACAGCCGGTGGCGGCCGAGACACAGGAAGATGCGGGCGACCGTCAACACGCCGCGATGCCGTTGTGCGGCCCGATCTATGGATCCGAGGCAGCCGCTACCGGGTCCTGTCTGCCGGCGGCGCCTGAACAGCATGCAGTTGAAATGGGGTCTGCCTTGGGCCGCATTCCCGGCGTGCCGGTTGAGTCTTCGCCCTTGCGGGTGCCCACGGCGCGCGGCGTTCGGCTCGAGTTTGCGATCCCCAGCCAGGCCGGAGAACGTCGCGGCCGCCACATTGAGCAGGGAAGCGAGGTTTCGCACGGTGGCGGGATGCGGTTTCCGGCCTTGAGCATCCAGTCGGTGGATTGGAGCGACGCCATCGAGCGGGAGAGGCAAAGCTGGGCGGGAATTCCGCCGCTGGCCGGATTGATACAGATCGCCGGCCCACAGACACTGCGCTTTGAGCCGCGCCAGAAAACGCCTATGGCGCTTCCCGAGCACCCGGCCGTCAATCCCGTGCGCGCCTATAAGCCCGGACTGGCCAGAGGCGCCGGGGTGCCTGGCATGGCGGGCGCCATTCGTGGACTTGGCAAATGGCGAACGCGCTTCGGTTCAGAAGGCCGCCTCGTTCCTCAGTGGGAGTCGGGTTTAGAGGAAGTTTCGCTTGCTCCCGATTGGAAGCCCCGGTACCCCGTCTTCTATACAACCAAGCCGTGGGACGGCGATGGGCTCGAACAGATTTTTGGGTTGGGGCCTGGAACCGGAGTGCTTTCCGAGTCCGAGGGAAACGATCCGCCCTCGCCGCAAGAAATCGACGGCACACTAATTGGGAACTCCGTCCTCGCTGTCGTCTCTGCCGCGCATAGTGGTGCGGGGTCCGGCTCGGGCACCGGCCCAAGTTCAGGTGACGGCTCAGGTAGCAGCACCGGCTCAGGCGCAGGCAGGGACCAGGTGGCCGCTTTACTGGGAACCCGGTCGGGTCTTGGCGGCGCGACAGCGAGCCATGCCGGTACCGGCAGTGGTTCGGCTAGTAAGGGTGGTTCGTTGACCGGTCGGCCAAGCAATGCATTCGGCGGAGCGGTGGCCGGCGCTGGCGGTGGATTGGGTTCGGGGACAGGATCCGGCTGGGCAGGCGGACAGATCCCGGGGCCGGACCGAAACGGTGGTCTCGGTACGGGCGGCGCCGAGGAGAGCGGTGGGGTCGTTTCGCTCGAATCGGTGGCGGCACTTGTCAAGGCGGCACGCCAGTCGGACCGGTCGAGGACTCCGCTACGCGATATCGAAGTCAAACTGATGCAGACCCCGGCGGCGCCGCGCGGGGCCGTGGCTGGCCGTTGGCGCGGAATGTGCGAGGGGCAGGCCAGGGATTTGCCGAACTGGGGCCCGCTCTGGACCAAGGTGCCGTATGAGGTGCCCACGCAGGGGCTGGCGTTTGAGCAGAGGGAACTGCTGCCGGAAGCGACTGTTACCCCGGCCCCGAAAATTGTCGGCCCGAAACGCCCGGTTGCCCTCAAGCCCGCTTGGCCGGCGCTCGAAGTGGCCGCTCAACAGGAGTGGAACCACGAATGGCTCAGTCCGGCGGCCGGCCCGGTGGCGTTGCGGGTGGCTGGGGACCTCGAATGCAAATTGCGTTCATCGGTTCGGGTACCCACTCATGAGCCATCGCCGAGGCGCGCTGGCGGCGCGGCGGGATTACAAGCGGTGGCCAACCTCCCTGAGCCGTGGGTGGAAATCCAGGATTCCGGAATTGTGCCCGCACAGACTCTGCCCAAGCCATCGATTCGCATTCCGGACAAGCCTTGGCTGCCGGTTCGCCGGGCCAGTGGGCCGCCCCAGCCGCCGCGACGGCTTGAAATGCGATCGCTCGAAAGACCCGGTAGCCGCTGGGTCCTGCTGCGAGGCAGCGAGGAAGCTGCTACGTTCCGGTTGGGGTTGGACCATCTACGCCTTTCCGAACCCGCACCCCCGCCGCAAGCGGCCGAATGGGGGCCAGTGGGTTTACACAACAACATGCCCAACAAGCAGGCCTCGGGCCTGCCCGGCTCGCGCGGTTTTGTGCACGGGGAATCGAGTCTGCAGCGGACAGTCGCCGAACCGATGCTTGAGCCCGCAATATGCCTGTTCGGCTCAGCGAGAGGAGAACAATGAGACTCGCGGATTTAGCGAACAATACTTCGGCGCGCGCCGAAGAAACCGGGTTTGACCTGGACAGCGCGCTGGATGAAATTCTAGCCGGACTTGGTACGGCCGCTGCCTTGGAAAGCTCTGGGCCGGGCGGGCCGTCCGCCGCCGATGAGGAAGCTCTCGAACGAGAGCTCGCCGAACTGATTTCGGCCCCGCAAGACGTGCTCGTTTGCGAAGGGATGGCAGCGGCAGCCATGGCGCTGGAAGACTATACGTCGGCGATTCGTCATTGCCGGCAGTTGATCGCATTTGAGCCGGATCATTTTCAGGCATGGCTCAATCTGGGCGTGGCGCACCAGCGCCAGGATGAACTTGACCAGGCCGGGCCGGCGTACGAGCAGGCCTTCCGGCTGCGGCCCCACGATGCCCGGGCGTTGCTCAATCTCGGCGTAGTCCGGGAACTGCAAGGCGACGACTACGGTGCGGGCGAGGCCTATCAGGGCACGCTGGCACTGGACCCGGTCAACGACCGCGCCCTGTGGAATCTCGGGTTGCTGTGCGAACGGATGGAGGTCTGGGACGACGCCGAGGCCCTCTTCCGGCGGTTGGTGGAAACCGGTCACGCGTCGGCCGAAGTTTGGTTCCGGCTCGGGACGGCAAACTACGAACGTGAAGATTGGCCGGGGGCTGCGCAGGCGTTTGAACGATGCCTGGAATTGCGGCCCGGGTGGAAGGAAGCGGAATTGAACCGCGGCCTGGCGCTGCTGAGGCTGGGGCGGCTCCTCGAAGCCGGAGACGCTTTCCAACTGGTTGTCGACCGGCAGCCGGATTGCCGTGAGGCGATCGTCGGGTTGACCACGGTGGCGCTGGAAACCGGAGCCTGGGAGAAGGCCGTGGCCTTGCGGCGCAAGCTGGCGGCGGTGGGTGAATCGTTGCCTGATGTGACGTATAACCTTGGCGTCGTGCTCGAACGGCAGGGCCGGATGGAGGACGCGCTGCGATTCTATTGCGAGGCGCTCAAAGAGCGGCCGCGGTTTCCCGAAGCGCTGCTCAACCTTGGACACGTACTGGATCGGATGGGCCGGCGCAAAGAAGCGACCGAGTGTTGGAAGCGGGCTCTGGGCCTGGATGGCAAATTGGCAAGTTCGTATTTCGGAGGCACACAATGACACTCAGAAACAGGGCCAGCCGCCCGCGCCGCGGCAATTCGTTGCTGGACATTGCGATCGTTGCTGTCCCCCTGTTCGGGTTGCTGTTTTCGATCGTCGACTTCGGCATGGCTATTTTCATCCGCACCACGTTGCAGCATTCGGTCCGCGAGGGTGTCCGGTATGCGGTCACTTATAACACCTCCGGGGGCAAGTGCCAGGACGCCTCGATCACCGAAAAGGTGCAACAGTCGGCCATGGGGTTCTTGAATGGCTCAGAGGGGGAAAGCAAGATCAAGGTGCGCTACTTTGCGATCGACGAAAATAGCCCGGGCACTTTTGCCGAATTCGGAGCCGGCACCGGCAACGCGCCCGGCAACATTGTTGAGGTTGGAGTTGAATGGTATGAATACAAATGGATGGCTCCGATCTACTGGAGTTCGGCTCCGCTGACTATCAGCGTGCGCAGCTCCGACCGGATGGAAGGTCTCGGGGCGGGAGTTTCACCACCATGTCGTTAAAATCCGCCCGGCGGCGCCTACTCCGCCGGGGCAACACCATCATCGAGTTCGGCCTCGTGGCCATTTTTCTGGTGCCGCTGTTTCTCGGCACGCTTAATCTTGGGTTGAGCCTGGGTTACAACCTGCAGGTGGCGCAGGTGGCCCGCGACGCCGGACACATGTTTGTGCGGCAACTCAATTTCTCGCTGATCGCCAGTCAGGAAGTCGTCGTGCGGATGGCCAGCGGCATGGGCATGACCAGGACCGGTGGCAACGGCGTGGTGATTCTCACCAGGGTATTGTATATCGGAGACGACCAGTGCGCCATCGGCGGACTGGCGCCCGGTAGTTGCCCTAATCACGGGCGAGCGGTGATAGTCCAGCGTTATGTCATCGGAGATCCATCCCTGCGCCAAAGCTCGATCGGCTCGCCACCGGCCGGCATGATCCCGACCGCGCCCGATGTCGTCACCGGTCTCAAGCCGGGCGATGTTCTGCCATCGAACTATCTCACGCAAGGGAGCCTGGTGACGGGGGAAACCGAAACCATGCTGCCCGGAATGCTGGCCGGAGAAACGGCCTACATCGTTGAATCTTATTTCACAACCCCGGACTGGAGCCTGAAACAGGACTACACCAAAACGGCCGAGGGTGTTTATGCCAGAGCTGTCTTTTAAGCTGTCTTTTGGAAGAGGAACCGGAACCGCGAGACCCGAAGCAGGGCAGGAGAGGAAGTCGTCATGAAGAACCGGAGCCGGATGCAGAGGAGTCCGCGGCGCCGCCGTGGGTTTGCGATCATTTTGACCGCGTTGATGTTGGTGTGGGTGATTCCGATGGTCGGTCTGGTGATTGACGTAGGCGTAATGTATTCAATCAAAGCCAGACTGACCGCGGCCTGCGACGCGGCGGCGCTCTCGGCGGCGCGCAGTCTTTCAACCGGATCGGCGCTCGCCGATCAGGAGTACGCCGCACGCCAGCGCGCCGAAACGTTTTTTATGGCGAACTTCCCGGCCGGCACGCTCGAAAGCAACAACCGGCAAGTAACGGTGACTGTGGCCGAGACGCAAGCCAAGGTCCGGACGGTCCAGGTGAGCGGGTCGGCGGCCGCGCCAGTCTATTTCATGCAAATGCTGGGCTCTAACCGCACCATCGTCAGCGCAATGGGCGAGGCGTCCCGGCGCGATGTGAACATCATGCTGGTGATCGACCGTTCCGGTTCGCTTCAGACGGCCGGGGCGTGCGACGATCTTGAGGATGCCGCGCGGGTTTTCGTCGGCCAATTTGCCAATGGCCGGGATAAGATCGGTTTTCTGACTTTTGGCGGAGACTGCCGTCTCGACTACCCGCCTACTAAGAACTTCAAGCAGTCGCCATCGGCGTCCGAAGAACTGGACAAACTATTCCCGGGCGGCTGCACAGGATGGACCGGGTCGGCGCAGGCGCTGTGGATGGGCTACAAGGCGCTCGAACAGGCGAACGAGCCAGGGGCGCAAAGTGTCCTGGTTTTCTTTACCGATGGGATGCCGAATACGCTCACCGCGGACTCGAAGGTTCGAGTGGATTCGTCGGGCGGCGGACCGCGAAGCCGTTGCTGGGACTGGGAAAACGGTGTGGCGGAAAACGACGCGGCGTGGAATCCGGCGAATCAGTTTTATCGCGGCTATATCTCAAACAGCGGCGATGGTGTTCGCTCGCATATGGCGCCGCCGATCCCGGTCACCGCGGGGCCAGCTCTCGTGGACATCCCGTACGGCTTCAGCGGGGGGGCGAAGCCAGCCGCTCAGGACTGCTTCTACCGCACCAGTTCCTCTGCGCCTGAGGACATCGCTTATTACCCCACGGCGGACATGTATGGAAACCAAACCAACACAGGCTACAAGCCGGTGGATGTCATCACTGGCGGTTCGTACGACGGGTTCTTACGCCGGGACTTAGACGCCACGAGGCTGAATGCGGCCATCAATGCGGTGGACCACGCGGCCGTCCGCATCCGCAACAAGGAACTTAACTCCAACATGCCGGTGACGCTGCACGTGATTGGACTTGGAGGCACCGGCGCCGCCGAACATGAATTGTTGAAGCGGATTGCCAACGCAACCGACAGCCCAACGCACAACATCAACGCTCCGACCGGCGAGTACATCTTCGCTCCGACGCCGGCCCAGCTCATGGCTGCCTTTCAGAAGGTGGGGAGCGAGACGCTGCGGCTGTCCAAGTAGGAATAAAGTCTCACCAATCCGGGTGAATGGACGAAGAGTGAGTCGTGGACTACCACGGCTCGCTTTTTCGTTTTGATGGCCGCCGCGCGCGCCGCGGATTTGCCATTATCCTCACGGCCCTGATGCTGACCATCGTTGTCCCGATGGTAGGGCTGGTGATCGACGTAGGCATTATGTACGCGATCAGGACCAGGCTCTCTTTGGCTTGCGATGCGGCTGCGCTGGCGGCCGCGCGCAGTCTGGCTGTCGGCCAGACGCTGGCCGACCAGGAAACGTCGGCGCGGGCGCGGGCCGAGTCATTTTTTTTCGTGCCAATTTTCCAATTGGCGTATACGAGAGCAACAACAACCAGGTGTCGGTCGCCTTTGACGAGTCCGTGGCACAAACACGGACAGTAACGGTGAGTGGCTCGGCCGCCGCTCCGGTCTATTTCATGCAGGTTCTCGGCGCTCCGCGGACCATGGTCGGAGCCTCGGGTTCGGCCTCGCGGCGTGACGTCAACGCATTGCTGGTGCTGGACCGGTCTGGCTCGCTGGAAGCGGCCGGTGCCTGCGACGATCTGGAGTCGGCCGCCGTCGCGTTCACCAATCAGTTTGCCAACCAGCGCGACCGTATGGGAATGATCACTTTCGGCGGAACCTATCGAGTGGACTATGGCCTCACCAAGAACTTCAAGCAAGCGCCGATGCTGTCCAATCAGATCGGCCTGCTGCATCCGGGAGGCTGCAACGGTTGGACCGGGTCTGCCCAGGCGCTTTGGAAAGGCTACGAGCTACTGGTGGCGCTCAATGAGCCCGGCGCCCTCAACGCGCTCGTTTTCTTCACCGATGGGCAACCCAATACGGTGACGGCGCAGTTCAGCGTAAAGACCCAATCCACGCCGGAGTCCTCCAGCAAGAGCCGCTGCTACGACTGGGGTAACGACGTGAGCTACAGCGCAAGTGCGTGGAATCCGGTTACTCAGCTTTACCTCGGCACCATTGCTGGCGGCACGTGGGTGGATGGACTCTACAAGCCCGACGCGCCGGCCATGCCGGTCGGCGAGGAGCGAAGTTTCGTGACGATCCCGGTGGGCAAGTCCGGTTCGTCAAAGAGCTCCTCCTCTGATTGCCGGTACCGGAGCTACTCTCCCGACGTCGTCAAGGACATCGCCTACTACCCCGACAAGGACTACTACGGCAACTCAATGTTTGGTTACAAAACCGTCGATACCTAGAGCCCGTCCAGAATTACCCCATTTTTGACCCCGGACCACCTATTACCGGAAAGTACTTTGCGTAATCGAGCGATTCGCCCCCTCTCGGGCCTCTTCCGACGCCAGTATCGCCTCCCGTTGACACGCCCAGGCGCTCCC
>SXGR01366492.1_pt1 | contig 11440 bp, 11 predicted proteins | sample 3174711 | NCBI WGS metagenome assembly SXGR01 (sample SAMN11356860, study PRJNA531348) | freshwater metagenome | isolation source: freshwater sample F1-60 | place: China: Fuxian Lake, Yuxi | collected 2017-12-25
CGTCCATGAACGGCGTTTATGTCGTTCAATAGAAGATACTTCATCAGTCTCAATCGGCATATGAGAAAGTGTCCATTAAGAAAATAAGTGGGCACGATCATCGAGCCACCATTAACGACGCTATCTCGAAATCAGCATTCAGTGAAAGGTGGCCGCCGCCGGAGGGATACAACAGTAGTGTCGTCTAAAGCTTGAAGCAGAATGCTTAGATCAAGCCCAAAATCGCAATAGCCCTGACGGATGATCGAAAGATAATTCTCAGATGGCAGAGCATAGGTTTTGCTATTCATCATATAGACTAAAGGCAATATTTCTTGCTCCTGACCCTCCAAGATTACGCGCAAAGGGAGATAGGCTTTGCGATAAAGGCCATTTTCAATTTCCTCATAGCGATCTAACGCCTGCTCACAGGAGGGTGTGATATGCCACAAACCACCGACCACAATACGAGAATAGTTGGGTTCGATATCGGCAAAACTCCGAAATATCAGCCGCATATTGTTAATTTTAGCTGCGCCAAGGGGTCTGGCATTAGGACAACGCTTATGCATTCGTGTCCAAGAAAGGTTGCTGCCATAACTAAAATAATATTTTATCACTTAATGTCCCGTTATGCTTAGGCGTACATTTTCTAACCTATATCTACACATGAATTCTTACGCATCTCAGAATAGATGAGACATCATAAAATCAGCCGCCAAAATTTTAAGAACTCCCCTAGCAAATTGAAGCCATGAGTAATTTCAAGCTACCGATGCTCATTACTGGCAGCGGTAACACAATTTTTGGCGAAGATTGGCGTGTCGCCTCGTTTCCTTAAGTGTAGCCTCAGCTAGTCACATGATGGTTGTCTCTGCCAACCATCCCCAAGGAGAGGTGACAGTGAGGGACGCCTGGAACTCGGAAATGCAGTCGTCCCTCACTTCCGCCCCAAGAAACCAGTAACACCTCTCAGGCTGTCCTCCAAAATAGATACGCTCTTAACTTTCAAACTGATTATTAATTGATTTAAGATAGGTGCTTCAATCTGCGCGATTAGCGTGAAGAGAATTGGAGATATGAATGGCCCGCACAGTAAAAAAAGCTACACGGAAAACAACTTCGTCCAAGAAAACCATAGCAAAACGGTCGATAACTAAGGGCGCTACTCGTAAAGTAAAAAATAAGTCACCAGCTAAACTAAAAATTCATAGCCAACTTGCCGCAGCTGAAAAAGCATTGCTTGTGGCTTATAAAAAGATGGAATCCGCTCACAAGGTCTATGTCAAAGCCGAAACGCTTTTTCTTAAAATTAATGCAAAGGTATCGGCGCTTGAGGCAAAGGCGTCTCTCAAGGGCTCTAAGCAATAAAAACTACAAGAACGAGGCTCTATAATCCTTACGGGCCCCTTTTCCATAGGGGGATATAGAGAAAAAAGGTATCCTTCATGCAGCTCTATAACGCCTCGTCCTCCTATTACTCTATGATCGCCAGGCTTGCACTGCTTGAGGCTGGCGTAAATTTTGACGATCATAGGCTCGATATTCATTTCAAAAAGGAGCAGCTTGCGCCCTGGTATCAAAACCTAAATCCAAAAATGACCGTCCCAACCCTGATAGACGGAAATAATATCTACACAGACTCTCGCGATATTCTTAATTTCGCTCAAAGCCACACAAACAATAATTGGCTTGATTCAGATCGCTCATTAGAAAAAACGATCCAAGCTCTGCAAGATGAATTTTATGCCATTCAAATTGAAAAAATTACCTTTGCAAAGGCCATGCTGAACATTCCGCCCCTTCATTATGTTTTTCCGCGCCTACTCAAAAAAATCATCAAACAACTTGAATTAGAGCGCGCATCCGCACCCGATAAAAATGCTGTTGCAGAAAAAATCATGCTCAATGAGGCTCGGATCGCCTTTTTTAAGCAAGGCTCTCTTCGGGATAAATTTGAACATGAGCTGCTCAGCGTAACGGCCTTTCTCACAAAGCTCCCTAAACCTGCGCCTATGATATTGGGTGAACGGCTCTCCTCAATCGATATCCTAACTGTTACATTACTCACCCGATTAACAATGATTGGGGAATATGGCCTGTTAAAAGACTATGCGGCAATTGATGCCTGGTTTCAAAATTTCAAGGAAAGACCTAACTTTGAAAAAGCAGATATGTGGCTGCGTTTTCAGCCCATGAGAATCCTCCTTAGAAAGTAATCTCTCCCAATATGGTTTCACCGCAAGCTTGTCGAGAATTAGATCATTCTATCTTGTCACGCGACCTTAAAACCAAAGATCGGTCTAGAAAGCTCCAGATGCAGTTTCTAACGCGCATAAAACGATCATGAAGACACTACGTCTCATCTTCGGCGACCAACTCAGCCATGACCTATCTGTTTTATCTGATCTTGATATAGCCAATGATATTGTTTTGATGATGGAGGTCTTAGAGGAATGCGCTTATGTGCCCCATCACAAGCAAAAACTCGTTCTAATCCTTTCAGCAATGCGTCATTTTGCAGCCGAATTAGAAAAATCTGGAATAACTGTTGACTATGTTCAACTGGACGATCCAAACAACACTGGCAATTTTACAGATGAAATGACGCGCGCGCTTTCACGTCATAAAATTAAACGCCTAATCGTCACAGAACCCGGCGAATGGCGTGTACAAAACATGATTCAAAGCTGGTCTGAAAAGTTCAAAATAACTATCGAGGTAAGAACGGACAGTCGTTTTTTTGCAACACACAAATATTTTGCTGATTGGGCAAAGGGTCGCCGTCTGTGGCGCATGGAGCATTTTTACCATGACATGCGCCGCGCCCATGAAATCCTTATGGATGGGGATAAACCAGTTGGCGGGGCTTGGAATTTTGATATCGAAAATCGCAAAAGGCTACCCGCCGATCTAACCCCGCCTGCGCGTAAACGATTTCCACCCGATCCAATAACACGCAAAGTTATCAGCCTTATAGAAAAGCGTTTTACCAAAAACTTTGGTGAATTAACAGAATTTGGTTGGCCTGTGACGCGTCAACAGGCGCTTGTTGCGCTAGAGGATTTTATTACTCATGCTTTGCCAAATTTTGGCGCCTATCAAGACGCCATGAAAGAAGACGCGCCTTTTCTATATCACTCGCTTCTCGCTCCAGCGCTTAACATTGGTCTTCTCAACCCGCGTGAAGTGTGTCGCGCTGCAGAAACGGCGTGGCGAAAAAAAACTGCCCCGCTTAACCCTGTTGAGGGTTTTATTCGCCAGATCCTTGGCTGGCGAGAATATGTTCGAGGAATTTACTGGAACCTAATGCCGGACTATGCAGAAACAAACGCGCTTTCAGCATCGCGTCCCCTGCCTGATTTCTACTGGACAGGTAAAACAGATTTAAAATGTCTTTCTGAAGCAATCTCTTCAACGGCGCGTTACGCTTATTCTCATCATATCCAACGCCTGATGCTGACTGGAAATTTTGCGCTCCTAGCTGGCGTCGCCCCGCGAGAGATTGAACGTTGGTATCTTGCTGTTTACGCCGACGCCTTCGAATGGGTGGAAATGCCCAACACCCTCGGCATGGCGATTTTTGCCGATGGCGGCCGCATGGCCTCAAAGCCCTATGCAGCCTCCGGAGCTTATATCGATCGAATGTCAGATTTTTGTAAAGACTGCGTCTTTGACGTTAAACAAAAATCCGGGGCTGACGCCTGTCCGTTTAATCGCCTCTATTGGGCCTTTCTGATTAAAAATAAAGATAAGCTTTCCGGCAATCCACGCCTTGCGATGCCCTATCGGACTTTAGCGAACTGGACCAACCAACGCCAAAAAGAGATTTTAGCCGACGCCGATGATTGTCTCTCCCAGCTGACTTAATACGAAAGATCAGGCGCAACAGCGCAACAAATTAAGTTAAGTATCTGATCCTACTATATTTTATGATTATACCCCCCTAGGGCGGATGGGTTTTTACGTTTGATGTTAGCCGAGCTGTCAAAAACGTGACCCCATCCATCTATCGACCTTGGGCGAGGCCCCTTTGATGTAAAGCGCGTATTATTTTATACTTCTTCAATTCGAATGCACTGTACATGCGTCAAAAAAGTTATGTGTCGAATAATTGAAAGACGACAGATTTTTTTGACCGACTGGTCCAGGAAATTCGACGTAAGGTATTTTTTTAAAAATCAGGTCATCGCGCGTTAATAAATCTAAAAATATATTTAGCGCGTGCATCATGTCACAACAGGAATTAGAGAGCGCCAATGATCTCCTCTATGAAACCCAATTATATTAAACGCACGAATAATCTCAGCAACTTTTCTTTGATCTTTCTTATATCACTACAATCTGCAAACTTCGCTCAAGCAAAAACACCTGACCCTATTGGGCGGCCGTTAAAAATTATTCTTGCCCAAAATGAAACCGCAAAACCGGCGACTTCGCCAGGATCAACGAACGCGCCTAAGCTAACTGGCGCAGAACAAACCCTCAAAGATGAGGTCAAATTAGAAAAATCCTGGATAAAAGATAAGAAAAAGGAAGACTCTATTGGCAAATTGATTTCAGCGTTAGATCAAAAAGCACATGAAAAGAAGCGCGTTAAAGCGAAGAAGTCCAAAAGAGTTAGTCAGTCAATCGAACATAAAAAGATTAAACAAATTCGCGGTGACAAAACCCCGCAATCTCAATCCACTCAAGAAAATGAGTCCCTTTTTGATGATCTCTTCGGCCAATAATTAGGAGAGAGCGCTTAAAGGGGCTCTCTCAGTTAGTCTCTTGCAGCGTGGCCTAAGCTTAGGCCGCCTGCAAAGAGATCGGAGCGGCAGAAAGAATTGAGTTTGCAAGCGCGATCTCTTCAGATGAGATTTTCTGCGCGCCAAATTGAAGAATCTTTATTTTTAAATTGCTCAAAATCATGCGCTGCTTAAATGTAAGCCCAGCGTAATCACGAATTTTTAATACAAGATCAAGAATTAAATCATCCCTGTCTTTGCCAGCAGGGGGAACTGCAAAAAATTCCATAGGTGGAATCCAATCATTTATTTCTCTCTTTACGCATTCTCTCTCAGTCATTGATAAAGTCCAGCTACAACGTGTAATTTTAGCCTGAAAGGGATTGTTTTTGATCGGACTGTTGCAAATGCGCAACAGATTTTAAGCTCTACCCGTCCCCTTCATTAATTAAGTTGAATTAAAAGGCCTAAAACACCAACACAATTTAGCCATTATTGCGCTTGGATATTTATATTTTATCGTCGCCTTCAGTGAGATGATCTGGCATTAAAAAAAGCATTTAATAATTCAAAAAAAAGACCCTATTTTTTCTTAAAAGCTTGGAGCGCTGGTCTGACGCCCTATCTTTCATTTAACTTTTTCCGAATTGTAGATAAAATTTTGCTGCAACATGATCTAATAACGCAGAAGTTACCTGTCAGACTCTTAAGGAGCGGCTCTATGGATGAATTTGGCGGCGGTTTTTTAAGAAGCTTGATGATGGGCTTTTTTCTAGCGCTTCTCCTTTCATTCGTCTTCGTCTGGTTCCCGGATCTCTTTCGCCCCTGATTGCAGCGACGATTTGGGCCATTACGATCGACGCCCTCATTTTCTCTCTCTCCACGCCGCATTGCCGCGCCCTGCATGAGCCCCTATATCAACACAACATGCGGCGCACCGTCGCTTTTGAGGCCACATCAACAATCGGCGGGAAATATGCCCTGGAGCAATCAAGGCGGGCCGGGTCAACAAGACAATAATCCCTGGGGAGAGCCAGGTGGGCCCTGGGGTTCAGGCTCGGGCGGCGGCAATCAGCCTCCCAATCTGGATGAGCTGTTGCGTCGCGGCAAAGATGGCTTCAACCAGTTTCTCCCCTCTGGGTTTGGCGGAAAGAGCTTTGCGGCCGGCCTGCTAATCCTATTTTTAGGATGGCTGGCGACCGGCTTGTATACAGTTGGGCCAAATGAAATAGGCCTCAACCTTATTTTTGGAAAATATCGCGGCAAAACCCAGGCTGGGCTAAATTACAATTTGCCTGCTCCAATTGGCTCCGTGATCAAGCTCGCTGTTACTGACCGAAATCTCACGGATGTCGGCTTTCGCGATAGCGGGCAACTCGATGTCTCTCATCATACGCCTGCCCCAGGTCGTAATTCGGAAGTCTCTGAAGAGAGCCTGATGCTCACAGGCGATGAAAATATCGCTGATATCAAATTCCGCGTGGTTTGGCAGATAGACCCGTCCAAACCCGAAGATTACGCCTTCAATGTCGCGAACCCACACTCAACGGTAAAAGCCGTTGCAGAAAGCACAATGCGCGAAATTGTTGGCCAGTCTCAAATTCAGAAAATTCTGACAGCAGATCGAAAGCTCATCGAACCAGCCTGTCAGGCTTTGATGCAAAAAGTTCTCGATGACTATCATAGCGGCGTCATGGTGCTGCAAGTGCTCCTTCTTTCAGTCGACCCCCCACAATCCGTGATCGCGGCGTTTCGCGACGTGACAGCCGCCCAACAAGATCTGCAACGCCTGCGCAACGAGGCGGAAGCCTATGCAAATCGCGTTGTCCCAGAGGCGCGTGGCGCTGCAGCCCGCATTCTACAAGAGGCGGAAGCCTATCGCGAGCAAACGGTCGCCGAAGCCCGCGGTCAAGCTGGGCGTTTTGATAAGATCTACGAACAATATAAAAATGCGCCAGCGCTGACGCGTGAACGCCTGTACATTGAAACAATGGAACGCGTTTTGGGCGGAGCGGATAAAGTTATCCTCGATGATCCGAGTAAAACAGGCTCTAACATAGCGCCCTTTGTACCTTTGCCAGCCTTCGCGCCATTTCAGGGAGGCCGCAAATGAAACCATCCCTCCCCTATTTTCTGATTGCTCTTTTCCTAGCAGTGGGCGCGCTGTTTTCCGCCGCTTTCACCATTGACCAAATCGAGCAAGCGATTGTCCTGCGTTTTGGCGAGCCCGTTGTCGGTCGAGGCCTCATCACCGAACCTGGTCTTCATTTCAAACTGCCGTTCATTGAAAATGTGGTCATTTTAGATAACCGGATTTTGGATGTTGAAAGTCCAAACCTTGAAGTGCTCGCTTCAGACAACCAACGTCTTGAGGTCGATAGCTTCATTCGTTACCGAATTGTTGACCCGCTGCGTTTTTATCAAACCGTCAATAGCGTCATGGGAGCCAATAATCAGCTCGCATCGGTTCTGAACTCAGCTGTGCGGCGAGTATTAAGCGAAGCTAATCAACAACAGATTGTTCGCGACGAGCGCGCCAAACTGATCGTGAAAATGAAAGAACAGGCCGACTCTGAGGCGCGCAAATTTGGCGTCTCTGTTATTGACGCCCGTATTCGTCGCGTTGATTTGCCCCAACAAATTTCAGAAAAAGTCTATGGACGGATGCAAACTGAGCGACAAAGAGAAGCTTCCGAATATCGTGCGCAAGGCTCCGAACAAGCGCAAAAGATAAATGCAAAAGCAGATCGCGACGTGATTATCTTAAAGGCTGAAGCGCAACAGAAAGCGGATCAAATTAAAGGCGAAGGGGATGCAGAACGCAATCGCATCTTCGCTGAAGCCTTTGGTAAAGACGCTGATTTCTTCGCTTTCTATCGCTCAATGCAAGCCTATGAGACCGCCTTTAAACCGAATGAAACAAGGTTTCTTGTAAGTCCACGCTCTGACTTCTTTCGTTTCTTCTCAACGCCGACAGGCGTTATGCCCTCGGCTTCGCCGCGCGCGTCTTCTGAGCCTGCGCAACCATAAGAAATATGAATTCATCCGATCAATCGTTTAAAAAGTATCTGGAGAGAAATGGAATGACTTTATTGTCACGTCGTCTTGTCTGCTTCGTTACGCTTTCCCTGCTCTGCCTTTCCCTATCGCCAGCCTATGCCAAGGGACCAGATTCTCTTGCCGATTTATCTGCTCAAGTTTCAGATGCTGTTGTTAATATTTCGGCGACGCAATCTGCGGACAATGCCACAAAACATGGAAAACATGACGGTCAAAATATTCCGCCAGGAATGGGACAGCCCGGCGCGCCTTTTGATGATTTACTGGAAGAATTCTTCCGCCGTCGCGGCGGTCAAGGCATGCCAGAAATGCCCCATCAGCGGAAATCCAGTTCGCTTGGTTCAGGATTTGTTATCGACCCAGCCGGTATCGTGATTACGAATAATCACGTCATCGATGGCGCAAATGAAGTTCAAGTCATCTTTAACGATGGCCAAAAATTAAAAGCGGAAGTGATCGGCAAAGATCAAAAGGTTGACGTTGCAGTACTCAGGGTTAAGCCAGAAAAGCCGCTCAAATCAGTTAAATTTGGCGATAGCGATAAATCTCGCGTGGGCGATTGGGTATTAGCAGTCGGCAATCCATTTGGTCTTGGCGGCTCCGTTACCGCCGGCATTGTTTCTGCGCGAAATCGCAATATCGATAGCGGACCTTATGATAACTACATCCAGACAGACGCCTCAATTAATAAGGGCAATTCTGGTGGCCCGCTCTTTAATATGGAGGGCGAAGTCATTGGCATTAACACGGCGATCCTATCGCCCTCCGGCGGCTCTGTCGGAATTGGTTTTGCGACGCCATCCAATACTGTCCAACCTGTAATCGACCAGCTTCAGCAGTTTGGCGAAACGCGCCGCGGCTGGTTAGGCGTTCGCATCCAAAATGTAGATGACGGCATTGCAGAAACCCTTGGCCTTGGCGCAACGCGCGGGGCGCTTGTTGCTGGCGTTGATGACAAAGGTCCGTCCAAGCCTGCCGGTTTGAAAGCGGGCGATGTAATCACAAAATTTGATGGCAAACCCATTAAAGAATCCCGCGATCTTCCAAAACTTGTCGCGGCAACTCCAGTGGGTAAGGATGTTGAGCTCGTCATCGTGCGCAGTGGTAAGGAGCAAGTGAAAACTGTTAAACTTGGCCGTTTGGAAGATGGCGAAAAAACCGCCGCCAATGATGCGGGCGCGCGCGACAAAATTGAACCAGCCAATCCTGCCTCTCAAAATATTTTGGGACTTGAATTATCGCGCCTAACGGACGAACTCCGCGCCCGGTTCCAGATCAAGGATAGCGTGAAAACTGGCGTTTTAATCACAGCTGTGGATCCGCGTTCAGAAGCAGCTGAAAAACGTTTATCACCTGGCGAAATCCTTCTTGAAGTCAATCAAGAGCCTGTCGCCGATCCCACTGACGCAATAAAGAAGATCAAGGGATTGAAGGACGCTGGCAAAAAAACGGCGCTGCTTGCCGTCGCCAATGGGCAAGGGGATGCGCATTTCATCGCCCTGCCTGTTGAATAAGTATCTCTGGGCTTTCTCCCGTTAACTGGGAGAAAGCCTTTTAACGGAATTCCTCTTGACGATAGCCTTGCGCATAAAGAAGCGCGGTCAGATCAGCATGATCAATTCGCGCATGTGCGGTTTGCGCGACAATCGGCTTGGCATGATAGGCCACGCCCAATCCAGCGCTCAGCAGCATATCAAGATCATTCGCCCCATCGCCCACAACCAAAGTAAGTTCTTGTGGAATTTGACGGGCGCGGCGGATCTCTTCAAGCGCGCTGCGTTTTTCATCTCGTCCTAACACCGGATAGGCTAATTGGCCTGAGATACAATTTTCTTTCATAAGAAGTCTATTTGCGCGCGTTTCATCAAACCCAAGTCTCTTAGCGATTGACTCGATGAAAGGTTCAAAGCCGCCAGAGACAAGAGCTGTATAGGCGCCATTAAAGCGCATCGTCGCAACTAAAGTACGTGCGCCGGGCATGAGTGTTAAGCGCTCAATAAGCTGTCCTATTTCTTCTCGTGTGACCCCTGAAAGTAGCGCAACTCTCTCCTTCAACGCCGCCTCAAAACTCATCTCGCCAGACATAGCGCGCGCAGTAATGTGAGAGATTTCCTGATTTAATCCTTTAAATCTGGCTAATTCATCAAGACATTCTTCAACAATCATTGTTGAATCCATATCGGCGATCAGTAATTTTTTTTTGCGATTTTTTTTTGCCTGGAAAATAAAATCAATCTGCGTATCTTTCAGATATGCGCTTAATCCCTTTATCGCGCTTTCTGGATCCTGTGATGTAAATGTCAAATCAGCAGCGCCATTTACTGCAAGCCAGGATGTCTCAACTTGCGTCAAGCCCATCGCATCAATAGCCTCTTTAAGATTATTTTCAGCCAATCTTGCTTTGGGCGCGGCAATTAATGTGGCGACATAGGGCATCAATTTTGACATCTCGACGATTTGCACGGCAATAGGCGCATGAACAAACGCGCTATTCTCATTGCTGGCCCAACTGCCTCAGGCAAAACTGCGCTTGCGCTGCAGCTTGCAAAAGAAATCAATGGCGCAATTATTAACGCGGACGCGATGCAAGTCTATCGCGACCTTCGTATTCTGACAGCTCGACCAACGCCAGAGGAAGAAAAATCCGCACCCCATTTCCTTTTTGGTCATGTAGACGCATCTGAAAATTACTCTGTTGGGCGCTGGATCAACGATCTATCAGCAGTTCTTCATCAGCTCAAAGAAACAGCGCAAACGCCGATCCTTGTTGGCGGCACAGGGCTTTATTTCAAATCAGCTCTACTCGGGATATCAGAAATTCCTCAAGTCCCTGAAGCCATCCGTCATGAGATCCGTCGACAAGCGGCTGGCAAAGACGCTCAAAAACTCCATGCGGAACTGACCGTCCTCGACCCGCTTACTGCTGAAAAGCTTAAGCCCTCAGATCCTCAGCGCATCTTGCGCGCATTGGAAGTTTTCATAGCAACAGGAAAGCCGCTTGTTTCCTTTCAGGGTCCCCGAGCAACATCTGTGCTTGAGGGCCTTAACTGCGCAGCCTTTTTTCTCAGCCCAGATCGAGACTGGTTGAGAAAGCGCATTGATCACAGATTTGATGAGATGATTGGCGAAGGAGCTCTGGATGAGGTCAGAGCTTTAGAGGCGCGCCGCCTTGACCCAAGCTTGCCTTGCATGCGCGCCCATGGCGTGCCGCATCTTATCGCCTATCTGAACGCCAAGAGTTCTCTGACAGAATCAATTGAGCTCGGTAAAGGGGACACCCGACGCTATACGAAACGCCAATTTACTTTTGCGCGGCATCAATTGCCACAATTCAGCTGGCTTGCCCCTGAAACTGCGTTTGGGGCGATCTTAGCGCGACTGTAGTAAAGCAACGAAGTTTATTCAGATGAATCATCCATTTGTGATTAAGGCTTGAGAATCCTGGATGAGAGCGAGCTAATTATCATGCAGCTTGCCAAAGGGATTTTCTGTAGGACTGGTAGCTAGAGCAGGCCTTTATTGTGACGCCTTGCATGCGAGCGGCAAAAACGCTAGCAAGCGCAGCAATCGCCGGAGAATTGCCCTTATGACTTATCTGGTCACGGAAAATTGTATCAAGTGTAAGTATATGGACTGCGTGGAAGTCTGTCCGGTGGATTGCTTCTATGAAG
>SXGR01058516.1_pt1 | contig 11439 bp, 12 predicted proteins | sample 3174711 | NCBI WGS metagenome assembly SXGR01 (sample SAMN11356860, study PRJNA531348) | freshwater metagenome | isolation source: freshwater sample F1-60 | place: China: Fuxian Lake, Yuxi | collected 2017-12-25
GCGACAGACCAGAAGGTTCTCGATGCGCTGCTCCTGCAACACATCACCTAGTTCGGTGCGATAAAAAGCGCCTTTGCCGGGTTTATCGATAATGATTTCGCTGGTGCCAGGTGCTAACTCGGGGATGATTCCGTGCCCCGGCTCACCGCGCACCAGCACCCGCCCCATAGGGCCGAGGCTGCCGATACGCAGCTCCGGTTTGCCGCGCATCACCTTGGCTGGCGGAGCATCGCTCAGGTCGGGTAAGTGACCTTCGCGGGTGTGAATCACCAGCATGCCGATGGCGCGCGCGGCGGCGAGCAGTGCCTGGCAGGGCGCGATGGCGGAGCGCAGCAGGCTCACATCATTGCCGAGGCTGGCGCCAAACCCGCCGGGTTCGAGGAAGTCGCGCTGCATATCGATAATCACCAGCGCGGTTCGCGTCAGATCGAGATCAATGGCTTCGGGTTGGGCGCTCAGGCTGATCATGGTGTTGCTCTCATTAAATGAACCCGTTGGTTGCCGGTTAAAAGCGATAGCGGCCGCCAAGCCCCAGGGTGCGCCCTTTCTGCTCAACGCCATCCGGGTCGTCGCTGGTGAATCCGGCGTAGAGATCCGTCTCTTTGCTCAGCGGCAGGTTGTAAACCAGGGTGTAGATATTGCGGTCGAAATCACCGCTCGCGCTGCTGGTATCGGTGAGGCCATAGCTGAGATAAAACGCACCCGATCCGACGGGGAGGGAGGCACTCAGTACCAGGGTGTCGCGGTCGATATCGCTCATCACCAGCTCGTCGCGCATGGTTTGGTACTGCGCATAAAAGGTGCTTTTGCCCAGGTCATAACTCAGCCCGACCAGTGAAGTGGTTTGTTCGTCGTCGGCCCCAAGGCCGGTGGCACCGGCTTGTGTGCCCGAGATTTTTTGCAGCGCCGCCGTCAGCCCCAGGTTGCCGGTTTTGTAAAAGGTATTGGCGCCGATCTTGTTGGTGCCGGTCTCGCCGCGCTCCTCGCCGAAGGCGTAAGCCAGATTGGAGGTGAAACCGCCCAAGCTGGGCGTGGTGTAGACGACGGAGTTGCTCCAGCCGGTATCACCATAAAGGCCTCCGCCGCCGTAACTCATCAGGATCATGGGAGAGAATGCAAAAGAGTCGCCAAAGGGGTTAAACGAAATCGCGGAGATAAAATGCGCAGCCGCCACGCGCCCCACTTTTACCTCGCCAAAGTTACCGCTCAGCCCCACATACGCGCTGCGGGCAAAGAAAATGTCGTCAGCGAAACGCCCTGCCTCGCCGGAGTCGGGGCGCAAAAACATCTCCACTGCGGCTATGGCTTTGAGGTCGTCATTGATCAGGTGCTCCCCATGGGCGCCCAGCCAGGAGGTGGTCATACCGTTGGATTCGATTCCCTGCAGGCTGTCGCTATCGGCGCCTGCGGGTTGTGTATCACCGGCATAAATATCCAGTTCGCCCTTGAAAGTCACGGCGGATTGCGCCGAGGTGAAGCCGGCCGCGAGCAACAGCGCCAGGCTGGCGGTATTGGCAAGCATGTTTTTTACGCGGGGTGACGATGCTGTTCTCATGAGCACTTCCTCTTCTTTGGTGTTCATCGTTGTATACAACGATGGGTTCATCATTGCGTGAGCATAAGCTGTGCCAGATCGAAAAATGACCGAAAAATACGGATATAAGCAGATGAATTTGCTGAGGATTTTGGCTTAAGCGATGAAAAACCGAGGTGCGCCCCGAACCCGGCGCGGGGCAGTCTCAAGCACTAAAGCAAGGCTTGGGGTGAGTGGGTTGCACCGCCAGAGTGCGGCGGCAGCGGCAAATTTACTTGGTTTACAAGGTGCAGGTGCTCGCCTACCATGCAACTACTAGCATGCACCTACAACAACGCACAGCGTGCTGGCAAACGCAGATCAGCAAACGGAGCAGGTGTTTTGACAACCCCCAAATCAGCCGCACAACTGGTCTATGACCAGCTCAAAAAAAAGATTATCGATTTTGAAATCTACCCCGGCACGCGTCTTACCGAATCCGAAATCGCTGACGACTTTCAAGTAAGCCGCACACCGGTGCGCGCGGCTCTGCAGCGTCTGGAAACCGAGGGTCAAATAACCATCATGCCCAAGCAGGGCTGTTTTGTGCGCTCGGTGGATATAGAAACCATTAGTCAGTATTACGATGTACGCATCACGCTGGAAGCCAGCGCCGTCGAACTTGCCTGCGATCATATGGAGGATGAAGATCTGGACGCACTGCAAGAAGATTGGATTGCCGAGCGCCTTGACGACGAACTGGATATGGAAGAAATCAAAGCACGCGAAGAAGCCTTTCACATCGGCATCGCCATCGGCAGCGGCAACCCGGTGCTCGCGAATTACCTGCGCGACATCAACAACAATATCCGCATCCTGCGCCGCTTAGGATTCCCTGATCGCCAATCCGTTATTGAAACCTGCGAAGAACATTTTGCGATCTGCCAATTAATCCGCGCCAAAAATAAAAGCCAGGCACGCAAAGCCATGACCAAACACATCAGCAAAAGCCAAGGCCTCGCACGCAGCGTTACGCTGAGCCAATTGCAGCAGGCGATTAAGCGGCATAAGAGCTAACACAAGAGGATTATCACTAGTTGAGCCACGCCATCACTGCGTCTGCCTGTTTAGCATTTGGTGCGGATTCGGGTTGTAACGCGCTGAGGTTCAGCGCGTTACAACCAATCCACTCCAGACGATAAATCAGTAATACTTCAATTGCGTCGCCTTACCCCAAAATACGCGGTAGGAAAAAATCGTGTAGAGAATAATCGTCGGTAATACCACAGCCGCGCCGTACAAAATAAACATCAGCGATTCGGGGGCGCTGGCAGATTGCCAAATGTCCAATTGATTGGGTACGACATAGGGGAAAAAGCTGTAGGCCAAGCCGACAAAACTCAGCAAGAAAATAAAAATCGCTGAAGCAAAGGGAATCCAGCAGCCAAAATCATTCGGGTAGGGGAATAGGCGCAGGTAGCGATCCACAATAAACAACAGCACAAAACAAAATACGGGAATCACTAACAAAATAATAAACAGTGGGCTGCCAAACCATTTATCAAAAATGGTGGTGCTGACCAGTGGGTTCACAATCGACACCGCAATAATTCCCAGTGTCATCAACCATGCGCAGCGGCGCGCCCACCAAGCGGCGCGTTTTTGTAAAGCGCCTTCGGTTTTCATCACTAACCAGGCGGCGCCGATAAAGGTGTAGCCTGCGGTGACGCAAATCGCGCTGAGCGCGGCAAATAAATGGGTTGCAAGACTTTGCTCAAAACCCATGACATAAAGGCCGAGCATGTAACCTTGTGAAAGCGTGGCGAGCAATGAGCCGATTTGAAATACTCTGTCCCATAACTGCTTATGATCATCCGGTGCTTTTGCACGAAAATCAAAGGCGACGCCGCGCAAAATTAATCCGGCGAGCATTATCGTTATGGGTAAATACAAGTGAAATAAAATCATGCTGTGAGCACTGGGGAAGGCGATTAGTAAAATGCCGATACCAAGTACTAACCAGGTTTCATTGGCGTCCCAAAAGGGGCCGATACTGGCGATCATGGTATCGCGCTGTTCTTCGGAATCTTTGGGCAATAAAATTCCGACTCCCAAATCATAACCATCCAAAATTGCGTAGATAAAAAACGCAAGCCCCATCAAGCCGATAAAAATGACCGGCAACCAAAATGCCTCACCGCTGAGTTGTGTAAATTCGTTCATGCTGTGGCTCCTATGCGCTTTTCGCCAGCAGTTGATCTTGCAGGGTTTCAATTTCTTCCGGGCGATCAACCAATACAGATTTTCTCGCCATCACAAATAGCGTGCGCACATAGGCGAATAACAACACCGCATAAAGTGATAAATAAATGGCGAGTGATATGCCCACATTTGCGGCCGGTGTTTTAGTAACGGCATCGGCAGTGGTGAGCACGCCAGTAACCAGCCAAGGCTGACGTCCAATTTCAGTTACATACCAACCCGCGAGTGTGGCGATCCAACCGGAGAAAGTCATGCCAACGAATATTTTTAATAACACAGGTGGAATTTCTTTTTTGCGCCAATAAATGAATGCACCCCACCAGGAGACAATCAGCATCAGCACGCCCACTGCCACCATAATCCGAAAGCCATAAAACAAAGGCGCAACTGGAGGATGAGCGTTGGGAAATTCGTTTAAGCCTTTTAATTCGCCATCCATTTTGTGGGTGAGAATCAGGCTCGCCAAATTGGGGATTTCAATAGCGAATTTGTTGGTTTGTGTTTCTTTATCAGGAATCGCAAATAACACCAGTGGTGCCCCTTTTTCGGTGTGCCACACGGCTTCAATCGCCGCGACTTTTGCGGGCTGGTGCTGCAATGAATTTAAGCCGTGCATATCGCCCAGAAAAATTTGGATGGGAATTAATAGTGCAGCGGCAAGCACCGCAGTTTTTAACGCGAGGCGCGGTGCGGGTTTGTGATCATTTTTTAAAATGCGATAAGCAGATAAACCGGCAATTAAAAATGCAGCGGTTAAGCCTGATGCGACCAGCATGTGCGATAAACGGTAGGGCATGGAGGGATTAAAAATAATTTCCCACCAATCCAGTGGAAACGCCTTTCCGTCACGCATTTCAAAACCGGTGGGAGTTTGCATCCAGGAATTCAGCGCGATAATCCAAAAGGCTGACATGGTGGTGCCGAAGGCAACTAAAAAAGTTGCTAGCGTGTGCACTCGGTTGGAGACTTTGTTGATACCAAACAACATGATGCCGAGAAACGTTGCTTCAAGAAAAAAAGCGGTTAATACCTCGTAACCTAACAGTGGCCCGGCGATGTTGCCTACGGTTTCCATATAGCCCGGCCAATTGGTGCCGAATTGAAAACTCATGGTAATTCCGCTCACCACGCCCATCGCAAAGGTAAGCGCAAACACTTTTACCCAAAAGCGATAAGCTCGCATCCACACATCATCGCCACTGCCGTTGTAACGCAATTTGAAATAAAACAAAAACCACCCGAGTGCGATGGTGATGGAAGGAAATAAAATATGAAACGAAATATTCGCCGCGAATTGGATGCGTGAAAGTATGAGTGTGTAGAGCATCATTGTGTCGGGCATAGCGGTACCTCGATGTGAATATTTATAAATCCTTTTGTGGGTGGTGCGCTGTAGAGGGTTTCGGTTGGTGGTGTGAGATGGTCATGTTGCGGTTCGTTCCTCACCGACAACCTACTTCGTGGATTCTTTTTTGCCGCCCAATAAGCGGTCTTTCATATCCAGTACTTTGCCGATGCTGCTGCCGAGCTTGAGCAATTTGCCGAGCTGGGCGGAATCAAGCCGCTGAATTTCCTGGGTCCAGAGTGTGAGCATTTCGATCAGCTCATGCATTTCGCGCATACGCTCCTGTGCATACTCTTCTTCGGCGTTCGCCGGGGTATCGATCAATAAACTGCGCAGTGTTGACAAAGTAGGGTCAATTTCACGTTTGCGGCGCTGCTCAATCAGCGTCTTGGCGATATCCCAGACATCGCCCGGTGCCGAATAAAATTCTTTGCGCTCGCCGGGGCGATGCTGCAGCTTCACCAGCTCCCATGACATTAATTCCTTTAGCCCCATGCTGGTGTTGGAGCGCGAGATTCCCAGCGCCTCGGTAATGTCATCGGCACAGAGTGGTTCTTTGCTCAGCACTAACAAGGCATACATTTGCCCCACCGTCCGGTTAATCCCCCAGCGGCTGCCCATCTCGCCAAAGTGAAGGATGCAGGATTGGATCATGGGGGTGAGTTTTTCTGACATATTGGAATTCCTGTAATTTCAGTATATTCTGAAATTACAGAAGTATTTGATTTAGGTCAAGGCGAGAATGTGTAAAGGTGAGTTCTCAGGGTGATTGTTTTCTGGTCAATAGATGAGTGGTGGGTATATACTTGGCATATATACGGGGGTGTTTATGAGTTATGCCAAAGTCTTTCAGTCGGGTAATAGCCAAGCGGTTCGGTTGCCGAAGGAATTTCGATTTAATACGGATCAGGTGGAGATCTTTCGTCGTGGCGATGAAATCGTATTGCGCGAAATACCGCTAAATGCAGCAGCGATTTTTGATGCGTTAACCCAATTGCCTGCGGATTTTATGGATGCGGGCCGAGAAGATTCAGTGCCGCAGGAACGGGATTCATTCTAATGAGCCAACGTTTTTTATTGGATACCAACATTTGCATTTACATCGCCAAATATAATCCGCCAGCTGTACGAGAACATTTTGCACGTTATCAAGCCAGTCAGTTAGCGATGTCGGTTATTACTCTGGGAGAATTGCGTTTTGGTGCAGAAAAAAGTCAGCAGCGCGAAAAAGCTAATCAGGTGATTGACCAGTTGCTGGAATTAATTCCGGTTGAGGCAATGCCAGATTCCGCTGCAGATCACTACGGAGCAATACGTGCGCACCTGCAACAAAAAGGCCAGATGATTGGCAACAATGATTTATGGCTTGCTGCCCATGCCCAATCACAGGGTTGGGTGCTGGTAACCAATAATGAGCGCGAGTTTGTGCGTGTGCCTGACCTGTTAGTTGAAAACTGGGTATAGCTAGCGCGCGTCATTTTCCATTCAAGTCGGGCTCACTTCTGAGTCAGTTAAACCAAGAGATTAAGCATGATCTATCAATCCGATACGGATGTGCTCCATTTCCTTAATGATATGCAGCAAGCCTTCTCCACCGGAAATTTGCAACGTTTGGTGTTGTCCAAATACAAAGGCGCTGAAGTGGATTTGAATCGCATGACGATTCGCCCGGTGCAGATTAAAGAGCAGCAATTGTTATCCTTTGTTTCTGAATATCGCACCAACCATGTGACGAAAAATTTCACCATTGAGGATGCCATCGCTCAATTACACATCTGGTTGGGTGCCGATTTTCACAATGCCCATATGATCACCGATGATTGGGAAATCCAATTGAGTTTTAGCAAAAAAGGCAAGGTGCTGATTAATAAAAATCGGAACAAAAATTCGGCATCAACGAGTGCGACTCCTGTTGATAAAACTGGTAGCACGCAACCAGAGCTGGCGCACAATCGCAATAAGTTGCGCTACGTTGAGCAAGATCGTCCTTATCTGCGTGAGTTGGGAATTACGGATGCGAATGGCCAGATTATTCCGGCTATGTCGCGTAAGTGGAAACAAATCAACAAGTTTATTGAGGTGCTTTCTACCGCAATCCAGCAAACGGGATTGGATAAACGCAATGAACTGCATATCGCTGACTTTGGTTCAGGCAAAGCCTATTTAACTTTTGCAGTGCATGATTATGTGAGTGCAAACCTCGGCGTAAATACGCAGGTGACAGGTGTGGAGTTGCGGCAGGGATTGGTGGATTTGTGCAATCAAACCGCGCAAAAATTATCGCTCACTGGCATTAAATTCGAGCAGGGTGATGTACAGCATTTTTCTGCGCAGAACATCAATATTATGATTGCCTTACACGCCTGCGATACCGCCACCGACTACGCGCTCAATATGGGAATTCGTACCGGCGCCGAGATTATTATGTGCTCGCCCTGCTGCCACAAACAAATCCGCCCGCAATTAAAAAGCCCCGTGTTACTTGCGCCTGTATTGCAACACGGCATTCATCTCGGGCAAGAAGCAGAAATGCTCACCGATGGTTTGCGCGCACTGTTGTTAGAGGCGCACGGTTACGATACCAAAGTGTTTGAATTTATCTCGCTGGAACACACCAGTAAAAATAAAATGATCCTCGCGCAAAAACGCAAAACCCCACGCGACAATAGCGAAATCTTGCAGCAGATTGCTGATATCAAAGCGTTTTATGGGATTACGGAGCAGTGCCTGGAAACGCTGTTGCGGAACTAGCTGAGCGCGCAGTTTGCGCTAGCGTTTGTATTGCGTAGGGCAGTAGCCGCGATTAATTTCAGGCGAACGCAGTTGAAGGTGCTTGGTTTTTCGCCCGCTCACGCGCTCACGCCACAAGCGAAATGATGAGGGTTTCAGCTCGCGCCGCATCAATACGCGCACATCTGGCTCACCTAAGTCGTAGAGTGTTTTTATAGCGTCAAAAGGAGTGCGATCTTCCCAGGCCATTTCAATAATGCGTGAGATGTCAGCTTGAGTGAGTGATGTGTCGTTATTCATTGCGGTACCTACATGGTTTGCTACTGGTACGCATTTTTGGCATTGTGGATCACAAGTGCAGAATAAAAAGCCCCGCTCACGGTCGTGAGCGGGGCTTTTTATATTTTTATCTTTTGTTGCTACTTCAAATTCATACAGCTCGCATAATAACTCACGGTTGCTGGCCAATCAGAGAAAATGCCAATCACGCCGACATCCTTCGCCAGTACATGCAACGCATCCATCATATCGCCGTCGTTATTGATCGCCGGATTCACTGTTTGGTAATACCAACCGCCGCCATTTTTCAGTGGGCCTGCGCGTTCAAATGACCAGGTAATCATTTTCAGGCCGGCCTTTTTGGCATTGCGCGCGTATTCGGATGGGATAATTTTATTGTTGTTGTCCAATGCCAGCAGCACCCAAATCGGTGGGGCGACAATGTTAAAACCTTCGTCGGCATACATTTGCAAATCATTGGCGGTCGGTAAATCGGCGATGGTGTTGGCATCGTCTAAATACACGGCTTGTTTGCCAAATTCTGGCTCGCTTTTAATCCAGTAGCGAATATCCCGTATATCAAAAGACTGCGCCCAAACATCGCGCGCTTTTACGCCAGCGGTTTTGTATTCGTTAATCATTTGTTGTGCATACATGGCTTGGGTGTAGGTGCCTTCAAATGGCATAGGCACACTCGCCGATTTTAATTCCGGGGTCATTTTTACGCCGAGTTTTTTAAACAATTGGATACTTTCAGCGTGAGTCAGCAGCGTCCCTTTGTTTGCGTATAAATCAGTGCGCCAGTTAGCAGTGCCTTTTAAATATTCATCAACACTAATGGCTTTTGGATTGAACGCATCCATTTTGCCTTGCAGGGTTTTAAATTCGGCGAGGGTGATATCGCTGGTGCAGCAATTGGCGCTTGCGGCTTTACCGCTTACCGGATCAAACGGCGAAAAATTCTGGCTGCATTTACTCGCAAGTGGTGTGGCGAGAATATTGGTCGTGGTGTGCAGATCGCATTGTGAATGGCGGCACACGAGTTGTTTGTCTTTGGTGAAGGTGACATCGCACTCCAAAATTCCAGCGCCCATTTTTGCGGCGGCTTCGTAAGATTCTTTGGTGTGCTCAGGAAATTGCAAGGGAGCACCGCGATGGCCAATAGAGAAGTTGGTTTTTTTCGCTAGGTTGTTAACGCAGCTCTGCAATTTCTTTTTCAGCGCGCTCTCGTCCATATCATTCACTAAAAAATAGGGGCGTGGGCCGAGCTGGACGCTGGCGTTCTTATCATCATCTTTGTAGCGCTGGTCGTCCTTGTCGCCGTAAGCGCAGGCGGTCAAGGGGATTAGCATGGCTAGCGTTAAGGCACTGGCAAGCAAATGGATTCGGCGCAACATGTGAACCTCCTTTGATGGGTTGGGTTTATGGATAGCAAAGCAACCCTAGCTCACCAATATGAAACTAATTTGCTGATTGGATGACAGTATCGCGACGATTAGATTGTTTGTACGCGAAATGATGGCTGCCAACAAATAGCGGCATAAAAAACCACCGCACCCGTTGAGGCTCCATAAGGAAAAGGTGCGGTGGTGAAAGCAGCTTATCGCCTGCATCAGCTGTGGCTGACAACTGGGCAGTGATAAGTGATTGGAAGCAGGCGTGCAACCCAATGACTAAACAACTGCTGGGGAGTAGTTATTCAACCATTGAGGAAGCACACCCAAACACGTACAAACCACTGAGTGGTGATTCAGTTGTTTGTCTGTTAACGGCTGTGTGGGCAGCCATTAACGGCACTGGCGAGTGTGGGCACGCCAGTGCTCGCAGTAACTGCTGCTACCTAGTCGTCCTTATCCGTGGCTGCTGCAGTTTTACTGTTCAGGGTTACAGGCTTTTCGTAAGTGAAAGGCTGTAGTAATTCATCAGGCTTGCCTTTGCAGGCTTTGGCGAGCAATTCGCGGCGCTGCGCCAGCAAAATACCTATGGCTTCGCTGTATTTTTCATCGATGCCAGGAATATTTTCTTCAATCAGTTGGGTGATATTGGCGGCCAGCTCCAGGTATTTATCGTGCTCTTCTGCGACTTTTTTATCTTCAAACATGCTGCCATCCCGATCACATAGCCAAACGGCGATTACTGCCATTGTGTAAATCCTCAAAAAGTGTTGTTACTGTTTTTATGTACAGTATTGGTTTGGGTGAAGAAAGTCAACCCGGATTTTTTGCGCGTTAAAAGTCAACGCCAGCTCCCAGTACGTAGCTGCTGTCTTTAAGCGTGCCCAAGCTAAAGCGGGTTTCGTTGTAATCGTATTTTAACGAGAGGTGGATGCTGTGGTTCAGGTGATAGCGCAGGCCACTGCTGGTGTTGGAGATGTAGTCGATGATGTCTATGTCAGGGAAGGCGATGCGCGCGTCGGTGAAGGTTTCCAGCTTTTCATCGAGCCAGAACTGCTGATAATCCAACGCAAAGGACCAGGCGCTAAGCTCCAAATCAAACTTGCGGTTACCCACCCAGAAATGGTTATAGGCAAATACGGCATCGAGCTTGTCTTTTCCCTCGCCCCAAAGGCGGTAGCCTGGGCCGGCGGCGAGGTACCAGTAGTGGCTGGCGGTGTCTATGCCTTCTTCGCGGTAGCTGCTATCGGCACGGAGCAGCCAATGAGTATTGATCAAATAGTCCAGAGTGTAGTGAAGTTCGAGTGTGTCTTCGGTCAGTTTGTCGCGCTCTTTATCGCGTTTGGTCTCCGCCGCTAGTGAGTGGCGCCAGTGTTTGGACTCCAGGTTTAACTCGCCATTGATGTGCAATTTTTCTTTACGATTTTTATCGTTGTCCACATCGAGCGTGGTTTCCAGTAATCCCGATCTTTTCCATGTCGCCTGTGATGGCAGCAACGTCAGATCCTGTATGGCGACCGTTTGGCCATCGATGCTGACATAGCCCTGTCTTTCGTTTTGGGCAATCACTGCGGAGCGAGGTGTGAGATTAACTTCCCAATGCTGCTTTGCATCTGTCTGAAAGCTCTTAGCGGCGCTGAGATCGAGCGACAGGGTGGCGGCGTATCGGGTTTTGATTTTGAGTGAGCTCTTGGCCAGCTCGATAATCTCGCCGCTAATATGATCCCCGTTAATCAGCCAAACGGTGTCTGCATGGCAGGGGGCGGTGATGAGGCTGAGCGCGAAAATGGGGAAAAGGATACGCATGGTTCGGGGCTGGCTCAGGTTCCGTGAGTTCAGTGGTTGTGCCTGAGTATATCAGCCGTGGATAATGCCGCATCTTTTGCCCCTGCAGGATTTCCCGTGTCAGACACCGA
>SXGR01577326.1_pt1 | contig 11437 bp, 9 predicted proteins | sample 3174711 | NCBI WGS metagenome assembly SXGR01 (sample SAMN11356860, study PRJNA531348) | freshwater metagenome | isolation source: freshwater sample F1-60 | place: China: Fuxian Lake, Yuxi | collected 2017-12-25
CCATCGCGCGGCCGATGCCGTGCGCGCCGCCGGTCACGACCGCGGTCTTTCCGTTGAATGAGATCTCCATCGAACCCAGTATATACACTCATCATCGATGCAGATTTCTCGACGCACCGTTCCCGGCTCCACAACCGCCGACGCGCAATCGACTACCGCTCGCCCACCCAACATCGTCTTCCCGATTTCCGACGATCACACCGCCGCCGGTCTCAGCAGCTGCGGCAATACTCACGTGCAAAAGATAGGAAATTCAAGCCTAAAAACACCCTCAAGTTATAAGCGCTTATCACGCAGTGGTCAAGTTCCACCCTGCACTACTTCCACTTCAGCAACGACTGAATGGCAACCAATCACTTTTGTTCGACCTGCGATTACGATAGGCTTTTGGAGGAAATATGATTATAAAAATTGAACCAATAACCAGAAGAAAGACTGTTTTGGTCAAGGAGTTATATCAACAGGGAGAGAAACAATCTGAAATGCAATATAGCACTTCCAACAGGATTATGTCGGTCATTGGATTTGATCTGGGGTCGGAAACTCATTTGAAAGCAATTGTCTGTGTTTTAGATCAACAAAAGCCACCGGCTGAGAGTTTCCCCGCTGCTAATGGAGCGGTGCGATGTTTTATTAGTATGGCAAAGTCTCCCTACGTTACCTTATCGAGTACATATCTTACATGTGCACTCGATTAGAAATGACGCCCAGCACAGAGCAATTTACTCTGATGAGACGGATGTTAGTTGCCCGCGTTCCACAACTGCCAACAGACTCGGCATATAGCGCATCTGCATCGCCATCGCCTTGCCCAGACCGCTGTGGGTCAAGCCTGCGGGGAAGCGGCCCACCACGGGTAGACTCCGGCGGAGGTAGTGGCCGATGGTCTCATCGTGGGAGAGATCATAGGCGTCGGCCAGGGCGACCAGCACCCACTGCGTATGCTGATAGGTGCCGCCCAGCGTGCGGTTGGGGCAGGAGGTATAGCGGAAGTGACCACTGGCGGGGTCATAGGTGTGGCGGATCAGCCAGTGCGCACCGCCGACAATGGCCTGGGCGACGCGTGGATCGCCGGTGAGGTCATAGTAGCGCCGCAGCCCGCCGATCAAGACCACGACCATAAAGCCGGCCTCGCCCCGGCAGCGGGGATAGCCACAGCCACAGTGCGATTCGGTGAGCATGTGAACCCAGCCACCTGTTGGCTCCTGCTTTTCCAGCACCCGTTCTACCAGCAGCGTGGCGGCATTCAACGCTGTAGCATCACCTCCCAGCCGCGCCAACATGCAGAGATGAGTAAGATGCCAGCCCGCCTCGCGACAGTTGGCCGCGTCGTAGGCGTCGAACCAGCGCTTTTGGAGCAACCACTGCGCCGTCAAGTTTAGGGAATCGTGGACAAATTCGTCACCGGTCATCAGGTAGTGAAGCGCCGGCCCTTCAACCCAGGTGTGCGACGGCAGCGCTGTCGAACCAGCCATTTTGCTGCGAAAATAGGGCGGCAGATAGCCGCCAGCATGACCGGCCATATGCATATATTGCATTCCGATCTGGCTGGGGTCGGTCGAATGGTTGCAGGTATCGACATCGGCCAAGTGGTGCGCCGCCTCTGCCGCCAGCACCGCCCAGCGCGGATCGCCGCCACGCAAGAACTCGGCGTAGGCATAAAAGGCGGTGTCATATTCGTTGTTGCCCCACGACCAACCGCTCTCGCCATACCAGTCGCCAAAGTTCACTTGCCCATAAGCGTTGGTTGCCGCTCGGTCAACGGCAAAGGCATCAATTGCTTCAGTCACCAATGTTTCGTAGCGGGCCAACGCATCGGTGTTTTTGGCCCCCAACGGAATGAGCGCGCCCGTGGCGTTGAGCGCCGCCAACGTAGGGCGCGCCAGCGGCGGCTGCTCGAACCAGGCAAAGATCGACGCCAGCGCCGCCTGATCCACTGGGAAGGCCAGCAACAGTTCGTTGGTCAGCGCCATGCCCGCTTTGAGCAAATAGCCGCCATCGCGCCGCCAGAAGTGGACGCGATGCCAGGCGTCCTCATCCGGTGTCGTAGTTTCAGGAGTCTGGGCCGGCAACAATTCGATGGTCACGCCGTCAGCAGCGACAGTCAGCCCTTTAGGGTGACTCTGCCAGAAGTTGCGTACGGCGACGGCCAGTGTCCCTAATTGCCCTTCAACGAGTAAATGACCCTGCGCTTGTCCTGCCTGTGGTTGCTGGGCTTGCTTGTCGCCGGTCCGGTAGTGTTGGTCGTCCACGTGAAGCAATTGCCAAGCGCCACCCTCAGCCAGCGGGACGTGGGTGTTATCGTAGTGCGCCGTAGCGCTTTCCAGCCAGGGTAGGTGACAGGTCAACGAACGCACCTTGAGCAAGGTACTCTCTTCACCTGCTGCACCGAGGATTGCGTCACGCACGGCTGGTGATAGTTCCGTCTTATCATTGTGGCTAGTCTCCACTGCGCCCAACACTGGGCTGATCACCGTCAGGCGGTGGACAAGTTTGATAAAGGGTTGGTCGGCGTAGATGTGCAAACGCAAGGTGCTGCGGAAATGGGCCACGCCTTGTTCATCGCGCCAGTCACTCTGCCAGTGGATCACGGTGCGTAGTGGGCCGCTTTCCTCAAGTTTCGCCGCCTGAATAGGCTCTGGGTAAAGCTGGACACCATTCCCCAATAGACAGTGCAAGCTACCGTCGGCCTGACTCGCCATGTCCAGCAGCCGTTCTCCGGTGTTATCACCCGTCAGCCGTTCGATACGCAATGGCAGACCTCGGCCACTTTTGACTAGCGACACCCGTAGTTGGCGGCTGGAAACGATGATGGCGGCGTCATCTTCCTGCCAGGCGAGTGCGCCGGACGACACAACGTCAGTCTCCGCGCTATTGACGGTGACAGTCAGCGCCGTCGGGTTGGGCGCGACCAGCGGCAGCGCGCCATCAACCAGCAGCCAGCGAACTGAGCCGTCGGGCCAATAGGCCAGGGCGCGCCCCTGGGCTGCGGCGGTTTGCGTTTCGGTTTGGAGCGCGCAGTGATCGATCCGATAAAGTTGTCCATTTGCCACAGGCACACCCATCGTCAACGGCAATGAGTGCTGTGACCCGTCCATCGTAGCAAAAACTTCCATCGGGACGGTAATCGGGGCTGTCTTTGTTAGTGGTGGTGGCGCATCGGCGGTGACGGTGGCGATGGCTTGTTCACCTAGTGACTCGATGGCGGTGATCTGGAAATCGTATAAAGCCGTGCTATCAAGATCAGGCAAATGAACCGTATGAAGCCGACCCGCCGTACTCTCGGCTATGATGGGTGCCAAGCGCTGTTCTTTCGTTATGGCCGTGACCCGACAATGCGCCACTTGGGCTGTCGTCCATTGCAGGGTGGCGCGGGATTGGTCAGCGGATGGTTGCGTCCAGTGTACAGTCAGTTGCCCGATATGGGGCGCAAAGGTGCTGGGCGTTGGGCGTTCTTCCAGCAGGACAAAGTGTTCGATGCGATAGACACCCTTGCCTGGCGCAGTCAGTTGCAGCACCTCCATCTCGCCAATAAAGTGAACGGAGCGATCTATCACCAGCAGGTGGCGCCGGTTGTCGGCGCGCTGCGGTTCAATCCGACCAATCGTGTCAGCGCCCAACCGAAACTCCATTGGGCACGATTGCCCCAACGCAGCGTAGATTACGACGCCAATATAACGCCAGCCGGTGTGATCGCTCTGCTTTTCCACCGTACCCCAAAAGCGATGGCGTACTTGAGAGGGCAACCCGGATGTGGCGACGCCGGGTGGTCGATAGATGCTGGAATAGGGATAGTTGGTCAGCCCTAGATCCGGCACAAAGCCATCTAGGGTTTCACTGTCGATGGCGCGCCAAGTGAAATTGGTGGGAGCGGCAAGCAGGGCGGTGATGCGATCTGGCTCGATGATGTCGATGTAGGGTAGAAGTTCCATGGTTCAGTTTTCCTTCACGCTCCGCGTGGAGCCATAAACCGGACACTCTGCGTCCCGTCACTCGACGTAGAGCGTCGCAATCCTCATTCCCCGCAGAGAGTGGAACGAGCGGTCGCTATGTAATTCCGAACAATTCACGAGCATTGCCACCCAGCAGCCGCGCCCGATCCGCCGCCGACAGTTCGAGTGCGTTCACCAGATCCAGCAATGTCTCAATCGCCACCTACGGGTGATCGCTGCCAAAGAGCAAGCGATCCGGCGCTATAAATTCGACGGCATAGCGCAACGCCGGCTACGACGGGGAGACCAGATTTGGTAACCTCGCGACCGAATTAATAGCTGTGCCGTGCTGCAGGATCGGGATCCTCACCCAAATTGCCCCTGCGCAAGCCCTCTATAGCATGCGCCGCGAACCGAGCAACCAGCGCCTCGGTCTGCCGCGCGAGGATCGCAACATCGGCACCCACGGCCACGAAGCTCGCCCCAGCGGAAATGTAGCGGTCTGCGTCGGCGGGCACAAAAGCATTTACGCCAGCCGGTTTACCCGCAGCCAGCGCCGCACCGATCGAGCGCAGTACCACTTCGATCACATCGGGGTGATTCTGCTGCCCGAGCAAGCCCATCGAAGCCGCAAGGTCCGCGGGCCCCACAAATATTGCGTCAACGCCGTCAACCGTGACAATGCGCTCGACATCGGCAACCGCTGCAGCCGACTCAATCTGCACCGTCAGGCTGATCGTCTCTTCAGCGCGCCCCAGGTAGCCCTGCACGCGATTCCAGCGCGCAGAACGTGCAAGTGCCGAGCCGACGCCGCGAACCCCCGAGAGTGGGTAACGCACGGCGCGCACGATCTCCGCGGCCTGCTCGGCGGAATCAACCATTGGTATGAGGAGGTTCTGAACCCCGAGATCGAGAAACTGCTTAATGGTCACGGCATCACCTGAGGGTGGGCGCACGACCGGAGTAGCCGGATACGCGGACATGGCGTAGAGCTGGGCAAGCACCGACTCCAGCCCGTTGGGGCTGTGCTCCGCGTCGAGCAGCACCAAGTCGCAGCCACTCCCCGCGACAATCTCGGTGGTAACGTGGCTGCCCGCGCACGCCCACAGACCGATAAGTGGGTGACTGGCGGTTTTAATGCGGTCGCGCAGCGTCGGCGGAAGCTCTAAACGAATCATTCTGTTACCGCCCCTAACTCGTTACAGTCGGCGTGCACCGTGTCGCCGCGCTCCACCCACATCGGCTTCGTGAATGAGCCCGCTGGATAATCTCCCCGGCCGCGAGCCCCTGGCCGTGGTGGGCGAACTTCTTCGCAAGCTAGACGGATAGGAAATCAAGCCAGCACGCACAGAAAATGATAGGCGCTAAGTCCGAATTAGTCAAGTATCAATTTGCGCTATCCTCCACCCCTCCATTGCTAGTGGTCACCAACCACTTTTGTTGGATATTCCGAGAGGTACGCTCAGCGCAACAGGCGGAAATTGCCCAATTTGACAGACCAGCATCGGCAGCCCTGAACATTCTGTGCACTCTGCCAGAAGCCGCACCACGCCTACCCACGCTGCGCCGCGTGTGCCATTCCTGCAGCGCAGGATTACCAACCCAACGTCTGATCAAACTCCAGTACCGGGACTGGCTCTGCATCTGCACCCACAGGGGACGTCCACTGATAATCCCCGGCTTCCGCTGTCAGGTTTGTCGTCAGGTCAAACTCAAGCTCGGGGATTGCCTCTACTGCTTCTGGAGCAATCAGCGGCTGTGCATTCACCTCCACCGGTGGTGATCGCGCGGGTGAGATTGCCGGTGCAGTTGTCGGCTCGCCGACATGCGCCAGTATCTGCCGCACCGTCGCCGGCTCTGTGATAAAGACAATCAGGCGCACCCCCGCCGCACCCGCTGCACTTGAGCGCAAACAACCCGTATTCCACGCAGAGCGTGGAACGAGCGGTTGCTATGTAATTCCGAACAATTCACAAGCATTGCCACCCAGCAGCCGCGCCCGATCCGCCGCCGACAGTTCGAGTGCGTTCACCAGATCCAGCAATGTCTCAATCGCCACCCACGGGTGATCGCTGCCAAAGAGCAGGCGATCCGGCGGCACAAATTCGACGCTATAGCGTAACGCTGGCAACGATGGGGAGACTAGATCGAGATAAACCTGGCGGTGATAGTGCATCGGAGGCTTGCGGATATGGTCACGGCCCCGGCGTTTGACCTCAGTCTGCTCTTCAACGCGGCCCATGAAATAGGCCAGGACACCGCCGGCATCGGGATGAACCACCTTGAGCGTTGGATGACGTTCCAACACACCGCCGAGGATCAAGCGCAACACGGCAACCGAGGTGTCAACCATAAAGCCAAGCATGGGACTCATGCTGTGTTCTTGGATCGCCTTGCCCCAAACCGGCACGGTCGGGTGCAGCACCAACGGGATGCCGCGTGCGGCGACAGCAGCATAAACTGGGTCAAATTCCAGCGCATCCAACCCTTTGCCGTTGATGTGGGAACAGAGAAAAACACCACGCAGATCCAGTTCTTCCACAGCGCGTTTTAATTCAGCCCACGCCGCCAGTACGTCATTGAGCGGCAGACTGGCAATCCCCACAAAGCGATCCGGGTGGTGCGCACAGGCTGCGACCAGATAGTCATTGCACAGGCGCGCCCCGCTGACAGCCAACTCCGGGTCGAGCAATTCTGGGCCAGGAATGTTGACGCTGAGGACGCTGACATCGACCCGAGCCGCATCCATTGTCGGCAGTTTGCGCTCGATGCTGTAGTCAGCCACATTTAGGGCAAAGCGTTGGACGTTCCAATAGTTGAAGTGATAGACGCCATCGCCGCCGGTTGTTTGCAAGCAACCGCGGTTGCGGGTCAACAATTCGGCATAGGAGGATGGGAAGACGTGGCTTTGGCAGTCAACACTGGGCATAACAATCCTAACGCATTGTTGTTAATCCAGTAATCATCATCTTCAATACTTTGAGGGTGCGGAAAATTGCAAATTTATCATCAGTCATTGCCGAAAATTCCTTACTAATGGCGTACCTTTTCCCGCCCACAACCATGAACCACCAATCATGACCGACGACATAGCAGCCGAAGATGGGCAGCCTCGGTTCATTCAGCGCTTGCCCGACCAACATAGCGCCTAGCGCCTGTCCGGCTGGGTCGCAATCTGAATCGAGAAAGCGTTTATACTCCTGAAAAGCAAGGAACGGATTCTCAGGTTCGCGACGACCACTGGCAATGATGCCGTCCCGCATGCCAAAGAGCCGCAAACCTTCAATCACGGCCTCAATGTCGCGTTGGGAAAAATTGTTAAAATAGATCGACGAATAGTTGACCAGAGTAAAGAGTGGCCCGATACATTGGCTGTCTAAATCGGCTTCGTTCCAACCTTGAAAATTGAACTCCAAAGTCTCCCGCAGATGGAGCAAGTATTGCTAGTCAAAAGCGGAAATTTCACGCGCCTGGGTGAGCCAAGCTTGCAAAGCAGGCAGGTTTTTGACTTGGGCTTACGCGAACAGTTTTTCCAAAAATGTGAGCATACAAAGCCTGAGTGATTTCTCCTTAATTAGCATAAGCGGTGCCCTCTTGCTAATTATTCACCCTAAACTTACACCAACAGCGCACGTCGATGACTTATCACTGTAACCACCTCTGCGCCCGCGCTGCACTCAATGGACCATCATAGGCCACGACACGCAAGCCAACCTGCCATGTTTCCTGCGCCGCCACAATCATTTCCCGGTTGCGCGTCGGGCTATAGTAGGCTAGCCCATAATCACGGATAAACCAAGGGCCGGTTTGCGGACGCGGCTCGTCGAGGCTGGTGAGTAGAACTCCAAAGCGTTCGCCGCTGGGCAGGTTATTTTCGTAGGCGACGTATTGACATTCTTGGTCGATAGCAATCTCAGCATTCCCGCGTCGACCGCCATCAGCCAGAATCTCGCCGCCCAGCAGGGGAAGCAGCCGCGGCTCAACCCGAATGCCTATCGAGCCAAACTTGGTTTCGGCATAGCGCAGGTCGCCGTAACTTGCCGTCTGCGCGCTGACCATGTCGCAGATGGTGGCGTCGTCAACCCGGTAGAGGTGGATGGCGCGGGTTTCATCGAGGACGGGTTGCTCCGTTTTGTCGCGCCAGATGACACTCAGCGTGAAGCGGACGCCGTTGCTGTCGGCTTCGATGGTTGGTTTGCCCACCGTCACCATGCGCCCCATGTGGGTAAAGAGCGCCTCGTTGGCATTGCGCATGGGCGGGGCCGGCCAGAAGTTGGTTTCCTGTCCGTTGAGAAAGATCGGCCCCTGCGCTACCCAAAAGCCGTTGTGGAAGGGATGGTCAAAGGGGAATTCCTGAATCACGGTCAGTCCGCTAGGGGTGTAGAGCGGGAAGACCCACGGGCGATAATGGTTCGCCCCGACCCCGCCCAGGCAGCGACCCATGGCGGGATCGGTGACCAGGTAGCCAAATTGATCGTGGTGGAGATGTTGAATGGCTGTAAAGTTTGTCGACGATATGGTTACCATTTCTCCGCCATTACTTTGCGTTTGCGCAGCGCCAGGCTGACATGGGGTAAGTACATTTTCCCTGGGTCGCGATCCAATCCGATCTCTCGATCCAGAAAGAGCGGGTAGTCAGATTCCGGTGGTTTGGCATGGTCGTAGGCGTGGCTATAGCTGCGCATGATGATGCGTTGTTCGCGGTTGAGTGTCTGGAGCCAAGCTGGGTCAGAAAGCAGCCGATCCGCAGCGGTGATCCAAGAAGGCGAGTAGGCGAGAAAGAGATTTTTGCGTGTCACCTGGCTCTGGTTCGGCTCGACGCGATGCCAGATGCTGCCATGCATAATCGACAGCGTCCCCCGGCGCACACAAAGAATCTCTTCCCCCGGCACGCTTTCATGGGTATCATATGCAGCCAAATATTGCTGGCGGTGACTGCCAGGCATATAGACAAAATTTCCCATCTTGGGCTGCGGCAGATCGGTGAGCCAATAGCCGACTTTAATTTGCATCGGCAACTGAGGCGAAAAGACCCCATAGGGCAAGACGCGCGCACCGTCGGGGTGCCACTTGTTGTAGGTATTGGCACTTTGTGTACGCACAAAGAGTTCGCTCAATTGTAACTTCAACTGTTCGCCGTAAAGATCGTAGGCATAGCCGATATGACGCGGGTGGTCGATCAAGCTTGCCAGCACTGGGTCGCGCTCGACAAAGTTCTGCAAACCAAAGTACTCACCCAACTTATAAATGGGATCTGCCTGCGTTACCCGATCAACAGCGGCCAGATAGGAGGCTACTTCGTCATTGGTTAACGCATTTTCAATTTGGATCAGTCCCACCTCGTTAAAGGTTGCCCACTGTTCACGGGTAAAGCCAGGTGGGGCCAGACGGTAATCGCTCATAGTTTTACTCCAACTATTTCAGGTGCGTCCCAAATTTTCGGCGGCATACCTGACAGGTTTCGCAAACCTGTCAGGTATAGTCCCCCGAATTTTGGACGCACCCTACTACTTCTACAAAAGCGGGCTAACAGGTATCCGAATAGAGTCAAACCATTTTGACAATTAATCATTTCTATGCCGACCCTATGCACGGCTAACATACCATAACCAAACCATAAAAAGCATATCAATGCCCATCATTCTTTACCCGCTAAACGCCCGTTGATAACGCGGATTTCCCGCCACCGCCACGGGACGCCCTTCCTTGATCGAGTCGATCCCAGCGCTCAACATGGCGAAGACTTTGAGGTTGTTGCGCCCGGTAAAGTGCGGTTCGCTGCCATCGGCCAGCGCGCCGGTGGTCATATAGCTGCGCCATTGCTCGAAAAAGATGGTCCACGGGCTGTCCAGCGGCGCCTCGGCGTCGATAGAGCGTTGGGCGAAGTTGCCGCCGCGCAGGGCGAAATCGTAGTGCATGATGTCGTTGCTCATGTGGAGGCCGCGACAGCGCAGCGCGCCCTGTTCGCCCTCCAGCCGAAACTCGTAGAGGTCACTTTGCGACGAGATACCGGCGTGATAGAGCATGTTCAAGCCGTCGCTCCAGTGAATCAAGGCATTGACCGAACAAGGGCCATCATAGACTGACCACGAAGGTCGAAAGCCGTCACAGTAGATGCTTTCTGGGACATGGTTAGAAAAGACCGCCAGCAGCGAATCAAAGTGATGACAGGAGATTTCATAGAGCACCGGCTGATCCATGCCCTTGAGGTTGATCGCCTGATGGCGGGGCTTGGCGTTGAGAAAATTGACCATCTCCACCCGCCCCAATTCGCCACTGGCCACAAAGTTGCGCACGGCCTGAAAGTGGCGGTGAAAGCGCATCTGCTGCCCAACAGAGAGCTTGCGCCCCAAGCTCGCCGCCAGCTCGACCAACTCGACTGCTTGCTCAAAATTGTTGGTGATCGGCTTGGCCACCAGCACATCCTTGCCCGCCAGCAGCGCCGCCTTGCACTGGGCAAAGTGCAACTCGGAGGGGGTGTTGATCAACGCCACATCGGCCTCCGACTCGGCCAGAGCGCGGGGTAAATCGGTAAAGAGGGCATCGTCGGGCAGGTCTAGTTCATGCTGGGCTTTTGCTAAACTCTGGGGGCGGACATCCACCACGCCGACGATGCATTGCCAGTCGTATTGACGCAGGAATTTGCTCATTGCGTTGCTCAGGCCGCCCATGCCAACGATAAGAGAGCGAATTGATTTCGTTTGTTTGTTCAAAGGTTTTAGCCGATGGTAGGACTGGAAGAGAACCTGATGAGAAAATAGTATCTTTGTCTTGGGAAGTTGGCAAAACAGCCGGCAGCTTGAGGGTGACCAATAGTTGCGGTAAAGTGCCCCTTTCAGTGCACTTTTAGTAACGCGCAGTGCGCTGACAGTAAGCTAACCTTTACCCACATCTTTTTGCACAGGTGTGAGAGACGAATAGGAAATTAAAGCCCTCCAGCACTCGTAAATGGTAAGCGCTGAACCCGCACTCGTCAAGTCCCACTCTGCGCCAAATTGCACCCCGCCACTACTTAATGGTCAATGATCACTCTTGTTGGACATCCCGAGAGATATGAGCAAAGTAACAAGCGGAAATTACACAACCTCTGCTGGCCAGCATCGGCAGCCCTAACCATTCAGTGCACTCTGCCAGCAGCCACACCACGCCTGCTTACGCTGCGCCGCGTGTGCCATTACTACAGCGCAGAATTACCAACCCACTGTCTGATCAAACTCCAGTTCCGGCAGCAGTTCCGGCTTGTAATTCACATCAAATCACTGGTCGGAAAGATGAACCGGAAAATACCTCAGTACAGCCACAACCTCGCCGGTAGAAAAGGCACCAGCCACTGATGCAGGGCGCACCCCACTGCCTATAGTTAGCGATCTTTGTACTTATCTGCCGACCAACTTCCCGCACAAGAGACCGCAAAGGATTATTCCAACAAGCGCCCTTGGAAAGAGATTTTCCAGTCGTCTTCTACTATAGGCATCAGTTCACCTGAAATCGGCGGCACTGCCTCG
>SXGR01352611.1_pt1 | contig 11436 bp, 9 predicted proteins | sample 3174711 | NCBI WGS metagenome assembly SXGR01 (sample SAMN11356860, study PRJNA531348) | freshwater metagenome | isolation source: freshwater sample F1-60 | place: China: Fuxian Lake, Yuxi | collected 2017-12-25
CAATTGGGACCCAGTAGACGGCACCGTGCTAGCCAATGAGCAAGTCATAGACGGTCGCGGTTGGCGCAGCGGCGCCTTGGTGGAGAAGCGCGACATCCCGCAATACTTCATGAAAATCACCGCCTACGCAGAAGAACTGCTGAGTGATTTAGACCAACTTGAGGGTTGGCCTGAACAAGTCAAAACCATGCAACGCAATTGGATAGGCAAAAGTTACGGTTGCGAGGTGGCTTTTCCGCTACTGGGTCAAGAAGGTCAACTGAAAGTCTACACCACGCGTCCGGACACCTTGATGGGCGCAAGCTATGTAGCGGTGGCCGCTGAACATGCCTTGGCCACGCAAGCCGCACTGACTAACCCAGCCTTGGCCGCTTTTATTGCCGAATGCAAACGCGGCAGCGTCGCCGAAGCCGACCTCGCCACTGCCGAGAAGAAAGGCATGGCCACCGGCTTGTTTGTCAGCCACCCACTCAATGGCGAACGCTTGCCAGTCTGGGTAGCCAACTACGTCTTAGCTAGCTACGGCGAAGGCGCGGTCATGGCAGTGCCTGCCCACGATGAGCGTGATTTTGAATTCGCCAGCAAATACCAATTGCCGATAAAAGCGGTGATTAAACAAAGCGATGCCGACAGTCTACCCATGACTGAACACGGCCTCTTGTTTAACTCCGGTGAATTTGATGGTTTAAATTTTGCGCAAGCCAGCGACGCCATCGCCAGCGCGCTTAGCGCAAAAAACCTAGGGCAAAAACGCAGCCAATTCCGTCTACGCGATTGGGGCGTGTCGCGCCAACGCTACTGGGGCTGCCCTATCCCCATCGTGCATTGCGCCAGTTGCGGCGAAGTGCCGGTGCCAGCCGAGCAATTGCCGGTGGTCTTGCCTGAAGACGTGGTCATGGATGGCGTCGGCTCACCGATCAAAAAAGACCCCTGCTTCTATGAAACCAGCTGCCCACAATGCGGTGCTAAAGCGCAGCGTGAAACCGACACCCTGGATACTTTTTTTGAATCGTCTTGGTATTTTGCACGCTACGCCAGTTTCGATAGCCATTCGGCCATGGTTGATCAGCGCGCCAATTATTGGTTGCCAGTCGACCAATACGTAGGGGGCATAGAGCACGCCATCTTGCACTTGCTGTATGCACGCTTCTTTAACAAACTGATGCGCGACGTCGGTTTAATTAGCAACGACGAGCCGTTTACCAATTTGCTGACGCAGGGCATGGTCTTAAAAGACGGCTCAAAAATGAGTAAATCCAAAGGCAACACCGTGGACCCGCAGGCCTTAATTGATGCTTACGGCGCCGACACGGCGAGGTTGTTCATGATGTTCGCCGCCCCGCCCGAACAAAGCTTGGAGTGGGCCGACAGCGGCGTTGAAGGCGCGCATCGCTTCTTACGCCGTCTATGGAAAGCAGTCTACGACCACGTAGCCTTGGGCACGGTAGATGCATACAGCAGCGGCGAATTAAACGCCGAACTAAAAACGCTGCGTTTGCAATTGCACCAGACCATAGACAAAGTAGCCGACGATTACGGTCGACGCCACAGTTTCAATACCGCCATTTCCTCGGTGATGGAATTGATGAATGCCATAGCAAAAATGGAATGCACGCAAACCCTCAGTCGCCAAGTGCGACAAGAAGTCTTGCAAAACGTAGCACTCTTGCTCTCGCCCATCGTGCCGCATGTATGCCAAGCGCTTTGGGCCGAACTTTGCCCAGGCAGCCACATATTGGACGCCTCATGGCCACTGGCTGACCCCACTGCGATGGAACAAGACAGCGTGGAATACATGATCCAAGTGAACGGCAAATTGCGCGGCAGCCTCACCGTAGCTAAAACCGAAAGCAAAGCGCAATTGGAACAATTAGCCTTGGCTCAGCCCTTTGTGCAAAAATTCATGGAAGCACCTTTGCAAGTCCGGAAAATCATCGTGGTGCCGAATAAACTGATCAACGTGGTGGTGTCTTAACCGTGGTGTTGTCTTAACAAGGGATGCGCAGTTTGCTCTACACCAAGCTAAAAACCATAAGCTTAGCCAGCCTAGTCGTAGGCTGGCTTTTGGTGACTGGCTGTGGCTTTCATCCGCGCGGTATGAGTGAAGTGACGTTCAAAACCATCTCCATCCAAGGCAACAGCTTGAGCATGAGCCGAGAACTACGGCAAACGCTGAAAAGCAACGGCATTAAGGTGATCGAACATTCAGACGACGCCGCGCTGTTATTTGAAATGATGAATGAGAGCAATGAAAAGCGCATTCTATCCTTGAGCGGCGGCGGTACCGTAAGGGAGTACGAGCTGGTCTATAAGGTCAGTTTTAGAACCAGGCTGCCAAATAGCCCGCTATGGAGCGAGGCACAAACCGTGCAATCGCGGCGTAATTTTTCCTACGACGACAAAGCCTTGCTGGCCAAACTCGATGAGGAAAATAAACTCAATGCCGACATGCACAGCGAGGTGGTGCGCGAAATCATGCGCCGACTGTCCGCCATCAAACGGCTGCAACCCTAAGCATGCAGCTCGCCCCAGCGCAATTAGCCGCTCATCTTAAGCAAGGCCTACAAGCCCTTTACGTGCTGGTGGGCGACGAACCCTTGGCGCACCGAGAATGCTTGGATGCCATTAGGCAAGCGGCGCGATTACAGGGCTTTGATGAGCGCAACAGCTTATTGGTGGAGCGTGCTTTTAATTGGCAGCAAATTGCCTCTTACGGTGCGTCCATCTCCTTGTTTGCCAGTCGCCGTTTATTGGAAATCAATCTGCCCAGCGGCAAACCCGGCGTGGAAGGCGGCAAAGCCTTGCAAGCTTTAGCCAGGCAGCCTCTAAGCGATACCACCGTAGTGATTATCTTGCCTAAATTAGAGCGTGAGGCAAAAAACAGTGCCTGGTTTAGCGCCCTAGAAAAACAAGCCGTAGTGATTAACCTAGAAGAAGTGCCGGCTAGCCAGTTGCCGAAATGGATAGGTGCCCGACTGGCGCAGCAAGGTCAACAAGCCAGTCCAGCTACCTTGGCATTTCTAGCCCACCAAGTAGAAGGCAATTTACTCGCCGCCAACCAAGAGGTGCAAAAATTAGGGCTATTGCACCCAGCGGGCGAGCTCAGCGATGAAGCCGTTAGGCAAGCGGTGCTAAACGTTTCCCGTTACGATGCGTTTCAATTAGGTGAAGCCGTCCTGGCTGGCGACAGCGCACGCACCGTGCGAATTTTGCAAGGCCTGCAAGATGAAGGTGAAAATGCCGTCGCCGTGATGAACCCCTTGATGTGGGTATTGCGTCCCTTATTAGGCATCAAACAAGCCGAATTACGCGGCGAAAACGTCATGCAAGCCATGACCAATGCGCGCATCTATGGCGACCGTCAAGCGCTGGTCAAACGCGCATTAAGCCGATTGAGCTTGCGTCAATTGGAAGCGGCCTTACAAAAATTAGCCGACATCGATAAAACCGCCAAAGGCGTCATGCAGGGCGACGCTTGGTTAGAAATTTCCCGGCTGTGTTTTGGCTTGGCTGGGGTGCGGGCTCGCTAAGGCCTACGCAGGCCTGCTATAAAAAAGTATAATCCAAGACAAACAAACCTCATGAGCAGACAACCATCATGGACATAAAAAAATACATGCAAGAAATTGGCCTGGCCGCCCGTGCGGCATCGAGGTTAATGGCCAGCGCCGACAGCAACAAAAAAAACGCCGCCCTGCAGCACATTGCCAGCGCCCTATTGCGTGAAAAAAACGCTCTGCTAGCCGCCAACCAATTGGACTTGACTGCCGCTCGCGCCAACGGCTTGGATGAAGCCATGCTAGACCGACTCAGCATCACGGAAAAATCCATACAGGGCATGGCCGAAGGCTTAACGCAAATCGCCAAGCTTGATGACCCAATAGGGGAAATGAGCGATTTTAAATACCGTCCCAGTGGCATACAGATAGGCAAAATGCGCGTGCCACTTGGAGTGATAGGCATCATTTACGAAGCGCGGCCTAACGTCACCATAGACGCCGCCGGCCTATGCATCAAATCTGGCAATGCCGCCATTTTACGCGGCGGCAGCGAAGCCATGCATTGCAATCAAGCCTTGGCCAAATTGGTGCAAGAAGGCTTGGCCGCGGCCGGTTTACCTAGCAGCGCCGTGCAAGTCATAGAAACCAGCGACCGGGCTGCCGTGGGCGAATTGATCACCATGAAAGACTACGTGGACGTCATCGTGCCAAGAGGCGGCAAGGGCTTAATAGAACGCATTAGTAATGAAGCAAGAATCCCCGTGATTAAGCACTTGGACGGCAATTGCCATGTCTACATCGATGACGACGCCGATTTTGACAAAGCCCTGCGCATACTGGAAAACAGCAAAACCCAGCGTTTGGGCACCTGCAATACGGCAGAATCCTTGTTGATTGCCAGAGCGGTGGCGGCCAGCATGCTGCCAAAACTGGCCGACATGCTCAGCCAACACGGCATCGAAATTCGCGGTTGCAAAGAGACTTGCGCCTTGGTCAAACAAGCCAAAGCCGCCAGCGAAGAGGATTATTACACCGAGTATTTAGCGGCGATTATTTCCTGCAAAGTGGTCAGCGGCTTAGACGAGGCCATAGCGCACATTAACCAGCACTCGTCGCAGCACACTGAAGCCATCGTCACGGAAAATTACAGCAAAGCTCGGCGCTTCTTACGCGAAGTGGATTCCAGCAGCGTCATGGTTAATGCTTCGACCCGTTTTGCCGATGGCTTTGAATACGGTTTAGGCGCGGAGATAGGCATCTCCACCGACAAATTGCACGCGCGTGGCCCAGTCGGCTTGGAAGGCTTGACCTCACTCAAGTTCATCGTGTTGGGCGACGGTCAAGTTCGAGCGTAAATGGCCCGCATAGGCTTGCTAGGCGGGACGTTCGATCCCATCCATTTTGGCCACTTAGGCATGGCGCAAGAGCTGGCGCAAGCCCTGGCATTGGACACCGTCAAATTCATCCCGGCCGCCGTGCCACCTCTCAAAAGCCAACCCAGCGCTTCAGCCGCAGACCGCTGCGCCATGGTGCAACTCGCCATCGCCAACAACCCTGATTTTCAACTGGATGATCGCGAACTGAAACGAACTGGCCCTTCCTACACGTTAGACACCTTGCGCAGTTTGCGCAGCGAACTGGGCGAGCAAGACAGCCTGGTCTTATTCATAGGCAGCGACGCCTTTAGCCAATTTAACCGTTGGCATCAGTGGCAAGAGATTATACGGCTATGCCACATAGCGCTTGTAGCCAGGCCAGACAGTGAAGTATCGACCGGCTTAGATCCAGAGCTGGTGACTTTTTTACAAGACCATTACACGGAAAATGCCATGGATATGCAAAGTGAGACGGCTGGCTTGATTACCATGCAAGCCATTACGCCCTTGACGCTTTCATCTAGCGCTATCCGCGAACAATTAACAAAACAGCAGTCGGCACGCTATTTAACGCCAGACTGCGTGCTGGATTACATTGCACAGCATGGCCTTTATCACGCCTAGCTAGCCCAACAAGGAATGCCGCCATGTTAAAACGCCATCTGCTCAAGCCTGCCACTAAACAAGCATTACTAAGCCTAGCCATCGCGCTGGGCTTGTTGATACCAGGCTGCGGCACCAACCCAGTGACCAAAAAAAGGGAATTGCAACTCGTTTCGGAATCGCAAGAAATTGCCATAGGCAAAAAAAATTACGGGCCAACTCGGCAAGCACAAGGCGGCGATTACAGCTTGGACCCAGAATTAACTGCCTACGTGCAAAGCGTGGGCAACAAATTGGCGGCTGTATCCGACCGCAAATTGCCTTATGAATTTAGCATCATCAACGACTCCACCCCCAACGCATGGGCCATGCCTGGCGGTAAAATTGCATTCAACCGCGGCCTGCTCTACGAATTAAACAGCGAGGCTGAATTGGCTGCCGTCATGGGCCATGAGATGGTGCACGCCGCCGCTAGGCATGGGGCTAAAGACATGGAACGCGGCATACTCTTTCAAGGCGCCATGATAGCGGTAGGCATAGGCGCGCAAAATAGCGACTACGCCAATTTAATTGTCGGTGGTGCGCAAGTGGGCGCGCAATTGGTGAGCAGCAAATACGGCCGCGATGCAGAAAGCGAATCGGATTTATACGGCATGCGCTACATGAAAAAAGCCGGTTACGACCCAGCCGCCGCCGTCACCTTACAAGAAACCTTTGTCCGCTTAAGCGCCGAGCATAAGAGCAATTTTATAGACGGGTTATTTGCCAGCCATCCGCCTTCTGCAGAGCGCGTGTCCGCTAACAAGAGCACCTTGATGCAATTGGGTGCCGGTGGCGACATGGGCAAGGACGTTTACGCGCAAAAAGTCAGCAAACTCAAATCCACCCAAGCGGCCTACAAAGCCTATGACGAGGCGGTTAAGGCCTTGGCCAGCAAGGATCTAGAAAAAGCCAAACAGCTGATTAATCAAGCCATAGCTGGCGAACCACGCGAAGCCAAATTTCAAGAATTTCTAGCCGACATGGCCTTGCTGCAAAAAAAACCGGAAGCCGCCTTAGCCTTGTATGCCAAGGCCATCAACATGCAGCCCGATTACTTTAAACCGCACGTGCAAAGCGGCATCGTGTTATTTAGCTTGGGCAGAAAAGCCGAAGCCGAAGCCTACTTGAAGCGCGCCAATGAACTGCTACCAACCGCGCCGGCTTACAATTTATTGGGTCAACTGGCCGAAGGGCGTGGCGACACCGCCTTGGCTATGCAACATTACCAAATCGCAGCCGACTCTAAGTCTGAGATAGGCCAGCAAGCGGGCGCCCGCTTGGCTAAATTGGATTTGCCGCGTAACCCGGCAAAATACCTGCAAGCCAGGATAGAGGTCGATCGCGCAGGAAATTTATATGCCGTCTTGCAAAACAACAGCGCCTTAAGCATCCAGCAAGTCCAATTTAAAGTCATCAAATACGACTTGAAAACTGGGCGCGTCATCAGCCGAAGCGCGCCCTTAATCCTACGAACTGCCCTAGCTGCAGGCGCTAAGGGGCAAATGGCACTTGGCCAAAAAGTAGCCAGTTTGCAAGAGGCGAAGAGCTACCAATTAGTCTTGGAAGCGGCCGAAATTCAGCCCTAATAGCCCAGTTTTATAAGCTTAGCTTGAACTGCGCCTCACCCTGCCACGGCACGACACTGAGACAAGGCGCGTCTATGGCTTGCTGCAAGGTGCCGAGGGTTTCTGCAAAATACGGCATGTTGGGCGCTAGGCTATTGGCCACCCAACCAGCCAAGCGCAAACCGCGCGCTTGTATGGCTTGCACTGTTAACAAGGCGTGGTTGATGCAGCCTAAGCGCATGCCCACCACCAATATAATCGGTATGGCCAATTGCTGAGCTAGATCGGCCAAACTTTGCTGATGATTGATGGGCGTTAAAAAGCCCCCCGCCCCTTCAACCACCACCACCTCAGCCTCATTAGCCAAAGATGCATAGGCCCTTGAAATAAGGTCCAAGTCTATTGCTATACCGGCTTGCTGGGCAGCGATGTGCGGGGCGATTGCCGGTAAAAAACGGTAGGGATTGAGGGTATCCATATCAACTTGGCGATTGCCCGCTGCCAGCAAGGCTTGCGCATCGGCATTCACTAGCCCGAACTGGGCATCCATCTGGCAGCCCGATGCCACCGGCTTCATGCCTACCGATTGGTAGCCCTGCGCCACAAAATGTCGCAGCAAGGCGCAGCTAATGTAAGTTTTACCCACATCGGTATCGGTGCCCACAACAAAATACGCGGCGTGCATGAGGCTTATTTGCTCCTGGTTCGGAAGACAATAGGCGAGACGCCATCGGCCAGCGCAGCCTTGTCTTCGGCACGCCAGGCATGGCCATACACCACCTCGTAAGTAGCCGGCAATTTACCTCCGGCCCGAAAAGCCTCGTAGCCGGCAGTGAGTTTTTCTAAAAAACCCCTACCCAGCAGGCCCCGTGCACGGCCATCGGTGGCATTGTGCGCGCCTATGCTTTTTAAATCGCGCATCAGACTTTTGATGTCATCGTAAGTTAAGGTGTAGCGCTCTACATCGAGCACCGGCGCCGAGAAGCCAGCTCGGATTAGGGCGTCGCCTATGTCGTGCATGTCTATAAAGCGGCTGACACTGGTGATCCCAGGGTAGGCATGACTGGCCGCACGCAATTCTTTCAAGGTGTCCGGGCCAAAAGTGCTGAACATCAACAAGCCTTGCGGGCGCAGCACGCGATGGCATTCACTGAACGTGGCGTCCAAATCGTTGCACCATTGCATGGCTAAATTTGACCAAAGCAAATCGATGCTGTTGTTCGCCAGCGGCAACTGCTCTAAGTCTGCGCACAGCACATGGTGGCGAGGCCTGCCAATTAGGTCCTGGCATTGCATTAGCAGCCTAGCAAAAAAACCCCGTTCGCGGGTTTTTTGCAACATGGCCAGCGCAAAGTCCATGGACAGCACTTGCGCCCCGGCGTAGCGTTTTCGCAGCGCGTGGCTGGCGGCACCGGTGCCGCAGCCTGCATCTAAAATTGTTTTGGGGTTTAATGTCACCCAATCCAGGCGACTTTGCATTTCCTCACGCACTTGTTTTTGCAATATCGCCGCGGCATCGTAACTGCTCGCCGCACGGCCAAATGAAGCACGAACACGGGCCTTATCGATGTGATATTGATCGACTTTCGCGTCCATTAGTTTGGGCTAGCCGGCTCGAGGAATTCCAACAGGGCTTGGATAAAAGCCTCTTGATGCGACAAGAACGGGGCATGCGATGCCCCTGCCATGACCCGTAAGAATCCCACCGGCAGATTTTGCATCATCCAATGCGCCGCTTGCACGGGCGCCAAGCTGTCTCGATCACCGTGCACCAATAGGGTCGGTTTTCTTAAGGACGGTACTTCCGCCCGCAAATCGGTATCCAATAAGATGTCCAACATGCGATACAAGGTTTGCGAACTGGGACTGGGTCGCTCGTTAAATTTATTGCGCAGCAATTTAACCGTGGACCTGGCATCCCTCGCGCCCATGCACTGCAAGCTTAAAAACTGCATCATGGTTCTTTGGTAGTCTTCATTGACGTTATCGGCAAAGTTGCCGAACACTTCGGGTTCGATGCCGGCATCCCAGGTTTTTTTATACTCAACATTTTTCTGATCAAAACTTCGGTTGACAAAGCACGGCGTGGATCCGACTAAGACTAATCGTCGCACCAAATCCGGGTAATCGAGGGCGATGCGCATCGCCACCTGACCGCCCAATGACCAGCCCAGCACATCGGCATTGGCCGGCATGATTTCGGCTACTTTTTCTGCCAAGGCATGCAAATGCAAAGGCTCTATGGGTTTGCTGTAACCCATGCCGGGTAAATCCAATAAGTGCAGAGTGAAATGCTTGCTTAAGGGCTTCACCAGCGGCTGCCAGACCGAGCCATTCATGCCCCATCCGTGTATCAACAGAAGATTGGGGCCTAAGCCTAGCGTTTCGACGTGCATGGTATTGGGGCTCATGATGGCAACTCACTTTCTGCTTGATGTATCGCTTGCAACAATTTTTTAATGTCCTCTAAGCTATGCGCCGCTGAGATGGAAATGCGCAATCTGGCAGTGCCAGCAGGCACGGTAGGCGGGCGTATGGCGGGCACCAATATGCCGGCCGCTTGCAAATACGCACTCAATGCCAAGGCCGCTTGATTGCTGCCCACCAACAGCGGTTGAACCGACGTGTCGGATGGCATTAAACGCCATTTCTGACAAGACAGGTGGGCTTTAAAATACGCAATTAAACCATACAAATGCGACCGTAATGGGTCACCTTGAGCGATCAATTTTAATGAGGCACTCAAGGTCGCCGATAAGGCAGGTGGTGCCGGGGTGGAATAAACATAGCTCTTGGCTGTTTGTATCAAATAGTTAATTACCACAGCCTCGGCCGCCACGAAGGCGCCAGCCACACCGGCAGCCTTGCCTAAGGTGGCCATCATGATGATGCGCGGTGAGCGCAAACCTAAATGATGCAGCGTGCCTTGGCCGTGTTCACCCAAGACACCAAAACCGTGTGCATCGTCCACGTACAAATAAGCGTCGTAGCGCTCACACAATTGCAAATACTCAGCCAACGGGGCGATGTCACCATCCATGCTAAACACCGCATCCACCGCTATCAGTTTATGCTTGGCGGTGCTGGTTTTAAGTAAGGCTTCCAAAGCCTGCACGTCGTTGTGCGCAAAGCGATGAAAGCTGGCTAAAGAATAATAGCCGCCGTCGTTCAAACAGGCATGGTTAAGCTTATCGGCAAAAATAGCATCGCCACGCCCGACTAATGCGCCTAGCACGCCTATGTTGGCCATGTAGCCGGTGGAAAATAACAAGGCCGCCGGACGTTCCACAAAGGCTGCCAATTGCCGTTCTAAGTTATCGTGGTAACGGTGGTGGCCGGTAATCAAATTGGATGCCCCGCTGCCCACGCCGGATTCACCAGCGGCCTGCTGCATGGCGCTGATTAATTCGGGGCGATTGGCCAGACCCAAGTAATCGTTGCTGCAAAAAGACAAATAGCTTTGGTCGTTGGTGACGATATGCTCGGCTTGCGGCGAATCGAGCAAACGCCGCTGCCGCAGCAAGCCATCGGCTAGCCGCTTGTCTAGTGCAAGTTGCAGGGCGGCCAGCATGCTAAATTTGGTTGATGCCTAGCTTGGCGAATAACTGCTTGTCTACGGACGCCTCTGGATTGGGCGTGGTTAGTAGTTTTTCACCATAGAAAATGCTGTTAGCCCCGGCCAAAAAGCACAAGGCTTGTATGCCTTCCGGCATGCTTTGGCGACCGGCCGATAGACGCACGTAACTGCTTGGCATGGTGATACGGGCGGCAGCGATGGTGCGCACGAATTCAAAATGGTCCAAGCTCTCGGTGCCATGCAAAGGCGTGCCTTCGACTTGGGTCAATAGATTAATCGGCACACTTTCTGGTGGCCTAGCCATGTTAGCCAATTGCGCCAGCAAGCCTGCGCGTTGATTGCGTGATTCACCCATGCCTATGATGCCGCCACTGCAGACATTTATATCGACACTGCGCACTCGGTCCAATGTGTCCAAACGATCTTGGTAAGTGCGCGTGCTAATCACGTCGCCATAGTATTCCGGCGCGGTATCCAAATTGTGGTTGTAATAATCCAAACCGGCGTCTTTCAATTGCTCGGCTTGGCCGTCTTTAAGCATGCCTAAGGTAGCGCAGGTCTCCAAGCCCATGGCTTTGACCTGCGCGATCATTTTCAAGACCGGTTCCAGATCACGTTGCTTAGGGCCGCGCCAGGCTGCGCCCATACAGAAGCGGCTGGCACCGTTGGCTTTGGCTTCTTGCGCGGCGGCCACCACCTCTTGCAATTGCATCAAGGGCTCGTCTTCCACTTCGGTGTGGTAACGCGCGGCCTGCGGGCAATAACCGCACTCC
>SXGR01399512.1_pt1 | contig 11435 bp, 15 predicted proteins | sample 3174711 | NCBI WGS metagenome assembly SXGR01 (sample SAMN11356860, study PRJNA531348) | freshwater metagenome | isolation source: freshwater sample F1-60 | place: China: Fuxian Lake, Yuxi | collected 2017-12-25
AACGTCGAATTTGAACCGCGATATCGTTTTTTTTTGGATTTTTGCAGCGAACGTTAGTAGTATAGATGGGGCACTTTCAGGGTCCATATTGCATTAAATAAATGGTATGGGTGGAACGCTGGCTAGCCTATATAATAGCCAACTTGATGCCGTTTTTGAAGGTCTTTAAAAAAAACCAACATTTTTGGAAAAAGGAAAAAGATGAAAAAAAGAAATAAATATGTAAAAACATTTATTGTACTTCATATGGAATTTTTTTTTCGCGTATTACTCTTTTAGTGATACATTTTTTGTTTCAATGTTCCATACTGCATTTTCTGTGTACTCCTTCTGCAGGGGTTTAACACTTTCAATGTACTCCTCTTTCAGTGGTATAAATAAAGTACTTTTGGTTTCAAAGTCTATGTTTAATCCTGATCCATCTGTGTACTCCTTTTCTAGAGGTATAGATGGACCATTTTTTGTTTTGTTATGTAAGAAAGGTCCAGTTATGAAATATAAAGTCACAACTATAATTACAAAAACAAATATAAGTATTGATGTCCAGCCAAAAGATGTTGGTTTTTCAGGATCATTTTTTTTAAAAACCATTGTCTGAAATTAGGGATCCATATGATATTTAAAAAAGCGATAGAAATGTGAGAACAAAACATTTATTATAAAAACGTTTACATGGATATATTTAAAGGATTAGATACATTTATGTGATTATATGTTTTATTATGTAAGGAATACATATTAATTCCAGTCAAAAGGTAAGTTCCGATAAAAAAAAAGTGAGGTAGCATATATATAACGCCGGCTGCAATAGCAAAATAGAGTATGAATATTAAAGTCCAGCCAAGGCATGTCGGTTTGTTGGGATCATTTTTATGGAAAAACATTCTCTGAAATTAGGGATCCACAGAGGAAAAAGTAATGTTATAAGATGAAATTGATTTGGCTAAATAATCAATAAAATGGGTAATAATACTAACACATATAATTGTTACTAAATACAAAATACAAAGAAAAATTAAAAGAAAAAGACAGTGTGATTTCCGTAACATAGGAGCAGGTTTTTTATCAGAAGGATCATATTGCCGAAACTGGGTTGGAATTGTTTCGATGTCTTCAAAATCATTTTTATTGTTGTAATACATATCTGAAACAAGTTCACTGTTAATCAACATCACTATCACTATCATCGGTAAAATTGTCTTCACTTTCATTATCGGAGAATTCGTTTTCACTTTCATAAAATAAGGTCCAATTAGATAAAATGTTTGCAGGTAGATGACATTCTTGAAAATTCAGAGTGACATGATTTCTCAACAACAGAGTATTGCAAGGTATTTGCAAATCAGGAGTTTCAAGAGGTCCTTGGATAGAAATTTCATAGGCTAAAACTTGATCGTTTTTGGTACTTCGTATCAGACGACAATCCCCATCTGAAATGGAATGTGTTTCACCAAGATGATTGCATAACAGAACTGTTAGGGGTTTGTTGTATCGAATGGTAACAGTTGCATCACTATTTTTATAAAAGTTTACCCATTGATTATACTGAGTACCTATGGATGGTTGATAGGTATAATCTAGTCCAGGAATCCATGTCCACTGAAGTTTTGTTCGTGATGTTGTTTGATAATGGTTGTAGAGTTGAGAATCAAACACAAAATGAGCCATTGATTTGTGGGTCATGAATCTGAAACAGTTATTTTTTACTAAAAAGTAGTTGTATGTTAATACAGCAGCATTTATGCTCATGAAGAGTTTGTTCTGATGTACATGTTTCATTAGAGGTTGATTCTGTGGGTTTGAAAATGGTGTTGAGGTACTGGTTAGCATAGTTTCGTTCAGAAATAAGTAACGGAAAAATTTGGTTTAATGACAGTTTGACAGATTTGATGATAAACTGTTTAGCATGAAAACGATTTATTGAATTATGTTTAGAGTACAGTAGACCATATCGAGTTGGAATATTACTTTGTTGAATTAATGGACTAATATAAATATAATATAGGGAATGATTCCAAACGATAGGAGTGCCTTCTCTTGGTGTTTCTTTTGTTCCAGTTGCGTTTTCGTTCTGCAAAATGAATCCCCAGTAGACTCTCTTGGGAGATGGAATATTTTCGACTTTGTCAAGATATTGATCCATTTTATCTCTGAAATATATAGACCAGTCGTTTAAGGTAATAATTTAAAAAAAAGAGATTGGGATACATCCAACGAGTTCTTATTCGTTATAAACATGGTTTAACTTAATATTATCTTGGTCTTCTCTTGGGATATCGGAATGGTTCAACAGTTACCACAAAAGCCTCCAGTGAAGTAGATCGAACACCAAACTCTACAATCTAGATGGAAAAGTTCAGGGTGAGGTAAGCTTCTACACTGGAGCCTGAAGCTTTTGTGGTAACTGTTTAACAGGTACTACAAAAACCTGAGGCTCCAGTGAAGTAGATCGAACACCAAACTCTACAATCTAGATGGAAAAGTTCAGGGTGAGGTAAGCTTCTACACTGGAGCCTGAATCTGAAGTGGAAGCTGTTTAACAGTTACCACTTAAACCTGAGGTTTCAGTGAAGTAGATTGAACACTAAACTCTATAATCTAGATGGAAAAGTTCAGGGTGAGGTAAGCTTCTACACTGGAAACTGAAGCTTTTTGTGGTAGCTGTTGATCCATTCTAATATATTAAACGAGGAATACCAAGGGTAATGTTATTTTAGATTTGAAATATTTGGATGTATAGGTGATAACTTAGTTTATCAAGATTATTGAATATCATTTTTGTGTTATATGGGGCGCTTAATAGTTTCTTTGTATGATGTATATTCAGGTAAAAAAAATCAGACGTAAAAGAGCTAAAATACCGGCAATAAAACAAATAGCAACAAAACATTTTCCACTACAATTAAATAGGACACAAAGTATCTCCCAGCAGGGATTATTTTGACTTGTTTTCTTGTCTATATTTTCTTCTATATCTAGATCAATGTTCATTGTGTCCTGAAAAGGAAAAAATTACTTTATTGATTTTTTTAGAGTAAATTCGGAAACACATCCAATTTTATATTGAATGGTGGGTTTTTCAATGATTTCTCTCAGACAACACCCTTGTTCAATGATGTAACTATAGTTACTAATATTTTTTATGATATAACAAAGATATCGGTTTTTGTCGGTGATTTTCCACGAATTATTTTTCCAAACAATTGTTGAATATTTGAGAGCATCCAGTACAATGATTATTGTTTGATCAGGTTTGAAACGAATATTTTCAGCATCAGGATATTGATAAAGTTCTGGATCTCTTTGAATCTCGGTATTGGTATCATCATCCACAAGGTTAGAGAAGAAAATCAGTGAAACCATTTTTTCTTTTTTTCTGAAAATTATTGGTTTTTTGAATATCGTTGTAAGACTTTTTTAGAAGAATGTACAGTTTTCATGTGTCGATTAAGTAAACTTTTTGACTGAAAGCTAGATCTACATATGTAACATACAAATGTAATGTTTTTATGCTTAAAATTAGTATGAAGTTGAAGAGCATCAAATCTAGTTGATTTAAAATTACACTGCTGACAAAATAAGAAGGTTAGTTCATGTTTTGAATTTACATGTCTTTTTAAATGATATCTATTGGTTGATTGATATTGGCAAAGATTACAGGTGAAAATTAAACCAGAATGTTTTTTATATTTATGAATTTTAAGTAATTTTAAAGTAGGTACTAGGATACCGCATTTATCACACTGTATGTCCATTATTTGAGTTTTTTTACTTTCTTTATTGAATGTGAGTATGAAGTCTTTTTTATATATCTTCTTCCTGTAAAAGGAAAATTCAACTGAAGAAATTTTTTTATATAAAAATTATAATAATAGTTTTACCTAGAGGATAAGTGTTCCAGCGCCTCGGTTACTTCTGACAACAGCTCCTGGACCTTCCCAGCATATGACAACGGCTCTATTGATCGGAGCTATATCATCATCATCATCGTCGTCATCATCATTCTGCAAAAAAAACATGAGATGACAAAGAGAATATTGAAGGATAAAGAAATGATATGACAAAAAGCATATTGAAGGATAAAGAAATGAGATGTACACTTACATGAGAAGTAAGTGAGACCAGATCTTTATCTTCGTCCAGCTTGACCATTCTTAAATAAACTAGTTTGAGACTGAGATTCTCAAATCTGGTGATAATTCTACCCACCATATTAAGTTTCACCCATTCAGGAAGAATTAAAAGGAAAGTTCTTTCCATGGAAATCTGGAAAACAATACACAAGTTTTTCATGGTTTATGTTTAAAATCATAGATTCTTAAACTACGACGAACAGGAGTCAATTGATTGATTAGTAAAAAGTTTATTTGATCAGGATGAAAAGCCGAAACTTTAAATATGTACCCTAATGGGTCATTGTTAACGATGAAGATTTCACTTTCTCGGAAGTCAACAATGTCAATCATTTTGAGGGTAAGGTAATGCCAAAGGAATTCTCTGAGCTCAGTGAATGAGAAGACTGTTTCGTTTTTATTAAAAAGTGGGACTTGGGCTAGCACAGATCGAAAATGAGAAGAAATTTTAAATCTTTCATGTGGACTTGGTGTTATCAACATAATAGGAGAACTGTTAAACTGAAACGGAACAGTAATATGGTGCTGACATTTCCAGTAAAAAGATTTCGGTATATTATTTTTCAATATCACATGTGGCCATATGGGAACAATATGTTGACTCAAAATGTGGACAAGAGATTTGTGATGAAATGCTTTTTTGTTTAAAACAGCTTCTAAGTCAGGATTACACAATATGATGGCAGGGTTTTGAGGATCATACATTTTTTCATTTGAAATTATAATCTGCATGGCCCAAACTAGTTCATAAAGTGGAAAATATGTTGGAACATATTGAAATCTGATCGCCAGGAAGTCCTTCAAGTAGGAGTTGAAGATAAATTTTGTGTAGAAGACCGTTTGATAAGGTGATGCCATGGTAGTCCTAAAAATAAGACATTTTATATAACTCTTATAAATATGTGTACAATTTATGCTGTACCTTGAAAAGAGTCGCAGAGAGGTCTTAAAAGTGATCTGAAACACATGTATTTACATTATTTTGACAATATAATAAAGAGGCTATAAATAAGGGGCGTGGAAAGAAGAGTTTTCAAAGTGGCACCGTATTGTACCATAAAAACAAGGCTGGTAGAAGTATTGTAAAGTTCCAGTCCCAGTTTTTCATGGTGGTATTTTCGTTTCGAGGAGGATGACGAATATCGATACAGTTTGTTACGGTCATCTAATTTAATGTGTATTTTTTCTTGCGGAAAAATTCTGAAAGATTCAGTGCTAGTAAAGAATCTGGGTGCATAATAAAGACCATGGGAGGCATGAGTTTTAAGAAGTCGTTTGGTTCTCGGACTGGATCTTACTCTATACTTTTTTATCTGTTTGACAGCACTGGCAATGGCACTATTTTCATTGAATTGAAAAGTGAATTTTCGCATTTTTATTCCAATATTACAAACAAAAGATGCGTGTACTATAGCAGTTTGATAAACATTTGTTTAGTTTATATTTACAATGACGAACAGTCCAACGATTGAGAGTATAAATGTAGACAGTGGTTGGGTACACTTTAAGATATTCTGGTGAATACAAATGATTAACATAGAAAAGAGGAATATTAGCTTCACGGAGTAGACATTTAATTCGATCTTTCCAGGTTTGTCCTTTTTGGTACTCTAAATGTTCTACTCCTGTAAGGATAAAATAGGGCGTTGAACGATCCCAGGTTTTCTTTCGATTTAATTCTTCTTTTGTAAGTTGTTTCATACTTTGAGACCTAGAACAATAAGACATAAATTGTATGGTTACTTAAACATGTTTAGCAATTAAAATTAAACAGTGGAAAGCCATTGTATTTTCTTTAAAAGTAAGTTTTTGATCTGTAATGTTGCATACAGTGATACTAAGTATTTGATCATTAGTTTTAGTGTGATTGATGATGTAATTTAATCCAAAAAGTTGCAAATGTTCATTTCCATACATAATACATATACCAGGAAGCGAAGTTATAACAACGATATTAAAAAATATTTGTTTACTTTCAAATGGTTCAAGGGTAAATTGATGTCCGTTATAAAGTGTAATAGTCTGTGTTCCTTTGGCAATTTGTAATGCATTACAATAAGTTTGTAATCCTAGGTATTTAATTTGAAACACTTTGGTAGTTCTTTCTGCAACGCCTCCCTTTGACAGCACAGTAGATCCAGGTGAAATAGTAAGTTTATCACTCATAATGACTCACTTAAATTAGGCTGGAATGAATGTAGATTCGCCTGAAAAGAATGGTATAGGTACAATTTTTTTCCTTATTAAAAAAATAACTTCCTTGTAAATATAGTTACCTGAGAGAACCAGGTTCGGTGTGTGTATGGTCAGAAGTAGTGTAGATTTGCCTGAAAAGAATGGTATAGGTATAATTTTCCCCTTATTAAGAAAATAATTTTTCTTTAAATATAGTTACCTGAGAGAACCAGATCCGGTGTGTGTATGGTCAGAAGTAGTGTCAAGGTATATCTATTTGATTAAGATCTGAAAATACACTTTATTTACATTTTAGGAGTTGAGTTTAGGACAAAAACATGGGGCTGGTTAGTTTCTTCTAAGTGATTTATTAGGGCTTGATGTACAATATTTTTAATATGATCAGAAATAAAAAATATTTTAACATGGCGAGGAGGTACATTACATCCGTTATTACTTGCTTCATTACATATTTTTTTTTCAGCATCACGACATTCAAGAATCCACGATTGAGGTAAATCAAGAGATTGAAACAAGTGATGAATATGTGTTATCCAGTTTGTTTGAGGTTTAGACGCCTTTAGAAGATTAAAATGTTGAACAGTTAAACTAGAAGGATGTAAAATATGATCGGTAAGTGTTTGTGTTTCAGCAAGCAAATGTTCCAACACTGTGCTACTAAGAATATGGCTTAATGGAGTAGTTGTTTTTTTGGTAGCCTTTGATGAATTGGAATTCATTGTATGTTCTGAAATATATTATTCAACGTATTCATCAATAGATAATTGGTTATAATGATTAGTTTTAATAAAGTTGTGCAATCGTATAAACACTTTAGTTTTTACATAATGAGACACAAATTGTATCAGAACTTTGTTACAAACTGGTTCTGTAGGTTCTAAATTTATAATGTCAAGAATCCAAACTGGACTAATATTATTTCTAAGTAAAATATCATACACATGATCTTTCCAGTGATGAGTTAACGATGAGTTAACTTCTTGAAATCCAGCAAGAAGAACATTTGGAGGAGTTTTTGAAATATTTTCCAGAAATTCTATTTTAGATTTTAAACAGGATATTTGCTGCTGCAAATCAGGTAATGTCCAATTGCTTGTTTGCTCTGCTGTGGTTTCCGGTAAATTCATCTTATTTAGGTTTGCCATTGTTTCTGTAAGTCAATTTATAATTTGTATGAGCAGTGGTAAAAGTAACATATCTAGTTGAGAATAGGCAAAAGCTTGCACTTTGAACACCTTTTCTAATGGATTCGACTTAATATTGAACACTGATTGATTATGCGGATCACACAATTGATGTTTGTAGCAGTAGACACACAATAAATTTTTCACTTCATTGTAGGTGAAAAGTGTCTGACTTGAATTCTGCAGTTCCGCTAGAAGCACTTCCTTGAGTTCTGGTTTCATTTCGTATTTGATGGGTTTCATTTTGTATTTGATGGGTAAATTTATTTTAGGTTGTATAGGACTTTTGTAGACACGGTTAGGTACTCTGTGCACTTCATATTCTTGAAATCTAAATTGTACATTCAAGCAAGATTGTGTGGGAAGTTGTCTCGACTGTAATGCCTTAAAACTGTAGCTAATACTAATTTTAGGCTGTTTGTCGAGCTGTCGCATGACTATATCTCTAATTTGACTAACATGGAATGTTTTTATTCCAAGAGCAGCTTCTAAGTCCGGGGAGCCTATAACCATTGCTACATTGTTGACATCATACATGGTTTCATCACGTATAATTATTTTCAACGTGTCAAACAGTGTGTGCAAACTGAAGCAGTCAATGGGAAACGATGTATTCTTTTTGGCAATGTAGGCTCGAAGAGGTGTGTTTTTCTTGAATGTATAGAATGAACTGCATATAAACCTCTTTCCCTCCATTTCCATTTTTCTATCTGTAAGACAAATATTATAATGCATATGAGGGTGAATTATTGTACAATAATGGAATTTTTGTAAGTGTTTTGAAGATACTGCAATAATTTTGTTTTTACTTTTTCTTTCACAAAATAATTTAAAAGTGTAACATGGATAATACTATTGTCAGGTTTTTTATCTACAAAAAGTATCCAGTACAATGGAATGTCAGCTTTGAAAAACAAGGTATCTACTTTATCTTTATAATTTGTTACTTTACAATCCAGTTTAATATGTTCAAGTCCTATAATGTCTAATATTTGGGGTGAGGTTATTTGGGTTCGAATGTTGTCTATTTGATTGAACATTTTACAAATTTGTTGATATATCTCAATATCAATTTCACTAGAGATTTTAAGCATAGTTAGTATTTGTTTGATGCTCACAAGATAGTTCAATGGATCTGAAGAAGAATATTCGGGTGATATGCTTTGTCCATGGGCATCTATGAAGGATTCACCGTTATTCATTTTAAATGTCTGAAAAAAGAGAACATATAATGTCAATACAATTTTAACGGAAGACTACCAGCAGCACAAACAAAATAGCGTTTGATAGGTACATAATTTGTGAAGAGATTTTTATTCATGTACGTTTTAAAAATAAGAAAATCTGGCGATTTGTAGAACATGTTATAGCTGATGTAGGGATTTTTTATATGATCTATGTTATATTTATAAAATTGTTCTTGAAATTGGGAATTTAATCCTTTCATATGTGTAAGATAATTATCATTATTTGAATTGCTTAAGAGGTAACTTTTCTCTCCAATATAATTGGCTCGTTCAAAGAAACCTTCTTGAACCCAAATACCACTAATTTTTCGACCAGAGTCAAAGTGTTTATCGTACTCCAAGGTAAATTTGGATCGTAAATTAGCATCTACATTGTCAGCAAACAGTTTGTGTTTAACCAAGAAATGAGCACTATCCGTGTCCATGTAAAGCAATTGAGCTTTGGTAGGATTAAGATACTTGAGAAGAAAGTAAAGTCTTTTAAGAAGAATTTTTTTGCTCTCACCTAAAATGTTGCATCCTACATGACCTAGCATGGTTTCGAAAGGTTCTTTAATGACTTTTTCTAGCTCAACAAGATAAACATTATTATCTAATTGGATGCAGGATTTTAGTCTGTTAAGTTTTTTTTTATGTTTAGGACAGCTTGTTCTGTTTTCAAACAGTGTAAATTTAGTTGATGTTAAATTGCATAAGGTAAATCCATAGCAGGAATTAAGCATTAATTTTATAAGTTCAGCTTTTACTTCAAAAGTTCTTTTAATGTCGGTATTATGTTCATGTTTAATGCGTTCCTTTAACTCTTTTCTAATGCTTAATTTCGCTTCGATAGTGGGTTTAAGATAAGCGTCTAATTGAAACAAAAGAGCGTGATAAATATCAGGGGTGTGTTCAAATCCAAAGTGTTTGTGGAGCCACACAAAATATTCTGTTGTAATAACCATGAATGATTGATTCTTATGTAAGGCTACTACTCTAGGTGATGGTGTAAAATGTTGTAACAAACGTTGTGTGTATTCTGACAGGTGTTTTTGTTGATATTCAACTTTTTGTATTATAAAGCCTATGATGGGATTTTTATTCTCGGTCTTAATTTCTAAATCTTTAATAATTAAAAAGCCAGTCAACTTTTTTTGAAGTATATTATCTAGAAATGATTGATATGTGTAGTTTTTCTTGTACGGAAACATAAAAGGTTTAATTTTCGGAATGTTATGACAGATGAAATCACAATCAAAAATTTCAATATATTCAATACTAAGATGAGCGAGATTAAAGTGACTTTTAAAATGAGTATACAGTGATTGGATGTCATTTTTTATTATTTTAGACTTACTGGTCAGTTTAATTTGTTCTTCAGAGTTTGGAATGCCACAAGTATCTTTATGCCCATGGTAAAACACTGATTGATATTGAATAAGTTTTATATACATTATTTTATCAGAAGGATTTTTCTTAAAGCATAAAAATCCATCAATTGGATATTTTACAAATACAAGCTGACCTAAAGCTGTGAAACTTGTCTGAAATCTAATAATCACAATATCTTTGGGTAAAGTGTTAAGATAAAAGTTGATAGCATGAAATTCATTGTGGAAACGAGGTGGCTTACTCAAAAGTCGAAAGTAATCAGTTTGAAAATTCCCTTGTGTTCTGACATTGCTGCAGTAATTGTAAATGTCTATTGTGTTAAAATTTGTATTTTTAACGAGATCAAAGTCCTCTTTAATAAACCGTGAATAAAATATTGGGGAATTGACAGGCATTTTTTTTAGAGTAGCACTTGGATAGAGGGATCGAATATCAATGGTGTTGATTCCTATCGGATTAGAGTGAAAAATCTTGTCCCAAGATGAAAAATTTGCGAAATTGGGCCAACTTACAGGGTTAAGATTAGGATTAGTGATATAGTTTAAATGTTCATTGATAATGGTGTTTTGATCTATTTTACCATGAACAAAACTAGTACATAGTCCTCCGGTGACACCTTGTTTAATTATGTAATTGTAAAAGGTATTATTAATTTTTTTGGGTGCTAAGACTTTATCAATTTGTCTGGAGGGTTCAATAATAAAAAATTGTTGAAAGGCTAGATTTGATTGGGAGTAAATTTTTCGAAGAAATATGTTTACAGAGTCATTAAGATTTGTTCTAAAGAATGTTAAAAGAAATGAATGAAGGAGCACACAATCCTGAATAAGATAATAAGTACTGTACTCATAGAGATTTTCAAATTTTTTAATATTAAATATAGTTTGGGCATGAAGTCTAGTTTCAATGGGTACCGATTTACCTGAAAATGAATCGTGCCAAAATTTTTCATTAGTGGGATGTAGCGATGTACATAATTTCAACTTTTTAATTGATGTGGCCTGTTCATAAGGAAAACATAACTTAGATACTTTAAGATTAAACACCTGTCCAACCTTATCCAATGACATATTAGCAGCTATTAAATTTCTAACATCTTTAATATAAAGATTCATGTTCCACTGTTTTGTGGTTCGTAAAAGTTTTAGTGGAGTAAGGGGAGCTTCTGTAATATTTGTAAAGTTTTTAAAGTTATGTTTAATTATTATTTTTATTGTCGAAATAGATGCGCCCTTCTTGAAAATTTGCATTCTTTGTCTTAGTTTGGTAAGAATTAAAGATAGACTGTTGCAAATAAGATAATT
>SXGR01389444.1_pt1 | contig 11432 bp, 7 predicted proteins | sample 3174711 | NCBI WGS metagenome assembly SXGR01 (sample SAMN11356860, study PRJNA531348) | freshwater metagenome | isolation source: freshwater sample F1-60 | place: China: Fuxian Lake, Yuxi | collected 2017-12-25
AGCGAGATGCAGGAGATGCGCAAGGTCGTCAGCGGCACCGTGCACATCTCGACCATCGTCTCGATCGGCCTGCACGAGCTGCCGCCCCACGTGAAGACGTTCATGCAGGAATTCCCGCACGTCAACGTGCGCGTCGAATACCGCCGTTCGAACCTCGTCTACGAGGACGTCATCTCCAACGCCGTGGACTTCGGCCTCGTGGCCTTCCCGCAGAAGACGCGGCAGGTCGAGATCATCCCGCTCATGGAGGACCAGCTGGTGGCCATCTGCTCGCCCAAGCACAAGCTCGCGGCGAAGAAGGAGATCGACCTCGCCGACCTGCAGGGCGGCAAGTTCATCGGCTTCGACCAGGACATCCCGACCCGGAAGGCGCTGGACCAGTTCTTCCGCGAGCAGCGCATCGAGCTCGAGCCGTCGATGGAGTTCGATAACATCGAGACGCTCAAGCGCGCGGTGGAAGTCGACGCCGGCGTGGCGCTCGTGCCGGAGGGCACCATCCGCCAGGAAGTCGAACAAGGCACGCTCGTCATGCTCCGCCTGCGCGACCGCCGCGTGGCGCGACCGCTGGCCATCCTGCACCGCAAAGGCCGCGTCCTGACGCCCGCCATGAAACGGTTCATGACGCACCTCATGAACAGCGCCGGCGGCAAGGCCGCGGCCTGATCAGACCCGCTGGTTCGCCTGCCGGGCCGCCACGGCGAACCCCGGCAGGGCCTGCGCGCAGAGCATCCCCAGCCCCAGCCAGAGCAGCGCCTGCTCGGCGGGCGAGCGGAGGGCGGTGCCCGCCAGCCCCCACCAGAGCAAGGCGCCGGCGAACGGCGGCCAGGCGCGCCGCAAAGCGGCGCGGGCCAGCGACCATGAGCCCATCAGGATCGCGGCGAAGGCGGCGGCCACGGGCGCGGGCAGCGCCCCGAGGGCGAAGGTGGCGTAAGCGACGAAACCCAGCGCGACGAGCAGCCCGGCGAGCACGGCGGCGCCGACCCGGAAATGCGTCGGCAGCAGCCGCAGCTTCACCCGATGGGCGCGCAGGTAATAAAACGAGGCGACGGCCCCCATCACCAGCGTCAGCGTCCAGACGTAGAACGGCCCGCCGACCGGGATCGCGAAGCGCAGGATCGCCCATTGGGCGAGGAAGCATTTCGCGAGGATCAGGGACCAGATCGCGCCGAGCCGGTCCGTCACCAGCGATTCGCGATAGGCGCGCTCGACCGAAAGGGCGAGTTCGGCGTCCTGGGCGGGAGGAAGTGAAGTGACGGGCATGGGCTACCTAGCCCATAACTTGAGGCTCCGGATCGCGACCGCAACCGACGGCGGCACTTCTTTCTCCCAGCCCGGGTCGTTCTTCCGGATGCGCTCGGCCAGCGTGCGCGGCTGGCAGGCCATCGCCTGGGGGTCCGCCCCCGCGATGGGCACCAGGAAACCATTGTTCAGCAGGTGCTGGAACAGTCCGGCGACCGAAGGTCGCATCTGGATGTCGGAAGCCGTCACGACCGAATCCTCCGCCACGCTGTAAGAGTCCGGGAAACAGACCTTGCACGCCACCGGATCCAGGATGAGCCGGCGGAGCTGGTCACCCCGCATCGGGTAGACCATCACGCGGACGCCGTCCTTGAACAGGCGCCCGCAGGACTCCAGGACGCCGCCTTCGAGATGGACGTAATGCTCGGGGTTGAAGAGGTCGACGAGGTTGTTCATGCCGGCGACCAGCGTGATGCCCCCCGTGGTATGCAGGCGGAAATAGGCGGGGAGCCGATACCAGCCGCGGTGCCGGGTGACCAGCAAAGGATGCTGCATGGCGCCGACGAGGCGGATGCGGTCGATGAGCTCGGCCTCCGGATGCGGGTCGGAGCCGATGCACATCTCGAACAAGGCGAGCACGTCCTTGCCGCCGTCGGGCATGGCGCGCAGCGCGCAGGCGAGCATGTCCTCGTTGACCAGCGAGACCGGGCGGAAGGTGCCGCGGGCGACCAGGACCGAGCGTTTGTAGAAGTATTCGCTGGGAACCTGCGGATCGCCCTCCGGGCCGAAAAGCACGGCGTCCGTGAGGCCGAGGCGGACCAGACGCAAGGCGGCCGAACGGTTGTCGAATGCGCCGAAGGCCGGCCCGCTGAAATGGGCGAATTCGACCTCCACGCGGCCCGCCCCGACTTCGTCCACCAAAGCCAGGAGGAAGCTGTCGACGCTGTCGCGGGTGTTGAGCGCGGCGTGGATGAGGTTGACTCCGACGGCGCCGAGGGCGTCCTGCTGACGGCCCGCGTCCTTGTCCCACAGCCGCAGGTGGAGGATCACCTCGCTCGGTTCCGCCTGCGGCTGGTCCTGGAAACGGACGCCGATCCACGAGTGGCCCTGTCCTTTGCCGTCATGCGGAGTGGTCGCCACCGTGTCGGCGAACGCGAAGAAACGGGTGACCGGACCACGTTCGGCCTTCAACCGGTCGACCAGCAGGCCGTATTCGTGGTCGAGCATCTGCTCGAGGCGCTGGCGGGAGACGTACCGCTGGGGGTGGCCGTAGATCGCGTCGCTGACGCGCATGTCATAAGCCGAGATGCTCTTGGCCACGGTACCGGAGGCGCCGCCCGCCTTGAAGAAATGACGGACCACCTCCTGGCCGGCCCCGATCTCGGCGAAAGCGCCGTAGGCCGAGCGGTCAAGGTTGATGGCCAGGGCCTTGCGGGAGGTGGCGGCGCCGGCCGAGGACGTAGGCTCTGACATGACCTTGAAAATAGGCCGCGCGCGGGCGGCATCGAGAGGAAACCGCGTGTGAAAAACGTGCTTTGGGTTGGCGAAAAGAAAGCATGGAAGCATCATCTGGACGACGCCATGACCCGCCCATGAGAGAATTCCTCAAATCCGTCCTTGCTTCCGCCTTCGGCACCCTGCTGGCCGCCTTGGCCGGCGGCGCCCTCCTCCTCGTGATCGTCATGGCGATCGCCGGTTCTTCCGGCGACGGCCGGCACGCGGCGGTTTCGATGAAGCCCAAATCGATGCTGGTGATCGGCGGTCTCGCCATCGACGACACGCCCGAGCACGGCTCGCCCGGCTTCGACTCCCTGCTCTTCGGCGCCGAAGGCCCGCGGCTGGATCTCCTGCGGGCGCTGGAAGCCATCGACCTCGCCGCCAAGGACAAGCAGGTCGCCGGCATCCTCCTGAGCGGCGGCCTCGACGCCGGCATCGCGCAGATGGCCGAACTGCGGCGCGCCTTGGCCGCCTTCAAGTCCAGCGGCAAGCCCGTCATCGCCTGGCTCGAGAACGCCTCGCAAGGAGAATACTTCCTCGCGAGCGTCGCGGACAAGGCCTACGTGCACGTCAGCGGCGAACTGGAGTTCAAGGGGCTCGCCTCCTTCGACTTCTACTTCGGCGAGACGCTCCGGCTGCTCGGTCTCGGGGTGCAGGTGACCAAGGTCGGCAAATATAAGTCGGCCGTGGAGCCCTACGTCGGCGGGACGATGAGCGCCGAAGCCCGGGAGCAGGCCGAAGCGCTCTACGGGGGCCTGTGGAAGCGCGTGCTCGGCGACGTCGCCAAGTCGCGTTCGCTGAGCCCTGAGTCGCTCGCCCGCGCCGTGGACACGGCCGGCGTCTTCGCGGCGCGGAAGGCCGTCGAACTCAAGCTCGCCGACGCCGCCCTGCACCGCGACGAACTGGTCGATCGCGTCCGCCAGGCCGGAGCGGCCGCCGACGACACCGGGACCTCCTTCCGCAAGATCAGCCTGCACCGCTATGCCCGCAAGGTCGCCCTGCCTTCGCGCGGCGGCAAGATCGCCCTGATCTATGCCGAGGGGGAGATCGTGGACGGCTGGGGCGGCGCCTACGAGGCCGGCGGCGACCGTCTGGCGCACGACCTGCGCATGGTACGCGGCGACGACGACTTCAAGGCCGTGGTCCTGCGCGTGAACAGCCCAGGCGGCTCCGCCTTCGCCAGCGACGTCGTCGCCCGCGAAGTCGGCCTGCTGCGCAAGAAAGGCGTGCCCGTGGTGGTCTCGATGGGCGACGTCGCGGCCAGCGGCGGGTATTACGTCGCGGCCCGCGCCAACGTCATCATGGCCGACCCGGCGACGATCACGGGCTCGATCGGCGTCTTCGGACTCCACCTGAACTACGGGGAGCTCGCGAGCAAGATCCGCCTGGGCACGGACGGCGTGAAGACCGGCGAATACGCCGACCTTCTGGCCGAGCACCGGCCGGCCACGCCCGCGGAACTGGCGATCGTGCAGGCTTCGGTCGACGCGGTCTACGAGGATTTCCTGCGCATCGTCGCCGAGGGACGCGGCCTGAAGCGCGACGGCGTGCACGACATCGCCCAAGGCCGGGTCTGGCTGGGGGAAGACGCGCGCGGCCTGAAGCTCGTCGATAAGTTCGGCGGGCTGCGCGACGCCCTCCGCGAAGCCAAGACCCTTGCCCGGCTCGAGGAAGCCGCATGGGTGCAGATTCCCGCGTTGCACGCCGGCCGCGAATCCTTCCTCCAGCAGCTGCTCGCGGACGACGAAGACGAGACCCCCTTGTTCGCCAAGGCGACCACGGACCCCGCCGTGGATTTCCTCCGGGCGAACGCCCGCTGGCTCCGCTCGCTGCGCGCCCTCAACGATCCGCAAGGGGTCTATCTGAGCTGCCCTCTCGCGCCGCCGGCCCGCTGAGCCGGCTCAAGGGCGCTTCGGCATCTGCGCGCGGGCTTCGGGCAACCAGGACCGCAGCTGGCGCACGCGCGTCTCGTCCGACGGGTGGGTCGAAAGGAATTCGGGCGGCTTCGCGCCAGCCTGGCCGAAACGCGTCCAGAACGCCGGGGCGGCGGCCGGGTCATAGCCCGCCCGCGCCATGAAGAGCAGCCCTAGGCGGTCAGCCTCGGATTCGTGCCCGCGGCTGAAAGGCAGCAGGACGCCGTAATGGGCTCCCACGCCCACCGCGGCCATCCAGGCCGAGCGGGTCTTCGCCGAGGAATTCTTCGTCGCCTCATCGGCGACCGCGGCGGCCATCGCCACGCCGACGGCCTGGGAGACGCGCTCCGCGCCATGGCGGCAGATGACGTGGGCGACCTCATGGCCGAGGATGACCGCGAGGTCGGCGTCCGTGGGCGCGAAGGCGAACATCCCAGTGTGGAAGCCGATCTTGCCGCCCGGCATCGCGAAGGCGTTGGGCGACTTGTCGTCGATGACGGCGAACTCCCACCGCGAAGCCGGCGGCAGGACGCCCTCCTTGTCGTCGCGCCGGGCCGCCGCGACGATCTTGAGGCCGATCTCGCGCAGCTTCGGCAGGCGGGGATCGGCGGGCAGTTTCCTCATCTTCGAGAACTCCGCCGCGGAGAGCGAGGCGACGTCCGCCTCGTCGACGAGGATGAACTGGGAACGCCCGGTGACCGGCGCGGTCTGGCAACCGGCGAGCAGGAAGGCGGCGAGGAAGAACAGGCTGCGCATGCGGGGGGTCAGGCGCGGGGCCGGTCTTCCTCGCCGGCGGGCTCGTCGACGTAATACTTGCGGTAGGAAGAGTCGTAGGTGTCGGTGTAGTCCGAGGCCATGCGCAACGACATCGCGTTGAGGACCACGCCCAGCACGCGGGCTTGGGCGTCGCGCAGCCGTCCGAGGCAGGCGACGGCATGGCGGAGGTTGACGGTGTTGTAGCGCACGACGTAGATCACGCCGTCGGCCCGGCGCAGGAGATGGAGCGCGTCGGAGACGGCGCCGATCGGCGGAGAGTCGATGAAGATCCGGTCATAACGGCCCCGGAGCTCCTCGAGCAAGGCGAGGAACTTCGGGTGATTGATGACCTGGGTGGGGTTCTTGCAGACCATCCCGACCGGGATGACATCGAGGCCCGGCGCGACGTCGCGGACGGTAGCCTCTTCGAGGGAGATCTCGCCGTTGAACCACCTGCTCAGCCCGGCCTCGCCCTTCAGGCCCAAGGAAGGGCCGACGTTGGGCAGGCGCAGGTCGGCGTCGATCACGAGCACGCGCTCGGCGTTCTGGGCGAAGACCAAGGCGAGGTTGGTCGTCACGAAGGTCTTGCCTTCGCCCGGACGCGTCGAGGTGACCAGGAAGACGCGCGCCTTGGAGACGGCCGGGTTGACCTTGAGCGCGGAGTAGATCGAGCAGATCGCCTCGACGGCGATGCGGTCCTTGTCCTGGCGGCCGAGCAGGGCCCGGTCAGGTCCGGCCACGCGGAGGACCTGCGGGACGGTGCCGATGAGCGGCAGACCCAGGGCGCCTTCGACGTCCCGCGCCGACTTGATGCGGTCGTCGAGCGTGCCGAGCACGACGGCGAGCGCGACCCCGAAGACGAGGCCGACGCCGAGGCCGACGAGGGCGCTGAAATAATAGTTCTTGTTGATGGGCTTGTCGGAAACGGAAGGCAGGTCCAGGATACGGATCGAGGTGCTGGTGCCGGAGGTCGAGGAACGCAGCTTGGCCTCCTCGTAGTTGAGCTTCTGGCGGGAGAGGAATTCCTCGCTGGCGCGGACCTCCTTGTCCACGCGCTCCAGCTCGACGTTGGCGGCCTGGAGCTTGGAGATCTCCTCTTCCTTGGCGGCGAGGTTGCGGAGGATCGCCTCATGCCGGGCCTTGGCGTTCTCGAGGGAGGCCCGGCGGGACTTCACGGCCTGCACGACGGCGTCCTTGTGCTGACGCTCCAGCTGGTTGAGGGCCTCGCGTTCGGCCACGAGCTTGGGATGCTGGTCGGTATAGGTCTCCATCATCTGCCCGATGCGGATCTTCGACGCGCCGATGGCCGTCTGGGCGGCCGCCACGTCGGCGTCCGCGCGGATCTGCGGGATGTCGCCGATCGGGCGCCCTTCCTTCTCGTAAGCGGCGATGACCGAGACGAGGATCTCGTTTTCGTCGATCTGCTTGCGGGTCTCCTCGCGGTCCCTGACGAGGACGGATCGCTCGGTGGTCAGGGTGTTGGTGTCCTTCGCGATGGAGAGGAGCTTCTGCGTCTTGATGAGCTCGTTCTTCTGCTCGTAGAGCCGCCGGACCTTGTCGTCCAAGGTCTCGATCTCGATGCGGGCCTTCTCGACGAGCGGGTTGGTGACGATGAGGCGCTCGTCCTCGCTGTACTTCTGGATCGATTCGCAGAACAGGCGGGCGACCTGGCGGGCCAGGTCGCGGTTGGGATGGGTGAAGTCGATGTTGACGATCAGGGTCTGGCGCTGCGGCGTGATGCCGCGCTGCTTCGCGAAGACCTCCTGCTCGGTCAACGGGCCGGAGAAGATGTTGCCGGCCTGGTAGGGCTCGAGGACCAGCTTGCGCTCGGCGGTCGTCAGCCGCTTGGCGACGCCTTCGATGATGTTGGCGCTGCGCATCGCCTCGACGGAGGTGAAGAAGTCGTCGTTGGAGATGATCTTGAAGTTGTCTTCGGCGGAGGAGTTTCCTCCGTTGATGTTCGGGGTGAGCCGGAAGACGCGCAGGCGACCCGTCGCCCGGTATTCCGCCCGCGTGTTGAAAGTGTTCAGCAAGGCCAGCGTCAGGAAGACGAGCATCGAAAGGATGACCCACCAATAACGCTCGCGCAACATGACGAGATAGGCCGCGAACGGATTGCCGGAGCCGCCCGGCTTGCCGGAGCCGCCCGGCAGGCGGGCTTCCGGTCCGTAACCACCGTAGCCGCCATAACCGCCGTAACCGCCGTAACCATAGCCCTGCCCTCCGGGCCCGGGAGGACCATAGGCGCCATAAGGACCGTAAGACCGGGAACCAGGTCGGGCAGGCCCCGGTTGACGCGGGTCGGAGGCGGGATCGGGGGTAGGCATGGTAAGGTCAGATGCGGCTGTCGCGGACGTAGATCTGGTCCTCGTCCTCAAGGACGAAATCCGGCTCGTCGCCGTCGTCGATCCGGCGCACGTCCTTGGTGATCACCAGAGGAGACCCTGGGCGGGCCCGTTTGATGGTGACTTCGGAACGATTGCCGCGCGGGAGGATGCCGCCGGCCATCGCGAGGGCCCGGCCGAGGGTGATCGTCTCCTCCGGCGGAATCGCGATCGGTCCGGGGCGGCCGACGTAGCCGGAGACGTAAACGCGACGCTCGGCGTAACTGACGATGGAGATCGCGACCTGGGGCTTCTTGAAATAGAGGCGGAACTGGCCGGCCAGCTCGACCTGGGCCTGCGTCAAGGTCAGTCCCGCCACAGGAACGAGCTTCTTCAGGAAAGGGATGTCGATGGTCCCGTCCGGATTGATGCGACGCTCGATCTGAGTGTCGGGCTCGTTGATCACGACGACCCGGATGAAATCACGCGCCCGCAGCCGGTAGCTGTTCTGGCCGTCGGCTGGCTCGGCCGAGGGCGAAGTCGGGGCGGTGGTCGCGACGCGCTCAGCGGAAGGCTGAGCCGAGGGCGCAGGGGCGGGGTCGGGCGATACCCGGCCGACCGTCAGGACGTTGTCGGTCCCGGCGGCCCCGGCAGCGGGTCCGGCAGCGGGTCCGGCAGCGGGTCCGGCAGCGGGTCCGGCGCCGCCGGAAACGGCGCAGGCCGCCAGCAACAAGGCGGCGCATGTGGCGCCGAGGAGGCGGACGAAGGCGTTAAGCATGGAAGGACGTTAAGTTTCGGCGGGGAGTCAGTCAACCGGCCCGGGGACTTGGCCGGCGAAGGCCTGAGAAAAAGCCGTCCGGACCGAACGGCGGCGACGGAGTCGGCGGCCGGCGACATGCGTCACCATTCGTCGGAAGGGCGACATCCGGAGCAAGACCTGAGATCAGTACCGGAAGGCGGCCGACACCGAGAAGGTGTTGGAGTCGAACGTCGACGACGCGTTCGAGGCCTTGGCGTCGGTGAAGTTGTAGGAGGCCTGGAAGCTCCAGTGAGCCGAATAGTTGTAATTCGCGCTAAGCACGTAGGTCCAGGTATCGATGGTGGTGGTCAGGCCGTTGGCCTCGACCTCGACGTCGCTCTTGCCGACCGAGAACCTCAGATCCAGATCCTCCGCGGCGGTGAAGTTAAGCCCGTAGTTGTAGGTCCGGCTGTCGATGCGTCCGTTGGTGGTCGACGCGGAGATGTCCCGGCCGAGAGTCAGCGAATGGCTGAGACGTTCGGCGAGGGCGTGGGTCAAAGCGATCGAGTAGGAGGGATTGGTCTGCGCCGAGGTGTTGTCGTAGTTGAAACGGTTGAAACCGACGCGGATGACGCCGTTCAATTTGCCCGATTCGGTCAGCTGGCCGTTGGCGGTGAGGCCGTAGAAGTCCTTCTCGAGGCGCTGGTTCTGCAAGGCGGGGCGCGGATTGACGGCGCCGGTGCCGGAACTCAGGTAAGGCGCGGCGGAAAAATCGGTGACGTCATGCTGCAGGACGACGCCGAAACGGAGCTTCTCGAAGGCCTGATAGTCGAAGCTGAGGGGCATCGACTGCGTGTTGAGTTCGGTCAGCGGATTGGTGTTGTAGGTCGAAAGGCCGCTCGACACCAACGTGACCGGATCAAGGTACTGATTGAAGGAGTTACCGTAGCCCAGACCGATGCTGAGACGCTCGGTGAGCTTATAATCCGCCCTCAGATTGTGCGCATAATTGGCTTGGCGGACGAGCGTCGCGCCGATGACGGCCGCTCCGACGCCCTGCATCTGGAGGTCGTCGTTACGGGCGGTGACGCGATAGGAGGAACTGAGCGACAGTTTGAGCGGGCCGCCGTCGGCGAAGGTGACGGCCAGGCTCAGGGCGTCGCGATCGTCTTCCAAGCCGTTGAACTCCGCGCCGGCGAAATTCACGAACATGCGGCTGGCCTTGAATTCAACGCTCAGGGCGGAGTCCTGACCGTATTCGAGGGCCAGGCCCGGGGTCAGGAGCCAGCTGGTGGCGGACTTCTTGACGGACCCCGAGTAAAGGTTGTCGGTGACCTCGAGCTGCGCGGAGGCGGTGAAGAAGATATCGCAGTCATTGCCGATCTGAATCAACGGCGAGGTCGGAATCCAGTTGGCGCCTTGGGCGGCGGAGGAAAGCACGAGGGCCGAAGCAGCGAGGAGGAAGCGGGACATAGGGATGGCTTGGGGTGAAAATTTGATAAGCTTTCAGGGCAGGTCAGCAACCCCCAAAGATGCCGGTGGAGCTCAAAAACAAAGACCCCGCCCTATCGGGCGGGGTCCGGATTTCCTAAGAAAGCCCCTTTAGGCTTCCACCGGGGTCTGGAAGACGCGAATCCGGCGGTAGGCAGGCAGGCCCGTTCCCGCTGGGACAAGGTGACCCATGATGACGTTCTCCTTGAAGCCGGTCAGATTGTCACGCTTGGCCATGGTAGCGGCGTCGGTCAGAACCCGGGTCGTCTCCTGGAAGGAAGCGGCCGAGATGAAGGACTCGGTCTCGAGGGAGGCCTTGGTGATGCCCAAGAGGATCGGCTCGGACTCGGCGATCTGGCCGCCGCGTTCGTTGATGGAGCGGTTGTTCTCGGCGAGGAGCGTGCGGTCCACCTGCTCACCCCAGAGGTAGTCGGAGTCTCCCGGCTCGGTGATGCGGACCTTGCGGAGCATGCGCGAGACGATGATCTCGATGTGCTTGTCGTTGATGACGACGCCCTGGGTCCGGTACACCTTCTGGATCTCGGTGATGAGGTAATCCTGCACCTTGGACTGTCCGAGGATGTCGAGGATGTCATGGGGATCGACGGCCCCGTCGGTCAGGACCTGGCCCTGCTTCACCTTGTCGCCGGCGGCGACGATGATGTGCTTGCCGTGCGGGATGAGATGCTCCTCTTCGCGGCCGATGGAGTCGGCGATCACGAGACGTTTCTTGCCGCGGACGGAAGGCTCGAAGCGGACCGTACCGTCGATCTTGGCGATCTCGGCGGCGTCCTTGGGCGGACGGGCCTCGAAGAGCTCGGAGATGCGCGGCAGGCCGGCGGTGATGTCCTGGGTCTTGGCGGCCTGGCGGGGGATCTTGGCGACGATGGAGCCGCGGCTGACCTTGTCGCCTTCGTCCACCTCGACGCGGGCGCCGGCGGGGATCGAGAAGGAGCCGACCTCCTTGCCGTTGGCGGCGATGATCTGGATCTGCGGGTTCTGCTCGTCGGAGTGCTCGATGACGGACTTGTAGAACGTGTTGTTGGACGGATCACGTTCCTCGGTGAAGGTCACGCCGGAGATCATGTCGACGAGGCGGATCTTGCCGTCGCCGTTGGCGATGATCGGGGTGGAATTCGGATCCCACGCGGCGATGAGCACGCCCTTGTCGACGGGCTTGCCGTCCTCGACGCCGACGACGGAGCCGGCGACGATGCGGTATTCCTCGGTCGGCGAACCGGCCTCGTTGAGGAGGCGGATCGACCCGTTGCCGTTGACGGCGATGAACTTGTCGCCGACGGCGACCGTGGTGAGGTCCACGTACTGGACGAGGCCCTTGCCCTTGGACTTGATCTCCGGGGTCTTCAGCTGCGCGACGCCGCCGAGATCGCCAAGATCGACGGTACGGTCCGCTTCGAGCCTTCCGTCCGCGGCAAGAAACGTCTCGTGATCGCCGACTCCATCGGCCGCGAA
>SXGR01171241.1_pt1 | contig 11428 bp, 10 predicted proteins | sample 3174711 | NCBI WGS metagenome assembly SXGR01 (sample SAMN11356860, study PRJNA531348) | freshwater metagenome | isolation source: freshwater sample F1-60 | place: China: Fuxian Lake, Yuxi | collected 2017-12-25
ACCAATCTCGAGAACGGACGCTCGGTGGTGGTTCGGGTGAACGATCGTGGCCCGTTCGTCGGCGATCGCATCATCGATTTGTCCTACACGGCGGCCCACAAGCTCGACATGGTGAGAGAGGGCACGGCCCCAGTCGAAATCCGCGTGATCGAAGCGGGCGAAGAAGCGCCATCCGCATCGGCAACGGCAACGGCGTCGGCACCGGCACCAGCAATCGCAGCCGCTGTGCCATCGCCATCGGTCGCCGCGGGCATCGACTTCAACTCGCGTTACCTGCAAACCGGATCGTTCGCCGCGCGTGAAAATGCCGAGGCGATGGTGAATCTGCTGGCGCGCTCGGGCATCCGCAACGCCAGCGTGCGCGAGGTTCGCCTCGGCGAGCGCGCGGTGTTTCGGGTGCGAGTCGGACCCCTCGATAACGCCATCGAGGCTGACGACATGATCGAACGACTGCGGGTCGCCGGCATCCCGGATGCCCGTCCTCCGCACGAGTAACGCGTTTACAATCCGCCGCAGACTCTAGTCCGCATCATTCGCAGGAGCTGCACCTTGTCTTCACTGTCGCTACCCACCACTCGCTTGTCCCGACTCGCCCTCTTCCCCTGCGCACTCGCGCTGGCATTTTTTGTGGTGCGACCCGCATCCGCCATCACCTCGGCCGTGCCACCGGCGCCGGCGGTGGAAGCCAAATCCTGGATCCTGACGGATCAGGCCACGGGACGCCGGCTCGCAGGACAGAACGAAGATCTGCGTGTCGAACCCGCGAGCGTAACCAAAGTAATGACGGCCTACGTGGCCTTTCGTGCGCTCGCCGAAGGACGCCTGCAGTTGCAGGAGCCGATCACCATCAGCGAAAAAGCCTGGCGCGCGGAAGGCTCGCGTACTTTCCTGCAAGTCGGTGACAAAGTACCCGCCGAAGTATTGCTACAGGGCATGATCGTGCAGTCAGGCAACGATGCCGCGATCGCGCTCGCCGAGCGGGTCGCAGGATCGGAGGAAGCTTTCGCACAGCTCATGACGCAGCAGGCGAAGGCGCTCGGCATGAAAAACAGCAGCTTCGCCAACGCGACCGGCCTGCGCGATCCGGCGCTCTACACCACGGCACGCGACATCGCGATCCTCGCGAGTGCCCTGATCCGTGAATTTCCGCAATACTACCGCTGGTACTCGCAGAAAGAATTCGTCTGGAACAACATCCGTCAAGGAAATCGCAACGGCCTCCTCTACCAGGACCCGACGGTCGATGGCATCAAGACGGGTCACACCGACACCGCAGGCTACTGCCTCGTGAGCTCGGCGGAGCGCAACGGTACTCGCATGATCTCGGCGGTCTTCGGTACCGACTCGCCGAAAATCCGCGAACGGGCGAGCGCTGGCATCCTCAACTACGGTTTCGCAGTCTACGAAACGGTCACGCTGCGCAAGGCCGGCGAAATGGTGCTGCAACCCCGCGTGTACAAAGGCACGGAGCAGTACGTGTCGATCGCACCGCAGGGCAACGTCGCCGTCACGGTGGTGCGCGGTGGTGCCGCCAAACTCCGAGTTTCCACCAACCTGAGCAAACCGCTGGTCGCGCCCCTCAAGGCCGGGCAACAAATCGGCGAACTGCGCGTACAGGATGGTGATGCCGTCATCCGCCGTGTGCCGCTCGTGGTGAGTAAAGATTTGCCAGCGGGCGGAGTCTGGGCGCGGGTGCGTGACACCGTGGCCATGTGGATGCGCTGACATGGCCGCACCCCTGCCGATCTGCTACCTGAATGGCGAATTACTGCCGCTCGCCGAGGCAAGTATTTCGCCGCTCGATCGTAGCTTCCTGTTCGGCGATGGCGTGTACGAAGTGGTGCCGGTGTTCGCTGGTCGACCCTTCCGCTTCGACGAACACTTTGATCGCTTGGGTCGCAGTTGCGCCGCGCTGCGCCTGCGCGATCCGCACGATCGCAACGGCTGGCGCGCGATCATGCGCGGGCTGATGGAGCGCAATGGTGGCGGCGACCTGTACGTTTACCTGCAGATTTCGCGCGGTGCCGATGTCGGGCGTGCGCACGCCCCGCTGCCGCAAATTCCGCCGACCGTCTTCGGCTTCGCAGCACTGCTCGGACAACCCACTGCCGAGCAACTCGCCCGCGGCATCAGCTGCGTCACCGCACCCGACATACGTTGGGCGCGCTGCGACATCAAGTCGGTCGCCTTGCTCGGCAACGTGCTGCAAAGACAACTGAGCTGTGACGTTGGTGCCGACGAAACCATCCTGCTGCGCGATGGACAGATGCTGGAAGCCACAGCCTCGACCGTGCACGTGGTGCTCGCCGGCACCATCGTCACGCCACCCAATTCCAACGCGATCCTGCCGGGCACGACCCGCAGCGTCGTCGAAGAAGTCGCCGATCGACTGGAGATCGCTCGCACGACCCGCGCAGTAAGCGAGGCCGAGCTGCGCAGCGCACAAGAAGTCTGGATTTCCTCATCGACCCGCACCGTCTCCGCAGTGACGACACTCGACGGTCGCCCCGTGGGCAGCGGCAAACCTGGACCCGTGTGGCAGCACATGCACCAGGGCATCGCCGCCCTGCACCGCGAGCTCGCAACGCAGCCGTGGTGAACTCAACCGATCCGGCAGCGAGCCCGCTGCAGTTTCCGACCGACTATCCGATCAAGGTGGTCGGTCGAATCTCGCGCGACTTTCGCACGCGCATCGACGCGGTGGTCACGCAGTACAGCCCATCGCTCTCCACCGATCGCATCAGCGAGCGCGCCAGCGGCGCCGGGAACTTCATTTCGATCACCTACACCATCGTCGCCGAAAATCGCGAGCAGGTGACGGCGCTGGTCGATGCGCTGGTCGCCACCGAAGGCGTCATGATGGTGATCTGAGTCAGCGACCGATCAGCGACAAAAACTCGCGCCGCGTATCGGCGTTGGTCTTGATCGAACCACGCAGTGCAGAACTCACGGTCGCGGTGCCGGTGTGCCGTACGCCACGCGATTCCATGCACATGTGACGACACTCGATGACCACGGCGACGCCGAGCGGCTGCAGATGGGTGTCGAGCGCGTCGGCGATCTGATTGGTGAGCCGCTCCTGCACCTGCAGTCGGCGGCCGTAGATTTCGACCAGGCGCGAAATCTTTGACAAGCCGAGAATACGCTTGTCGGGCACGTAGCCGACGTAGGCCTTGCCGAAGAATGGCGCGAGGTGATGCTCGCAGAGCGAGTACACGGGGATGTCGCGCACGATCACCATCTCGTCGTAGCTCTGTGCCCCGTCCTCGAAAGACTTGAGGATTTCTTCAGGCTTCTCTCGATAGCCGCGGGTGTACTCCTCCCAAGCCTTCAGGAAACGGGCCGGAGTTTCGAGCAGACCTTCGCGGTCCGGGTCCTCACCGATGTAGGTGAGAAGGATACGAACCATCTCGATTTCTTTCTTGGTCGGTACGGGCTTCGGAGGGGTCATGGCGGATCCTCGACAACCAACGTTGCAGTTCGGTAAGCAGGTCCGCAGCCACACGCGACATCCCGGTCGGGGCGCCTAGCGCCGCCAGCTGGGTCATAGCGAGCCCCTCGTAGCCGCAGGGGTGAATACGCTCGAACGGCGCCAGATCCATGGCCACGTTCAACGCCAATCCATGGTAACTCGCACCCCGTCGCACCCGGATGCCGACGCTCACGATTTTGCGCCCATCCACGTACACCCCCGGTGCCTTTGGCCGCGTGGCGGCCGAAATTCCGTAGCCGGCGAGGCAGTCGATGGTGGCTTGCTCGAGCGCCGTGACGAGATCACGCACACCAAGCCCGGCGCGTCGCAGATCGACGAGTGGATAGACGAGCAATTGCCCGGGCCCGTGATACGTCACCTGACCGCCGCGATCCACGCGCAGCACCGGAATGTCACCCGCGGCGAGCACGTGGCTCGGGTCGGCGTTCATGCCGAGGGTGAACACCGGCTCGTGCTCGACCACCCAAATCTCATCTGCGGTGTCGGCCGTACGCTCATCGGTGAAGCGCTGCATCGCCTGCCAGACCGGCAGGTACTCGGCGCGACCGAGATTACGAACGAGGCGGGACACTGGCCGCGAGCGCCGCGTTATCGAGCCCGGCGTTGTTGCCGGCGAGCGCCTGCTCAGCGCGATAGCTCGAGCGAACGAGCGGCCCCGAGACGCATTCGCGAAAGCCTCGTGCCAGTGCCCACTCGCGATAGCGATCGAATTCCTCCGGCGTGACGAACCTTGCCACCGGCAGATGATTCGCAGTCGGCTGCAGGTATTGACCTAGTGTCAGCAGGTCGACGTCGTACACGCGCAAATCCTCCAGAGTGGCGCTGATTTCTTCGTCGGTCTCGCCGAGCCCGAGCATCAGACTGGTCTTGGTCAGGACCCTCGGCCGATGACGCTTGGCATGCGCGAGCACGCGCAAGGTCCGCGCGTAACCCGCGCGCGGATCGCGTACCGGGTGCGTCAGGCGCCGCACGGTCTCGACGTTCTGCGCAAAGACTTCGAGCCCGGAATCGACCACCGTCTCGACATCGGTCAGCACGCCCTGAAAGTCGGGTGTCAGCGCTTCGATTGCAGTCTGCGGCGAACTTTCTTTGATGGCGCGCACCGCTGCCGCAAAATGCGCGGCACCGCCGTCCGGTAGATCGTCACGGTTTACGGAGGTGAGGACGACGTAACGCAGACGCATTAGTGCCACCGTGCGCGCAGTGTTGCGCGGCTCTTCGGGGTCCAGCCAGCCGCGCGGATTACCGGTATCGACTGCACAAAAACGACAAGCTCGAGTACAAACCTCGCCCATCAGCATGATGGTGGCGGTGCCAGCATTCCAGCATTCGCCGATGTTCGGACACTTCGCTTCCTCGCAGACTGTGGCGAGTCGATGCTCGCGCACCGCGCGCCGCACGAAATCGTAATTCTCGCCCGCAGCGAGTGGCGCCTTGAGCCAACGCGGCTTGCCACCCGGGACCCGCACCGGCGCAGCGGCAGTCGCCTTGATGCCATCGCGGATCGCAGAAAATCCGTGCTCCGTGCGGTACTTCTCACCACTGCGCACGAGGGGTGGCACGGCGACGACTTTTTCCTTGTCTGTCATGACCGAGAGTTTACGCGACGGCGTCACCGCTTTTGCGCACGCGCGTCACCGAGTGCTCAGCCGTTCGCGCCGCCGGCGAGTCGCTCATCGAGTTCGCGCAGGCGCTCGGGCGTGCCGATGTCAAACCAAAGCCCTTGATAGAGACGACCGCGCAAGCGCCCGGCGGCGGCTCCCGCTCGCAGCAGCGGCAGCAACGGTAAGCGCCCGGGCTTGCAGCCAGCGAAAAACTCGGGGCGGTACATTGCAATGCCCGAAAACGTGTATCGCGGCGGCGCGTCGGGCGCCACGAGCCGCTCGGGGTCGGCGAGCACGTCGTGGTCGCCCTCGCGAAGGTTCCGCGGCAACAAGGCAAAGTCGCCTCGCGGGTGCTGCGGTGGATTCGTTACCAGGATCAGACTACCGGTCGCCTCGGCATCGAGCAGTGGTGAGCGCGCATAGTCGAAGTCGGTCCAGATGTCGCCATTGAGCACCAAAAAAGGTTCGCTGCCCAACAAAGGCAGGGCATTAATGATGCCGCCCGCAGTCTCGAGCGCTTCACCGTGTTCGTCGCTATAGGCGATCCTCACGCCGAAGCGACGACCGTCTCCGAGGCCCGACTCGATCTGCGCACCGAGCCAAGCGTGATTGATGACAATGTCGCGGATGCCCGCACGTGCCAGCGCCGCCAGATGCCAGGCGAGCAAGGATCGACCGCCGACCTCGAGCAATGGTTTGGGACAGTGGTCGGTCAGTGGCCGCATGCGCTCACCGCGCCCCGCGGCAAGGATCATGGCTTTCATTTCGGCGTTACCTGCCTGGCGCGCAGATTGGCCATCGGCAGTTGCGGTACGACGCGATATTCGAGCCACAGCGCGAATTCGCGCAACTCGGGATAACGCGCGCTGCTGTCGCGTGCGTAATCGAGGGTCAACGGCAGATCGTCGAGGTAGCCGATCTTGCCGTCGCGCCACCAAAGCCTCGCAAAGATGCCGAGTACCTTGATGTGCCGCTGCACGCCGATCAGATCGAACCAGCGCAGGAACTCGCGATCGTCGCGACCGCAAAGCGCGGCGCCACCGCGGCGTAGCAGTCGCAGCCGATATTCGCGAACCCAGGCCTCGACTTGCGCCCGCGGCCAGCCGATGTAGCAATCTTTGAGCAACGAGACCAGGTCGTAACCCACAGGGCCCGCCAGCGCATCCTGAAAATCGATCACGCCCGTTGCATCACCGGGCAGCAGCATGAGATTGCGCGAGTGATAATCGCGGTGCACGAAGACGACCGGCTGCGCGAGTGCCTCGTCGATCAACCAAAGAAATGTCTGCTCGATCAGCCCGCGCTCGGCGGCATCGAGTTCGAGCTGCAGATGACGTCCGCAAAACCACTCGGGCATCAGCTCGAGCTCGCGGCGCAAGGCCGCCGCATCGTAGGGCGGCAACTCCTGAGCCGCGGGCAGGCCATCGATCTGGATCGCTGCGAGGGTTTGCAGCGCGGCGGAGTACAGCGCGTCGGCGCGGCCGGGTCGACGCAGCTCAGGCAAAAACGGGGTGGAACCCAAATCTTCGAGCAACACGAAGCCGCGCTCGCGATCGACGGCGTGGATCGCAGGCACGTGTACGCCCGCGGCCTGCAGCAGCGTCGCGACTTTCAAATAAGGACCGATGTCCTCGTGCTCGGGTGGCGCGTCCATGGCCACGAAATTGCTGCCATCACGCAGCCGGGCGCGAAAATAGCGGCGAAAACTCGCATCGGCCGACGCCACGCCGATCTCCGCGGCATCGCGCCCGAGTTCCTGCACGATCCACTGCGACAACAGTTCGAACCGGGCGTCGGCCCACGGCCGCGAATTGATTGAATCGACGGAAATCGACAAGTGCGCTGAAATCCACGGTGGCGAAAAGGCCGGTCATTATAATGTTCGGCGCCATGGCACCACCGCGTCGTCCCCCCAGCCTCATTGCCTGCGCAGCGCTCACGGTACTGCAAGGCCTGCTCGTCGCCCGTGCCGACGCCACCAACGAGTCCGGGGATGCCGCAGCCGCCGTTCCACCCATGCGCTGCCCGGCACCCGGCTCCGTGCGAGCCGGAATTGTCCGAGGTGATCAACTTCCCGAGACCGGAAGCGCACCGCCCGCCGCCACCCCACTCGTAAGCGCGACCGACGAGGCGGTGGAGGTCACGAGCGATGCCGCCGAGCTCGGCATCAGCGGTGATGCAGACCTCCGCGGCGGCGTGAGCATCCGGCAAGGCGAGCGCAGTCTGCGCGCCGAAGACGTGGAGTACGACGCCGAAACGCGCGAGTTCGCAGTCCGCGGTCTCGTCCGCTATGCCGACCCACAGCTGCGCGCCTCGGGTCGCTCGGGTCGTTATGATCCTGCGGGCGGCGCAACTTTTGACGATGCCGAGTTCGAACTACCGATACGACCGGCGCGCGGCGCTGCAGCGAGCATGGAAATCGGTCTCGATGGCAAGGTGACGCTGTCGCAAGTGTGGTTCAGCACCTGCCCGCAGGCCTCGCCCGATTGGCGCATCCGGGCCCGCAGCATCGAACTCGACACCCAAAGTCGCAACGGCACGGGCCGCAGTGCGGCGATCGAATTCAAGGGCGTGCCGATTCTCTATCTGCCCTACCTCTCGTTCCCGCTCGGCGGTCAGCGCAAGAGCGGGTTTCTGTTTCCGAACGTCGGTTACAGCACGCGTGGCGGTGCCGAAGCGACGCTGCCCTACTATTTCAACCTCGCGCCGAACTACGACCTTACGCTCGAGCCCACGATCTTCGGTCGACGCGGACTCGACCTCGGCAGCCGCTTTCGTTATTTGACGCCGCACCATCGCGGCGAACTGCGGCTCAATTACTTGCCCGCCGATTCGCTGCGCGACGCCGATCGCAATTGGCTGCGGATCCGCCACCGCAGCGAACTGCCTGCGGGATGGCGCTTCGATCTCGATGCGCAGAGTGTCAGTGATGCCGAGTACTTCGAGGACTTCGCCTCGGGAGGCGAAGGTACCAGCACCGCCTTTCTGCGCCGGCTCGCGAGTCTGAGTTATCGCGACGACCACTGGTGGCTGCGTGCCGAGGCCGACCAGTTCCAGACCATCGATCGGGCGCTACGCGCCGTTGACCGACCCTATGCACGCCTGCCGCGCGTGCTCGCAAGCGGTGATTGGCCACACCCCGGCGCACTACCTCTGAGCTTTGGGCTCGATGGCGAACTCGTGAACTTTGACCGCGATGTCGGCGTGCAGGGCTGGCGCGCCGATCTCGCACCGCATCTCGGACTCGACCTCGGCAACGCGGGTTATTACCTGCGGTCTCAGCTCGGCTGGCGGTACACGCGTTACGATCTCGAAAACGTGGCGCAAGGTGGCGACGACAAGCCCGTGCGCTCGCTGCCTTGGGGGGCACTCGATGCCGCATTGCGGCTCGAGCGCAATGGCAGCGCCGACTCGAGCACACGCATGACGCTCGAACCGCGCTTGCTCTATCTTTGGACACCCTACCGTAATCAGGACGCACTGCCGCTCTTCGACACCGCGCTGCCGGATCTCGATTTCGTGCAGCTTTTCAGCACTACGCGCTATGCGGGCGCGGATCGCATCGCCGATGCGAACCACGCTAGCGTCGGCCTGACCTCGCGCATCTACGACAGTCGCTCGGGTCGGCGATTGCTGACGGCAACGCTGGGACAAACCTGGCGCTTCGAGCGGCCACGCGTTCGTCTGCCCGGCGAAGCGCCCGCCGCCAACAATCGCTCCGATCTCGTAGCCCAACTCGGCATCTCGGCCTGGCGCGACTGGAACGTCAATCTCGGTCTGCAGTGGGATAGCGAAGCATCACGACAGCAACGCAGTCACGTGCGCGTGCAATATCGACCCGATGACGAGCGCGTGCTCAACTTCGCCTATCGCTTCCAGCGCGATCGACTCGAGCAGAGTGAAGTGTCGGGGGCGTGGCCGATCCACGCGCGCTGGAACGCCTACGGGCGCATGGTCTACGACATTCGCGAACGCACCACGCTCGAGCATTTTGCAGGGCTCGAGTTCAAGGCTTGCTGCTGGCGGCTGCGCCTCGTGGGTCGTCGCTTCGTCTCGAGCCGTACCGGCGAGCGCGACACCGGCATCTACCTGCAGCTGGAACTGAACGGTCTCGCCAGTGTCGGAAGCTCGGCCGATGCTTTCCTCGAGGAGGCAATTCGGGGATACTCGTCCGTCGGCCTAAGCCGCTGACTTCCCTAGATTTTCAGGTTCAGAACATGATCGATCGCCTGCCTGCCGTTCGTCTCGTTGCCGCCGCCTTGCTGGTGTTCGCCACCATCGCACCGGCGGTTGCACAACGCTCGCTTTCGGATCGCGGCGTGATGCTCGATCGCGTGGCTGCCGTGGTCAACGACGGCGTGGTGCTCACCACCGAACTCGAAGAACAGATTTTATTGGTCAGCGAACGCCTCAAGGCGCAGGGCCTCGAAATGCCGCCCGCCGCCGTGCTGCGACAGCAGGTGCTCGAGCGTCTCATCGTGAAAGAAATCCAGATGCAACGCGCGCAGCGCGCCGGCATTCGCATCAGCGACGAGGCGCTCAATCAAGCTCTGGCCGATGTCGCGCAACGTAACGGCCTCGATCTGACCAAACTGCCCGCGGCGCTCGCACAGCAGGGCATAGACTACGGCATGTACCGCGAGAATATTCGCCGCGAGATGACGCTGCAGGTGCTGCAACAACGCGATGTGATCCAGCGCATCAATGTGCCACCGCGTGAACTCGACCAATTCCTCGAAAAGCAGAAGTCGCGCCCGTCGGAACTCAACGAATACAACATCTCGCACATACTCATCGCCGTGCCGCAAGACGCCTCGCCGGCGCAACTCGACGAAGCCGCCAAAAGTGCGCAGGACGTGTTCGAGCGTGCCAAGGCCGGTGAAGATTTCGCGCGTTTGGCAGTCGCCTATTCGAACAGCCAGACCGCGCTCGAGGGCGGTGCGCTCGGTTGGCGCCGCGGCCCGGAGATCCCGACCGTGCTCGCCGATCTCGTCGTCGGACTCAAGCCGGGCGAGATCAGTCAGCCACTGCGTACGCCTTCGGGCTATCACCTCGTGCGCCTCAATGAAATCCGCGGTGCCGATCAGCAAGTCGTGATCGAGCAGACCCATGCGCGGCACATCCTGTTGAAGCCCACCGAAATTCAGGACGACGCCACCGTGCGTCAGCGGTTGGCCGACGTCCGCGGCCGTATCGATCGCGGCGAGGACTTCGCGGTACTCGCCAAAACTCTCTCCGAAGATCCGGGTTCGGCTGCCGAAGGCGGTGATCTTGGTTGGACCGCTCCGGGCACCTTCGTACCCGAGTTCGACGCAGCGCTCGGCAAACTTGCAGTCAATGAAATCAGCGAGCCGTTCCGTACCCAGTTCGGCTGGCATATCGTGCAGCTGCTCGGTCGTCGTCAGTTCGACAACACCGACGAGCTGCGGCGCCAGCGCACCTTCCTGCAGTTGCGCGAAAGCAAGGCGGACGAGGAAACCGAACTCTGGCTGCGTCGGCTGCGCGACGAGGCGTATGTCGACATCAAGAGCTGACCGACCACGCATCGTCATCACCTCGGGCGAGCCTGCGGGCATCGGCCCGGAGCTGTGTGCGCAGCTCACCAACGCCACGCTGCCGCCTTGCGAGCTCAGCTGCCTCGTCGATCGCAGCCTGCTCGAGATGCGAGCACCCAAAGATTCGCGACTCGACCACCTGAAGGTCTTGCATCGGCCGCTCGCAACACCCTCGCTGGCGGGCAAACTCGATGTCCGCAACTCGGGCTACGTACTGCGTCTGCTCGACGACGCGCTCGCGGGCGTACGTCACGGCGAGTTCGACGCCATGGTCACTGCCCCGGTGCAAAAAAGCGTGATCGCCGAATCAGGCGTGGCGTTTTCAGGCCACACCGAATATCTCGCGGAACGCTGCAGTACGCCGAAATCCGTGATGATGCTGATTGCCGGCGATTTGCGCGTCGCCCTCGCCACCACGCATCTGCCACTGCGCCGCGTACCGGATGCGATCAACGCTCCGATGCTGCTCGAGATCCTGCGCATCATGCACCACGACCTGCAACGCGCATTCGGGATCGCGCAGCCGCGCATCGCCGTCTGCGGGCTCAACCCACACGCCGGCGAAAACGGCCTGCTGGGTGAGGAAGACCTGCGCGAAATCGCGCCCGCAGTCGCAGTAGCGCGCGCCAGCGGTATCGACGCCCGTGGCCCCATCCCCGCCGACACGGCCTTTGTGCCACGCGAGATGGCCAAGGCCGACGCCTATCTCGCCATGTTTCACGATCAGGGCTTGCCAGTGCTCAAGCACGCGGGCTTTGGACACGCGGTCAACGTCA
>SXGR01473647.1_pt1 | contig 11428 bp, 12 predicted proteins | sample 3174711 | NCBI WGS metagenome assembly SXGR01 (sample SAMN11356860, study PRJNA531348) | freshwater metagenome | isolation source: freshwater sample F1-60 | place: China: Fuxian Lake, Yuxi | collected 2017-12-25
CGGGCGGCAAGTGCCAGGTTGACTGGCAATCGATTCCGGACATGGCCAACATCGGCTACCCGATCGTGGAAGCCGAAGCGGACGGAAGTTTCACGGTGACCAAGCACCACGGCACGGGCGGTCGCGTCAACACCGATGTTGTGAAGGAGCAACTCCTCTATGAGCTAGGTGACCCCAAGCAGTACATCACGCCTGACTGTATCGCCGATTTCACCAGCATCCGCCTGGAGGACACCGGCCCTGACCGCGTCCGAGTCAGCGGAATCCACGGGGGCTCGCGCACGCCGTTCCTCAAAGTGTCGATCAGTTACGCCTATGGTTGGAAGGCCACAGGAACGCTGGTCTATTCCTGGCCGCAGGCGCTCGAGAAAGCGCGCGCGGCCGACGCGATTGTGCGGCAACGGCTCACCGATCTCGGCCTGAAGTTCGGAGCGCTCGAAACCGAGATGTTCGGGTTCAATGCGTGTCACGGCCCCGCCGCGCCGGCCCAGAAAGATCCCGCCGAAGTTCAACTCCGTATCGGCGTGCGCGACGCCGATCGCAAAGCGGTGGATCGCTTCACGCGGGAACTGATTCCGCTGGTTCTCAACGGCCCGCCGACGGCTACCGGATTCGGCGATGGACGCCCGCCGGTGCGCGAAGTGGTGGCCTACTGGCCGGTGCTGGTGCCGCGCGAGTTGATCCAGACCAAGGTGGAGGTGGTCGAATGAAAATCCCTCTCTCCCGCATCGCTCATGCCCGCTCCGGCGACAAGGGCGACACCTCGAATATCGGAGTGATTGCCTACCACGCCAGATACTATCCGCTGCTGGTGCGGGAGGTCACCGCCAAGCGAGTCAAGGAGCACTTCGGTCCGCTTTGCCAAGGCGCGGTGGAACGTTTCGAACTGCCCAATCTGGGCGCGCTCAACTTCCTGTTGCATGAATCGCTCGGCGGCGGTGGCACGCTTTCGTTGCGCGTAGATGCACAAGGCAAAACGTATAGCGCGGCTCTACTGGCGATGGAAATCGAGGCTTCGCCCGGTGAGTTGTAAGATCACGCACGAAGGGCGCCTGCTCCGGATCACGCTGGCCCGTCCTGAGAAACGCAACGCGCTCGACTCTGAACTGTGCCGCGCCATCGCCGAGGCAGTGGAAGGCGCAACGCCGGCGGACACCGGCGCAATTCTACTTGATGCCGAAGGGCCGTCGTTCTGTTCCGGAATGGACCTTGGCGATTCCCTGCAGGTGGATCCGGGCGAACTTGCCTCTTTGCACGAGAGACTCTTCACGCTGGGGCGCCGCTCGCAGGTTCCCATCGTCTCGTACGTGCAGGGGCACGCCATCGCCGGTGGACTCGGTCTGGTCGCCAACTCACACGTAACGATCGCCAATGAAGACGCCCGCTTCGGCCTTACCGAACTGCGCGTAGCCATGTGGCCTTTCCTGATTTACCGGTCTGTCGAGGAGGCGATTGGAGCCCGGCGGACGCTCGCCTGGTCGCTGACAGCCGGACTCCACTCGGCTGCCGAAGCCCGCGAGGCTGGTCTGGTGCACGCCATCGGGACTGCCGAATCCGCCGCCGCGATAGCGCGCGAACTCGCTGCCCGTCAGCCAGACGCGCTGCGCTTAGGTTTGACATACTACCGTAGAAGCCGCGGTCTCGATCATGCGGCATCGGGAGCGCTCGCCGGGCAATTACGGGAGGAGTTGATGAACGCGACGGCCTACGCGCAAGCGGTCCACGATTTTCGTAATAAGAAAACATGAATCGTCTTCTCATCGCCATCTCTTGCCTCGCCACTCTCAGCCGGGCCGGGGATGTCGCTATCCCAGGCCTGGACAAGCCCGTGGAAATCCTCCGCGACAAATGGGGCGTACCGCATATTTACGCGCAGACCGCCAACGATCTCTTCTTCGCACAGGGCTTCATCACGGCCCGCGACCGGCTATTCCAACTCGACCTCTGGCGCCGCCAAAATTCGGGCTATCTCGCCGAAGTCGTAGGCCCATCCGCCCTCGCGCGGGACCGTATCGCTCGCCTCGTGCGCTTTCGCGGCGATTGGAAGGCCGAGTGGGCCGCCTACTCGCCGGACGCCAAACAGATCGCCACCTCGTTCACTTCGGGCATCAATGCTTACATCGACAGCCTGGACAGAATGTGGCCAGTCGAATTCAAAGCAGCCGGTTTCGCACCGGGTAAGTGGACTCCAGAGGACACCGCCGCGCGCATCGCGGGGCTGTTGATGACCCGCAATACCTCACGCGAAGTTAAACGGGCACAGGACATCGTCCGCTTCGGACTCGAGAATGTGCAGAAGTACATGCCGCCGGACCCGCCGGTAAAGATCGAAGTCCCACGCCGGCTCGATCTGGCCGGCATCACCAATGATTTGCTGCGCGACTATAACGCCGCGATCGGCTCCATACGTTTCGGGCCCGCCGGGAATTTTCAACTGATTGCGGCGTCCGTGGAACGCCCCGACAACATGCAGGGCAGCAACAACTGGGTGGTGAGCGGCGCTCGCAGTCAAACGGGCAAGCCGCTGCTGGCCAGCGACCCGCACCGTCCTATCAACTTGCCATCACTGCGCAAGACCGTTCACTTGGTGGGCCCCGGGTGGAACGTGATTGGAGCAGGCGAGCCGGCTCTTCCCGGCATTGCGCTCGGCCACAACGAAGAGGTGGGATTCGGCTTCACCATCGTGGGCATCGACCAATGCGATCTCTACGTGGAGCGCATCAACCCGGCTAATCCTGATGAGTATCTGTTCAAGGGCCGTTGGCGCAAAATGGAGGTACTCAACGAGGAGATTGCCGTCAAAGGCGAGCCGCGTCCCAGACACGTACAACTCAGGTACACTCGGCATGGCCCGGTCATCGCTGAAGATCTCGGACGGCATCGCGTCTTTGCGCTTCGCTGGACCGGAGCCGAACCCGGCGGCGCGGGTTATCTCGGTGCGCTACGTTTAGCGCGGGCAAAAAATTGGGACGAATTCCAGCAGGCAGCCGCGCAATACAAGGTGCCGTCCGAGAATCTGGTGTACGCCGATCGCGCGGGAAACATCGGGTGGATCGCCTCCGGCCTTGCCCCCATTCGCAAAGGCTGGAACGGTTTGCTCCCTGTCCCCGGCGATACGGGCGAGTATGAATGGAGCGGCTATCTCCCTTCGGACCAGAATCCACGGTCATTCAATCCCGCGTCCGGCGCCATCGCCACGGCGAACCACAATATCCTGCCGCCCAACTATCCGCACGTCCTCGGCTACGAATGGGCCCCGGCGTACCGGTTCAATCGCATCACCGAGATGCTATTAGAACGGCCGAAGTTTTCCGTCGGGCGGTTCGAACAGATGCAGTATGACGTCCACTCGCACCCGGCGCGGGTTTTCCAAGCCATAATTCGCGGCTGGGGGCCGGCGCCTGAGACATGGAACGAGCGTGAGTTGTCCGCACTCGAGCGCTTGAAGATCTGGGATATCAGGCTCGAGGCTGGTTCGCACGACGCATTGCTGTATGAACTGTGGATCGCCAAGATGCACGCATTCCTATTCGGCCAGCGCCTGGGCTCGCGTGTCGACCAGTCGATGATCCTCGCCAGCCTGCGCGCCAAACCGGATTGGGGGGCCGTGCACGCAGCCTTGCGTGCCGCGCTGCGTGAACTCGAACGTATCTCCGCCGCCAGTTCATCGGGTGGGCAATGGGGCGACTTGCATACCGTGACGTTCACCCACCCGGTTGACGTCAAGAGCTGGCATCGCGGCCCCTATCCCCGCCCCGGCGACGGCAATTCAGTGCTGGCCACGGGAGGCACGAACTTCCGCCAGACGACCGGTGCCAGCTACCGGCAGATTCTGGATCTAAGCGATTGGGACAAGTCTGTGATCACGAATGTGCCGGGCGAAGTGGGCGATCCGCAGAGCCGGCACTATGACGACCTGCTGGAAGATTGGCGGACCGGGCGGTATCATCCCTTACCCTACTCGCGCGCGGCTGTCGAGGCGGCAACCACCGAACGCATTCGGCTGCAACCGCGTTAAACTAGACGCGCATCCAACCCGAAGGCCAGTCGTCGAAATCAGCCACGGCTTGGCCGTCGAGGAAGAGTGTATAGAGTGGTTGTTCGGGAAAGTCGTTCATCCGTATAGTCAGGCTGAGGCCGCTGGTTGCGCGCGCCATGGAGGTTAGTCTATTCCTTGACCATCGCACACTCGGGCGCACCATCGGGGCCAGAGCGGCCTGAAGAAGAAGTTCCACAACCTCATATCGACGATTTCCCACAACGTCCCTATTGCATTACACGCACCCCAAGGCCTTGTTTCAACAAGGAGATAGCCTGCTAAGACTATTTTCCGTAGACGTGTCACTGAAGATATTTCCTGGTGATTGCGGCATCGGTCGTCGTGGACGACGAGAGGATACTTTCGTAGACCTCCACTTCGGTCAACCCCTTGTCGAGGGCTTACTCCACCAATCGCTCAAACGTTGGCCCGTCCGGATCGCCGTACTTCGCCAGATCCCGCTTCGGCAGCATCTGCACTTCAACCGGGTCGGCCATGAGCGCACGCGCAGGCACCACTCCCGCACTTCCCAGTTCGACAACGCCACTGCCGCCATTGTAAACCTGGAAGTTATAATCAAACCATGACATCGCTGGTGAGTCTGGGGCCTGTCAAAGCGCTGGATTCCGAGCAACTTCGGGCCAAGCAAGACCGGCTCTTTGATCTGCTGCGAGAGTTGGGCGAAGTGCTGGTGGCCTATTCGGGCGGCACAGACTCGGCTTATCTTGCCTGGGCCGCGCATCAAACCCTGGGAGACCGCGCGGTGGCGATCACGGCCGATTCGCCCTCCATCCCCGAGTCCCACAAACGCGATGCCGCCGAGTATGCGCGCGTATGCGGCTTCCGGCACGAGCTGATTCCCACCTTCGAGTTCGACAACCCGGACTACGTGCAGAACGACAAAGACCGCTGCTTCCATTGCAAGGACGAACTCTTCAACCGGCTTGATGAGATCGCCGCCGCACGTGGAATCCAGCACATCGTCTACGGTGTTAATCAGGATGACCTCGGCGACTATCGCCCCGGCCAAGCCGCCGCCAAGATCCACCAGGTGAAATCGCCGCTTGTCGAAGCCGGTCTGAGCAAAGCCGAGATCCGCGACCTGTCGCGCGCCGCCGGACTGCCATTCTGGGACCGCCCGGCCGCCGCCTGTCTGAGCTCCCGAATTCCCTACGGCACGCCAGTCACGATGGAGACGATCAAAACCATCGAAGACGGCGAGGAGGCGATCAAGTCGCTCGGCTTCCGCCAATTCCGCGTGCGCTTCCATGGCGATCTGGTTCGCATCGAGATTGCACGCGATGAACTGGAGCGAGCGCTGAACCTCGACATAGCCGGCCGCATGACGGCGATCTTTAAGCCGCTCGGCTTCCACTACGTCACCCTGGATTTGGAAGGCTACCGGCAGGGTTCGCTCAATGCCGCGCTGAACCACTAGCTCATGCTGAAGTCCCACCATCGTAAGAAACTTCACTGGAGTTGTAAAGATCATGGGAACGCGAGTTAACCAACGTTGAACATATTAGTGATTGAGGATGAACCCAAGACCACCGGCCTAATAAAGCAAAGCGTCGAAAGCGCGGGCTTTTCGGTGGAGACGGTCGACACGGGCGCGGCAGCTCTCCACCTTCTGCGCCGAAGAGTCTTCGACCTGATAGTGGTGGATTTGACGCTCCCGGATATCGACGGTCCGGACCTGCTTAAAGGAATTCGCGGCCGCCAGGTTACCACGCCTATGCTGGTCCTCAACGAGCTCGACGAGGTCGCCGACCGGGTGAAGTGCCTGGAATCCGGCGCCGACGACTGCCTGGTCAAGCCTTTTGCGTTTGCCGAACTGATAGCGCGCATTCGCGCCCTGTTCCGCCGTAGTGCCGGCACTCTGGAGAGATTGCAGGTGGGCGACCTCGTGCTGGATTGCATCCTCCGTCGCGTTACCCGCGACGGGCAAGTCATTGAATTGGCCCCGAAAGAATTCGCCATCCTTGAGTACTTGATGCGCAACCCAGGGCACGCGCTCAGCCGCACCATGATCGTCGAGCATGTTTGGCATCTCGATTACGACGGCCTCACCAACATCGTCGACGTATATATCCGCCACCTGCGCGCCAAGGTCGACGACAACTTCCCCAAGCCGATGATCCGAACAGTTCGTGGTGTGGGCTATTTGTTGGCGGCGCCGGATAAGCAAGGCAAGGACAGAGCGTGAAATGACCGCCGGGACAATACGCCCCGGGCGGCGGACCAGCGGCAGGCTGTACAGTAAGAGACATGGCATTGACAGTGGTGAGGAGGGAGCGGGAGGGCGTGATCCTGCTCGACATGAAGGGGCGCTTGGTGGCAGGCGAGGAAGCCGCCAAGCTACGAGATTCCATCAAGGAAATCGCCACTGGCCCCCTGAATGTGATCCTCAACCTGGAAGCTGTCGACTACATCGACTCCACCGGGCTCGGAGGCCTGGTCATCTGCTTCACCACCGTACGCAAGGCCGGAGGGACGATCAAGCTGCTCAACCTGACGCGCCGCAACATCGAACTCCTGGTGCTCACCAAACTCGAAACGGTCTTCGAAGTTTTCGTTGACGAACAGGACGCCATCAACACCTTCTTTCCCGATCGTGAAGTGAAGAAGTTCGACATTCTTGCATTCGTGCAAAGCCAGAACAAAGTCTGAAGCGGATGCGCCTGCTGGTGGTCGGCGGTATCGCGGCGGGAATGAGCGCCGCCACTCGGGCGCGTCGCCTGGACCCCTCCGCCGAAATCATTGTCTGCGAAAAAGGACCTCAAGCCGCCTATGGCGCTTGTGGTCTGCCGTACCTCGCTGAGGGCCGCGTTCGCCACGCAACGCAACTGGTGGCGTATCATGCTTCGCAGTTGCGCTCGGATCGGCGGATCGATGTGCGTGAGAATACCGAGGTTGTCGAAGTGCGGCATCCGCAACGCAAGGTGAGGCTGGCTTCCGGTGGCGAGATTCCCTACGACAAGCTGATCCTGGCCACCGGTTCGCAGCCCGCCGGCACGCTTGCCAACGCGACACCCGTCGATGCCAGGGTTTGCTCGCTCCGTGACTGGACCGCGGCCCAGCGCTTGCGGGCACATCTCGACGCGGCGCCGGCCGGCCGGGCGCTGGTGGTGGGCGGTAGTTATCTTGGCCTCGAAGGCGCCGATCTGTTGCGCGCTCGCGGCTGGTACGTCGAACTCGCACACTCCGGGTCCCATTTCCTCCGGCGGCCGGACGGCTGGTTGACCACTCGCGTCGACAAGCACCTGGAAAGGTGCGGAGTGGTGGTCCGTCACAATACCGCGGTGAACCTCCTCCCGGATTCGTTCGACCTTATTCTGACCGCCACCGGAATCCGTCCCAACGTAGCGTTGGCTGCCTCAGCCGGCGTCAGAGCCGGTACGTCGGGGGCGATCGCCGTAACGGACCGGATGGGAACCAATGTCGACGGTATCTACGCCGCTGGTGATTGCGCCGAAACACACCATCTGGTGACTGGCCGCCCCGCCTGGCTGCCGCTCGGAACTACCGCCAACAAGATGGGCCGTGTGGCCGGAGCCGCGGCGGCCGGCGCGCGCGAACGCTTCCATGGTGTGGTGGGCACGGCGATCGTCAGGGTCTGCGGTTTGGCTGTCGCAGTGACCGGATTGGCCAGCGAATTGGCCCGGCGCGAAGGATTTCAACCAGTGGAAGCAAACATCGAGGCGCCGGACCGGCCACGCTATTTCGGCGGGCGCCCCTGCGCGGTGCAACTGGTGGCCGACCGGGGCAGCGGGCGCCTGATCGGCGGCGTGGTGTTGGGCGAATATGGCGTCGAGGGCCGTATCAATACCATCGCAACCGCGCTCACCCGGCGCATGGCAGTGGATGAGTTCGCGCAACTCGACCTCGCCTACGCGCCCCCTTTCACCACGGCTTGGGATCCCGTCTTGATTGCCGCGCAACAACTCCTGAAGGCGCTTTGACCGTTCATCCCCAAACATATTGGTAAAATCATGTCGATGACGCACGCGCCGCCTTTTGCCGCGCCCGCGCTCACCGGCGGAGAACCGGTTTCACTGGCGGGCCTGGTGAGTGATGGACCGATCGTACTGGCATTCTTCAAAGTCTCCTGTCCGACCTGCCAGCTCGCCTTTCCGTTTCTCGAGCGGCTCCACGCCGGCGCCTCGACAGGCCTGCGTTTTATCGGTGTTTCGCAGGACGCTCCGAACCTCACCCGGCAGTTTGCCGCCCGCTACGGAGTCACCTTGCCTCTGCTGCTCGATACCGCCGCCGAGGCATACCGCGTCAGCAACGCCTACGGGCTGACTCACGTGCCGGCGATTTTCGTCATTGAGACGGACGGCGCGATTTCGCACTCCTGGGCAGGCTTTTCCAGGAGCGATTTCGAGAAGCTCGCGCTGCGCGCAGGCACTGCCGCTTTCCGCCACGAAGACAGCGTACCGCTGTGGAAGCCCGGCTGAGGCTCGAAGAACTGACGGTTCCGGTTCGGAACCCTGGCTACCGCGTTACACTAGTCGAAAGGAATCATGTCGTCTTCCAAGCTCACCGTCCTCGGTTCGGCCTCGGCCATTGTCAAAGGCCTGGGTCTCACGTTCAAGGAGATGCTCCAGCCGACGATCACCGAAGAGTATCCTGAGGTTGCCCCTAATTTTCAGGAACGCTTTCGCGGCAAGCACATCCTGCAGCGCGATGAGAACGGCCTCGAAAAATGTGTCGCGTGTTTCCTGTGCGCGGCGGCGTGTCCGGTTGAGTGCATCTATATCGAAGCCCAGGAGAACTCCGCGCAGGTCCGCATCAGTGGCGGCGAACGTTTTGCTTCGGTCTACAACATCGACTATAGCCGTTGTATTTTCTGCGGCTACTGCGTCGAGGCTTGCCCGACCGACGCCATCACCCACGGGCATGGTTTTGAGCTGGCAGCTTATGACACTTCAACGCTCGTCATGCGCAAGGAAGACATGTTGACCGTGCTTTCGCCCGACGCCAAGCCGGTACGGATAACACCGGCGCCAGAAACCCACGCGGGGCATTAGATTTCAGTCCGATGTGGTGATGATGCATGTCGTTACCTCACACCGGGCAAATACGCCCACCGGGTGCGCACCGCGTACGAAGTAAATCGCTCGCCGAAAGCCGCCAACAGGAGCCGCTCCTCTGCTCGCACACGGATCTCAGTGCCCAAGGCGAACACGGCCAGCGCGAAAGCCGCGTTGCCGCGCATGAGCGCCGTGGCTGATGCCATCCCGAAAAATGCAAGATAAACAGGATGGCGGACCACGCGATACGGCCCGCTGGTGATGAGTTCGTGATCCTCGGCAATCACTGCCTGCACGCGCCACTGCCGGCCCAAACGCAGGAGCGCCCAGCGTACCCACCAAATACTCACAGCAGCCAGCGCCAACCCTGCCCACTCCATCGCTCCGCCGTGCCGGGGCCCGGGCAAGAGCAACACCAGCGCCACAGCCGCAAACTGCAGCGCCATCCCGTAGTTCGATGAGTTGTCGCGCCGCACCCGCTTCTCGGTGCGATTACCCCCGGCCTGCGCCCAAACCTGACGATGGCACCAATAGAAAGTGCCGAAGAAGGCGAGCCAGATCAGGTAGGTCAAACGATCCTACTCCGCCATGTCGCCGGCTTTACTTCCGGTCGCGATTGAGACCCGGGGACAGATCGGTGCAACACAAGAGGATGCTACCAGAGACTGCGCCCCGCGTCACCCCGCTAAGATGATTAGAGCTTGCCTGAACTGCCGGACATCACGGTCTATCTTGAGGCTCTCGCGGCCCGCGTGATGGGCCAGCCGGTCGGGCAGGTTCGCATCGGCAGCCCGTTCCTTGTTCGAAGCGTGTCGCCGCCGCTCGCCGCCATCGCCGGTCGTACCGTCACCAAACTGCAACGCGTCGGCAAACGCATTGCGATCGGGATGGATGACGGCGTCTGGGTGGTGATCCATTTAATGATCGCCGGACGTCTGCATAGGCACGCCGCGCCAAGACGCCCCAAGACCGACGGCCGTCGAACACTCGCAGCCTTCGATTTTCCGGCCGGTTCACTCACGCTCACCGAGGCCGGTACGAAGAAGCGCGCCTCGATTCACCTGGTTCGGGGTGACAGCGAATTGGAGCTGCTCGACCCAGGAGGAATCGACGTCCTGGCGTGTTCCCTCGCCGAGTTCACCGCCCGCCTGACGCTTCGCAACCACACCCTCAAGCGCGCGCTCACCGACCCACGACTGTTGAGCGGGATCGGCAACGCCTACTCGGACGAGATCCTGCACCGCGCCAGGCTGTCGCCCATCTTACTGACCCAAAAGCTGAGTCAAGGCGATATGGCGCGCCTCCATGCGGCTACTACGCAAGTGTTGGAAGAATGGATCGTAAGCTTGCGCTCGGAAGCCGGAGCAGGCTTCCCCGAAACAGTCACGGCATTCCGCAAGGAAATGGCCGCACATGGCCGATACGGTGAGTCCTGTCCGGCGTGCGGCGAGAAAATCCAGCGCATCCGATATGCTGACAACGAAACCAACTACTGCGCACGCTGCCAGACAGGAGGCAAGCTCCTGGCCGACCGTGGACTATCCCGCCTGCTGGGCGCCGACTGGCCGCAAACACTTGCCGAACTTGAATATATCAAACACAGCTAGGCAGAACCGGCTTGACCCACGTGAGCCCATTCCAGTAATCTCTATTAGGTTTAGGAGATTGCCCATTTTGGGACCGTTCAAAATTTCTGTCAAGGGCGAGTACGCGTTGTTGGCAATCCTTGACCTCGCGACCCAGCGCCCGGGCGACCCGATAAAAATCGCGTCGATCGCCAAGCGGCAGAAGATCCCCCAAAAATTTCTGGAGCTGATTTTGTCGGGGTTGAAGCAGGGCGGTTTTGTTGAGTCCCGTCGTGGCACCGACGGTGGCTACATGCTAGCCAGGCCAGCCGAAACAATTACGGTGGGCGAAGTGCTCCGCTACATGGAAGGCGGCCGGACCCGCAATCGGTCGCCGTTAAACTCTGCCACGCCCTTTGGTGCGCTATGGTCGGAGGTTGAACACTCGGTAACCGGTATCCTGGACCGTAACAACTTCGCCGAGATCGCCCGGAGCTGGACCGAACGCCAGGGCCGCTACATCCCCAACTGGGACATCTGATTATACTTTTATTGTGGGAGACTTCGATGCTTTTTGACGACAATTCGCTCAGCATTGGCCGCACTCCGCTGGTTCGCCTCAACTGGATCGCCAGGGGAACTGGCGCAACCATCCTGGCGAAGATAGAGGGCCGCAATCCCGCCTATTCGGTTAAATGCCGCATCGGCGCATCAATGATCTGGGACGCCGAAAAGAGGGGCGTGCTCAAACCGGGCAAGGACCTCATCGAGCCGACCAGCGGGAATAC
>SXGR01368419.1_pt1 | contig 11426 bp, 9 predicted proteins | sample 3174711 | NCBI WGS metagenome assembly SXGR01 (sample SAMN11356860, study PRJNA531348) | freshwater metagenome | isolation source: freshwater sample F1-60 | place: China: Fuxian Lake, Yuxi | collected 2017-12-25
CTATGCCATGCCATGCGGATAAAGAAGGGACCGTAGTGTCCGTAATCGGCCGGCCACCAATCCTGTGAGTTGGTCATCAGTGTTACCAAGTCTGCCTTGACAGCGTTCAGGTCCAGACTCGAAAAGACTTCGGCATAATTAAAATTCGCTCCGATTGGATTCGAAGTCGGATGGTTTTGGCGTAAAGGATCGAGACTTAGGCGGTTGGGCCACCAATAATCATTGCCGGGCGCCTGCTCCTGCGCGCTAGCCTGATGCTTCGGCAGGATAGGGGCAATTCCAACCACCGCCAAGGCCAGGACCGGTAGTGTGTGTTTAATCTTCATAATTCCTCCATGTGTGCTCATTTCTTGATTGAAACGAACTCTCACGGGGCAACTTACAGGAGCGTAATCAATTGGTATAACGAATAATTTGAATAGGGTTTATCGTTATTTCCGATAGTGAGGGGTTATCGAAAAATGGTGGGCCTGGGCGAACACCGTGGAAGAGAGTCTTCACAATACTGCAGTCGACATACTGGTAGCACACAAGGTCGAGAACGATAACCAGGATTCTCGGATTGATCGATAATGCGGTAGCCTGCGATGGTTTTGGGCATCTCAAAACCTTCTGTCATGTCATGATTCACTGAGCGACTCGGTGAGGGACTTTCTGGATTTGGCATCCAACCTCTGGCACTGCGCTGCGGATCATGGTCTCGAATGAAATGCTGCCAGACATCTCCCACCGGAGTGACAAAATTAATAGCACCACCGTTGCCCCAGCATTTTTCAGCGATTGACTGCATTTGGATCATCAACAGCTCTGCGCTGTCGATTGCGAATCCCGCCGAATTCTGCAATGTGTAATCCGTATATGGCTGAGTATCCGGAATCACGACTATCGTGATTTTTTGCTATTGGGCTACAGCGCTTTATGCACGGGTGCTTATTGCCAATAGCAGTAAGTGAAGCCTTGCCATTTTTTCGAACGACTTTCTGGATTTACTGAAATTGCGAAAGCGTGTCATCACTCTTGATGCACTTGTAGCGTGTCAAACCATCAACTATTTGTGCGGCAAGACAATCGCATTCTGCCATATCTGCAAGAACGCGAAGTGAAGGTTGCAATCGTAGTATCGGGGCGCGAAGGAGGTGGTCATTTTAATCCAGTGTTCTGTATTAAAGATTCTTCCCTAAGTTGAATTCAATAGAGCGAGCTCAGCGAAGCGTGCATGCACATGGTCCCCTTACACATTGACTCCTCTTGTGATATTGACTATGGTTGCGCCACCTGCGTCAGGTGCCAATTCTGGAAGCAATTCAAGATTGGTTAAACGGGAAGTTCGGTGAGAAACCGACGCTGCCCCCGCAACGGTAAGTCTGCTCAAGATTTCAATTCGAGCAGATGAGCCCGATACCGGCCTGAAACAGACTACGTCATTGCACGCAATGACATCAACGATGCAGCGGAGGGCTCATCGGTAGTCGGTTTCTTGCCAAGGCATCCTACCTGCTACTTCTTGTCTCTCCCTCATGAAATGTTTTTTTCATCGAGGATTCACCAATGAAACTATTGAAAAATTCACCATTGCTGGTGGGTATTTGTCTGAGCGCGTCTGTCGCTCAGGGGCAGACTGCCGGCGCGAATGCGCCAGAAGAAATCATTGTCACAGCCAATCGGCTGGAACAATCTCTCAGCAAGGTGCTTGCCGCTACTACCATTGTCGACAAGGAAACTATTCGCAAGTCGTCATCGCAAGATCTGGCGGGCTTGCTTGCTGGATTGCCTGGTATGCAGTTCGCGCCTTCGGGTGGGCTGGGTTCGCAGACCAGTCTATTCATGCGCGGCACTGAGTCAGACCACACACTGATTCTGGTCGATGGTGTGCAGATGACTACAAACAGTGGGCCGTCAGGACGCCTTGAATTTATCCCATTGGACCAGATCGAGCGTGTGGAGATCGTACGCGGTCCTCGTTCAAGCGTTTATGGATCTGAAGCAATCGGTGGCGTGATCAACATAATTACCAGGCCCGATGTGCAGGAAGATTTTGCCGGTGCACTCAGGTTGATGACCGGAACGGAGAATAGCAGCGACGCGAATATCGGCTTGAAGGGTCGAATTGGTGATACTGCGTTATCGCTGAGTGCGTCCCAATTCGAAACCGACGGTATCGATCACAGCGAGCGCGGCAGTTCAGATGATGACGGTTATGCGAACGACTCTTTTGCGCTATCTTTCGCGCATCAGTTCAGCGACCGCTTCAGTGTGTCCTCCAGCTATTCCAAATTTGATGCTGAGTCGGACTACGACGACGGTGTGGTGAATATCGACAGTCAGCAATCAAGCCTTACAGGGACGGCTGTACTGAGTGAGAATTGGAGTTCCAGTCTGATACTGGAGCGGTTCGACGAGGAAAATCTGGACAACGGTGCCTTTGGTATCACCACTAGCAACAGCGAAAACAAAAAAATCAATTGGCAGCACAACTATACATTCGATGTGAACAACCTGATCTCATTCGGTATTGATCATCAGGAGCAGGAACTGCGCTACGCCTCCTTCGGCGCACAGCAGACAGACACAACGCGGGATAACGAGGGAATCTATGCGGTCTACCTGCGCGAAAGCGGGGCCTGGGATTTCAACTTGTCTGTGCGCAACGATGACAACGAACGCTTCGGCAACCATAGCACTGGAAGTCTGGCAGTCGGTCGTGAATTATCCGAGTCTGTGCGCGGCTGGGTAAGTTATGGCACCGCTTTCAAGGCACCCAACCTGATCGATCTGTATGTCGATTTTCCCTCCTTCTTTTTCTTTTCGAATCCAGTTCTGGAACCGGAGACCGCTGAAAATTTTGAGCTGAGTTTGCAAGCGGATGCATTGGGAGCCGCCTGGCAAGTCAATGTGTTCAGAAACAATATCGATGACCTGATTGCCACCGATGCCACGTTTACTTCATTGGCAAATATCCAAAAGGCGCGTATCGACGGGATGGAGGCGACTGTGAGTTCCATGGTGGCTGGTTGGCGCGTGGCTGCTGCGCTCACTCTGCTGGATCACGAAAATCTCAGCACCGGTGCTGAATTGTTAAGACGCCCGGAGCAAACATTCTCTCTGAATTTCTCCCGTGAGTTCGGAGCGCTCGATCTGGCCGTGAATCTGCTGGCGCAGAATGAGCACTCGGATATCGACCCGGTGAATTTTGGCGGATCGACGGTTGCTGGCTACGGCGTTGTGAATTTCGTTGCGGGCTATCGCTTCAGCGCGGACTTCGACTTGCGCTTGCGCATCGGCAATCTGCTCGACAAGGACTATCAGATAATCGATGGGTTTAATACGACGCCGCAAACTGCACAACTTTCACTGAACTATGCGTTTTAGAAGCCACAGCATGTGCCTGTGCATTTCGTCGCCTAAAATCACCGGCACCAGCTGGCAACGCATCCCTGATTGCCTTCAGATGTGACGCAGCGGTTTCCGCAATATCCATAGCCGCACAGACAAGATCAGGTTCAGGGCGTAACCGCCTCGAGCCAATGGTCCGGTCAAACAGATGACTCAGGTTATGCGCCTTTCGGTGGGAACGAACATATCCTTATAGCCGCCATTTGCCAGCACGAGCATCGGAGACTTGCAGGTCATCAGCGCAGGTATATCGCGCACAGGTCTGGCAAGTTTGATCAAGCAGGCGGGAATCATAAGGAAGATCAAGGGCGCCAGTAACTGGCAGATCGAAGCGAGGACAGGCCGGATCATCATGTGATCGGCCTGTCTTTTGCGTAGACGCAGCATCAAGTGAAACCAGCTAGCTTACTCCGTCGCCAGATTCAACTTTGAGACGACATAAGGCGACTCGTGGACCTTCGGTTCCTGCCGCTTGGACAGAATCATGTACCACTCACGCGCCGATGCCGCGATGACAACCAACACAACGAGCATGAAGAACAGTGCCAGCGTAGCGTTGACATTGTCATTGAAGATCATGCTTGCAGCATTCGGGTCTGTGGAATCAGCCAGAGAGCGGGCATGTGAAAGGAAGCCGAGACCAGGCAGTGGTGAAAATACCTTTTGGTATGCGGCAGTCAGCGTCGCAGAGGCGAGCCAAACGAGCGGCAGAATTGTCACCCAGGCATGACGCGCCTTGCCCATCTTGATGAGGATTGTAGTCGCGATGCACAGAGCCACCGAGGCAAGCAATTGATTGGAGATACCAAAAAGCGGCCACAAGGAGTTGATGCCCCCGAGTGGATCGATGACGCCCTGATAGAGGAAGTAACCCCAGGCCAGCACGACCAGCGCCGAGGTAAAGATCACGCTCGGATACCAGGACTGGCGGCCAAGTGGCTTGTACACGATGCCGAACAATTCCTGCAGCATGAAGCGACCGACTCGGGTGCCGGCATCGATAGTTGTCAGGATGAACACTGCTTCGAACAAAATCGCGAAATGATACCAGAGTGCAAGACCACCACCGGTAAAGACCCCGCCCAGAATGCTGGCCATGCCCACTGCCAGGCTGGGCGCGCCTCCAGTGCGTGACAGCAACGAGGCTTCACCCATTTGCGCCGCAAGCTCGGTCATCTGCTCCGGTCGCAACATGAAGCCCCACTGCTGGATCGCTACCGCTGCGCTTTCGGCGGTATCTCCCAGAAGTGCCGGACCTACGTTCATTGCAAAGTAAATGCCAGGCTCGAGCGTTGCTGCGGCGATAAGGGCCATCAATCCGACCAGCGACTCAGCCAGCATAGCTCCATAAGCAATCAGAGGAATGTCTGACTCGAGCCGAACGATCTTGGGTGTGGTGCCGCTTGAGATCAGCGCATGGAATCCTGACATTGCGCCGCAGGCAATTGTGATGAACGCGAACGGGAACATTTTGCCCGCGAAGACCGGGCCACTGCCGTCAATAAATTGGGTGACAGCTGGCAGCTGGAGTGGTGGCAACAGGACGAGAATGGCGACGCCCAGCACAACAATCGTGCCGATCTTCAGAACTGATGACAGGTAGCCACGTGGTGTGAGGAGCAACCATACAGGTATCACTGAGGCAATGAAGCCGTAGGCAATAACGCCCCAGGCCAGCTCAGTAGCAGACCAGGTAAATGCCGGTCCCAAGGTCGGATGTTGTGCCACCCCTTCGCCAGCGACCAGTGCAATACCCAGCAGCACAATGCCGATCACTGTAGCCTCAACAACCTTGCCAGGCCGGATGTTGTTCATCCACACGCCCATGAGCAGAGCGATGGGTATGGTGGCAGCAATGGTGAATAGGCCCCAAGGACTGTCTCGCAATGCATTGACGACAACCAGCGCGAGTACCGCCAACAGGATGATCATAATCGCAAAAATGGCAATCATGGCCGCCATCCCTGCAATCGGATTCACCTCTTCCTTCGCCATCTGACCGAGCGATTTACCGTCGCGGCGGACGGACGCGCAGAGAATAATCATGTCCTGCACTGCACCGCCCAATACGACACCCGCGATGAGCCAGATAGTCCCTGGCAGATAGCCGAACTGTGCGGCTAGAGTAGGACCGACCAGCGGACCTGCACCCGAAATCGCGGAAAAATGCTGTCCCGCAGCAACCCACCTGTTCGTCGGTACATAGTCACGACCGTTGGCAAGGCGCTCGGCTGGCGTAGCCCGAGTTGGATCAAGGCCAAATACCGTGTAAGCGAGGTAGCGAGAATAGAAACGGTACGCGACGAGGTAGGTACACACGCCGGCAACCACGAGCCAGGCAGCGCTGATTGACTCGCCTCGAGAGAGGGCCATAGCACCGAAGCCCACTGCGCCCAGAGTTGCTATACCCACCCAGAGGGCAATATTCCAAACTTTTGTCATAAGAAACACCACATTCAGAGTTTGATTCGGCTGGAAGCGGCCCAGAGAAGTCGCCACACCAGTATGTTAAAAGTAGTGAAAGGTATCTCCAAAGTCGGCGTCTGTCCAGTGTCGCGAGTTCTTCGCCCCGCTGCAGTCTGCGAGCAATTTTGACTGGTCCTGCGGCCATTATTCAGGATGGTCGAAGCTCTATTCCGAGTGACTGTCAAAGCAACCGGGGAAGGTTCGACGAACTCACCTGGAGAAGGAGGAGGCTTGATGCAAGTAGTCTCAACGCACAACTGACATCAAGGTGTAAAATCTGTCCTCCAGCACCCTGTTTGAGCCCTGTACTTTACTTTCTTCATGGAGACATAGTCACTTCTCTTGCGTATCGATCAGGCTTCTCTGAAGTAGCCGTATGTTCGGGGTAGCACCCCTTTGACATGTATCTTGAAATCAAGGTGCCTATGACCTTGTTCGTGTTGCCAGCAATTTTGAGCCGGGATGCATTTGCCATGCTGCTCAATGGTATGGCACTGTTCAAGTTGCAAGTTCTGGATGCGACCCGTTCCATGACCTTTTACGAGCGCCTGCTTTTGGGTGGATTTGCGCTGCGTCTTAGCGTCAACTGGTGGGAACTGGCAGGGGCAGAGCGCGTCGATTTTGATCTGTTGGCGTCGGTGCCGATCTTGTCCTGGAGTTATCACATCGGGCGATTCGGCAAGGCGATGGGCTATCCAGGCCTGAGCATGCTGATGTGCAAAAGCGGTGTATTCGGTGCGCTGCAACGCAGGTTGGCCGCTGTGCGCCGCATGGCGCTGACGAACTGCCTTAGTCACTCGGTGATCTGCTTCTGGTGGTTTCGGCGCTATCAGTTAGGATCCATGGAGTGGGTGTGGTGCAAATTGACTGAAGGCAAGCAGGTAGCAAAGGCCAGCTCATGAGCATCTCCAGATATCCCTCACAGCTCAGCCTGCCGCAAGTAAATCCCGGCGTAGCCACAGTGCTGGAATATTTCATCGCGAGATTTCCCGATATTGAACCTGAAGTCTGGCGCCAGCGCATGGACGCAGGCAAAGTGCATTGGCATGACGGCACTTTGATTACCCCGACGTGCGCCTTTCAAGCCCAGCAGCGCGTCTACTATTATCGCGAGGTGGATAGCGAACCAGTTATTCCTTTCGAAGAGAAAATTCTATTCCAGGATGCGCATATCCTCGTGGCATACAAGCCCCATTTTCTGGCGGTCACACCGGGCGGCATCTGGGTGGCTGAATGCCTGCAAAACCGATTGCGCAGCAAGACAGGCTTGAATAACTTGCAAGCCCTGCATCGACTGGACCGGGCGACAGCAGGTTTGGTGCTATTCTCGGTTAATCCGGATTCCCGCCATTACTATCATGACTTGTTCAAGAACAAGCAAATACACAAAACCTACCAGGCCATTGCGAAGGTCACTGGTAAAGAAAACCTGATTGGTCATGAGTGGCGTATCAAGAATCGTATGGAGCGCTCGCCGATTCGTTTTCGCATGCATGTCGTTGATGGCGAGCCGAATAGCGACTCGGTGATTCGCTGCATCGGGCATCACGATGACATGGCGCTATTTGAGCTAACTCCCGTCACCGGAAAAACGCATCAGTTGCGCGTGCATATGCAGACGCTGGGTTGGCCTGTATTGAATGACAGGTACTATCCGGTATTGCAGCAGCAATCGGCGGATGATTTTGAGCGACCATTGCGGTTGGTAGCGACGGCGTTACGGTTTTTGGATCCGGTGAGCAGTGAAATGAGGGTGTTCAACAGCGGAGTAAGTCTGTCTTTGAGTGACTGAGTGTCCACACCAAACCATCCACACCAAACCGTCCACAACAAACCAAGAATGTAATGATTTAAGCGTGATCGTTTACCACGTTAATCGCCACATCGTGTTCGATACAGGCTTTAGCAGCAACAATAACCTGATTAAATCCGCCCGTTGAATCGATGACTCTGGCGATAATGCTTTGATCGCTGCCAGCAAACCCTGACTCTTCAATGGCCAGGATAGTGTCGCCATTTTCAGTTTCTTCGCAGGTCCAGCAAACCTGAGTAGTATGCCCGTCCGGACCTGCCCACTCGAACACAAGCTTCCTGGGAAAGACCAATTCCTTAATCTTTACCGCAAACGAAAAAGCGCTGTCACCACTGCCCATGGTAAAAGTGACAGATTCTCCTTGCTTGAGGCCATCATCGGAACGGGCAAACCAGAACTGACTCATTTTTTCAGCGGAGGCGATTGCAGCCATCACCTCAGCAGCGGGTTTTTTGATCCGAATCGACGCTTTGGCAGTCATGGTTTCTGAGGTTATGTTGTTTGAGGTCATGACCCATCTCTCTCGTTGGTAAAAGTGGTTTGAGGCAGGCTCGCTACTGAACTGGTCGGGCTAAGGTTATGGCAAGCATGAAATCCATATCACCTGCCAGCGGTGTGTCTCCGGCAGGCATACCGTTGGCATTGAAGATATGCGACATCAGCGCGGTGACCTGGTCCAGGCCGAGACTGCCTGGTTGATCCAGCGGCATGGTATTGGCTATTCGCACATACAATGCAGCCGCAGGTACCCCGGCCCAGATTGCATCGAACGCGCTACCGGAAAATTCCTGAACACTATGACAACGTGAGCAGAGAGTTTCGAATATCGCAGCGCCACGCTCGGCTTGCTGTGCCGTAAAAATTCCATCCATCGACGTTTCCGGAACGGGTTCGGCACACCCAGCGAGCAATATTAACAGGATGCAAAGAACTAATTGCTTAATCCTTGTTCGCATGGCGTCATGGTCTGGGCGGATAGTCGAATTGCAGTGATGCAGGACACTGATCACCGCGTGCCTCGCCCCTTACCCAGGCTTCGAGAGCCTGACGTTCCGGATCATCTTTCGAAAACCAGCGCCTGCCTCCATTGTGCATCAAGTCTCCTCCCGCATTTGGGTGCAATGGCTTGTGCAGAAAACGGGTGTATTCAGGTCGACCGGGATCAACATAGTTGAGCAGCGCTGTGAATGCCAGCTGTGAAGCTTCCACCGACCAGTAACTGTTTTCCGGAGGGGGAATAGCGAATTCTCCGCTATGACATTCGATACATGGCATGGCATTTTCAAGTGGATTGACGAAGATAGGCTGTACGCAGGCACGGAAGAATTCGAAATCAACTTCGACTACAGGATCAACTGGTGCATTTGGATCACCAGTTGCAATCCAGGAGGCGATTGTTTGATATTCAGCGTGATCCTTTGAATCCCAGAAAATGCCACCGGAATGACTCACACCGCCAGCCAGCGGAGCCAATGGAGCCTGCAGCAATCGGCTGGTCTCCGGCGCTGCGGGATTCACCAGCATGGCGACGTTCGCAAAATTCGTGCGCGACTGTTCCTCGGTCCAATACACTTCACCATTTTCTTCGGTCAGTGGTTCCAGCCCGAGAGGGGCATTGGCCTGAACGGTATGACAAGCGACACACGCAGTGTCCGAGCCGACAAAACCTCCACGATAACGAATGAATATTGGCTCAATGGATTCCTTATAGAGTTCGTAATCCAGACCTTTCAGAGTACCCCCTACCTCTGTGGTTGCAGCGGTTTGCACTGCGACGGGTGCGGATTCCTGTCCGCTGGATTGTTCAGTCGCCTGTTCACCACAGCCGGCAACGGTCACAGCCATCAGGGGCAGAAGCAAGCGCCATGCATTGGAGTTCTTCATCGCGCTTCTCCAGCCCAGTCAGCTGGCATGATAGCCGTGTAAATTCGCTTGGGGGCCTGTCCTACCGGGAAGCGCTTGACGACTTCCATCTTTTCGACGTCCACCACAGCAGTTTCGTTATGACTGGATACACCTATCCAAAGATATTTGCTGTCCGGGGTTGTGGTAATCCAGGCTGGATTACCTATGTAAATGCGACCTAGGTATTTGTAGTCCGGGAAGGTATAACCGTAGATGTGTGAAGTGGCTCGACTCGAATGCCAAACCTGAGTTTGATTGGGTAACACAACAACGCCGTGACTTGGCGAGCTCTGGATGCCATCCGCAGTTTGATCCATGCGGTCCCATGTTCCCTCGGGAGGACTAATCTTGTGCATCAATTCCTGGGTATCCCAATCAAACTCCCAGAATCCGTGAAAGCCTCCCACATTTACCAGCATTGATCGCGTGGAACCGTCTTCATTGGTTGAAAAAGCAAGCGGTCTTACACCACCGACAAATGGCCCTTCTGAATAGGGAATAGACATTTCCCAAACCACTTCATCGGTTGCTGTGTCAATGGCGATAATCTCACTGGCTCCTATCATTCCACCTACGGCATAGCGACCGTCTGGCGTGACAAAGGTATTGTGAACACCGCCCCCTGTTTCGATATCGGCAATAACTTCATTGGTGTCCATGTCAATCACCTGTATCAAAGGTTCATTGATGATTGCCACATACACCTTTCTGGCAATCATGCTGGCAGACAGATTGTTAGGACCACTTGCAAGGGGAATGCGCTTGATGATTTCGTAAGTGCGCGTGTCGACGACATCGACAGTATTATCGTGCTCATTGGTAAAATAGTAATACGTACCATCAGCATGCACAGTCGCGCCGTGGTTATGCGGCAGGTTTTTGATATGGCCAACCTGTTCCATCGTGGCGGCGTCAAACACATGAACGTCATTGCCAGCGGAATTGGTCTGGAGAATGCGGACCGGACGATCAGTAATCGGCCCATCCACAAAATCTGAAACAAAGGTTTGAGCAGTGGCAGTTGCGCTGAACATGCCTGCGATTGCCAGGCCAAATATAGTCACTCTTTTCACAGGGACCTCCAGAATCTTTTTAATTATTAGGCGGGTATGTTGCTGTTTGGGTCAAATTCTATACAAGTTCCAAGGGCTCGAACATAGCACCCAATGTGGAGGCCCGCAACGAGCAAGAAGAAGAGACAAAAAACAGCAATAAAAAGGAGTTATAACCGCGTCAGGAGCGGAAAGGATAAAAACCAGTCACTCCCTGGAATTTATCGGATTGCAGGGCCCTCACTTCACGATTAATTCGCCGAGGATACCCAGCGCGTGCAGTGCTGAGATTGCCGCGCCTTCCTGCCAGCCCCGCAAGTAAGTGAGGTGATCCCCGGCGAACAGGAACGGGCCATCTGGTAGCAGCAACTGGGAAGCAGGATTGGAGTTGGCCCAACCACCCAGAGTGAGGGGCACCTTGGCCCAGGCCACCGAGATGCCTCGGCTTGCCGCAGTGGGCAACTGCGGATGCAGTTTTTGGCCAGCCGACAATGCCAGGTTAATGCGGGCTTGTGGTGACAGGCTGGCAAAGTCGGTGGCGCTATTGCCACCGAACAAATAGGAGCCCACCAGAATACCCTGCTGCTGACCAAGGCCACTGGATGGATACCACATCTGCAATATGGCTGGGTCTGTCCAGCTGATGCCGCCAAAAATATTCTCTTCTGCCTCCCAAAACCTGGCCGACTGGAAGGCGGTTTTGGTGGGATTGGCATACTGGGTGGAGGCGATGGCTGACCGCGACGCGGTGCTGAAATCATTGGGTATGGAACGCAACACGCTGGGCGGGATGGTGA
>SXGR01632376.1_pt1 | contig 11418 bp, 13 predicted proteins | sample 3174711 | NCBI WGS metagenome assembly SXGR01 (sample SAMN11356860, study PRJNA531348) | freshwater metagenome | isolation source: freshwater sample F1-60 | place: China: Fuxian Lake, Yuxi | collected 2017-12-25
ATAATGGACACGCCGAAAAAACGCCGCTCGGAGACTTGGTGAATATCAAGACCGGAAAATTGGATGCGAACGCAGCAGTGGAAGGTGGAGATTATCCGTTCTTCACTTGTTCAAGAGAGATTTTCGCTATCGACGAATACGCCTTCGATTGCGAAGCGATCCTCTTAGCCGGAAACAACGCCGTCGGCGATTTCAACGTGAAGCACTACAAGGGAAAGTTCAACGCTTACCAGCGGACCTATGTCATCACGGTAAACGAGAAGAAGCGGGTGCTTTACCGGTTTCTCTATTTCCAAATGTTGAAAAGTCTGAAGAAGTTCAAATCACAATCCGTTGGCGCAGGAACGAAGTTCCTGAAACTTGGAATGATCAAGGAAATGGAGATCGAGTTGCCGAACCTCGCTGAGCAGCACCGGATCGTTCCGACGATGGATTCCATTCGCGAAGAAACCCAGCGCCTCGAATCCCTCTACCAGCGCAAGCTTGCCGCGCTCGACGAGTTGAAAAAGTCGCTGCTGCACCGGGCGTTCAATGGGCAATTGATAAAGGACAATTGACAATGGACAGCGAAAAGCGAATACACAAAGGGATGGACTCTTTCGTTGTCAATTTTCAATTGTCATTTGTCAATTCGAGCAGAAAGGACAATTGGCAATGAAAGACGGGGCGATTCAGAGGAAGTCGTTTGCTTTCGCGGTGCGGGTTGTGAACTTGTACAAGTTTTTGACGACCGAGAAGAAGGAATTCGTCATTGCCAAGCAGGTGCTGAGATCAGGAACGGCGATTGGTGCTCTTGTGCGTGAGGCGGAACAGGCGGAAAGCAAACCGGACTTCGTTCACAAAATGGCTATTGCCCTCAAAGAGGCCAACGAAACCGAATACTGGCTGGAACTGCTGCACGAAACCAAATACCTCGACCAAGCCGCCTTCGCATCTATCCACCCCGACATCGTCGAACTCCTGAAACTTCTCACCAGCATCATCAAAACGGCAAAGGACAAATGACAATGGAGAATTGACAGCGGGCGAGGCAGACGTTGTCCATTGCCAATTCTCCACTGTCCATTGAAGTCAAAACATGGCCGACGAGACGCCTCAATCCGAGATGATCCTCTACCAGACCGAAGACGGCCGGACTCGCATCCAATGCCGCTTCGAGAACGAATCCATTTGGCTGACGCAAAAGGTGATGGCGGAGCTGTTTCAAAGAGATGTTCGCACCATCAATGAGCACATCCAAAATGTCTTTGAAGAAGGCGAATTGGTTCCCGATTCAGTTATCCGGAAATTCCGGATAACTGCCGCCGACGGGAAGCCATACCTCACGCAGCACTACAGTTTGAAGATGATCCTCGCTGTCGGCTACCGCGTGAAATCACCACGCGGCACGCAGTTCCGCCAATGGGCGACGGCTCGGCTCAGCGAGTATCTGCTGAAGGGCTTCGTCATGGACGACGAGCGGCTCAAGAACCCGCCCGGTCCCGGTGTGCCCGACTACTTCGACGAGTTGCTCGAACGCATCCGCGACATCCGCGCCAGCGAACGCCGGATGTATCTGCGAGTCCGCGAAATCCTGGCGCTGGCCGCGGACTACTCACCGACCGAGCCGGAAACTCAACTCGCCTTCAAGGTCATTCAAAACAAGCTGCACTTTGCTTCGACGGGCAAGACGGCTCCCGAACTGATCGCCGAACGAGCCAATTCGGCGGAACCCAACATGGGGCTGACCAGTTGGAAAGGGGCCGTCGTCCGCAAGGGAGACGTGACCGTCGCCAAGAACTACCTGCGTGAAGACGAGATCGAAGAACTGAATCGCATCGTCGTGATGTTCCTGGATTTTGCCGAAGACCAAGCCAAACGCCGCAAGGAAATCTTCCTCAACGACTGGCAAACTAAGCTCGATGAGTTCCTGCGTTTCAATGAACGCCGAGTGCTACCCGATGCCGGTTCGGTGTCCCGTGAAACGGCGGACGAAAAGGCCGAACGAGTATTCGACCAATTCAGCGAACGTCGTCGTGCGGCAATTGAAGCACAAGCAGAACAAGATGCGATTCGAGAACTTGAAGACACCGCCAAGCAACTCCCCAAGAAAACCACGAAACGGAAGAAAAAGGGTGACGATTCATGAACGAAGTCCTGCATCCCAACAGAATCGCAGCGTCGCTGCTTGACTAATCACTTGACTGATTCTTGACTCATCTGGCCCGCGTCCTGAGGCAGCCATGAACGAAGCCGAAACCCGCGCCGAACACATCGATCCCGCGCTCGCCATCGCTGGCTGGGGCGTCGTCGAAGGGAGCCGCATTCGGCGAGAGTATCCGATTGCGCCCGGACGACTCGAAGGCTACGGCCGGCGCGGCAAGTCACTCTCGGCCGACTATGTGCTGGAGTATCGCAACACCAAGCTGGCGGTTGTCGAAGCGAAAGCGTGGGATGAGGCTCTGACCGAAGGAGTCGCGCAGGCAAAGAACTACGCCGGGAAACTGGCGATTCGCTTCACCTACGCCACCAACGGCCAAGGCATCTACGGCATCGACATGGACGAGGGGACCGAAGGGGACGTGTCCCGCTACCCGACGCCCGATGAACTGTGGAACCTGACCTTCGCCGAGCAGAACGCCTGGCGCGACCGCTTCGCCGCTGTTGGTTATGTCGAGAAGGGCAATGATTGGCGGGTTCGTTATTACCAGGACATCGCAGTACAGCGAGTGCTGGAGTCGATCATCGCCCGCAAGACACGAATCTTACTCACGCTTGCAACTGGGACAGGAAAGACATCAATCGCGTTTCAAATCATTTGGAAACTATTCCAAGCACGCTGGAACTTGAGCAACGAGCCATCGCGTCGCCCCCGCATTCTCTTTCTGGCTGATCGGAACAACCTAGCTGGCCAAGCGCTGAGAGATTTCACCAGTTTCGCAGCGTTTGAAGACAATTCGCTGATTCGGATCGAACCTGACGAGATCAGGAAGAAAGGCAAAGTCCCCAAGAACGGCAGCCTGTTCTTCACGATCTTTCAAACCTTCATGTGCGGGCCACCGAAGGACGGCGAGCCGTCACCCTACTTCGGCGAGTACCCGGCGGACTTCTTCGACTTCATCGTCATCGACGAATGCCACCGCGGCGGTGCGAAGGATGAAAGCTCGTGGCGCGGCATCCTTGAATACTTTGCACCGGCGGTGCAACTCGGCCTGACCGCCACGCCGAAGCGCAAGGACAACGTGGACACCTACGCTTACTTCGGCGAGCCGGTCTACATCTACTCGCTCAAGGACGGAATCAACGACGGATTCCTGTCGCCGTTCAAGGTGAAGCAAATCTCGACCACGCTCGACGAGTACGTCTACACGCCCGACGACCAACTCATCGAAGGCGAAGTCGAGACGGGGAAGATCTACGAAGAGAAGGACTTCAACAAGATCATCGAGATCAAGGAACGGGAGAAGAAACGGGTTGAGATTTTCATGGACCTGATCGACCAGCGCCAAAAGACGCTCGTCTTCTGTGCCTCACAACTTCACGCCCTGGCGGTGCGAGACCTCATCAACCAGATGAAGACGAGCAAAGAACCGAACTACTGCGTGCGCGTCACCGCCAACGACGGGGCGCTGGGCGAGCAGCACTTGCGGGACTTCCAAGACAACGAGAAGAGCATCCCCACGATCCTGACGACCTCACAAAAGCTCTCGACCGGAGTCGATGCTCGCAACGTGCGGAACATCGTCTTGATGCGGCCGATCAATTCCATCATCGAGTTCAAGCAAATCGTCGGACGCGGAACCCGCCTCTACGATGGCAAAGACTACTTCACAATCTACGACTTCGTGAAAGCTCATCACCACTTCGCGGACCCGGAATGGGACGGCGAACCTCAAGACGACGAGCCTTGTGAGAAATGCGGAGCAACTCCGTGCGTCTGCGTGAAATCACCGCCGAAGCCGTGTGCGACGTGTGGCAAGAGGCCGTGCGAATGCGGCCCAAAGGTCTGCTCCAAGTGCGGTCAGGCTCCGTGCGAGTGTGACAAGCCAACCAAGAAGCGAATCAAGGTCAAGCTGGCCGATGGCAAGGAACGAACCATCCAACACATGATGGCAACGACGTTCTGGCATCCGGACGGGACGCCGATGTCGGCTCAGCAATTCATGGAAATCCTGTACGGCAAGTTTCCGGACTTCTTCCAAGATGAAGCCGAACTCCGGTCAATCTGGAGTGCGCCCGAGACACGGGCCAAGCTGCTGGAAGGACTGGCGGAAAAAGGCTTCGGCATCGACCAGATGACCGAAATGCAAAAGATCATCGACGCCGAGAAAAGCGATCTGTTCGACGTGCTGGGGCATGTGGCGTTCGCATTGACTCCCCTCACCCGCGAAGAACGGGCGGCACGGGCGAAGCTCGAAATCAGCACGCACTTCGACAGCAAACAACAAGCGTTCCTCGACTTCGTGCTGGCTCAGTACGTCAAGGAAGGCGTGGGCGAACTCGACCAAGGCAAGCTGAGTCCGCTGCTGAAGCTGAAGTACAACAACGCCATCTCCGACGCCATCGCCGATCTTGGGCAACCGGAACGGATCAAGGACACGTTCTCGGACTTCCAGAAGTACCTCTACCAAGGGGCCGTCTGATTCGCTCCGGCAGAGACAGGTTTCAACGGAAATCGGCCGGCAGTTCAGAATCGTGCGGCAGTCTCTCTGCCCGCGTTGCTTGAGCCGCCAGGGCCGGCGGCGTAGCTTGATGCCATCGGGATTCCTTCGCTGGTTGCAACGGCGACGGATGAAATGGACCGGGCGTTGAGCGTGGCTCTGCCTTGTCACGCTCCGCCCGGACCTACCCGAACAAAGGCAGTCGGGACATGGAACCAATCGAACGAGAGATCGTTGACGTTGTGTTGAATTGGTCGTTGACCTGGACGGACTGGCCAACGGCTGACTCAACGTCGCTCCGAGAGGAGGCCGTTCGGCTGTTGATCCGAGCCGGCATGTTGGAACGGCGAATCACTTACTCGGTGGTCTTCGCTCCGCCACAAAAATGGTGGACTCGGATGCGCGGAGTTCGTTCGGCAGAGGGTTTTGAGTTCGTTGTCGATGTCTCTGGTCACGATTGGAGCAAACGCTTTGAGACGGTGCTCGGAAAGCTATTTCCCCCGCATTGGTTCAACGATGACCGGTTGGTCGGGCGAGCCGATTTGCACCAGACCCGTTCACAAGTCCGACTGACCGACCAAGGTGAATTGGCGAGACACGAAATCACGTCTGGTTTCACTGGCAGAGTTCTCGATTACGTTTTGGGACGCGGTTTCTATGAGTGGTATCCCAAGACAACTTCGCACGTCGATATCGTGTCGCGCTCGGATCCTGCACCAATCACGTTGAGTGCGACCGCGAACGCAATGGCAGTTGCTTCGGCGAACGCGAATGCCAGCGTGGGCAACATCACGACCGTCATCAACAACGGGTTCGATCTTTCGAGCATCGTGCGGGCACTCGGCGAAATCGCTGCGGCCTTGGATAACGGAAGTCCGACACAACTCGAAGTCAAGAGGGGTGAGCCACCGAAAGGGAGTTGGGTAACGGCGGCGGAACTTCAGACCCTAACCGGCGTCAATCGTGGTGTCATCCACCGTGCGGCCGACGAGGGGAAAATCGAAACCAACGGCAAAGACGGACGCGACAAGCTCTTCTCGTTCGACAGTTTCCACGCTTGGCACAAGAACCGGGCAAACCGCGAAAAGTGAGCATCGCGCAACCAACGCTTGGTTGGTTGCGCTTTGGTTGCGCCGAAATTTGTACGAAGTTTTTTGAGCCAGCCCGGTGCGGCGGACGCAATGTCGCGGAGTGATATCCGGGACATGGACTCGTTGTATTTTCGTTCGCCATGAGCGGACATCGCTGAACTCCACACGTCAGGCGGGCAACGTGCTCGCCAGCAAGTGACGCCAAGTGTGGAGTCTTGAAGATGACTGACATCAACGCTGTCGCCGAGCGAATCGGCGTGCCGGATTCGTCGCGGGCTGTCGCGACGACTGCCCCGACTCACATTGATGCCGACGCCTGCGCCAGTCGGCTCGGCATCTCGAAACGCCATTGGTTGCGGCTGGTGGATCGTGGAGCCGCGCCAAGCGCGACAAGATTTGGCCGGCTGGTGAGATGGTCAATCGCTTCTCTTGAGGCTTGGGAACGCAACGGCTGCAAGCCGGTTCGCGTCGCCGGGAAGGCGGTGCGACCATGACGCCGAGAGAAGGGCGAGAGCGAGGTGAGCGTCGGCGCGATGCTGGCATCCAGCGGGCCGAGCACAAGAAACAGAGTCGCGACCCGGCTGGGCAACTGCGGGCCGAAGCGCGATGGCTCGAAACGCTACTGGCGAAGGGACGCGCGTCGGGTGACGACGCCGTGAACGACCTGGCTGCGAAACATGACGACGGCGGGCATTGGCTCGGCGGCATCATCCTTCGGTTATTGAAACAACGGCTGATCGTGGAAGTCGGCTCGATTCGATCGTGCCGGCCGGCTCGACATCGTGGCCGACAGGCGTTGTGGGGCATCGCCGAAGGAAAACGCGAAGCTCTCGAATCTCGACTTCGCGACGTGCTGCTGATGCTCAACACGATCATGGTCGCCAACGAACACAAGAGCCAAGGCACGCTCTTCAACGATGGGGAGGGGGTGTGATGAAAGCAACTCCCGCGTTTCAATTCTACCCGGCCGATTTCCTCATCGGCATCGCGGACATGACCCACGAAGAGGCCGGCATCTACATCCGGCTGCTGTGTCTCCAATGGGCGAAAGGCCGGCTCGATACTTCCAAAACCAAACTGCTGGTTGGCACGGAGATTCCTCCCGCTGTGATGGAGAAGTTTCTGGTTGCAGACGGACGAATGTGGAACGTCAGGTTGGAAGACGAGCGTGAGAAACAGGCGAAGTACCGCGAAGAGCAATCCAAGAAAGGGAAAGCCGGCGCGGACGCCCGTTGGAATGGCAACGGCCATGCTCCGGCCAATGGCCACACGATGGCAGGGAACAACTCACGGCCATCGCCTGGCCAATCGCAAAACGACGGCTCTTCGTCTGTGTCTTCGTCTTCGTCTCTGTCTCTGTCTGCGGCTTCCGATTTGTGTCTTCAAGAATCTCTAACCGAACCGGGCCGGAGAACGACGACCGGGCCGAAAGGCAAAGTTGGAAAGAAGCCATGCGACTCGTTGCCCGACTGGCCGGAGCTGCAAGAGTTCGTTGGCCGCTCGATTGATCCATTCCCGCATTCCGAGATTCCTGAATGCTTCCACGGCCTGAAAGCATTCGAGCCGTTGAAGGCAGAGCACCTTCAGGACTCAGTCGCGCTACGGGAGTGGCACCGCTGGCAATTGACGCTGTCCTCGCCGGTCTTGGGCGCGACCGAAGCTCACGCCCGCTTGATGTTGGCAACCGCTCTACACGTTCTGCGGATTCCGAAAGACCGAATCAAGAAAACCCGCGTGGCGATGTTCGTGGACATCATCTCAAAACAACGATGGGGAGACGTTCGCGAACGCTTGGCATTGGTCAAGCCGTAGTGTTGCTCTGCTGTCAGTCGAGCCGGCTTTGAAATCTTTGTGCGAAGTTAGTGTGTGGCTCACTGGAAGATTCTTGATGTCGTCCTGCTGGAATGACGATTCACAGTGTTGACAAACTTGTCAACGATTGGAAAATGCGATCATGCGTCACGTCGTCTTGGACTCGGAAGCCGTGCGACAGTTGGACCGGCTGCCAAAGTCGATTCGGGCGCGGGTTCATGCGGTGTTGACGCGGTTGCAAGGTTGGCCGGACGTGAGTGGAGCCAAGCCGCTCACCGGAAACTTGGTCGGACACTTCCGAGTTCGCACGGGCGACTATCGGATTCAATTCTCCGTAACTCCCGAAAAGCTGATCGTCGAACGGATCGGACATCGGGACGGATTTTACGAAAGCTGAGACCATGACTCACCAAGTTGTCACCAAACAGGGAAAACGCTTCGTGATGGTTCCGCTGGCCGAATGGCGGCGCGTCGAACGGCTGACGACCAAAGCCGCGATGCCGGCGGAGTCCGCTCCGCCGTTGCCGAAACCGGATCAAGCGGGGCACGTCCCCGCGTTGGCGTACATCCAAGTTTCGATTGCCCGCGACATCGTGCGCGAACGAACGGCACTTGGACTGTCTCAGAACGCATTGGCGAAGCTGGCGGGGATTCGCAACGAGACGCTCTGCCGGCTCGAATCGGGCAAGCATTCTCCGACCGTCCGCACGGTCGAAAAGATCGAACGGGCACTCCAAAAGGCCGCGAAGAAACAGCAAAGGGCGTGACGATGGGGATTACATTCTGGATGGTCGTCATCGCGTTTGTGTTGTGTGCGTCCACGGTCAGAACCAAGCGTTGAAATCCGAAAGGCAGAGTGATGGCCACGATCTAAAAAGCGACATTCACCAAGCCGCTGCCGGCGGGAGCGGAAATCGTCACGGTCAAAGGGCAACGCTGTGCCCGTTGGCGAAGCGGCAAGGGCAAACAGCGGACGGCTCCCATCTCCGTCGGCCAAGATGGTCAAGAGCGGGTGACGATCACGGCGGCGACGTTCACCGCTCGATACGCGGACGCGGACGGACATTGGCAGCGAGTGGCGACGGGCTGCCGTGATGAAGTCGCAGCGCGGGCCGTGCTCGCCGAGTTGGTTCGCCGTGTCGAATTGGTCGGTGCCAACGTCATCACGCCCGAACAAGACGCGGTTGCCGATCAACAGAGCGTGCCGTTTGCAGATCATGTCGCGGTGTTCGTGAATCGTAGGACGAAACGCTCACCGAACGGCGTCACGCTGGTCGGGCAGAACAATTCGCGGGCGCGGTTGACTCGACTGGCGAACGAATGCGAGTTTCGAGTGCTGTCGGACATGCGGTCGGAACTGCTCGACCGCTGGATGCGTGACCGTCTGACGGACGGCATGTCGCCCGCGAACATCAACGAGTTTCGAAACGAGTTGGTCATCTTCGCGAACTGGTGCGTTCGCAACAAACGGCTGTTGGTGAACCCCGTCAACGACGTGCCCAAGCTGGACGCGACCGCGAACCCCGGACGCAAGCGGCGGTCGATGACCGAAGCGGCGTTGGTCAACTTGCTGCGGGTCGCTCGTTGGCGTCCGCTCGCCGAGTTTGGCCGGCTGCGGGCGAAAACGAAGTCCGAAGACGGCAACGCTGTGATTGAAGTGACCGAGAACAAATCCAAGCGGGGGAAATGGACGTACTCGCCGCTGACGTTGGATGGCCTGGAAGCCGCTGTCGAGCGTGCCCGCGAACAGTTGAAGGGCAATCCGCAGTTCATCGCGAAGCAAGAGCGGCTCGGCCGGGAGCGGGAGTTGATCTTCAAGACGCTCGTCCTGACCGGACTCCGCAAAGGGGAGTTGGCATCGGTCACGGTCGGACAACTTGACCTCGATACCGACTTCCCGCTCGTCACGTTGAACTCGGCGGACGAAAAGAACCGTGAAGGGAATTCGCTCCCGCTCCGCCGCGACTTGGCCGATGAATTACGGAAGTGGCTGGCAACGCTCCAAAACGAACGCCAAGGGGCGAGCGACGCGGACGGCGATCGAATCGCTCTGACGTTCCAACGCAACGCGGGCGACGCTCTGCCGCTCGATACGCCGCTGTTCACTGTCCCCAAGGCATTGGTCCGCATTCTCGACCGTGACTTGGTTGCGGCCGGCATCCCGAAGCGCGACGAACGCGGGCGGACGATCGACGTCCACGCTCTGCGGCATTCGTTCGGCACGCTGTTGAGCAAAGGGGGCGTGACTCCGCGAACCGCTCAAGCGGCGATGCGTCACTCCGACATCTCGTTGACGATGACAACCTACACCGACCCGAAGTTGCTGGACGTGCAAGGGGCGTTGGACGCTCTGCCATCGTTGCCGCTGACCGACTCCCCGATTCCAAAACGTGAATCCGCCAGAGCGACCGGGACGGATCACGCCCGAAGTTTGCTTGGACAAGGGCTTGGCAAAATCGGTACAAGCGAGGCCATTCCGAGCCACTCGCTGACACATTCGCCGACTCCGACCGCTGTTGCCGGTTCGACTCACTGGCTCGCTGAAAACCCCGCGAAACCCAACGAAAAAGCCTTGTTCGCGGGATTTGCGAACAAGGCTTTTCGAGTGGAGCGGAAGGGAGTTGAACCCTCGACCTCTGCATCGCAAACGCAGCGACCTAGCCCCACGAGTCAAAGCCCGCACGGGGTTGTAGCGACTGACGAATTTGGTTGCACCAACGGTTGCACCGAGTCACCGGAATACGAACCGGGTGAAGCGGTCAGCGGCTCGGTTTCGAGTCGGGTGGAGTCGCCACCAATCAAGGCGAATTCGTTCTCTGCCGCGCTGGCGATGATTTCTGCGTTGCCGTGATCAGATGCTGTGCAGGCGGATGCGGTGCGGCGGTTGATGACTGATGGGATCCAAATTCCAATTCGCGCCGAGCGATTCCGTTCGCCAATGACTCTTGAGGAATTCAAACTTCATCGCGGCATCAACGCCGGCTGCGAATGGACAAAGACCCTGGCAAATGACCGGTTTCTTGTGGACGATGTGGCGGCAATTTCCCTGGATCTTCGCGTTCTCCCGTGAGTGTCCGCCAATGGCCATTCTCCTGGATCAGTTCGTCAAGCAGCTTGAGGACAGTGGAATTTTCGATGGAGACGCGCTCAAAAGTTTCATCCCACCCCAAGCGTCGCCGAAGGATGCCGAGGAGCTGGCTCGTGAACTGGTCAAGCAGAAGAAGCTGACCAAGTTTCAGGCAGAGCAGATCTACGCCGACAGAGGAAAGTCGCTGACACTGGGCAACTACGTCATCCTCGACAAGCTGGGCCAGGGTGGCATGGGAATGGTGCTGAAGGCTCGGCATCAGCGAATGGATCGGTTGGTGGCATTGAAAGTGATGTCGCCGACGGCGGTCAAGACGCCAGATGCGTTGAAGCGATTTCATCGCGAAGTGCAGGCAGCGGCGAAATTACGGCATCCCAACATTGTTGCCGCCGACGACGCGGACGAAGCCAAGGGGACGCACTTCCTGGTCATGGAGTTCGTTGATGGCAACGACCTGTCGCAGTTGGTCAAGAAGAACGGGCCGCTGCCAGTTGAGACGGCGGTGCGGTGCATCATCCAAGCGGCGCGCGGGTTGGAATTCGCTCACGAGCGGGGGGTCATTCATCGCGACATTAAGCCGGCGAACCTACTGATCGACGCGAAGGGGACGGTAAAGATTCTCGACATGGGGTTGGCTCGGATTGACGGAGCCGTTGGCGGTTCGTCCGAGAGCGGGGCTGACTTCGACCGGCACGATCATGGGGACGGTCGATTACATGTCCCCCGAACAGGCGATGGATAACCGAAGTGATTGCCGAGCTCGAACGATGTTTGTCGGGCGGCTCGG
>SXGR01279236.1_pt1 | contig 11415 bp, 13 predicted proteins | sample 3174711 | NCBI WGS metagenome assembly SXGR01 (sample SAMN11356860, study PRJNA531348) | freshwater metagenome | isolation source: freshwater sample F1-60 | place: China: Fuxian Lake, Yuxi | collected 2017-12-25
AGCACGAAGTTGGCGAAGACCGGCCCCAGCTCGACGTCGAAGGTCTCGCTCGACGCCCGGAAGATCCGCGTGCCCACCACGTCGGCCGGGAGGAGGTCGGGGGTGAACTGGATCCGGGTGAACGTCCCACCGACCGCCGTGGCGAGCGTCTCGACGGTGAGGGTCTTGGCGAGACCGGGGACGGACTCGAGCAGGCAGTGGCCGTTGGCGAGGAGGCAGGCGAGCATGCGCTCGAGGGCGCGGTCCTGGCCGACGATCACCTTCTTCATCTCGAAGAGCAGGTGCTGCACGCTGCTCGCCGCCGCTGCCGTGGCTGCCTGGTCCGACTCCACCGGGTCCTCCGTCCGCACGATGCCGCCCGCGTGGTGCGGACGACGCACCCACGCTACGCCGGGGGAGCGTCGTCTCCGTCGCACGGCGAGGACCGCGGCTGATCCACCGTTCAGGATCGCCCCGACCGTGGGTGAGGCCGTCGTCGTCTGAGCGTCGACCAGCCGCCTGTAGTCTCCCGGAGCTATGGAGATCCTGCTCGTCCTCGTACTCGCGGTCCTGGTCCTCGTCGTCGTGGCCTCGGCGACCCTGGTCGGCCGCCGGCGCGGTGCCGAGGCGCTCGAGCCCGGTCCGGACGAGGTCCCCGACGCCGGACCGGTCACCACCGAACCCCGGGAGCTGCAGGGCGAGGAGGTCGGTCCCGAGGAGCTCCTCGAGCCCGAGGTGCAGGTCACCGAGACGGTCGGCCCCGTCCTGGGCACCACCGTCGAGGTGGTCGGGCCGCCCCTCACCGAGGAGGAGGCCGCGGCCAACATCGCCGCCGCCGAGGCCGCCGAAGCGGAGTGGGAGGCGGAGCACGGCGGTGTCGAGGAGCTGGTTCGCCCGTCCTTCCGGGATCGGCTCGCCAAGGCCCGGGGGGCGGTGAGCGGGTACGTCGGTTCGATCCTGTCGAGGTCGACGATCGACGCCGAGACCTGGGACGAGCTCGAGGAGGCGCTCCTCCTGGCCGATGTGGGGGCCGGGCCGTCCCAGGAGCTCCTCACGGCGATCCGCTCCACGGTCAAGGAGCGCGGCCTGACCACACCCGACGAGCTGGTCGAGGCGGTCAAGGACGAGATGAAGGCCCGACTCGCCGGACCCGTGGACCTGGCCCGGGCCGACACCAGCCCCACGATCTGGCTGTTCGTGGGCGTCAACGGCGTCGGCAAGACCACGACGATCGGCAAGGTGGGCCGTCGGCTGGCCGACGAGGGGACGACGGTGGTCATGGCCGCCGGCGACACGGTCCGGGCCGCGGCCGCCGAGCAGCTCGGGACCTGGGCCGACCGCTGCGGCGCCCAGCTCGTCCGGGGCGAGGAGGGCGGTGACCCGTCGGCGGTGATCTTCGACGCCGTGGCCTCCGCCACGGCCCGAGGTGCCGACGTCGTCCTGGCCGACACGGCGGGGCGGCTCCACACCAAGAGCAACCTCATGGACGAGCTCGCCAAGGTGCGGCGGGTCGCCGACAAGGGTGAGGGCACGGTCACGGAGGTGCTGCTCGTCCTGGACGCCACCACCGGTCAGAACGGACTCCAGCAGGCCCGGCAGTTCACCGAGGCCACCGATGTGACCGGCGTGGTGCTCACGAAGCTGGACGGCTCCGCGAAGGGCGGGATCGTGTTCGCGATCCGCTCGGAGCTGGGCATCCCGGTGAAGCTCGTCGGCCTCGGCGAGACCGCCGCCGACCTGGTCGACTTCGACGCCGACGAGTTCGTCGACGCGCTGTTCGACCGGGACTGAGCGTTCGGCCCCGATCGGCCGTCCCGCTGCGGCTCGTCCCGGCCGCTCAGGTGCGGTTCGCCTGCCGGCCCAGGAACCGCACCAACGTCGCCGAGTCCTGCGCCCCGGGGATGAGCGCCCGCTCGTCGAGGACGAACGCGGGGACCCCCGTGATGTCGGCCGACCGAGCGCGGGCCCGATCGGCGAGCACCTCGTCGGCATGGTCGCCACCGGCCAGGACCGCTGCGGCACCATCGGCGTCCAGGCCGACATCGCCGGCCAGCGCCGTGAGGGTTGCATGGTTGGAGACGTCGGCGCCGTCGGTGAAGTAGGCCCGGAACAGCGCGGTCACGAGCGGACCCTGCCCCGTCGGCTCCCCGGCGGCCCAGGCCAGCAGGCGGTGCGCGTCGAACGTGTTCGTCCTGAGGGCGCGGTCGAACCGGAAGTCGATCCCCTCGTCGGCCCCGAGCGCGGTCAGGCGGGTGGTCATGGCGTCGAAGGATCCCGGGCCGTACTTCCGTTCCAGCGCACCCCGCAGATCACCCGGTCCCGGCGGGGCGTCGGGGTCCAACTGGAAGGCCCGCCACCGGACGGTCACCCGGTCGGCCGGGAGCACGCCGGTCCGGTCGAGCTCGTCGAGTGCGGCGCTCAGTCGCCGGGCGCCCAGCGCGCACCACGGGCAGACGACGTCCGAGAACACCTCGATGAGCACGACCCGAACGGTAGCGCCGGGGTGCTCCCTCCGGCATCGGCGGGTCGCCGACGCGACCGGTAGCCTCTGGGCACCATGTTCGAGTCACTCACCGATCGGTTCGACGGGATCTTCTCCCGACTGCGGGGCAAGGGACGCCTGTCCGAGGCCGACGTCGACGAGGTCCTCCGGGAGATCCGTCTGGCCCTGCTCGAGGCGGACGTCAACCTGACCGTCGTCAAGTCCCTGCAGGGGCGGATCCGCGAGCGGGCCGTGGGCGAGGACCTCTCACAGGCCCTCAACCCGGCGCTGCAGGTCAAGAAGATCGTGCTCGAGGAGCTCACCGAGACCCTCGGCGGCCAGACGCTGCGGATCACCTACGCGTCGAAGCCGCCGACCGTCGTGTTGATGGCGGGCCTCCAGGGCTCCGGCAAGACGACGAACTCCGCCAAGTTGGCCCGGTGGTTCCGCTCCCAGGGCCGCAACCCGATGCTGGTGGGCGCCGACCTCCAGCGGCCGGCGGCGGTCCAGCAGCTCCGCACGCTCGCCGAGCGGGTCGGCGTGCCGGTGTACTTGGCCCCCGACGACGTCGTCGCGTCGGGGACCGGCGACCCGGTGGAGGTCGCGCAGGGGGCCATCGCCGAGGCGCGCCGGCTCGGACGTGACGTCGTCATCATCGACACCGCCGGTCGGCTCGCGATCGACGCCGAGCTCATGGAGCAGGTCCGTCGAATCTCCGACGAGGTGCGACCGGACTTCACGTTCCTGGTCGTCGACGCCATGACGGGCCAGGACGCGGTCACCGTGGCCGAGAACTTCCACGCCACGCTCGAGCTCGACGGCGTGATCCTGACCAAGCTCGACGGCGACGCCCGCGGCGGGGCAGCGCTGTCGGTGAAGGAGATCGTCGGGCGCCCCATCGCCTTCGCGTCCACCGGCGAGCAGCTCGAGGACTTCGACCTGTTCCACCCGGACCGCCTGGCCGGGCGGATCCTGGGCGAGGGCGACCTGGCCACGCTCATCGAGAAGGCGGAGACGGCGTTCGAGGAGGAGCAGGCCGAGGAGGCGGCGGCCCGGCTGCTCGACGGGACCTTCACCTTCGATGACTTCCTCGACCAGATGCAGGCGATCAAGAAGATGGGCCCGATCTCCGGGCTGATGGGCATGCTGCCCGGTGTGCCCAAGGAGGTTCGCGACGTCGAGATCGAGGACCACCAGATCGCCCGGATCGAGGCGATCATCCGCTCGATGACGCCGGGGGAGCGGACCGACCCCGACCTCATCGACCAGTCCCGCCGGACCCGCATCGCCCGGGGATCGGGCACCTCCTCCTCCGACGTCTCGCAGCTGGTGGCGCAGTTCAAGCAGATGCGCCAGATGATGCAGCAGATGGGCGGCCCCAAGCGGGGGCGGAAGAACAAGAAGGGGCGGAAGGGCAAGGTCAAGGGCCGGAGTGGCGGCCGGGTGACCGCCAAGGGCCCGACGCCCATCGACAAGGCTGCGTTCTCGCTCCCGAGCCTGGAGGAGATGGAGGCCCAGCTGCCGGGCCGCGGTCGGGGCCTCGACGACCTGGGCTGACGCCGTCCCGCCGGTCGTGGTGTGCGGCCGTCCCGCCGGTCATGGTTTGCGGCCCCCGGGCCGCGACGAGCATCATGAGAGGCCCGCACCGCGGGAACGTGCTCCACCGATGGTGGGTCCCGAACGAGAGCACCCCGGCGTCGTCGGACGTCGCCGGGACCACCCCACCTCCGACGAAGGAAGAAGCGCATCGTGGCCGTACGACTCCGTCTCATGCGGATGGGCAAGAAGAAGCAGCCGACCTACCGGATCGTCGCGGCCGACTCGAGGTCGCCGCGTGATGGCCGGTTCATCGAGATCGTGGGCACCTACGACCCCCGTCAGGAGCCGTCGCTGATCAACGTCGACCAGGAGAAGGCCCTCCACTGGCTCCGCCACGGCGCCCAGCCGACCGAGCGGGTCCAGAAGCTCCTCCAGATCTCGGGCACCTGGGACGAGTTCCAGTCCTCGAAGCGCGCCGGTTGATCGGGGCGGCATGAGCGACGAGATCAACCCCGACGGCCCCACCCACGCGGCGGCGGTGCTCGAGCACCTGGCCCGTTCCCTGGTCGACGACCCCGACGGCGTGAGCGTCGAGGTGGTCGACGGCTCGCCCCGGCCGCAGTTGAACCTGCGGGTCTCCGACGGGGACATGGGTCGGATCATCGGCAAGCGCGGCCGCATGGCCAACGCCATCCGCACCGTGACGCGTGCGGCGGCCGCCCGCGACGGCATCGACGTCGACATCGAATTCATCGACTGACGGTCGTGCTCGAGGTCGGCCGGATCGCCAAGGTCCACGGCCTGCGCGGCGAGGTGGTCGTCGCCCTCAGCACCGACCGGTTGGAACGGGTCGCCCCGTCGGCGGAACTCCTCGGCGTCCCGTCGGGGTCGGATGCACCCGTCGGACCCGACGATCCGTCGGCCCGGCGCCTCGTCGTCGACGCCGCCCGTCCGCACGGCGATCGCTGGCTGGTCCGGTTCCGGGGGAGCGAGCGGCGTGAGGACGCCGAGGCCCTGCGGGGACTGGTCCTGTTCGGCGAACCACTGGACGTGGACGACGTCCTGTGGGTCCACGAACTCGTGGGTGTCACCGTGAGGTCGGTCGACGGGGTGGACCGGGGAGTCGTCACGGCCGTCCAGGCCAATCCGGCCGCCGACCTGCTCGTCCTGGACTCCGGGGCGCTCGTCCCCGTGGTGTTCATCGTGGGCGGGCCCCAGGACGGCGAGGTCCTCGTGGACGTCCCGGACGGCCTGTTCGAGCTCACCGACGACGCCGGTTGAGTCCGCTCGTGCGCATCGACGTCATCACGATCTTCCCCGAACTGGTCGTCGGGTTCGCCGGGCACAGCCTGCTCGGTCGGGCGGTCGCCGGCGGCGAGGTCGACCTGCGGGTCCACGACCTCCGCGACGCCACGACCGACGCGCACCGCACCGTCGACGACGCCCCCTTCGGCGGGGGAGCAGGCATGGTCCTGCGGCCGGAGCCGGTGCTGGCCACCGTCGAGGCGGTCGACCCGCCCCGACCGGTGGTCGCGCTCGGCCCGGGAGGTCGGACCTTCGACCAGGCCACGGCGCGTCGCCTCGCCGGGTCGGACGGCTTCACCCTGCTCTGCGGCCGGTACGAGGGGATCGACCAGCGGGTCCTGGACCACGTCGTCGACGAGGAGCTGTCCATCGGTGACTACGTGCTCGCCGGTGGGGAGGTGGCGGCGCTCGTCGTCGTCGAGGCGGTCACCCGGCTCCTGCCCGGGGTGATGGGCAACCTCGCCTCGGCCGAGGAGGAGAGCTTCGGTGACGGCCTGCTCGAGTACCCGCACTACACGCGACCGGCGGAGTTCCGGGGGTGGGAGGTCCCCGAGGTGCTCCGTTCGGGCGACCACGGTCGCATCGGCCGGTGGCGACGGGCCCAGTCGCTCCGTCGAACCATCGACCGCCGCCCGGACCTGATCGAGGACCGCGGTGGCCTGACCGCGGCCGACCGGCAGCTCCTCGTCGAGTTCGGGCTGGACGGACCCGCCGACTGAGGTGGTCCGGGCCCTCGGGCCCGCCGCCGGCTTTCCCACCCGGGCGCCGCTCCGTTACGATGCCTCGTTCCCGGTCGGCATCGGCCGGGTCGGCCGGTACGGCCACCGCCCGCCCCGTGCTCGGCGGGTCGGCCCGAGGACCGGCGACACGACTGGAGCTCCGATGAACCCCACCGACCTGATCGATCAGTCGAGCCTGCGCACCGACATCCCGGCGTTCCAGCCCGGTGACACCCTGAAGGTGCACGTGAAGGTGGTCGAGGGGAACAAGGAGCGGGTCCAGGTCTTCCAGGGCGTCGTGATCGCCCGTCAGGGCGGCGGCCTGCAGGAGACCTTCACGGTCCGCAAGGTGTCCTACGGGGTGGGCGTGGAGCGCATCTTCCCGATCCACTCGCCGATCATCGACCGGGTCGAGGTCGTCACCCGCGGCGATGTCCGTCGGGCCAAGCTCTACTACCTCCGTGACCGGGTCGGGAAGGCCGCCAAGGTCAAGGAGAAGCGGGACTGAGTCCCCTGCGGCCGGCGGGTCCGGTCGCCCCTTCCCCCTGGCGCCGCCACCGGGCGGCTCTGCTGAACGGAGGGTCGCCGACGTGGTGGCCTACGATCCGGCGCGCCTCGGCCGCCACGGCGAGGACCGCGTCGCCCGGTGGTACGAGGAGCGCGGCTACCGGGTGCTTGAACGCAACTGGCGCTGCGATCTCGGTGAGCTCGACCTGATCCTCGCCCGGGGGGACGACGTGGTGGTGTGCGAGGTCAAGACCCGCTCCACGACCCGGTTCGGTCACCCGCTCGAGGCGGTCGGCCCCGACAAGCAGCGCCGGCTGCGGGCGCTCGCCGCTCGCTGGCGGGAGGGTGCCCCCTTCCGTCCGAACTCGCTGCGCATCGACGTGGCGGCGGTGCTCGGTGGTCGGATCACGGTGGTCGAGCACGCCTGCTGAGCCGCCGACCGTGTGACGTCCCACGGGTCGGACGGTCCAGCGGCGGGCAACCCGGCGGCAGGCAGCTCAGCGGCGGGGGGCGCGACGCATCCGCTGGTCCCAGCAGCCGCGGTGCCAGTGCCTCCGCAGGTCGGGCGCGTCGATCGGGACGGCGACGATGTGTCCCGTGCCGGCCGGGATGTCCCGGTTGCAGCCGGGGCAGAGGTAGGTCTTGCGGGCCTGGTAGGGCTGGATCCGCCGGACTTCGCACTCGGCGGTCGCCGTGAGGTCCCGCTCCATGTCACCGCTCCCTGGTGGGTGCGACCGCGCTCGAGCCGCTCATGCGAACCCGGCTCATGCGAACCCGGCTCATGCGAACCCGGCTCATGCGAACCCGGCTCATCCGAACACGGCCCAGATGAGGACTGCGGCGGCGGCGAGGAGGGCGGCCACGACGAACACCACGTCGGCGCGGCCGGTCCGGTGCTTCCGGGTGGGGTCGAGCCCCATCAGGCGCCCGCGTCGTCAGTCGCTGACCCGGGGGCGGGTGGTGCGAGGTCGGGTGGGACGGGGGCGGGTGAGCGGCGGGTCGGCCCGGTGGGAGGAACCATCACCCGACCAGTATCGCCGGTCGGTGCCGGACCTGTGTCCCCGGCCGGACCGGACCGGGCACCGCGGCCCGGTCCCGCGACCGTCGGAGCCGTCGTCCGGTCGCTACGGTCGGGCTCCGACGAGCCCCGGCTCGATCTGCTCGCAGCCCCGCTGCCCGACGTCCTGACCCGAGGGGTGGAGCGTGCTCGCGAGCGTTGCATCAGCGGTCCTGCAGGGCATCGACGGTCACCATGTGCGCGTCGAGGTGCACGTCGCCGGAGGACTGCCGGCCTTCACCGTCGTGGGCCTGCCCGACGCGTCCTGTCGTGAGTCGCGTGACCGGGTCCGGGCCGCCGTCCTGAGCGCCGGGTTCCGGTTCCCGCCCGAACGCGTGACGGTCAACCTGGCCCCCACGAACCTCCGCAAGCACGGACCGGTGCTCGACCTCCCGATCGCTCTCGCGCTGCTCGTGGCCAGTGGACAGCTCGACCACGAGTCCGTCGCCGGAGCGGCGTTCCTGGGTGAGCTGGGCCTCGACGGGTCGGTGCGCCGGATCGTGGGGGCCCTTCCCCTGGCCGAGGTCCTCGCCGACCGTCCCCTCGTGGTCCCGCTCGACGATCTGGACGAGGTCCGCCTCGTGGTGCCCGCCGCTCGGGGTGCGGCGTCCCTCCGGGCGCTCGTCGAGTCGCGGCGGGGCACGTCCCCCTGGCCCGAACCCGATCCGGAGCCACGGCGCGGCCGGGTGACGGCCGGTCCGGGCTGGTCGCCGGACCTGGCCGACGTCCACGGTCACCCGATCGGCCGGCTGGCGGTCGAGGTGGCGGCCGCTGGTGGTCACCACCTGCTGCTCGTGGGTCCGCCCGGGGCGGGCAAGACGATGCTCGCCGAGCGGCTCCCCGGGATCCTGCCCGATCTGTCGGAGTCGCAGGCGCTCGAGGTCGCCCGGGTCCGCTCGGCGGCCGGTGCTGAGGTCGGACCCGGCGAGCACCCCCGGGGGCTCCACCGCCGTCCGCCGTTCCGGTCGCCGCACCACACGGCCTCGGTGGTGGCGTTGGTGGGCGGCGGCAGCCGGGTCCTGCGGCCCGGCGAGATCAGCCTGGCGACCGGAGGCGTGCTCTTCCTCGACGAACTCGGCGAGTTCCCCGCCGCCCATCTCGACGCCCTCCGCCAACCGCTCGAATCGGGCGTCGTCGACGTGGTCCGGGCCGCCGTGTCGGCCCGCCTCCCGGCCCGGTTCCTGCTGGTGGGCGCCACCAACCCCTGCCCGTGCGGGTTCGCCCCCGCTCCACGATGTCGCTGCGGTCCGGCCCAGCTCCAGCGGTACTCGCGTCGGCTGTCGGGGCCGGTGCTGGATCGCTTCGACCTGCGCGTCCGGCTGGACTCGCCGGATCCGGCCAGCCTCTTCGGCGGTCAGGGCGGCGCCGAGTCCTCTGCCGGAGTGCAGCGTCGGGTGGCAGCCGCCCGGGAGCGGGCGACCTCACGGGGCGTGCCGGCCAACCGGGCCCTTCGTGGGGCTGCGCTCGAGACGCACGCTCCGCTGACCGACGAGGCCGTCCGGCTGCTCCGGGACCGCCTCGGCCGGGGGAGGCTGACCGTCCGCGGGTCCCAGCGGCTCCGGGCCGTGGCCCTCACCCTCCTCGACCTCTCCGGGGCCGAGGCCCCGATCGGTGCCGACGACCTGCTGGTCGCCGAGTGCCTCCGGGCCCAGGACGCCCTCCCGGGCGGTCCGGCGTGACCCCGCTCCCGCACGAGGCCCACCTCGCGGCCATGGCCGGCCTCGACCTGGTCGGCCCGGCCACCCTCCAGCGCCTGGCGGCGCTCGGCGAACCCGGTGCGACCTGGGAGCGCCTGCGGACCGGCCGGTTGCCCGTCTCGGTCTGTGCCGCCCGGAGCGAACCACCCCGCGCCCAGCTCGATCGGTGGGCGGCGCAGGCCCGGACGATCGACCCGGTCGAGGTCTGGGACCGGCTCCGCCGTGCCGGCGTCGGGGTCGTCTCGCTGGGCGGTCCCGGCTATCCCGAGGCGCTGCGATCGGACCCGGACCCCCCGGTCCTGTTGTTCACACTCGGCGACCCGGCCACGCTCGATCAGCCCTGCGTCGCCGTGGTCGGGACCCGGAGGGCGACGGCCTACGGCCGGGGGGTCGCCCACGATCTGGGCCGGGACCTGGCTGCCCACGGGATCTGTGTGGTGTCGGGGCTGGCGCTCGGGATCGACGCGGCCGCCCACGCCGGGGCCTGTCAGGGAGGGGCCGGTCCGGCGGCCGTCGTCGGGGCGGGTCCGGACCGGCCCTGCCCCCGACCCAACCTGCCGCTCGCCCGACGGGTCGCCACGCTGGGGCTGCTCTGCTCCGAGCTGCCGCCGGGGGTCGGCGCCCAGCCCTGGAGGTTCCCGGTCAGGAACCGGATCGTCGCCGGACTCGCCCGGGTGGTGGTCGTGGTCGAGTCGGCGGCGACGGGCGGCTCGATGTCCACCGTCGAACACGCCGTCCTCAGGGACCGCACGGTGCTCGCCGTGCCCGGTCCCGTGGACGCGCCGACGTCGGCGGGCTGCAACTCGCTGCTCGCCGAGGGCGCCGTCGTCTGCTCGGGCGTCGACGACGTCCTGGTGGCGCTGGGGGGAACGCCCGGAGCGGCCGCACCCCGACCGGACCACCGCGTGGCTCCCACCGGCGCCGCAGCAGTCGTCCTGGACGCCCTCGGCTGGCGGCCGGAGTCCGTGGAGTACCTCGTCACGGTGAGCGGCCTGCCGCTCCGGTCGCTGGTCGGCGAGCTCGAGCGGCTCGAGCGAGCCGGTTGGGTGGTGCGGCGCGACGGGTTCGTGGAGCGACTCGGTACCTCGGGCCGGGCCGTCGATCTCGGAGTGATCCCGTGATCGCCCGGGCGGCGGCGGGACGGCGAGGTCCTGAACCACAGGCGCTCGGCCCCGGAGCGCACCGCCACCGGAGGTTGGGGACCGGCACGGAGCGAGTGGATGCCGCCACCTGTCGTGTTCGGTACGCTACGTGCCGCCGCCCGGATCCCCGGGGGCTACAGGCTGCCGGCAGGAACGAGTCGACGTGGACAGTGAGCGCGGGACGATCTCCACGCCGCGTGCCGCATGGTCGGTGCAGCGTTTCGCGGACTCGCTCGCAGTGGCGGAGTCGACGCGTGCGGCCTACGTCCGGGATGTCGAGTCGTTCGCCGACTGGGTCGTCCGACTCGGCGTCGACGGGCCGGAGCAGCTCACCCGCTCGCACGTCCGCGCGTACCTCGCCCACCTCACCACCCGGGGGCTGGCGCCGCGGACGATCGCCCGGCGGGCTGCGTCGCTCCGCCGGTACGCCGGCTGGCTCACCCGCACCGGCGTCGTCACCGTCGACCCGACCGCCGGGGTCTCCGCGCCCGGTGGAGCGGCCCGCCTCCCGCGGGTGCTCCGCGCCGACGAACTCCACCAGATACTCGAGGACCCGGCGATGCCGGCCGACGACCCGCTCGTCGAGCAGCGCGACCGGCTCGTCGTCGAGCTGCTCTACGGCTCCGGCCTCCGGGTCGCCGAGCTCTGTGGTCTGGACGTCGACTCCTGGGATCGTCGGGCCGCCACCGTCACGGTCTGGGGCAAGGGTTCGGTCCAGCGAGTGGTCCCGACCACCGACCCGACGGCCCGCCTGCTCGAGGCGTGGATCGACCGCGGTCGTGCCGCCTGGTCGGTGCGGTTCCCGGGCGATGCCGGGCCGGCGGTGTTCACGAACCGGCGCGGTCACCGCCTCGCGCCCCGGGACGTCCGCCGCATCCTCGACCGACGTTCCCCCGTGCCGACGCACCCGCACGCGCTGCGCCACACCTTCGCCACCCACCTGCTCGACGGGGGAGCGGACCTGCGGGCGGTCCAGGAGCTGCTCGGC
>SXGR01634812.1_pt1 | contig 11411 bp, 13 predicted proteins | sample 3174711 | NCBI WGS metagenome assembly SXGR01 (sample SAMN11356860, study PRJNA531348) | freshwater metagenome | isolation source: freshwater sample F1-60 | place: China: Fuxian Lake, Yuxi | collected 2017-12-25
GATATATGGATTAGAAAAACTAGGTAAAATTCAAAACAATGACTTAGATAAGTTGCAGAAATGTTTAAACGAGGGCATAGATTTGAGAATTATTAATTGTTCCAAAATGAAGAGATTTAAACCGGAAAAGGCAAGGGATTTTTTAAATCAAATTGTTGAAATTATTGAATCTTACCTTTGCAAATAACTATATTTTTTACTATCTGAGATACGCACCCGAATCGAACGGGTTTAATTTTGGGTTGCAGCCAAACGCCTAACCAATCGAGCCAGCGCATCTTATTTTTTTTTGTTTTGTTTTGGAAAATCGAATGTTATTTGTGTATATAAGGTTATATGAAAAAATGGTCCGAGTCAGAAATAAACCTCATTAAAGAAAACGCAGCAAAAGGAATAACGTATAAAGAAACTGCTTTAATTTTAGGTAGATCAGTAAAATCTACCCAATTAAAAATGAATAGACTTGGTTATCAATTTTCTGACTTCTATCAAAAAGAAACTCCTTATTGTAAAAACTGTGGCGAAGAAATTTTAAATAGGGGGATTGATTTTTGTAGTCAGTCTTGCTCTGCGAAATTTTGGAACCCTAAAAAAAGAAGTAAGAGAAAAAATCTTAAATGCCAGTGCTGTGATAAAAGTTTGCACGGAAGACAAGGGCGTAAATTTTGTTCAATGGAATGTAATAAAAAATATAAAAATGATTCGTGGATAAAAGCTTGGAAAAGCGGGAAAAAGCTTGGCTTCTCTGGAGAAGCGTTCACAATAGCTCCAGCAATACGAAGATATTTATTTGATAAATACGATCATAAATGTTGTAAATGTGGTTGGAATGAAGTAAATTTAACTACAAATAAAATTCCTCTTCAAGTTAATCACCTTGATGGTAATCCTTCTAATAATAAAGAAGAAAATTTAGAATTAATTTGTCCCAATTGTCACTCTTTAACTTCTAATTTTATGGCCCTAAATAAGAATAGTTGTAGGACTAATAGACGAAGAAATGGAGGTTCTCCTCGGACTCGAACCGAGACTGACTAAATTACAAAATTAGCGCACTACCAATTATGCTAAAGAACCTTTTAACTTTTCTGGTAGTCATGGTGAGATTCGAACTCACAATTTTAATACTAATTTTTGAGATTAGCGCGTAAACCAATTCCGCCACATGACCATTTTTTTCTGGTACACCCTATCGGATTCGAACCGATACTGTTCAGTTTCTAAAACTGATGTCTGCTGCCAGTTGGACTAAGGGTGCATTTTTTAACTGGTACTCCTAGAGGGATTCGAACCCCCAACTCTCAAAGCTTAAATTTGATGCCTACTACCAATTGGGCTACAGGAGCATTTTATTTATCAGGCAGTCGGTGGAAGTAATGCTCTCCGTACCGTCTATCCAGCGTTAAGGAACAAGGTAGAAACTTGCTGCTGGGGCACCGACCATATTCTATTATACTGTACTTTAACAACCCGTCAAGTATTTTTCTCTATAGTTTCTAGAATATACTCTAACGCTATTTCTTTTTCCCCCACTACAAATAATTTTACTTGATTTTCTAGAATTACTGCTTCAATTTTTTCTTTATCCTGTTTAATTAGGTAATCATTTTTAGTATCGAAGAAGATATTAAATTCTGGTAGATAAAAATCTGGATAATACTTTTTTGCTCCATATTTTAAATATGAGGGTCTAAGCCACTTAATTTTATTTTCATCTAGAATTTTAGAAAATTTTAGCTCATATGAAGATTGTAGAGTACATTCTTTACCATAAGAGTCTATTACTTTTGACTTTTTACTTCTTCCAGCGTTATGTCTATAACCGCCACCCTTTCTGCCCCACTCGGCCTTTTGCTCTTTCGAAGTTCTTAGAGAACCCGTTCTATATGAGTCTCTCATTTTGGCGGTTTCAAGACTTGTTCTCGGCTGAAATAAACCTGCTTTTTGAGCTAACTTAAGAGAATAGAAGGATACCCCATACTCTTTAATAATGTCTCTAGTTGTATTTTTTTTATTATAAAATTCTTGTATTTCATTCCAATCGAAACTGTTCAATATGAATGATTTTCTCTGAGAACTTTTAGTGTAACATTTTCCTCCATCAGAAAAAGATTTATAGTTAGTTTTTAAATTAAACTTTTTTAACCAATACCTAATTGTCGAATAGGCTTTACCGTATTTAAAACACAACCCCGAAATACTTAAATTATTTTCTATATCATTTTTTAATTCGGTTTTATTCATAAATTTCTGTCCATTCAGCAAGATTCGAACTTGCGACTCTTCCCTTATCAAGAGAACACTCTACCGCTGAGTTATGAATGGTTTTTGAAGTTGAGCAATACTTGATAATTGCAATCGTACCCAACGGGCACCGTTTTCCTATTAAACTATCAACTTCTGGAGGAAGAAGTGGGATTCGAACCCACGGTGGGCTATTAACCACACGCTCGCTTTCCAAGCGAGTACCTTAAACCTCTCAGTCACTCTTTCTTTATATTTACTGGCGGACAACTGAGTAATCGAAACCCATGCTGGATTGGCTACCGCACGTTTGCTTTTCAAGAGCACCCCGACTCGCCTGTTCGGTTAATTGTCCAATTATTGATGCAAGTTTAATTTTTTTTCTATTTTTAATAAATTTTTATTGAACCAAACTATTAGTGTATTTCCTTGCCGTCTCGTCGCGGACCATTTTAAAGAATCGTTCCCCCTAACAAAACCTTTTATTTCTAAATAGATCGTTTTTTTGCTTTTCGTTAAAATTTCAAAATCAATTAAATATGTGTGTGGCTTGTTATCTACCCCTATATATCGAACTCTTTTTGTCGTTTTATTCCAAGATGTAATTAGTTTTTTTTCTACTAATTTATCTAAAATAATACAAGCTCTAAATTCGTAAGAGCCTTGAACTCTTATATTTTTATAATCTAACCATTTTGTTTTTCCTCCAGTTACTTCAATTTTTCCTTCTGAAAATAATTTTTTTCTCGCCTTGGAAAGTTCTTTTTTCCAATTAGATAAACAGTCGAGGCTACAATATGTTTTGTGTCCATAAAAGGGTTTGCCGCATTTTTTACAAGGTTTTTCTTTTTTAAATTTTTGCCTTCTTTCGTTTGTCTGAGATTTTCCTTTCTCGGTAGAGAAATACATTTTTAATGTTTCACTTATTTTAGCGGGGTTGCTAAATTTTTGAGATTCTATATTGGCGCACAGTTGGGAACAAAATTTTTGTTTTCTGCGAGTTGACCTTGTTCTCAAAAAAAGAGTCTCGCAACGTGGGCACGCGACAATCTCTTTTTTGATACTATCTCTATGTTCTTGATAACAAGTTTTAGAACAACAAAATATTTTTTGACCTCTTTTATGTCTTTCGTTATAGCGTTTATTTTCTAATTCAAATTTATTATCGCAAATTTTGCATTGAAGTTTCATATATATAAGTCTCCGAATTTTACATCGAACCTATATTTACACTAAAATATAACTTTGTGAATAACCTTCTGTTGCTCAAGCGGGTTCCGACCCCACCTCTACTTTTTTTCAAAAAGTCGCTTTCACCAGATTAGCTTTTGAGCAATTATTCTCCAGCCGACTGAAATTTTGCAATTTCTAGGTGGTTTAACCAAACATGCGTCTATTCTAACTGGAGAGAACGCTGCTGACAGAAGTCTTAACTTCAACCATTCTTCGAATTTCTTGTTTTTGGGTGAATTCTGAAAACCGCTTTTAGTTTGAAGCGGTCCTTCCGCTTACTTATGTGTTTTTAAACTTACTAAGCGATCTGCGAAAACACGACACAAACCCTAGGTTACCAGACTGCCAATTGGCAATCGGATAGACCTCGTTCGTAATTGTATCATGAAAGTTTTGCATGTCAAGGAGTTATACACACTTTTTTCTACTTTTTTCAAAAAAAGTGTACTTTTTATCATGGAGTATGATATAAATGATTTGCGAGTGGCCGCAAGGACTATAGATAGAAGGGCTTCTTTTTTAATTTACAGGAATTTAATACACCCTTGGAAGGATAAAAGAAGAAGTAAGGAGGTGTGGGATTTTTGCATGAACTTTACTTATAGACAACAGGGCGCTTTAAAGGTTATACAAAATCTTCTAAACTTAAAAGAAAGAAGGTCAGACTTTATTAACTCCTATCTTCTCTGTGTAAAAGGGTATAAATTACTTAACTTTTTAGAGATAATTTTGCCATTTTTACAAGACGAAGGCAAAATCAGAACTATTAAAGCCATGTTTGATGTTGTATTTTGGCACGAAGCTTATAAAAAAGAGCCAAATAAACGAAATCAAAATATGAGGTCTAGAGCTTTCACTAAATTCAAAAGAATTAAGTTAGCGGAAAAGAAAGCTGAGTCTAAAAATTTCTTGCAAAATTGAAGACTGACTATAAGTTACTATAGTGGGCGACATTTCTAGGTCGGCCCAATAAAATTGGTCTATTTCTGGCTGGCCATTTTCTTTAAGTACAGATTTGAATTCAAAATTATCTGCCACATTTAAAAAGTCGTAAGCTAAGAATATATAAAGATGTTTTCTCACCTTAACACCTTTTTCTTTAGTCCAATAAGAAGTGCCTACTAATGGTTGTGGCTCTTTACATTCTTGACCGAAAATATAAAAGTTTTTGTTTATTTTTAAACCTGTTTCTTCTAAAAATTCTCTTTTCGCAGCCTCTAGCAAAGTTTCGTTTGCGTCTGTTTTTCCCTTGGGCAGAGTCCACTTTCTATCAAATAGAGTTGGCTCTTTATTAGAAAAATGATGCGCTAGCAGAACTTGTAAAATATTATTTTTTTTTCTTAATAGCGCAATTCCTGATGATGATACTTCTTTCATAAAGGCTCCGCCCCAACCTTTGAGGCGGAGCATTGTTATATTATTTAATTAGGACTTTTTGGGCAGAGGTTTTATTTTCTTTGTGTTTTTTATTTAGCACTATTTTAAGCATACCATCTGTCATAGAAGCTTGGGGGGTATTTTCCTCACCACTTGTAGCTATTAAGTCAAACAGGTCAACGCTTAGGTTTACCTCTGATTTTCTTACTCTCTCTATCAGTTTATTTTTTGAGTCATTTTCTGGTTTTAAACCGAAAGACGCTTTTATAAGCACTTTAGAGTTGTCCAAAGATACTTCTACGTGCTCTTTTGGATAGCCAGCTAAAGGTACCTCAATTATAATATGTTCTTTATCTTCTGAAATGTCAATTGGGTGACGAGCAGAAGAGTATAGTGAGCTTTTCCATTGGCCAAAAACAGATTCGGGCCAATCAGAAAACGAAGACAATTCACTGAATAGAGAATTCCAACTAGGTATTAATGTATTTTTCATATTTTTGTTTTTCTTCAAATTGAGGCTTTTCTACCTCAATAGTATATACACTTTTTTTGTTTTGCTAGTACAAAAAAATTCACTTGTCATATTTTTTTATGTATATCATGATGATATGTATTTATCACACAAAACATCTATTGACGGAAAAATTCGATTTGAAAAAAAATCTGATTTAGTGCCAGAGCCTACTGTAAAAGCTAGAAAAAAAAGCCAAACAAAAGCCTCAAAGTTACTTAAAAAAAACATAGCACTCGGAAAAATTCCTGATGAAGATGAAAACTACAAAAAATAACGCCCCAGATACAAGCAGAATTGTAGAACAAAGAGATAAAGTTGCTTTTGATTTTGATGTTAAGGAGTTTCCTTGGACGGATAAACAAAAAGAGTTTATCAAAATTGCTATGGATAAAAATACCAGAGTGGTTATTTGCCGTGCCCCAGCCGGAGTTGGAAAAACTGTATTGTCTTTATTTTGCTCTTTACTTAAATTAAAACAAAAAAAGGTTTCTGAAATTGTTTATATTAGGGCACCTATTGAAAGTGCTTCTAAAAGCGTGGGTTTCCTTGCTGGTTCTTACGAAGACAAAATGAGTCCCTATGGTTTACCACTGGACGACCATTTAAAAGAGTTACTATTGCCATCTATACATCAAAAACTATTAAAAGACCAAAGAATTAAGGTTGACTCCGTTGGATTTATTAAAGGTAGAACCTACAATGTAGCTAGTATTATCGCAGACGAAGCGGAAGATTTGGACCCGTCTGAAACTAGTCTTCTACTTACGAGGTTAGGACATTACTCTACCTTATTCTTAATTGGAGACTCTAACCAAACCAACGTTAAGAATAGTGGGTTTAACAAGGTTTTTGATTTATTTAACGATGATATCTCTAAGCAAAATGGCGTTTTTACTTTCGAATTTGATAGTTCGGATTGTATGAGAAGCCCAATTACTAAATTTATTTTACAAAAATTTGAGGAATTAAACAAAAAATAAGTGTATTTTATTCATTAAATAAATAGTATAATTATATTATGAATAAACTTTACTGCCCCGATTGCGGGACGAATAACTCGTTTGCGTCTAAAAAGCCAAATTTTTGCTCTTGCTGTGGCTATAAATTCGCCTCTTTAGGCTCTTCAAATATTCCACAAAAACAAAATAACGAAAAAGAAACAACGGTGTCTTCTGCTTCTGCCGAGGACTGGTTTGAATTTGATAAATCTAGAGACACGACATCTTTTAAATTTACTAAATAATGGATTCTTTTGAAGACAATCTTCTTTTAATAGATAAAGAGATATTAAAAAGAAAAAATAAAGTTCATTTATATTTAAATGATTGTGATTTTGATGATTTAGCTCAAATAGTCAGAATACATATTTATGAAAAATGGCACCTTAGAGATAAAGACAGACCCCTTCTTAATTGGGTAAATAGAATCATTAGTAATCAAATAACTAATTACATTAGAAATAACTATGGTCGATTAGCTCCCCCATGTATAAAATGCCCAATGAATCAAGGGGGTAACTTGTGTAGTTATACCCCTTCTGGAACGCAATGTTCTTTGTGTCCACTATTTAAAGCTTGGGAAAAAAAGAAAAAAGTAGGGTATAATTTAAAATTTGCGAGTTCATTAAATGAGGTTTTTGAGGACGCCGACGAGGATTTGTCGGACAGAATCGCCCCCGAACACGAAGCTATTGATTGGGATAAAGTTTTAAAAAATCTTAGCTTAAAAATGAAAGAAAGATTACCTAGGGAATTATATCTTGTTTATAAATTTCTATATGTAGATGGGCACTCAGAATTAAAATTAGCTGAAAAATTAGGATTAAAAACCTCAGAAAAAAAAAGAAACCCAGGTTACAAACAAATTTATAATTTAAAACAAAAAATTATAGACGAAGCCAAGGTTATTATTGCTAACGAAGATATATTATGATTTCTATTAAACATTTATTTAATAAATATGATTATGATCTGGAGCCAGACCAACAAGATTTTATTGTTAAGAACTACACAAAACATTCTATTTTAGAGTTGGCCCAACTTAGTTTTAAAACAACTAATATAAACGAACGTTCGCCGGAAGTAAAGAAAATAAAGAATTTTCTTGTTAAGCTTACGAGGCCGCAATTTGACCCAATAGAATTAACGGAAGAACAAAGAGATATTATTGAAAACTTATCTCAATCCATGAAGCCTTTGGAGCTTTGCAAAAAATTATTTAATAAGCCAGACCTTAAACCTTTAAGCAAAGAAGTAAAGACTGTTGATAAATATATTAAAATATTAGGTCTAAATAAAAACTTTAATCCAGAAGTTTCAACAAGGGACGAATTATATAGGCCACCTAAAGCTTTAAGCAAAATCATTTGGAAGGTTAATTCTGCTAAACACGAAGCTAACTTGGTAGAAGGAAAACTAAATAACTTCCAGCTAAGATGCGTAGAATCTTTAAAAAGCTATTTGCACAATAATAGGTTTATAGCCACAATTAACGCTATACGATCTATAGAAGAAAAAGACCTATTTGAAAGCGAATTTATTAATGGTACTTGGGATAAGCCTGACCTGAACTCAGAAGAGTTAAATATGTATATATCTTTGTGTTCTGACTATGTTTTATTGAAACAAATCAAACAGCAATTAGATATTTTAAATGATGAATTAAAAGATAGCATTGAAGATCAAGATAAATCTATTAAGGTCGCTTTAACCGAGGCGTTTGGTAAAAAAGCTAGTGAATATGATTCCTGCGCCAAAAGATTAAAATCTTTGCAAGAAGCTCTTTCGGGGGCTAGAAGTAAAAGAATGGAGCATACTTCTAAAATTAATTCTTCTTTAAGTGTTTTTGTTGAGTTGTGGAAAGACGAGGAGGAACGAAAGAAAATGATTTTGGTTGCGAAAGCTAGGGAGGCAGAACTTTCTAAGGAAATAGAGCGGTTAGATTCTGCGGAAGAATATATAGCAAAAGTCATGGGAATTTCTAAAGAAGAAATGCTAAATGGATAAAATAGAGTGTTTAATGTGCGGAGCGACTTTTAATTCTTATAAGTCTCTTCATTTACATATTGGCAAAAAGAAACTTTTGTCCTTAGAAGAATATTACCATAAATTTTACCCAAGGTATGATTTATTTTCCAAAGAACTAATTCGTTTTAAAAATAGAGAGCATTATCTAAAAACAATCTTTAACACTAAACAAAATTTTATAAATTGGTTTCAAAAAACTGAATCCGATTTTCTTAAAAAGAATATTGTCGAAATTTTGCTTGATAACAGAATAAAAGAAAAGGGTATTAAGAATGCTTTTTCTCAAGTTGAACTTAGAACAATATTGGCTCCGTCTATTATAACAATTAATAATTTATTTAAAGAGGGTTATAACGAGTTATGCTCTAAACTAGGACTAAATTTAAAATTTGAATATAAAAATATAGAATTAGACTTATCGAACCATAATTTAAATATTTTAATTGATTCTAGGGAACAGAAACCTTTGACGTTTTTTTCTACCGATAAAATTAAACAGTTAAACTGTGGTGACTACACCGCCGACGAACCTTATTATGATGATATTTATATAGAAAGAAAGTCTGTCGAAGATTTTTTCGGGACATTTGGCACTACAGATGGGTTCAAAAGGTTTACAAAAGAGGTGGATAGGGCCAATAAATTTGGGTTTTATTTATTTGTTTTAATCGAAGCTCCATTAGAATATATCTGTAATTATAATCATCGCTGGGCACAAAATAGTCAATCAACTATTCTTTCTTCCCTTGCAAATTTGCGATCACTATGTCAAAGTTATAACAACATACAATTTGTTTTTGCTAATGGTAGAGAGGCAAGCACATCTATAATAAAAAAAATTCTCCAAAATAAACAATTGTCAACAAAATATGATTGGCAATTTCTAATAGATTCAAAAATAATATGTTAATCCCAGGCCTACACTGTTCAAAACAATTATCAAATGTAAATGATAGACTTTTAAAATTAAAAGGTAATTTGTCTGACGAGCAAGCTCAAATAACTTTCGCAAAATTTTTAAAAGCAAACCCACATTTTGCTTGCCAACTATTATTTGGGGTAGACATTTATCCATTCCAAGATTTAGCTATTAGGGCCATGTTTCAAAAAGACTTTGTTTTAAATGTTTGGTCGCGGGGTCTTTCAAAGTGCGAAAATAAAGATAGTTTAATTTTTACAGACAAAGGGTTGGTTAAAATGGAAGATGTTCAACCTGGGGACTATGTACAAAGTAAACTAGGGAAGAATTTGGTTTTGGACAAAACTATTAATAGCGAACAAAAAACTTTTAAATTAACTACATCTTTAGGTTTTGAATCTGAGGGGCTTGATTATCATCGCGTGCTAACTCTAAATAGTAATTTGGAGCATGAATGGAGATTTGTTAAAGATTTGAAGATCGGAGATATATTAATTTTAAGGCAAAATAGTGACTTAGAAATAAATCAAAGAGATATATTTGAAGGGTGGGTTTCTTCACAAAAAGAAACTGTACAAAGCAATTTGTTAAAACTGGATAAAAACTTTTCTGATTGGTATTACTTTTTTGGACTTCTGTTGGGTGATGGATGTATAGGTTCTAGTTTTTGCGCTATTTCCTCGGAAGATTCCGAAGTTTTAGATTTTTTACGTAATTTTTCAAAAAATAATAATTTATCAACTCAGATTCATAAAAAGCAAAACAGTAAATGTTGGTCTTTCCGTATAAATAGCGTTTCTTTAATGGATTTTTTGCGCCATTGTGGTTTTGACGAATCAAAAAAAGCTAAAGACAAAATAATACCAACTTTTATATCAAAAGCTTCTGCGGAAAACTTGGGTCGGTTATTAAAAGGTTTGTTCGATACAGATGGTTTCTGTAGCGTTCAAAAGAAAAAATATTCCAGTTCCGTTTCTGTTGGTTTTTGTAGCTCAAGCTACAACTTAATTAAACAAGTCAGGGCTATTCTTTTAACTTTGGGTATAGTTTCGAAAACGGGTGTAGCTTTTGACGGGGGCTTATCTCAATTTGGAGATAAATATTATGAATGTAATAAAGCTTAGTCTTTGACAATTACTTCTAGTAAAAATGTAAGTAAATTTAATGAGACTGTCGGCTTTTTAATAAAAAGAAAACAGAACAAGTTAGACCAAGTTGCTAATTATAAATATACTCAAGAAGAATTTTCTAATTATATTCCTTTGGTTGGAGAATATTTAAAAAATAAATACAATAAAAACAGTTTTCGATCAAGAAAAGCTGGGTACAAATTAAATTTTAGAAAGAATACTTCTTTTCATTTAGCCCAACAATTAATTGATTGTGGTAGACTTAAGGACGAAGATGCTAAAAAAATTAATAATTTAATCAATCCTAATTTATTTTATGATGAGGTAAAATCTATAGAGAACAGTTCTTGTAAAACTGTGGATATTCAAGTTCAGAACGAGGAGTGCTATGTGACAGATGGAGTTATTAGCCATAACTCATTTGTTGCTGGTCTGTATATTGGCCTATATGCTATTTTTAACCCCGGTGTGAAAATAGGTATTTGTAGTAAAACTTTTAGACAGTCTAAAATTATCTTTAAAAATATAATGGATTTATGTGGCTCTAAGAAAGGCTTCTTTTTTAAACAGTGTGTTTTAAATGCTACAAAAGGGGCTGACGCATGGGAAATGGAAATTGGCGACAAAATTAAGTCTAGAATTGTAGCTCTTCCGCTTGGTGATGGCGGAAAAATAAGAGGTTATCGTTTTGATGTTATGGTAATTGACGAGCTTGTGCTTTTATCAGATAACACTATTAACGAGGTTATTCGACCATTCCTAGTTGTAAATACTGACCCACAAAATTCACATAAGCTAAAAAAAGCTATGAAGATTTTGTTAGAAACTGGAGAATTAACTCCTGAGGATGCTGCCGACCTAAAGTTCGGTGGCAAAAAATTAATTGGTCTAACGTCTGCTTCATATAAGTTCGAGTATTTATATTCTATGTATTCTGACTATATTAAGAAGATTACGAACCCTGTTGA
>SXGR01178504.1_pt1 | contig 11408 bp, 12 predicted proteins | sample 3174711 | NCBI WGS metagenome assembly SXGR01 (sample SAMN11356860, study PRJNA531348) | freshwater metagenome | isolation source: freshwater sample F1-60 | place: China: Fuxian Lake, Yuxi | collected 2017-12-25
CCGAGATCCCGGTCATGGTGGCGGCCGGTTGGTCCGAGGCCCAGCGCCGGCTCTACGTCATTGCCGACAACAAGCTGGCGCTGAATGCTGGCTGGGACGAGGAGCTGCTGTCGCTGGAGATCGGCGACATGAAGGGCATGGGGTTTGACCTCACCCTGACCGGTTTCGGCGAACTCGAGTTGGGCAAGCTGCTGCTCGGCACCGATGGCGACGGCGACCCGGACGAAGCCCCCGAGCCGCCGGTCGATCCGATCAGCCGTCCAGGGGACCTCTGGATCTGCGGGGAGCATCGGGTGTTGTGCGGTGACGCGACGGTCCGCGCCGACGTCGAGAAGCTGCTGGACGGCGAATTGGCCGACATGGCCTTCACCGACCCGCCCTACAACGTGAACTACGCCAACTCGGCCAAGGACAAGCTGCGCGGCAAGAACCGGCCGATCCTGAACGACGCCTTGGGCGAGGGATTCGAAGCGCTCCTCCATGTTGCCAGCGCGAACATGCTCGCCGTCACCAAGGGCGGCATCTACATCTGCATGTCGTCGTCGGAACTCGACACGCTGCAGAAGGCGTTCCGCGAGGCCGGCGGCAAGTGGTCGACCTTCGTGATCTGGGCCAAGAACACTTTTACGCTCGGCCGGGCCGACTACCAGCGACAGTACGAGCCGATCCTCTACGGCTGGAAGGACGGCGCCGACCACTACTGGTGTGGCGCGCGCGACCAGGGCGATGTCTGGTTGTTCGACAAGCCCCACAAGAACGATCTGCACCCGACGATGAAGCCGGTGGCGCTGGTCGAGCGGGCCATTAGGAACTCGTCTAAGAGCCGAGACATCGTGCTCGATCCTTTTGGTGGATCAGGCACGACGATGATTGCGGCGGAGCGGACGGGGCGGCGGGCGCGGCTTCTGGAACTCGATCCCCGTTACGTCGACGTCATTGTTCGGCGGTGGGAGAAGGTGAGCGGTCGCCGCGCGGCGCATGCCGATACAAGTGCTGACTTCGAGCAGCTCTAAATGGTGGCCTTAGGGGGACCCAAGACTTTCTCGACCAGCTTCCACTTTCCTTCGAACCTCTTGAGGTCTTTCGGACTCACGGCGCAGTGCATGGATTGGTAGTTTTTGGGGCGTTCGCGTCCCTTGTAGCTCCGCAGGAAGTGGTTCTGCAGCTCCCGGAGCGGAAAGATGTAGAATTCGTCTGATCCTTGCTCGATCAGCAGAACGAAGATGCATAGGAGGTTAGGAACCGGCAGACGCTTCTTGCCGCGCACTACCTGCCGACGCCGCTGAAACACAATCTTCAGGAAGGTGTCGATGCTGAACTGCCAGGATCCACCGCGAATTGTCTTGACCTGAACCGGGACGGCTTTTCCGCCCGCATTGGCAGCGAGCAGGTCGAACATCGGTACATTGCCGGCGAAGGGCGCCGCGACAAAGCCTCGTCTCCCTAGCTCGGCTGCCACGAGGTGTTCACCGACCTGGCGAGCAAGCTGCATATCTCGACCGGTTGTTCTCATCTTTCAGTTCCTTGAGGTTCACGCGAACGGCTCGGGAAGATTTCTCCTCTCGTTCGTTACTTCAAATAGCACAGGCATTCTCAGTGACTCATCCAAAGGTCGGCCGGCCCGCGCACACGCCGACCGACGAAACCCGCAACCTCGTGGAATCGCTCTCGGGCTTCGGTATCCCCCAGGACGAGATCGCCCGCTTGGTGGGTATCGACCCGAAGACGCTGCGGTTTCACTATGCTGACCAGATCGAACTGGGTTCCATCAAAGCCACGGCCAAGGTCGCGCAAAATCTCTTCACCATGGCGTGCAAGCCCACCCGCGAGGGCCTGTCGGCCGCAATCTTCTGGCTGAAGGTTCGGGCCGGTTGGTCCGAGTACGCACCGAAGCGGGTGGAGGAGCCACTGGGCAAGAAGGAAATGGCCGAACGTGACGCGCTGACGGCGGGCGACGGCAGCGAATGGGGCCGCTTGGTGAACTGAGATGGAGCCGTGGTCGCTGGCCGTACCGGATTGGCGAGATCGCATCCGGACCGGGCGATCGCTGCTGCCCGATCTGCCGCACCTCAACCGGGCCCAGGCCAACCGGGCAATCGCGATCTTCAACAAGCTGCGGCTGCCCGATGTGATCGGCACGCCGGCGCTGGCGGAGGCGGGGGCGGACTGGTTCCGCGAGATCGTGGGCGCCCTGCACGGCTCGTTCGACCCGGTCGCCCGGGAGCGGATGATCCGCGAGATCTTCCTGCTGGCGCCAAAGAAGAGTTCGAAGACGTCCTACGCAGCGGCGTTGATGGTGACGACGCTGCTGATGAACGAGCGGCCCAGGGCGGAGTTCCTGCTGGTGGCGCCAACGGTATCGTTGGCCCACATCGCTTTTAGCCAGGCGCTGGGCATGGTCGACAAGGATCCCGACGGGTTTCTGCTCAAGCGCCTGCATGTGCAGGAGCACCTGCGCAAGATCACGGATCGCAGGACCAAGGCGACGCTGGAGATCAAGGCCTTTGACACCACGGTGCTGACCGGCGTGAAGCCCACCGGCGTGCTGTTGGACGAGCTGCACGAGATCGCCAAGGTAGCAGCGGCCGAACGGATCATCGGCCAGTTGCGGGGCGGGCTGTTGCCCAACCCCGAGGGCTTCCTGGTGTTTATAACTACGCAGTCCGACGAGCCGCCCCGCGGTGCGTTCCGGGTGGAGCTGATGGTGGCGCGCGCCATTCGGGACGGTAAGGCCCAAGGAGCGATGCTCCCGGTGCTCTACGAGTTCCCCGAGGACATCGCCAACGACACCGCCGACCCGCCGGCGTGGCAGGATTCCAGCAAGTGGTGGATGGTGACGCCGAACCGGGACCGGTCGGTCACGATAAAGCGGCTGGAAGACGACTGGGCGCAGGCCAGGGCAAAAGGCCAGGGCGAGATCGTCCGCTGGGCATCGCAGCACCTGAACATCGAAATCGGCCTGGCACTGCGCTCCGATCGCTGGGTCGGCGCCGACCTCTGGCAGCGGGCCGCCGACAGGACCCTCACCCTGGACGCCCTGCTCGAGCGGAGCGAGGTGGTGGTGATCGGCATCGACGGCGGGGGGCTGGACGATCTGCTGGGGCTGGCGGTGCTGGGGCGCGACAGGATCACCCGGCAGTGGCTGCTGTGGTCGCGGGCATGGGCCCATGGTTCGGTGCTCGACCGGCGCAAGGGCGAGGCCTCGGTGCTCCGCGACTTCGAGGCCGCCGGCGAACTGCGGATCGTTAGAAACCTGGGCGACGACATCGCCGAGATCGCGGTGCTGGCCGAGGGTATCGACGAGAGCGGCAAGCTGGGCTCGGTCGGCCTCGATCCTTTTGGCGTCGGCGCCATCGTGGATGCCCTGGCCGAGGTAGGGATTGCCGGCAACGACCGGGTGGTGGGCATCACGCAGGGCTGGAAGCTCACCGGTGCGATCAAGACCGCCGAGCGCAAGCTGGCGGACGGCACGCTGGTTCATGGCGGGACAGGACTGATGGCCTGGGCGGTGGGCAACGCGAAGGTCGAACCAAGGGGCAATGCGATCGCCATTACCAAGCAAGCCTCGGGCACGGCCAAGATCGATCCGCTCATGGCGGCGTTCAACGCGGTTGCCCTGATGGCGATGAACCCTCAGGCGACTGGGCAATCGTATCTGCGGGCAAGTGAACTATTGGTCCTCTAGCACGCTGCCATCGCCTACAATCTGGTGCACTCACCAAGACTGTAGGCGGAGCCCGTGTGATGGCAAGAATTCCTGCTTTTTCGAGAGCCTTTATCGGCCGCTGGCGCATTGTCGAGATGGATACTTGGGACAATGAGTTCCTCGATCTTGTCGAGAGGGCCCATCTCACCTTTGATGGTGATGGAGGCGGCAAGATCGCATTTGGTGCACTAAAGGGTTTTCTCGATGTCCGGTACGGATCTCGCGACGGTGCCGCCTGCGCGGAGTTCTCGTGGGAAGGACATGATGAACGAGATCCTGTTTGCGGTCGCGGATGGGCCGCGATGGGAACTGCTGGCCGCCTCGTTGGCCAGTTCTACATTCACAACGGTGACGATTCGGGATTCGTCTGCGAACGAGACTGACCCCTTAACCCAATAGAGAGATCCATGATGAAGCTGCTCGCCGCCACCCTGCGCACGATCGCAGGGGCGGTGCCCGGACAGGGGACTACTCCGCAGCCTTTGCCAAGGGCATTGCCAGCGTCGGCTTGGCGGTGCTGAAGCGACGTAGCACCTGGCCTGGCGGTTTCACCTTGACGTAGTTCTGACCGTCGAAGACCTGGACACCGTTGACCCATACGCCCTTGAGGCCGGGGGCATTGCGGATCAAGCGGTTGGCGCCGGCCGGAAGGTCGGCCACGCGCCGTGCCTTGCTGACATGGATCGTCTCGGGATCGAACAACATGAGGTCCGCCCAGGCACCGACTTGGATTCGGCCGCGATCGACGATGCCGTAGATGTGGGCCGGATCGCTGGTGAGCTTGCGGATGGCGTGCGGAAGGCTGAAGCGGCCGAGCTCACGCACCCAGCGGCCCAACAGGTGCATGGCGTAGCCGGCGTCGCAGAACAGCGTGAGATGCGCCCCGGCGTCGGACAGACTGATCAGGTTGCCGTCGTCGGCGATCAGGTCGCCGACGCGCTTTTCGTCGACGTTCAGGAGCCGCACGATGAAAGTCGTCTCTAGGTTGTCGGCCAGCCCGATGTCGAGCAGGGCGTCCACCGGATCGACACCGCGCTCGCGTGCGATCTCCTCGATCGTGCGGCCTTCCAGTGTGCTCAGAGTTGGCGACACGGCCACTTCCATCAGGTGCCAGGTACCGTTGAAGATGCGGCCGCCCTCCACCGGCGTGACCAGCGACTTCTTGAAGTTCGCCCGAAAGGTGGGATCGGAGAACAGCGCGCGATGATGAGCGGCGTCGCCGTGCTTGGGCCACGGCGCTATCGTCTGCAGCATGTAGGCGTTGAGCAGGCCGAAGTTCATATTGAGCGGCTGGCACGAGGCTTGGGCATAGACCGCGTGGCCGCGCGTGCGGGCCTCGGCGCAGGCGCTGGAGATCGCCGGCGCATGCTCGGGCCGTGTCGGATAATCCAGCAGCGGACAATAGATCACCGGCCGGCCAGACAGCGCCGCCAGCTCCTCCATGAAGGAGATCGTGGAACGCTGGCCGCAGGTCGCCATGGTAACGCCATGGCCGTGTCGCGCCATCACCCGTGCGAGCGCACGAAACTCGTCGTCGCTGGCCAAGCGCGACGGCACCGGAATGCCGCCATAACCGTTGTGATTCTCGAAGGTCGAGGAGCCCAGGCCGATCGCCCCCGCCGCGAGAGCCTCGTCGAACAGCGACGACATCTTCGCCAGCTCGTCCGCCGTCGCTTCGCGCTCGGAGCCTGCGTCGCCCATCACCACGGTGCGCAACGCCGAATGCGAGCAGAAGGACGCGACGTTGGGCGTAACGCCGCGCCGGGCAATGAAATCGAGGTAGCTGGAGAAATCGTCGAACTGCCAGTCGACTCCTTCGCGCAGCGCCTCCAGCGACATCGCCTCGACCTCGGAGAGGTTTTTCAGCAGCGTGTCGCGCGTGGCCGGTGTAGCCGGCGCGATGCCGAAGCCGCAATTGCCTATCACGACTGTCGTGACGCCCAGCGCCGGCGATGGCGAGGCCGTGGAATCCCAGGTGAGCTGGGCATCGTAGTGGGTGTGGACGTCGATCACGCCGGGCGCCAGCACCAGGCCGGTGGCGTCGACGGTCTCGCGCGCCGGCCCGAGGTCGTGGCCGATGGCGGCGATGCGGCCGTCCTTCACCGCGACGCAGGCCTTGCGCAGCGGGTTGCCGAGGCCGTCGGCGATGTCGGCATTCGTGACGATCAGATCGAACATGCGAGCTCCGGATAGTTTGGCACGTGCGTGCGCATGAAAGGTGTCATCGGCGTGAGCCTGAGCTTTCGACGATAGAAGGCCGCCATTCTCCGTGAGAATTGCGCAGTTGTACCGCTTCATTTCCGGAATTTCGCGAGGTGAGGCAATAGCTGAACGACCGCGGAATGGTCGTTTTTCAGAGGGAACCATGATGAAGCTGCTTGCTGCCGCCGTGCGCACGATCGCAGGGGTGGTGCCCGGTCTTGTCCGCGATCTTGCGGGCCTCTGCGGTGTCGGCCTCGTCTCCTACGGCGCCTGGATGATCTACCCGCCCGCCGGCTTCATTACCGGGGGCTTGCTGCTGATCATTGGGGCTTTGATGGTCGCGCTCGGCAACCGCGCGGCCGGCTGATGGCGGGACTGTTCGGCTCCCTGGCGTCCGGCCTGCGACGCCGCGAGCTGAAGACGACTGACGCCGGGAACCTCACTTGGGCGGCGCTGTTTGGCCAGCAGAACTCGCGTGCCGGCGTGTCGGTCAACGTCGACAGCGCGCTTAAAGTCTCGACGGTGTTCGCCTGCCTGCGCGTCTTGGCCGACGGCATCGCGCAGGTGCCGCTAAAAGTTTATCGGGAGAAGGCCGACGGCTCGAAGGAGCTGGCGAAGGACCACCCGGCCTACCGGCTGTTGTCACGCCGGCCGAACGAGTGGATGACCTCCTTCGAATTCCGCCAGGTCATGATGTTCCATGCCGCCCTGCTCGGGAACGGCTGCGCCTACATCGGCCGCATCCGCGACGTGCCGAAGGAGCTGATCCCGCTGGTGCCCGACAGTTATACGATCGAGCAAGCAAGCGACTACACACTGACTTACCGGCTGACCGACCGTGGCGGCCGAACGACGGTCTTGCCGCGCGAGGACGTTTTCCATCTGCGGGGCCCGAGCTGGACCGGTGCCGCCGGGCTGGACGCCCTGCAGGTCGCCCGCGAGGCCGTGGGCCTTGCCATCGCGACCGAGGAAACGCACGCGGCGCTCCACGCCAACGGCACGCAGCCGGGCGGCGTCCTGTCGGTAAAGGGCTCGCTGGATGACGCTGCCCGGGCTCGCCTGAAGGAATCCTGGGCGCAGTACCAGGGCGGGCTGGCGAACAGGTTCAAGACGGCAGTCCTGGACATGGACAGCACCTGGACGCCGCTCGGCATGAAGGGGGTGGATGCCGAGCATCTCGATACGCGTCGATTCCAGATCGAGGAGATCTGCCGCGACCTAAAAGTGTTCCCCCAGATGGTGGGCTACGCCGACAAGACTGCGACCTTCGCTTCGGCCGAGGCCTTCTTCCTTGCGCACGTCATCCACACGCTGAACCCCTGGATAGAAAACTGGGAGCAGTCGCTGGCGCGCGACCTGTTCCCGGATGAAGACGACATCGTCGCGAAGTTTTCCATGCAGGGCCTGCTGCGCGGCGACAACGCCGCCCGCGCCACCTTCTATGCCAGCGGCATCACCAACGGCTGGCTAACCCGCAACGAGGCGCGACGGTTGGAAGATCTGAACCCGATCGAGGGACTGGGCGAGCCGCTGCTGCCGCTCAACATGAGCACACAGAACCAGCGCGATGCGCTACTGGCCCCCGGAGGCACCTGACATGCTGCGCACGACCCGGCCGTTCGAGCTAAAATTCGCCGCCAGCGCAAAGCCCGGGCAGTTCTCCGGCTACGGCGCCGTGTTCGACAACATCGACGATGGCGGCGACAGGATCGTCAAGGGTGCCTTCGCCGCCTCGCTGGCCGACTGGAAGGCCAGGGGCAAGATGCCGAAGATGCTCTGGCAGCACGGGCTCGGGGCATCGGCCGAAGACATGATGCCGGTCGGCTACTGGACGGCATTGGAAGAGGACGATCACGGCCTGAAAGTCGAGGGGCAGCTCGATCCCATCGATACCGAGCGCGGCCGGACGCTTTTCGCAGGGCTAAAGAATGGTTCGATCGACGCCATGTCGATCACCTACGCTGCCGTCGACTACGCCTACGGCAAGACCGCCGCCGAACCTTTTCGCACCATCGCCAGGGTCGATCTCTACGAGGTCGGTCCCGTGCTCTGGGGCATGAACCAGCTGGCCGGGATCGAGGACGCCAAAGCCGCGTCCCATATCCGGACCATTCGAGACTTCGAAGCCTTCCTGCGGGACGCAGGCGGGTTCTCGATCGCCGCCGCCAGGGCCATCGCCAGCGGCGGCTACAAAGCCAATCCGACCCCTCGGGACGAGGGCGGGATGGACGAGCTTTTGGCTCTGCGTCGGCAGGCCGAAGGCATATTCACCACCACCTGATTCCGAGGACAACATGCACGAACACAATAGCGCCGTCGGGCGCGCGCACCCGCTTGAGCGCAAGGAAGCCAGCGACCTCCCGGCCGTGCTGGCCGAGGTCAAGAAGATCGTCACACCGCTGATGACGGGCTTCGAGGAGTACAAGAAGACCAACGACCAGCGGCTCAGGGAGATCGAGACCACTGGCAAGGCCGATCCGCTGACCGAGGATAAGCTTTCGCGCATCGAGGCGACGCTTGCGGGCTTCGAGACGGTCAACCAGAAGCTGGTCAACGCCGAGGCCATCGAGGCCAGGCGCGCGGAGCGCGAGAAGGAGATGCAGGAGCAGCTCGACAGGCTGCACCTCAAACTCCAGCGGCCGGGCCTCGGTTCCGAGGAAGCGAAGAACGACCGGAAGGCCTATTTCAGGGACTGGGCGCATGGCGTTATCGGCGCCTACACCTCGGGCGTTCCGAACCTTCCGGAAGGCCAGGCCAAGGCGATCGCGCGGGCCAATGCCGAGTTCAAGTCGCTGTCGGTCAGCAACGACACCACCGGCGGCTATCTCGCACCGGCAGAATATGTGGCCGACATCATCAAGGGCATCACCCTGGTGAGCCCGGTTCGTTCGCTGGTCACGGTCAAGCCGACGGCGAACAAGTCGCGGATGCAGCCCAAGCGCACCGGCCAGTTCGCCGCGCAGTGGGTAGCCGAGCAGGGGACCCGGTCCGAGACGACGGGGTTGGCCTACGGCATGGTCGAGATCCCGACGCACGAGATGTACGCGCTGATCGATATCAGCCACCAGAACCTGGAAGACTCGGCCTTCGATCTCGAAGCGGAAATCCGCGGCGAGGCCGAGGAGCAGTTCGCGGTGGCGGAAGGTGCGGCCGTGGTCGGCGGCAATGCCATCGGCAAGCCGGAAGGCTGGCTGACCAACGCCGACATCGCGTCCACCAACTCGGGCACGGCAGCCACCATCGCGGACGTGAACGGTCAGGCCGACGGCCTGCTGTCGCTAAAATACGCGCTGAAGAGCGGTTATGCGCGCAATGCCAAGTGGTCGCTGAATCGCACCACGATGGGCTCGGTGCGCAAGCTGAAGGACAACAACAGGCAGTACATCTGGATGCCTGGTCTGGCCCAGGGCCAGCCGAACACCATCGATGGCGATCCCTACGTCGAGACGCCCGACATGCCGAACGAGGGCGCCAACACATTCCCCATCGCCTACGGCGACTTCGCCCGGGCCTACACGATGGTGGATCGCATCGTCATGTCGATGCTGCGGGACCCTTTTACGCAGGCGACCAGCGGCAACATCCGCTTCCTGTTCTATCGCCGCATCGGCGGCCAGGTGGTTCTTGCCGAGGCCATCCGCAAGCTGAAGTGCTCGACCTGATCGGCTGAACCGGCCGGATCGACGACTGCGGCGCGGCTCCGATCGCGCCGCTTTCTCCCTCACCTTCACGATTCCCGGAAAGGAAAGCGCAATGGCGCGCGATATTCACAACAACCTGCACGTCCGTCGCGGCATCAGCCCCGCGGCGGCCACCGTCGACAATACTCCCTTCGTCTCCCAGATCGCGGACCTTGCTGGCTACGAGGCCGCCGAGTTCGTCATCCTGACCGGCGCGCTCGCCGATGCCGACGCCACCTTCACCACTTTGGTGGAGCATGGTGATGCGGCCAACATGTCCGACGCAGCCGCGGTCCATGACGACCAGCTGATCGGGCTGGAAACCCAGGCGAGCTTCCTGTTCAGCGACGACGACAAGGTGTTCAAGATCGGTTACCGCGGCCCCAAGCGCTATGCCCGCGTGACCATCACGCCGGCGGCCAACACCGGCAACGCCTTCGTCGCTGGTGTCTGGGTCCTCGGCCATCCCCGCAACCGGCCCACTTCGAACCCGCCGGCCTGATCGCAGTAGGGCGGCTCCTCGGGGGCCGTCCTTCTCTTTTTTTGACGCTTCTTCAGGAGATCACGATGAAGGCCAGGGCCATCACGGCTTTCGATGGCGCGAAGGATGGCGATCTCCATCCCACCAGGTTCAGTCCCGGCGACCTGGTCGAAGGCCTGCTGGCCGAGATCGCGGTCCGGGAGAAGTGGGCCCAGGAGATCGAGCCGGAGCCGGCTGAAGGACGTAACCCACCCCGTCGGAAGTCGGTCAGCCGGTGAGCGAACAGCTGTTCGAAGTGTTGACGCCGGTCGCGAATGTTGCAGGCCGCCGACTGACCACGGCGGCGAAGGTCCAGGCGGCGCTGAGGCTTGGCGCCGTCGATACGACTCTCATCGAAAGCATCATCGATGCCGTCAGCGGGGAATGTGCCCGGTTCTGCAATCTGGCCCGCGGCGCGGCCGGTCCCGTGCCTACGTTCGGCCTGGAAGTCGTCCGTGCCACCTGGCTAGGCACCAATCTCGACCGGACATCGACACTCATTCTGCCGTGGCGGACGCCGATCACGACGGTGGGCAGCTTGATCGAGAATGGCGCCACCCTCGTCATGAACTCCGGCTTTCGGCTGCTTGGCAGCGGCATGTTGGAGAGAATGGCTGACGACGCCCTGGTCTGCTGGTCGACCGGAAAGATCGTGGTGTCCTTCACGGCCGGCTGGTCGCTGCCGACGGACGTGCCGGCCGAACTCGAGGGACAGGTGATTGAGCAGGTCAAGATGAAGTACCTGGCGACCGACCGGGACCCCGCGCTCAGGTCGGAGAACACGCCCGACGTCTGGTCCGGCTCCTATGCCGTCGCCGGTGGCGACAGCATCGGCGAGAGCGGCCTGCTGAAGTCGCTGGAAGCAGCGCTGGCTCCCTTCAAGGGCTGGGCAGTGTAGTGGCCGCCTCAGATATCGTGCGCAATGCCGCCCGGCTTGTGGCTCTCCATGGCGAGGCCATGACCCTGAAGCGGGAAGGTGAGGCGTCGACGGTTACCCTCAGGGGTAAACGAGTGCCGGGCGCCGTCGCCGATATCGGTGGCTCCGCCGCCCAGCAGGAGTTTCGGATAAAAATCGGCACGACTGAGCTGGCAGCGTCGCCGTGGGCCAGCAAGGCTCCAGTTCGCCACGACAGCATCGTTGTCGACGGGCGCGAGAGGACAATCCTCGACGTCCGTCCGCTCGGCGATGCCGGAACGGTCGCGCTCTACGCTCTCTTGGTGGCGGGCTGACATGCCGGTCATGTTCGAGGGGCTGTCGGCGCCGGAACTTGGCCGAAGCATCGGGCAGTGGGTGAAGGAA
>SXGR01394693.1_pt1 | contig 11408 bp, 8 predicted proteins | sample 3174711 | NCBI WGS metagenome assembly SXGR01 (sample SAMN11356860, study PRJNA531348) | freshwater metagenome | isolation source: freshwater sample F1-60 | place: China: Fuxian Lake, Yuxi | collected 2017-12-25
AACACCTCGCCGTGCTCGAACGGGTTCATCGTGCCGGGATCGACATTGATGTACGGGTCCAGCTTCTGCATGGTGACCCGGAGCCCCCGGGCTTTGAGGAGGCGACCGAGCGAGGAGGCCGTGAGGCCCTTGCCGAGGCTCGAGGCGACGCCTCCGGTGACGAAGATGTGCTTGGTCACTCACACTCCTGAGGTCCGTTCGGTCGAACTTAGCGCGGCGCCGGTGGACACTCGCGAACCCCTCCCGGAGCGGCTGCGCCGGTCTGCTCAGTCCTCGGGATCCGTCCGTTGACCGAGTCGATCGAGGTAGCGGAGCGGGGGGACGGCGTCGATCACCGACGAGAACGACACGAGTTCGCTCAACAGGTTGAACGCGACCAACAGCCCCAGGACCACCCAACGGGCCGTTGCTGTCGGGAGCGCGGCCAGGGTCGCCAGACCGAGAAGCGCTCCCAGTGCATTGGCACCGGCGTCGCCGAGCATGATCCGCTCGCGGAACTCCGACGGGAGCAGGGCGATCGCGGCACCCACGCCGACACCGGGACCCACGAGCGTCGGCGAACCGGACCAGAGGGCCAGACCGAGGAAGACCGCAGCCGCCACCTTGGTGGTCCGGCCGGGACGTCGATCGAGCAGGTTCGCCGCGTTCGCGGCGAGGGCCACGACCGCGGCGTCCCGCAGCGCCCCGATCAACCCCTCGTCCCCGCGGGCGAGCGCCGCCGATGTGAGCAGCGCCACCGCTCCCCCACCGAGCAGCTTCAACGCGCCCGTGGTGACCCGCCCCCTGGCCAGGGCCCCGAGATGGCCCCGGAACCCGCCGGACTGCCCGGTCCCGGCCAGGTCGTCGAGCAGCCCGAAGAGCCCGAAGCCGAGCGCAGCCGTGACCGTCGGCCCGACCAGTTGGTCCCACCCCGGCGCCCGCTGGGTGACCAACTGCATGACCCGGAGGAAGCCCGCCAACAACGTCACCGTGATCGGGATCACGATGCCGACCCCGGTCAGCACCGGCGCACCCCGGTGGTTGGTCCGGGCGAACACGCCGGCGTCGAACACCTCCCGGACGGCCAGCCAGATCGCACCGCCGACCACCACGCCGACCACCACCGACGTCAGGGACGCGATCACGGTGCCGCCCCGGTCACGGCGCGCCCGTCGACGGACGGCTGGGTGCCGGACTCCCGGATCGGGTCCGAGGCCGGAGCGGTCGCCACGCACGCGACGTAGGGCACGGCGACCGTCAGCATCGCTGCGGCCACGGCGACGCCGGAGTCGTTGAACGCCCAGCCGAGGACACCCGCCACGACGATCGACGCCCCGAAGGCACCCAGCTCCGGATGGCGCTCGACGGCCGACCACCGCCGTCCGTGCGGCATCCATGCGAGCGATCCCAGTCCCACCAGCAGCACGGGGACCGCCACGGTCCAGGGTGTGGACGTCATGACGTCCCAGGACGCCGCCAGCTTGCGCTCGAGCACCGGGGCGGCGTCTCCGGCCAGGAGGTCGTCCACGAACCGACCCAGGTGGGTCCGCGTCGATGCCGGACGAGATCGGTCCCACAGCCCCACCGCCAGGAGCAGTCCGCCCGCGGCGAGCAGGGCCGTCCCCGCCCCGACCACCACCCGGGGACGCAGCCGACCCCGGTCCCGTGAGACGACCACGACCGTCACCATGGCGGGGAGCGCGGCGAGCAGGCCACCGACGTCGGAACCCCACCAGGGGGCTCCGATCACCACCGCCCCCACCGTGGCCACCGCCGACGCCGACCCGAGGAGGAGTCGCCGGGGCCGGCCGCGTCGCTCGAGCACCACCCAGCCACTCGCGAGCAGGGCGAGCGTCGCTGCGAGCAGGTAGGCCGACGCCTGGTTGCCGAGACCGGCGAAGCGGCCGGCCACCGTCGCCGAGTAGCCCAGCGGGGTGTCGATCTGGAGTCGGGCGCCGGCGATGACGTCCACGAGGAGCACCAGCACGGTGGCCGCCGCCGGGACGACCGGCGTCATGTCCGGGCCGAGGTGCCGAGCCGATCCGAGCGCGGCTGCGCCGATCGCCCCGGCGACCAGCGCCACTCCCGCCAGCACCGTCGGCACCCCGGCGGTCACCCCGGGCCACCAACCGATCAGGAATGCCGCCACGGGCAGCGACATCGCCGAGGCACAGAACCACCGGGCCCAGGACGGAGCCGCCGCCCCGTTCCGGGCGGACACGAGTCCGATCAGTCCGGCGAGGATGGAGGACAGGGCCATGAGCACGCCCACGGGGCCGACCGTCCGGTCGCGATCCGTCGCCCGGACCGCGGCGGCCGAGAGCGCCCCGATGCGCTCCGCCGGTGACGTCCCGTCCTCGTCGACCCGGGCCTCGATCGGGGTGTCCGCCAGGTCCGCCGGCACGGGGACCCCGAGGATCCCCAGGATGGTGGACGCCACATCGCTCAGGGACACGTACCCGTCCCGGCGTGTCGAGGCCGAGCGGACCGGACCGGAGCCGACACCCGGTCCGCTCCAGGCGAAGACCCCCGGTCGCCGGTCACCCCCGGGAGACGTCGGCGAGATCACCAGCACCGTGTCCACGGAGGGATCGATCAACTCCACCAGCGCTCCGACCAGTTCGTCGGTCCGTCGCAGACCCGCCGGATCGCCCTCGTCCGGACCGGTACGGTCCATCGCAGCCCGGACGGAACGTTCCAGGTCGGAGGCCTCCACCACGACGACCGTGCTCGAGCGGAGGGCCGTCGCGGCCGCCTCCACCACGGCAACCCGGTCGAGCCAGGTCCCGACCGGTGAGGTGGGATCGGCGAGCACCAGCCCGTCGACCCGACCGCCCGGCGTCCGACCGCTGGGATCCGCCGTGGCGAGCGCAACGGCGCGCCCGTCGACCCCGTCCGGGGTCGACGAAGCATCGCCGATCACCGCCGCACCCAGATCGGCGTCGGCGAGCGCCCTCCCGAGGGCGCCGGGGACTGCCCCGTAGCGGAGGTCGTCGTTGACCCCGATCTGGCGGCCGAACGCCGGGACCACGACGGAGTCACCACGCTGATCGGCCCACCCCGTGGGTGGACCCACGGCCGCTCCCGCCCTCCGGCCGGAACCGAGGGTGAGGTACGCCGAGGCCGGACCGTCAACCTCGTCGGCGGTCCTCGTGCTCAGGAGTGCCACCGAGGCCCCCGAGACGAGCGACCAGAGCCGTGGGGTCCCGACCGGGTCCAGATCTGCCCACGCCAGGCCCGGGATGCTCACCAGCAGGATCCGACCGTCGGCGGGCCGCCCGTCGCCGTCGTCGGCGGGTGCCGCGGCGACGGCCGGCGCCAGGCCGACCAGCACGACGAGGACGGCGAGCGCCCCGACGGCGAGCCGGGCCAGGTGTCGGGGCGGGACGGGAGCGGGGCTCACACCAGCTCCCGGTAGACCTCGACGACCTGGTCGACCAGGGAGTCCGGGTCGCACCAGTCGGCGAGGCCGGGGGTGGTCCGATCGCCGACCGGAGCGCCGAGGACCGAGGCTCCGAGTCGGAGTCGGGCCAGGATGGCCTCGCCGAGACCGGCCACGTCGCCGACGTCGACGACGGTCACCGTCGGGTCCGTGGCCGCCACGGCGGGTGCGATACCGACCCGCGTCGAGACCACCGGCACGCCCAGCGCAAGCGCCTCGACCAGGACCAGCGGGACCGCCTCCCAGAGGGAGCTCACGACGAGCAGGTCCGCCGCCGCCAGTTCGTCGGCCGCGTCGGGAACGGCCCCGACGAACGACACCCCCGGACCGGCCAGTCGCTCCAGGTCGGACCGCTCGGGGCCGTCACCGACCAGCACCAGGCGGGCCGACGGCAGCTCGGCGGCCACTCGGCGCCAGGCCTCCAGCAGGTCGCCGAGCGCCTTCTGGCGGTGGAGTCGAGCGACCGAGACGACGAGCGGGGCGTCCTCGGGGATGCCCCACGCCGAGCGCACCTCGGACGCGGGACGGTCAACGACCGGCGCGTTCACCACCGGGGTCACGATCCGGCACCGCTGGTGCAGACGGGGCGACAGCCCCTCGAGGACCGCCGACGACGGGACCACCAGCCGGTCCGCCCGCCCGAGCACCGCAGTCGCCGCGACCGAGCCGATCCGGGGCCCGACCCGGCCGGCATCGGGCAGGACCACGTTGTGCACGGTGACCACGAGTGGCGGCCGGTGTCGACCGGTGGTGACCACGGCGGCGGCCTTCAACCCATGGGCGTGGACGACGTCGGCATCAGTCGTCCACGGCCGGAGCGCACGACGGGCCCGCAGGAGCGGCAGGGGCGCAGGGCGATCCGGGACGTCGACCACACCGCGCTGGGTGCCGAGACCGCCGAGCACTCCCGGAGGTCCCACCACCGGAGCCCGCACGCCACGCGACTCGAGACGGGGCGCCAGTGCCGCCACGTGGGCCCGGATCCCCCCGACCGCAGGACCGAGCACCTGGGGGACCGTGAGCCCCTCCGCCGGTTGGCGTCCCCCCGGTCCGCTCACGGACGCCGCTCCCGCTCGAGGTCCTCGGCGCGCTGCATACCCGGGCCGTCGGAGGGTGGCGTACCACCGCGTCGCAGGTCGCGTCCGAGGAGCGCCACCAGGGCGAACGCACCGACCGACTGTGCCAGTGCGTGCCCCGCGCCGATCGCTGCGATCCGCCAGTCCGCGGGCACGTTCCGGGCCAGCACCGTGGCCGCGATGGCGGCCACGAGGGCGACCACACAGGCGACGACGGTGGGGCTCCGGACCTCGCCCCGCGCATAGCTCGCACGCGTCAACAGCAGGACCGCGGCGAATCCCGGCAACCCGAGGGCGAAGCCGGCGATGGCGCGGGCCACCTCCTCCGTCGCGACCGCAGCGTTCCCCAGTGACACCAACTCGGCCAGCACCTCCCGCGCCGCCACCAGCACCACGAGCGCGACCGCCGACGACAGCAGCACGAGTCGGGCGGTCCGGGCCACCTCGGATCGGTACGCCGACCAGTCGCTCCGCCCGGCCAGCCGGGTCAGGGTCGGGAACGCCGTCGTGATGAATGGGACAGCGAGCAGCGAGACCGGCAACAGGAACAGCACATAGGCGAGTTGCTGGACCACGACGCCGCCCTCGACGCTGTTGGCGAGCACGAGCATGACGACGAGGACGACCTGACTCGCAGCCAGGTAGCCGCCGGCCCAGGCCCCCTGGCGCACCACCCGGGAGACGGCCGGATGGCGAGGCTCCCAGCGGAGCCGCAGGTCGAATCCGGCCCGTCGGGCTCCGATGAACGGGACGACGCAGAACGCCACCACGCCGAGCGTCGTGCCCAGACCGAGCACGAGGGCCTCGGGCAGGCTCAGGTCGAGCGACGGCGGGGCCCCACCGCGCATCCGGGCGAACAGCAGGTAGGCACCGACCACCACGACGTTGTTGACCGTGGGGGCGAGCGCCGGGAGCGAGAACCGGCCGCTGGCGTTCAGCAGCGCCGTGGCGACCAGGTTCAGGCCGTAGAAGACCACCTGCGGCAGGAAGCACCACAACAGGAGCGTTCCCAACGCGATCTGCTGGTTGCGAACGGCCGGGTCGTCGACCCCGACGGTGAGCCCCCGCACGATCCACGGGGCCAGCAGCACGCCCACGACCGCCAGGACACCCAGGACGGCCGTGGTGGCACCGAGGACCGCCGAGGCGGCGCGGGTGGCGTCGTCGCGGCCCCGGTCGAGCCGCTCGACGACCACCGGGACGAGAACGGCCTGCAACGCACCGGCGACGACCAGTTCGAAGACCAGGTTCGGGATGGCGTTGGTCGACTGGTAGGTGTTCCCCAGGTACGTGGCGCCGAGCACCGCTGCGACCGTGATCGTGCGGACGAACCCGCTCCCACGGCTCACCACGGTGGCGAGGGCCATGCGGCCGGCGGCGCGATTCCGGTCGGCGGCCCCTGCGAGCGGGTCCGAGACGACGTCGAGCGAGGCCTCACCTGCCTCGCCGAGGGTGCTCACCCCGGGGGCACCGTCGGGAACGGCGCCACGGCGTCCGGACCCACGCCGAACGCACCGACCGTGCCCGACGTCCGCTGCGCGGCGATCGAGTAGACCGCTGCGATCCGCCCGTTGGACTCCTCGAGGTCGTCGACGGTCGAGAGCCGCTCGGCGGTCGGGGCGGTCCGGAGCGACGCCGATGGATCGGACGGTTCGACACCCGGAACGCTCGACGTCGTCGTGGCCGGGGACCCGTCGGCACGGGGTGGCGCGGCGAACGCCACGGTCATCGTCGCCGGGGCCCAGCTCGCCACCGACTCGGCGAGGGGCACCATCACGAGTTCGCTCGACACCACATCGCTCGCCGAGACGACCTCGAGGAAACGGGCCCCCGCCGACCCGCCGAACGTCGACTGGGCGACACCATCAGGTGACTCGACGGCGATGACGCCCTCCGCGTCGAGCACGCGCAGGTACTCGAGGGACGCTGCGGCATCGGCCGGGACGGCGTCGGGACGGACCGGCAACGTCGCCGGCGTCCCCGGACCGGGAGGGCCGCTGAGCGCCGCCAGCGAGGCCCCCAGCCCGGACACGACCCGACGCCGGAGGGCCGCTCCGTCGTCGACATCGAGCCCGAGGGCTTCGGCCACCCTGGCGACCGTTCCCTCGTCGTCGAACTCCGCCGCCGGCAGGATCCGGACGACCGCCGGGTCGGCGGCCCCGGCGGCGGCCAGCGTCGTACGGATCGACGAGAGCAGTTCGGCGGGGACGCCATCGCTCACGACCAGCACGACCGCCTGGTCGTCGAGACGACCCTCGAGCGCATAGCTCTGGTCGCCCGCCAGGGCCGACGCCTGCCGGTCCGCAGCGGCCAACTGCTCCCGCGTGGCGTCCAACTCGGCGCCCCGGCTCCGGTAGGCGCCGTCGAGGTCCTCGATGCGACCCTGCAGGGACTCGACCGTGGCCCGGTCGATGAACGACGCACCGGCCGCGACGCCGATCCCGAGCGCCAGGAACACCGCCACCAGGCTGATGAGGTGGAAGCGGAAGTTGATCACGACCAGCCCCCGCCGGACACGACCCCGGTCAACAGCACCCAGTTGGCCCGGATCAGGAGACGGATCGGTTCGCTGATCAGCACGACCACGATCATGGCGAAGAGCGCGGCCAGGACCAGCATGGCGAGGTCCCGCTTGCGGAGACGCCCCTGGTAGAGGCGGCTCACGCCCTTGGCATCCACCAGCACCGGACCGACCTTCATGCGGACCAGCATGGTCGACGCCATCCCCGCCCGACCCTTGTCGAGGAAGTCCACCATGGACGAGTGGGTCCCGACCGCGACGATGAGCTCGGCACCCAGGCCGTACGCGAGCAGCATCGCGACGTCCTCGCTCGTGCCCGACGCCGTGAAGACGGCGTGCTCGAGGCCGAGCCGCCGCAGTCGCTCGGCCCCCGGGGCCCGACCGTTCCGGTACCCGTGCACGACGAGTTGGGCCCCGCAGCGCAGCGCATCGTCGGACACGGAGTCCATGTCGCCGATGATGACGTCGGGACGCATCCCGAGCTCGAGCAGAGCATCCGCTCCGCCGTCGACGGCGAGCAGCACGGGGCGGACCTCACGGACGTAGCCCATCTGACGGAGCAGGAGCAGGTCCTCCCGGTAGTCGTTGCCCCGGACGACGAGGAGCACCTGCCGGCCGTGCCAGTCCCGACCCAGGTCCGGCACGTCGATCTCGTCGTCGAGGATGTCCCGGTTGGCGTCGATGAACTCGACGGTGTTCTCCACGAAGCTGTTGAGGGCACCGCCCATGTTCGACCGACTCTCGAGGTGCACCGCCCGCACGGCCGCCGTGCTCTGGCGCCGGCCCTCCAGAACCACCCGCTCGGGTTCGTCAGCCCGGGCGATCCGACCTCCCGCCACCACGACCCGGTCCCCATCGGCGATCCGTCGCATCAACTCCGGCCCGAGGTCGTCGACCAACGGGATCCCGGCCTCGAGGAGCACGAGTGGGCCCTCGTTCGGATACTTCCCGGTGGAGGACACGGCGGCGTTCAACACGGCTGCGGGCTGGCAACGAACCAGTCCCTCGGCTGCGATCCGGTCCAGGTCCTCGTGGTCGATCACTGCGATCTCGCCGGCCTGGAGGTACGCGATCAGGTCCTTGGTCCGCTCGTCGACGCGGGCGGTACCGACCACGCCACTGCGCTCCGGAGCCGCCGACTCGGCCACCTCGCGTCGCCGGAAGATGCCGGTCACCGGCGCGTCCCGTTCGCCGAGGGGACCCGATCAGCTGTCGATACGTGACCGGCCTGGGCCGCGAGGAGCTCCTCGGCGTGACGGCGCGCCGTGTCCGAGTCCGGGGAGCCCGAGAGCATCCGCGACACCTCGACGACGCGCTCCGCCTCCTCGAGCCGGCGGACGGTCGTCGTCGTGCCCGCACCATCCGTCACCTTGGTGACGGCGAACTGGGTCGAGGCAGCGGCAGCGATCTGGGCGAGGTGGGTCACGACCAGGACCTGGTGGTCGCGCGCCACGCCGGCCAACGCCTCGGCCACCGCCGTCGCAGCCGACCCACCGATCCCGGCGTCGACCTCGTCGAAGACCATCGTCGGCGGACCGCCTGACGAGACCAGTCGGAGTGCGAGCATGACCCGGCTCAACTCGCCGCCGGAGGCGACCCGCTGCAGTGGACCGGGCGGCGCACCCGGGTTCGCCGCGAGCAGGACCGTCACCCGGTCACCCGCCCCGGGCAGGTCGGCGGAGTCCTCGACCCGGATCTCGACGACGCACTCGGGCATCGCCAGGGACCGCAGGCGTTCGGAGAGGGCCGCAGCGAGCCCGGGGGCGGCGGCGCGGCGGGCCGCCCCGACGAGCTGCGACTCGCGGTCGACCTCGGCGAGGGCGTCGGCGAGGTCGTCGTCGATCGTCGCCGCCTCCTGCTCACGATGCTCCAGCTCCTCGAGACGCCGGCGGGCCTCCTCGGCGAAACCCAGGACGTCCTCGATCCGTTCGCCGTACTTCCGGCACAGCTCGACCAGGCGCTGGCGACGGGAACGGACCTCGGCGAGCCGCTCATCGTCCACCTCCACACGGTCGAGCTGATCGCGCAGTTCCCCGACGACATCGGTCAGCTCGATCCCGAGGGAGGCGAGCCGCTCGGAGGTCGCCCGGAACGGCCCCCGACCCGAGAGTCGGGTCGCAGCACCGGCCAGCGCGTCACCGGCCCCGCCGTCCGCGGCGAGGATCTCGAGCGCCGCCTCGGCGGCGGCACGGTGCTCGAGCGCCCCGGCGAGCAGGTCCTCCTCGTCGTCGAGGCGCTCGGCCTCACCGGGCGCCAGCGCCGCGGCGTCGATCTCGTCGAGCTGGTATCGCAGCAGGTCCAGTTCCCGGGCCCGGGAACGATCGTCGCCCCCCAACTCCGCCAGACGTCGCCGCAGCTCCCGCACGCGTGCGATGGCCCGATCCAGAGCTGCGGTCTCCACACCCGCGTGCCGGTCCAGCGCAGCGCGCTGCGCGGCCGGGCGGAGCAGGCCCTGCTGGGCGTGCTGTCCGTGGATCTCGATCAGGTCGACGGCCAACGCCTCGAGCTCAGCGACCGGCACCAGGTGGCCGTCCACGTAGGCGCGCGACCGGCCGGGCGCCGGGACCACCCGCCGGAGCACGACCTCGCGTTCACCATCGGGAGCGTCCGGGTCCGGCACCACGAACAGGGCCTCCACCTCGGCGCGCTCCGCCCCGGTCCGGACTCGCCCGGCGTCCGCTCGACCACCCCGGAGCAGCTCCAGCGCCTCGACGATCATGGTCTTCCCGGCACCCGTCTCACCGGTCAGCGCGGTGGCGCCTCGATCGGGCTCCACCCTGGCGTCGGCGATCACCCCCAGGTCGCGCACAGCGAGCTCCACCAACATGGTGGTCGAAGCGTAGAGGACGGTCCCGTGTCGCGAACGGGCAAGCGGACTCGCCGGGTGGACCCTCAGCGGTCGCCGAGGGCCAGCTTGGAGCGGAGCACGCTGTGGAAGTCGCGCCCTCCGAAGGTCACCAGCCGGGTCGGACGGTCGGCGGCGGTGCAGTGCAACTCCGCTCCGGGCTCGAGCGTCCCGCACTCGCGGCCGTCGATGCTCAGTTCGGCCGGGCGGTCGCCGGCCACCGCCGCCGTGACGACGCAGTCCGCGTCGAGCACCATCGACCGGTCGAAGAGCATGTGGGCGGCCACGGGCGTCGTCACCACCGCCCGGAGCCTGGGGTCCAGGATGGGGCCCCGGCTCGAGAACGAATAGGCGGTCGATCCGGTGGCGGTCGCCAGGATCAACCCGTCCGCCACGTACGAGGTGAACGGGACGTCGTCGAGTCGCACGTCGAGTCGCACGGTCTGTCCGGACCCGGCCTTCTCCACCACGACCTCGTTGAGGGCGCTCGTACCGGCGGGCAGACCCGGAGCGGTCACGGCCAGTCGCATCCGCTCCTCGACCTCGTAGGCCCCCGCCAGGAACCGTTCGAGCGCCACCACACAGCCGGATGGCTCCACGACGGTCAGGTAGCCCAGGTCCCCCAGATTCACGCCGAGGACCGGCACGTCGTGGACGGCTGCGAGCGCGGCGGCACGGAGCATCGTCCCGTCACCACCCAGGCTCACGACGAGGTCGGCCCCGGGAACGAGCTCGCTCTCGGTCACCCCCAGGTCGCTCCGCCCGACCGCCTCGGCCTCCTCGGCGCGCAGCCGGACCCGGTGGCCCCGTTCGAGGAGCCACGACGCGATCCGACCGGCGATGTCGTTCGCGCCCTCCGGCCGGAGGAACAGCGCACAGGTCGTCACGACACCCCTCCCCCGGTCAGACCCTCCGCCGCCGCATCCCCGCCGGCGAGCGGGCGTTCCTCCCGCACCGCTGCGTCGCGCACCGCACGGTCGATGGCGGCGCGCTCGTCCACGCCGAAGCGACCCGGCCCCGGTGTCGCCCGGAGGACCAGGAGGAACTCCACGTTGCCGTCTGCGCCCCGGATCGGTGCCACCACGACGTCCATGATGCTCGTTCCGGCCTCCACCGCCGATTCGGCGACCTGTTCGAGCACCGCGGACCACGCCGCCGGGTCCCGAACGATTCCCCGACCCCGACCGACGACCGCCCGCCCCGCCTCGAACTGCGGCTTGACCAGCACCACCATCCAGCCACCGTCCCGGAGGACCCCACGGAGCGCCGGCAGGACCGTCCGCAACGAGATGAACGAGAGGTCCGCCACGACCCCATCGACGAGGCCGTCCTCGGAGGGCGCGCCGAGGGTCGCGAGGTCGAGGTGCCGGACATTGGTCCGCTCCCGGTTGTCGACCCGGGGATCGGAGCGGAGGCGTTCGTGGAGTTGCCCGCGACCGACGTCGACGGCGAGCACCCCTCGGGCCCCGCGCTGCCGCAGGCAGTCGGGGAACCCACCCGGCGACGCGCCCGCATCCGGCACGGGGGCGCCGCGCACGTCGAGGC
>SXGR01504361.1_pt1 | contig 11408 bp, 7 predicted proteins | sample 3174711 | NCBI WGS metagenome assembly SXGR01 (sample SAMN11356860, study PRJNA531348) | freshwater metagenome | isolation source: freshwater sample F1-60 | place: China: Fuxian Lake, Yuxi | collected 2017-12-25
AAGAGGCCGGAGGTTCGAATCCTCTCGCCCCTACCATGGTCCCGCAAATCCGCGAACGTCAGCCCTTCACCGAAGGGTTGTTGGCGATGAAGGTCAGGTAGGGCAGCCGCCCGACCGACCAGGCCGCCAGCCCATACGCCACCACCAGGCTCACCAGCGCCGACAGGAAGAAGCCGTAGCCGTAGTAGGCGAAGCCCAGCCGCGTCGACACCAGGCTGAACCCCAGATTGGTGGCGAACAAAAGAAAATAGACGAACAGCAGCTTCCGCCTGAGGTCGAAATAGGCGAGCACCACGGTGACGAAGCACATCAGCACGTGGAAGAACGAGCCGATGACGCCGAGCCGGAACATGCCGAGCCCGATCAGGTTGACGCCGATGAGGGAAAGGAGCTTCGGCGCCGAGAGCACGACGAAGGCGGTGATGCAGCCCTGGAAGACGACGACGTTGCGGAGCCCTCGGCTGAGGCTCGCCAGGATCTGCTGATGGTCCTCGCCGAGCTTGCGCCACGGCGCATGGCCGGAGACGTCCTTGTAGAAGTTCTGGTAGCGCTCGAAGAAGTCGGTCTCGACCGAGAGCACGAACACCGCGATCGCCGGCACCACCGTCAGGTAGGCCAGGAACATCGTCGAGTCGTAGATCGGGTAGGAGACCATCACCGCGGCGATCTCGTCGCGGTCGGGCAGCGTCCACATCACCCATTTGTCGACCCAGACGGCGAGGTTGTAGAGGAGCGCGCCGAGCGCCAGCTCCCAGTACTTGCGGGCGGCGCTGAGGAAGGCGAAGGGGCGGATGAATCCGTAGGGAAACTCGACAAACACGCGGGAGACCTCGAGCGCGAGCAGGAGTGCGAGGCCGAGCGAGAAGCCGGTCAGCATGCCGGCCGCCCCCCAGTACTGGCCGAGGAGGACGGCGAGGCCGAAGGCCGACGACATGCCGACGGCGAAGCCGATGGTGATCGAGCGGAAGTCGCGAAGCGCCGACAGGAAGATGCCGACATACCAGATGAACGAGATCACGAAGTAGTTGGCGATGGCGGCGACCCGGACCGCGGGATCGAGAGCGGCATAGAGGCCGTAGAACCAGCCGACGATGGGAATCTGGATCAGGAGCACGATGAAGCCGCCGACCAGCATGCCCGGCGTCTCGGTCACCTTCTTTTCGTAGATCCTGTCGGCGAGATAGCGGGTCGCGATCATCATCAGCGGGCCGGCCGCCACCAGCGAGAAGCCGAAGTTGTAGATGATGACGATGCGGAAGACCTTCATCTCCTCCTCGTCGAGCCAGCGCACGCCGAACACGTCGATCGAGGCGAGCGCCAGGATCGTCATGATCCAGGGGCCGGTCGAAACGACGGAGGCGTGCGCGAGGCTCGCCACCACGCCCATCAGGTCGTCGCGCCGCGCCAGTTTCCGGAGCTCGAAGCCGATGCCTGCCATCAGACGGCCACCCGCTCGGTCGGGATATCCGGGGGCCGGTCGGGCTGCTCGGCGAGCTGGGTGTAGAGATCGCCATAGGCTTGTTCGACGGCACGCTGGTCGTAGTAGACCTTGCAGCGCTCGCGGATGGCGTTGGCGCACTTGTCGTGCCAATCCTGGTCGACCAGCAGGCGGCGGATCGCCGCCGCGGTCGCGCGCGGGTTCGACAGCGGCGTGACCTCGCCGCCGGCGCCGAGGCGAGGGCTCTCGTCGTCACGGCCATAGATCAGCTCCGAGCACGACCCGACATTGGTCGCGACCGATGGTACGCCGGCGGCGCCCGCCTCCAGCACCACCAGCGGCTGGCCCTCGCTGATCGAAGTCAGGACATTCACGTCGATGGAGCCCAGAACCTCGTCGAGCTTCTTCCTGCCGGTGAACTCGAAGGTCTCGCCGAGACCGAGGGTCTCGACCATCTGCCTGCATTCCTCGTAGTAGGTCATGTCCTCTTCGTACGGCCCGATCATCAGGCACTTCACGTCGGGAACGCTGCGCCTGAGGATGTCCGCGGCGCGGATGTAGCTCTTGACGTCCTTGATCGGCACGACGCGGCCGATGAGCGCGACGGTCGGCGGCCGCGGGCCCGGCTCGCGCCTGACCTTGGAGAAGCGCTCGACATCGACACCGTTCGGGATCACCCACATCTTCGAGCGGTCGGCGCCGTCGGCCATCTGCAGGCGCTGGTTCCCCTCGAACAGCGTGATGATGCCGGTCGCCGCCTCGTAACAGGCGCGGCTATATGTCAGGAAGCTGTCGACCCAGAGATCCTTCAGCCCCTTCTCGCCGCCCTCGACGTTGAGGCTGGTCGAGCCGACCTCGAACAGCCAGTCGGCCATGGCGATCTCGACCCGGCGCTCGTTGGTGTAGATGCCGTGTTCGGTGAGCAGCAGCGGCCGCCCGGTCTCCAGCGCCGCCCGGGCGCCCCAGAGGCCGGCATAGCCGGTGGAGACGGCGTGATACACCCTGGCCAGCGGCAGGTCCGACAGCAGCACCGAGTAGAGCCCGCCGACCAGCGCCCGCCAGGTCCAGAAGTAGTGGAGGAACGAGCCTTCCCTCAGGGTCTTCTCATACATGCGCAAGAGCAGGCGCCAGGCCGCGGGAGAATTCAGCAGCGGGTTCCGGCCGAGCCGGTCTCCCTTCGGCTTCAGCAGCGCCAGCAGCTCGGCCACCTCCGAAAGCCCGCCGCTGCGGTGAATGCGCATCAGGATCGGCTCGAGTTGGAGCATCAGCCGCTCGAGGCCCAGCATGAAGCGGGCCCCCTTGTGCAGGTCCTGGATGAAGATGTGGGTGATGCCGGTGACGTTTGCCGGCAGCTCGTAGCGCATCGTCCGCGGCTCGTCCTTGGCCAGGAGCGAGACGATGTGAAACGACGTGTCCTTGCTGCCGCGAATGAGGTCGTGGGTCCATGTCGACACGCCGCCGGCGACGTAGGGGTAGGTTCCCTCCAGGATCATGCAGACGTCGGCGGCCAGGGCCTTCGAGCGCGTCACGCGCCGGGCCTCGTCCCGGCCGGCGCGGCCGCCCACAGCTTCATGACGCCGGGGAGCTGGGGCGGATGCTTGCCGCCGGGCTTGAAAAGACGCCCATGCTCGTTCATCGCGGCGCGGACACGGTCGTAGCGCCCGAGCTGAAACAGCGCTTCGAGCTTCCACAGCGTCATGTCGGGGGTCAGGAGACCACGGCTCTCGGCCACACCGAACCAGTCGGCTGCCGCCGCATGCCGATGCTCGCGCACGAGGATCCGGCCGATGGCGAGCCACAGCGTCGGCTCGCGCGGCTGGACGGCGAGCGCCGCCTGGTAGCTCTCGAGCGCGCGAATGCGATTGTCGCGCTCGCGTTCCGCATCGAGGAGGCCGGTGAAGGCATAGTCGTCGTAGTGCCGGGCGAGCCTCTGGCCGCGCTTGAAGCTGCGCGGACGCTCCCGCACCTTCCGCGTGAGCTCCTGCGCGCGCGCGAGGAAGCGCCCTTCGATGGTGGCGACCGCGGTTGCGGCCTGCGTGCGAACCGAAGGGTCGGTGTCGGTCAGCGCTTGCTTCAGCGCCGGCGCGAAGCCGGGGCGGAAGTGACGGGTGAGAAGGCCGATGACGAGCCGCTTCTTCGCCGAATCGCTGCCGCTCAGCACGTCGGCGAAGCTCTCGACGCCGGTGCCGCGCTGCTGCCTCTGCCGGCGGAGCAGTGACTCGTAGAGCTGCGTCACCCGCGACTGCGTCTCGACCGGGAAGAGGCTGGCATACCAGGCCTGGAAGTCGAATCAGTCACGATGGAAGACGATCAGCAGGAGGCCGGTGACGATCGCCGTGAACGGCCCTGCCGGCCCGAGGCCGGCGGTGGCGGCGAACAGGAACCAGGCGAGCTGGTTGCGGCGAAGCCGGCGGCCGATCCACTTGGCCCAGAGAAGGAGGCACAGCGAGACCAGGCCATGGACGAGCAGCCACTCGCTCACGTCGATGGTGCGGTCGATCAGGAGATAGATCGCAACGCCTTCGATCGCCAGCGCCGGCGGCGCCGCGACGAGCTGGCGCAGGCGTTGGCCGATGATGATCCAGCGCTTCACCACATGGCGCGGCCGCGGGCGCACTTGCCGATCTCGCCGGGGCGTGGATCTAGCGCCGGACTTCACGACGGTTCAACTCCTCGACCTCGAAGGTCAGGCGTACGCGGTCGGCCAGCACGTTGAGCCGGTGGCCAATATCGTCCTTGAGCTTCCTTACGACCAGCCTGGCGCCGGCGCCATTGGTCGCCGGCAAGAGGACGGCGAAACGGCGACCGACCGGAAGCCATTGGAAAGCGAGATCGGTCTCGCGCAGCCACTGGCCGACGGCGACCGCGACGATGCGGCCGACGGAAAGGGCCTCGTCGCGTGAGAGATCGCCTTCGCCCTCGAAGCCGACGATGATCAGCGTCAGGTCGAAGTCGACGCGTGCGGCGAGCTTGGAGAGGAACTCCTTCTGGCGATCGAAGAGCTGGGCCGAGAGCAGGCCGGCTTCGGGGTCGATGATCCGGTCGGAGGCCGCGTCCTCGTAGCGCTTTGCGATCGCGAGGTTGCTGCCGATCCAGTCACACAGAAGCTGGAAATTCTCGATGGTCGCGGGGTTGAGGTCGAGCAGGCCGAGCGCCTCGATCTTGAGCAGGCCGAAGACCTCGTCGGTTCCCGCGTCCTGGAGAGGCCCGGCCAGAATGCCCTCGCCAGACAGCGCCTTCTCGTCGACCGGATTGGCGACGCAGAGGATGCTCCGCTCGGCGATGGTCTTTCGGTACATCGGGTGGGTGGCCGCGAACACGCGCGCATAGCGCTCGCTATCCTTCCAACCGAAGGTGTGCGTGACCTCGATCTTCCCCTCCTCGAGGAGCCAGATCGAGAATTTCTCAGGGTTGAGGATGGCGGCGACCAGCGCATTAGTGCCTTCGAACACGCCCGCGGCGTCGAGCCGCTCGACGGCCATCGCGGCGCGAAAGACCGTCAGCAAGGTGCGGAACTGGCCAGCGATTCGCGCTTCCAGCTCATCCTTGGCCGCCGACATCCCTTCGTAGGCGAGTGTGATGACCTGGGCCTGCGTCTCCGCCTCGGCCAGGCGCCGGCGAAGATCGGCGCGCTCGCGCAAGTGACGCGAGCGCAGCTCGCCGACGACGAGTCCGGTCGCCGCCCACATCAGCGGCGTCTTCGACAGCTCGAACAGATAGGCGAAGAGATCGAGGGCGAGCGGCTGCGGGGGAACGTTGCCGATCAGCAGCGCTGCCGACGAGAGGATCGCCGCCAGCAGGCCTTCGTTCGTGCCGTATTGGAGGCTGATCAGGGTGACGACGGCCCAGAACGGGTGGGGCGCCACGTCGCGAAAGCGGTCGCCTTCGAAGACGAACGCGTCGAGACCGAGCGCGATCGAGAAGAAGATCGACATCTCGATCAACGCCGTCGCCCGAAGCCCGAACAGCTCGCGTGGAGCTTCGTCCTCGCTTTTCGCCGGCTCGCCCTTCGTCCCGGTCATTGCGCCGCGGGCGCCGTCCGCGCCGCGAGGCGGGCTACGATGGTCGCCGCGAGCCGTTGCGCCGTCGCCGTCACGGTATCGCCGGCGCCGCTCGCCGCTCCGATCTCGCCGAAGCTGCCGCCCCAGAGGACCACCCCGTCGCGACCGACCAGTCGCGCCGTCGCCGCCACCACAGGGTCGGGCCTGAGGCCATAGCGATAGCCGAAGTCCTGCACCGAGCCGACCAGCACCGCATCGACGGCGAGGGCCTCGGCGATCTCGCGGGCGACCGTCTCGCGCCCCAGCTCCTTGCCGTCCAGCCGCTTCTCGGCAAGGCGGCGGCGGACCTCGCTCTCCTCGACCTGCAGGAACAGGCGCCGGTTATAGAGCTCGGTCGCGACCAGCTGGGCGACGATCTGCCCGGCATGGGGATGGGCGGACAGGTTCTCGAACGGAAGGACGGCGATCGACATGCCGGCCCGGGGCGGAGCACCGTCGGCGACGAAGTCGCGGAGGCTGCTGGCGCCACCGGCGCAGGCGGCGAGTGCGCCGGCCGCGAAGGCGATCAGCAGGCCGCGTCTCAGAATCGCCACAGGAGATACCCTCCGAACCGGGTCAACGTGGCATCGGTGCCGCGAGACGCCGTCAGGCTGCGGCTCGCGGCCAAGCCCAGCTCGAAGCTGGCATAGGGCTCGTAGGCGACGTCGACGCCGAAGAAGGAGCCGGCGGAGTTCAGCCGGTCGTAGGCGTAGCCACCGAAGAGGTTGTAGCGAAGCGTCGGTGAAAAGCTGCCGGAGAAACCCAGCGTGCCCGAATGGACCTCGCGCGAGACCACGGACAGCAGCGGATATTCGAGTCCGAGCGCATCGACCGCAGTCTGTCGCGAGCCGATATACTCGGCATCGAAGCCATAGGCGACGGTCAGCGACGGCGGACCCGGGATCGCCGTATAGGCGACTTCGAAGGCCGGGCCGATGAAATGGGCGACATCGGTGTCGCCCTTGATCCCGTATCGGCCGGCGGCGAGCCGGCCGGCGACGCGCCAGCTGGTTCCGAGCAGGCGCTCATAGGCGACCTGGGCGCGGTCGGTCCTGGCCTCGTTGACGAGTCCGTCGACCACGTCCCAATAAGGATCCTGGGCGATCAGGCCGACCCGCAACGTCCCTTCGCCGAACGCCCGCGTGTGGCGGACCGACGCCCCCGCGATCCCCGTGCCGCCGATCAGGGAGAGCCGGGTCAAGCCACCGCCATCGTGGTCGACGACGGTATAGCCTTCGCCGCGGAAGCGCTTGCCGTCGAAGCTCTCGATCGTGCCGCCCGGCCGGCGGATGACGGGCGCGTTGAGGTCGTTGCCCTCCACGGCGAAGCCGACGATCGAGGTCCCGGCGAGCGCCTCGCCCGAGGCTCGGGCGACGATCTGACGATCGGCCTTCTTGACCTTGCGGTGGTCGAGATCGAGACGGACACGCGGGCCGTGCTCACGCAGTAGCTCGGCCTTGGCGCGCACCAGCGACGGATCGTCGGGGTTGAGACCGAGAGCGCGGTCGTAAAGCCCGACCGCCCGCCGCCAGCCGCCGAGCTGGGTCTCGACGCTGGCGAGCGACGACATCACCTCGATCGAGTCGGGCACTTCCGCGAGCAACCCCTGGAGCTCGGCCTTGGCTCCCTCCGCGTCGCCGGTTTCCATCATCAGCCGCGCCTGGGTCAGCCTGAGGCGGCGCGCCTGGGCTGCGGCCTCTGCATCGACCGGCGGCGGAGGCGGAGCCGGCGCGGCCGCGGTCCCGCCACTTCGGGGAACGACGGTCACCGCACCGATCATGAGCGTCGCCGGGTCGGGCCTGGCGGCCGATGGACCGGGCACCTGGGTCGCCTGGAAAGGCGGCGAGGCCGATGGCGCGGCCGAAGAGGGACGAGCCGCCGCGGCAGGCGAGGGCGTTCTCGCACCGGAAAGGCTCACCTCGACCCCACGAGGAAGGACGTTCACCGTCGCACGACGCCCGGGTTCCGGCACCAGCCTGAGCTGACGGCCCTCGCCTTCCGCCGACGCGAGCCAGCCGGGCAGCATCTTCGTGGCGTCGCGGACGGCCCTCGGGTCGACCTCGCGGTCGAACGTCACGACCACCGCCTCGCCATCGGCCGACGCCTTGCCCACGACGCGGTCGGGCCAGAAGAATCGGATGCGGGCGGAACTCGCTGAACTGCTGGCCTCGACCGCCATGGGCGACGCCGCCGCCCGGGCCTCCGAAAGGCCGCAAATCAGTGCCCAGATCAGGCACATCCCGAGACGAAACGCCGCTGGGATGGTCGGGAAAATCATGCCTGCCTGCGAGCCTATCCAAAAGCCGTCAACTAACCCCTTGGGAATATACGGCATTTGACGAGAATCTCTCCCCGCATTTCATCCGGAGCCTCACCGTACCGAGAGGATGCGCCTCGCCTGATCGTACAACTTGTTGTCCATAAGCAGATTGGCGTAATCGGCCCTGAGGCCGGGGTCGGTCGGACGCTCCTCGACCAGAGCCGCCATCAGCGCCAGCGCCTGCCTGGATTCGCCCAGCCGGTTGAGGAGTTGGGCGCGGGTGACACGATGGTACACCGCCTGATCGGGAAGGGCCTCGATCTGCTGGAGGGCGCGGCGGAAATGGAAACGCGCGGCATCGCGCTCCCCCGCCTGCTGCAGGATCTCGCCATAGGCCGAGTTGACCTCGTGGTCGGCGACGGGCGTCTCGATCACGCGGGCAAGATGACGGCGGGCGAGAGCGGTGCGACCGCCGGCGAAGTCCGCAAGGCCCAACCAGCGCGCCGCATCCGGGTCGCCGGGAGCCTCGCGGGCGATCCGCTCGTAGACCGCCTTCAGCGCCGGCTTGACGTCGGCGTCGAGGGCCTGCCTCGCAAGCGCCCGCAGGCGCTTGACGTCGCGCTCGCCCTCGGCCCTGGCGGCGATCACCCGACCGGCCTCGCCCATCCGCTTGAGGGCGATCAAGGCGTCGATCCGGACCTCGGCGATCTCCGCTGGTTCGTTCGGAGAGTCGGGGCCGAGCGCCACAAGGGCATGCGCTGGCGCCTCGGCATCGAGCAGCTGGCGCGCCCACGCCGGACGAAGGGCCGGTGGGGCCGCCGCCGCCCGGCCCGCCAGCCAGTCCACCGCCGCCGGGAGCTGCCCGTCCTCGCGCCAGAGGTAGACGAGCTCGCCGACCGTCGGATCGTCGGGCCTCGCCGCGGCCGCCAGATCCAGGAAGATGCCGATCGCCGTTTTCCGATCACCGAGGTCGATCAGTCGATAGGCGAGCTCGCGGCGCTCGGTCGCGCTTACGCCGGGCCGGGCGGCGCGGGCGACGAGAAGACGGCGGCGCTCGTCGGTGCGGCCGAGCTTCGCCAGCGCCTCGTCGTAGACATTGGCCCAGTCGCCGCCATAGGCCTCGGCGAAGCGCCTGAGCTCGGGCAGCGCCGTCTCGGGCCCGGCGAGGTCGAGAAGCGCGTAGAGCCGTGCTTCCTGGCGCTCCTTGTTAAGGTCGGTGCGCTTGAGCTCGCCCGAGAGAAAGGCCAGCAGCTCCGGCTTCCGGGCGGCCTTCTTCGCCGCTTCGACATAGGCATAGAACCACTTGTCGGTCGCGTCGATCCGGGCCAGCCTGGCGATCTCCGGCAGCGCCTCGATCGCGCCGCCGACCTCGTTGAGGGCGAACAGCGCCTGCTCGCGGGCCTCGGCCGAGAGGTCCTGCCGCTTCAGCTGCTCGGCAAAGAAGGTCTTCGCCTCGGCCTGGCGGCGGGCCTTCTTCGCCTCCTCGGCGACCGCGAAGTACCAAAGCTCGGGCGCCCGCCCGGCGAGCCAGAAGATCGCCGGCATGGTCTCGGCGCCGAAACCCTTGTCGAGGAGCGTGTAGACCAGCACGGCAAGGGTCTCCGCCTCGAGATCCGGGCGGGCCAGCTTCTGACGCCAGAACTCGGCGAGCTCGGTCCGCGCCTCGGCGCCGCCGCGCTTGGCGAGCGTCGAGAGCGACATGGCGTAGAGGCGCTCGGCCGCCGGCGAATTGGCCCGCAGCGGGCGGACTTCGACGAGCGCCTCCTCGTGTCGGCCGAGCGAGGCGAGCGCGGTGGCGAGCTGGAGGCGCGTCTCCTCCGAATCCTTGATCGCAACCAGGCGGCGGGCCGCGACGAGCGCCAGCTTCGGCTGGCCGTTGATCTCGGCCAGATCGGCGAGCTGGGCCAGGATCGCCGCGTCCAGCTGCGATGCCTGGGCGGCTTCGAGCCATTCGACGACCTGGTCGGCGCGCCCGGTCGCCGCCGAAAGCAGCGCCCAGGCGGCATCGAGCGCCGGGGACCGCGACCGCTGGCGATCGCGGGCCGCCTGGATCCGCCGCCAACCCTCCTCCGCCTGGCCGACCCGGATCATCGCATTGGCGATATCGAGCGCGACCGTCTCCTCCCAGCCGAACCGGTCGACCAGGGAGACGAGCTGGCGCCGGGCGGCGTCGACGCGGCCGAGATCGGCGAGGATGAGAAGGAGACCGAGGATCTGGTCGGCGGAGAGGTCCGCCTGATTGGCGAGCGCCTTTTCCGCCATGGCGAGCGCGCGCGGGAAGTCGCCGACGGTCTTCAGGACCGAAGCCGCCAGAACCGGCCGGCGCTCGAGGAACTCCGGCGCGGCCATGATCCATTTCGCGACTTCGCCGGCCTTGTCCGCAGGTGTCATGCCGACCAGCGACGACAGCTGCCAGTCCGGCAGCCGCATCGGCGGGCCCTTGAGCGCCAGAGCCAGCGCCATGGGCACAAGATTGCGCTCGAGCGCCAGGTCGATCAGGTCGTCGTCGAACTCGGACGGCAAGCGACCGGCGTCATAGGCGGCACGCAGACGCTGGAAGACGACGTCGCGGCGGCCGACACGGAGCTCGAGGCGGATGCGCTCGGCGAAGAGCACCGGATCCTCGGCCAGCGTCGGGTCCATCCGGTCGAGGATGACAAGGGCCTGGCCGTCCTTGGCCGCGCCGATGAACTGCCGGACGATGCCAAGTGTCGCAGAACCGGTCTTCGCCTCGTCGAGCCAAGCCGTCGCCATCTCGAATGCCTCGACCTCGCGCCCGGTGCGCGCCAGCACGCTGACGTAGAACTCGACGGTGCGCTACGTGCGCGGCACCTTGAAGCGGCGGTTGAGCTCGTACAGCGCCCCCGACGCCGCTTCGAAGTTGCCGAGGTCGGCCTCGATCTGGGCGAGGTCTATCCAGTCGTCGAGCCTTGCCTTGAAACGTTGAACGAGGATGCGCAGCACCTCGACCTGCTTTTCGATCTCGCCGTGGTTGCTGTAGTGGTCGGCAAGCTCGCGCAGGATCTTCTCGGTCGGACGCACCCGGGCAAGATCGGCGAGGATGCCGAGATAGTCGTAGACCCGGCTCGACTGCTTATAGAGCTGGGCCAGCTCCTCCTTCACCTCCGCCTCTTCGGGATTCGCCGCGGCGAAGCGCTCCATCAGCTTCACCGCCTCCTCGAACTCGCCGATCTCGAGATAGACGCGCGTGAGCGGAATGACGACACCGACCGAGAGATCTCCCGATTCGAGGCGCTGCTCGAGCGCACTCTGCGCCGACTCATAGTCCAGGCCCTTCAGGTACATGAGCGCCAGCTCGCGATCGCGCGGGATCACCGCGAGGCTGGCGGCGACGCCGATACCGACCAAGGCCATGAGCACGACGTGGGGCGCCCGCATCAGGGGTCTCGAATGCGCTGCACCGCGACCTTGGCCGGGGCGTAGCGGCGGGTCCGGAGCGTGAAGGACAGGAGGCCGTCGGCGCCGGCCTCGGCGAAGCTGTCGAGGGTGCGTTCGCCATCCTCGGCGGTCACCTGGTAGCGGCCGGGCTCGACCACCTTCCAGGTCATCTCGCCGGCACCGAAGCCCTGGGCTCGAAAAGAGAAGGTGCGGCCATCGACGGCAAGGTCTTCGATCGGCCAGCGGCTGTCGATCAGATAGACGCGTCCTG
>SXGR01194647.1_pt1 | contig 11407 bp, 10 predicted proteins | sample 3174711 | NCBI WGS metagenome assembly SXGR01 (sample SAMN11356860, study PRJNA531348) | freshwater metagenome | isolation source: freshwater sample F1-60 | place: China: Fuxian Lake, Yuxi | collected 2017-12-25
CAGCCCGACGGGCCGAGCAGCGCGACCAGCGTGCCCGCGGGGACCGTGAGGTTGAGTTCCCGCACCGCGGTCGCGCCCTCGAACCGTTTCGTGAGCGATCGCAATTCAAGCATGGCGCGTCTCCTGTCCGGGGTGCCGGCGCGGTCGTGGCGCGCGCGTGGATGGCATGGCTGATGGCACTTTGACTGGCTCCTATCGGGCGGGGATCTTGAGCAGCGTGAAACTGTGCGGCGGCACGACCAGGCTGTCGTCCCCGGCGCGCCACACGGTTTCCTCGATGCCGACCTTGTTCGGAAACTGCTCCGTGTTCTCGGCCAGAGGGTCCGGCCCGCTCAAGCAGTACGCAACACCATCACCGGCACGGGCCAGGCCTGTGATTGTGACGCGGGCCGGGTCGTCCGGGTGCCGGTTCACGATCGAAACGAACACGGTCGTGCCGTCGTCGGCACAGGTCGCAGCCGCGTCGATCAGGGGCACGGCGGCAAAGGCCTGTTGGTTTCCGGCGGCCGGGCTTGCGATCGTCGGGCAGCGTACGTCGCATCCCACCGCGATCGGCCCCCGATGCCGGGTCATCAGTTCCATCACCAGGGTCGTCGGCGTTTTCCAGATCGATTCCCGCGTGACGCGGTAGTTGCCCATCACGTTGACCAGGTTGTAGATCGCCGACAGGTTGATGCTGTCGCAATGCCGCAGGCAGACGTTCATCACGGCGCCCGCGTACAGCGCGTCGGCGACGTTGTAGGCTTCGTTGAACAGGGGCGGCTTGCCGCTGAAATAGGTATTCCACTCGTCGAACGCGAGAAACGGCGGCCTGGGTGTCGCACGGGCCATGATGCCCAGCGTCTGCACCAGCATCGCCTCGACCTCCAGGCTTGCCGCCACCTTGGGCAGGTAGAGCTCGGCCGGCGGGGGCGCGACCGGGCCCTTCTCGGTGCGGATCGAGTAGTAGTGCACGCTCAGGCCATCGATTTCGGCGCCGGCGGCGCGCAGCACGAAATCGTTCCAGTGGCCGTACAGGTCGGCTGGCACCCCCACCGCAATGAGTACCAGTGAAGGGTCCCGTGCCCGCATCGCGCGCGCGAATTCGAGGTAGCGCCTGGCGTAGGTCTCGGCGTTGCAATGGCCGAACTGCCAGTTGCCGAACTGCTCGTTGCCGACATACCAGACGCGCACGCCGAACGGTTCGGGATGGCCGTTGTCGGCGCGCAGGCGGCCCAGCGCGCTGCCTGTCGCGTCGGCGTTGCAGTATTCGACCCAGTCAGCGGCTTCTTGCGGGGTTCCGGTTCCCATGTTGACGGTCAGGTGCGGCTCGCTGCCTACGACCCGGCACAGGTCGATGAACTCGTGCGTGCCGACGTCGTTGGATTCCCACAGCAAGGCCAGCAGTCCGGTTGGGTCGAGTTTGGAGGGGCGCCGATCCGGGTCGCCGATGCCATCACGCCAGTGGTAGTCGGATGCGGTGTTGCCGCCTGGCCAGCGCAGGCAGGTCGGTGGCCATTGCTTCAGTGCGGCGACGAAATCGGAGCGAAACCCGCCGACGTTGTTCAGTGGAACCAGCGACACACAGCCGATCCAGAATCTGCCGGCGGCGTTCGAGGTGATCGACAACACGCCGTTGTCTTCGCGCCGCTGTGGTGTCACGATCTTGCGGTAGGTCGTCCACTCCGGACCCAGCGGGCCAATATCCCACTGCGCGTCGCCCAGCGTGATGCGGACCGACTGCCCTTGGCCCTTGAGCACGATGCGCAGTTCGAGCGAGCGCCTCTCGGCCAGAAACAGGGCGGCCTGGCGGATGCCGTGCGCGAGCCCGTCCGCGGCCCGGATCAACACCGACTGCGACTGCCTTCCGGTATAGAAGTCGGTGTTGTCCTGGATGAACACGACACGCCCGAGATCCGGGTTGACAGGCTCCCACACCAGCGCATCCAGCGGATCAGGTACCGGACTGGCGCGGGGGGTCCTAAGCGCCGCGATGCCGAAGCCCGGGTGCTGGTGGCGCAGGCCTTCGTTCAGACCGACGTAGGCGCGATCATGTTCGGCGAACTTGCGCACCCTGAGCATCTCGGCCCAGGCGCCGTTGTAGATCGTCTCGCCGATGTGCTCGAAGTTCGCGCCGTACAGATGGTCATGGACCGCGCCGGTCACCCGGGTGGTGTCGATCTCGATGGCGGCTGGAAACTCCATGGGTTAGTGTCCGTTCATGGCGCCGCCGCAGGCACAGGAAACTCGACCTCGAGCCTGCGAAATCCGCGCGTGTCGCCGTTGGGGGCCCATACCGGCTCCCCGGCAAGCGCAAATTCCGGAATCCGGCGCAGAAACTCCGTGATCGCGATGCGCATGTCGAGCCGCGCGAGGTGAGCGCCCAGGCACGTATGGACTCCGACACCGAAGGCGAGGTGCGGATTGCGGCGGCGGTCCAGCACGCAGCTGTCAGCTTCGGGAAACTCGGTTGCATCACGGTTGGCCGAACTATACAGGACGCCCACCGAATCGCCCTGGTGCATGGTGACGCCGTGCAGCGTGGTGTCCCTGGTCACGATTCGGCCGAGCAGTTGGATCGGTGTCATGAAGCGCAGGAACTCCTCGACTGCGGTGCGAACCGCCGCAGCATCGTCGAGCCGTTCGCGCAGCCAGGCCCGCTCGGTGGGATGGCAGGCCAGGTACCACATGGCGTTGTCGATGCCGTCGACCGTGGCCTCGCGGCCCGCAGTCAGCAGCAGCATGCCGTAGCCGCGCAGTTCTAGCGTCGAGAGTGCGCGACCGTCGACGCGCGCCTGGGTCAGCAGGCTGAACACGTCGTCGCGCGGCTGCTCGATCCTGGCCGCCATGAGTTCGTCCACGTACGCCGCCATCGCGGCGACGGCCCGCTCGGTGCGGGCCGCATCGCCCATCCGCCCTTCGAAGATCTCCCTGGCCCAGTGGACCCAGAGGTCGGCGTCCTGCACCGGCAGCTTCAGGAACTTGGCCAACGCGTGCGAGACCAGCGGCAGCGCGAAGTCACAGACCAGGTCACACGAGCCGTGCGCGACGAAACCGTCGATGATGGTGTTGGCGGTCTGACGCACCGCTGGCTCCAGGCGATCGACCTCGTTGCGGGTGAAAACGTCGCGCAACATTCCGCGGTATTTCGAGTGTGCCGGAGGGTCGGACTCGATCGGAAGCACCGGGTAGTCGCGTGCGTTGTAGTTGGGCAGCGCGATAGAGCCCGGTTTGGCGGACGAGAAGGTCTGGTGATCCTGCAGGGTTGCGCGCACATCGTCGTAGCGCGAGAGGATCCAGAATCCGCCCTGCCGGCTGGTATGGGCCACCGGGCACTCTTTGCGCAGATGCTCGAACACCGCATACGGATCCCGAACATGCTCCGGGTCGTAGTGGTCGAACTCGCGCGCGGGTTTCGTGTTTATCTCCGCCGTCTCTCGCTCGATGGCATCGGTCCAGTTCTCGAGCACCGCAGCGCGTGGCTGAGGCACCATCTTCGGCTCGGGGGCGACAGCGTGCGTGTCGGCGACCTGCCGGAGCCGCTGCAGCCTCGGCAGGGCGGTTCGCGCGAGCCACTCCTGCAACGCCTGCTCACCATGCTGCGCGAAAACAGCAACGCCTTCGTTCCAGATCGATCGGCCGCACAACACGCCGTTGAAGCGCGAACCGGATGCCCCGGCAAACTCCAGGCATTCGGTCAGCTGGTCGAACGGGAGGCCGCCGCTGAGGAAGACATGCGGCAGTGGCGTTGAGGCGGAGATCTGCTGCAAGGTTTCGACCGCCTGCGCACGGGAATAGAACTCGGGAATGTGGCGCGGCTGCACCGGCAGCTCGATTTTCAGCACGTCGACGTGGTAGTGGGCTTGGCTGAATTCCTCGACCGCGCGCAGGACGCGCACCCGGTGTTGCCGCGGGTCGGGCGCAATCACCAGCGGCTCCAGAAAAAACGGCACACCGGCGGCCGCGCACTCCGCGCCGACACGCTCGACCATCACCTTGCGCTGCTCGTCCAGGGCCGTGTGGGACTCCGTATCGACGTACAGGAAAAGCTTGATCGCGCGTGCGCCGATCTCGACCAGACGGCGAACGCTCCAGCCCGGGGGCAGCTTCGGGACCATGGTGGCGCCATCCTGGCCGTAGGTGTCCTGCTCGTAGCCGAACATCAACGGACCGATCCCTGGCAGATTGCTGCGGATCACCGGCCCCAGGGTCGAGTCGACCAGCGTCACCGAGGCCACGGCTGCGAGCCCGGAGACGACCGCGCTCTTGAAAACCAGCGCATCGTCGGGTCGGGCCGGTCCGCCACGGGCAAGCGCGATGGCGGCATCCAGGGCGCGGCCATGGTCGATGGCCAGGCCAAGGATGCGGCCTTTGGCCGTCAGGCAGGCGGACAGCGGATGTGCCGTCATTCACGCCCCCGATCGGTGAAGAAAGGTACCACCGCCGGCGCCAGCCACAGCCGCCGCATTTCCGCGTCGCAGCGGCACAGCGAAATCGACATGCCCTGGCTCTCCTGGGTCGTCACGTATTCGCCGACCAACGGCCGCACGGTGCGGATCCCACGCCGTTCCAGGATTCCGGCCAGTGCCCCATACGCGATCAGCAGTTCCATCAGGGTGGTCCCGCCGCTGCCGTTGACGAAGGCGAGGACTTCGTCGCCGGCATGGAAGGGCAGGTCGGCCAGGATCGCATCTGCCATCACCGCGACGATGTCGGCCGCCGGGCCCATCTTGCCGCGGCCCATGCCCGCTTCTCCGTGCACACCCATCCCGATGAAGATCTCGTCCTCGGGCAGTTCGAAGATCTTCGCTCCACTGACCGGCGAGACGCCGGCGGAAAGCGCCACCGCGAGTGTCCGCGTGGCGTCGCGCACACGTTGCCCTAGCGCCATCAGTTCCTCCAGCGGCGCGCCTTCTTCGGCGCGTGCTCCGAGGATCTTGTAGATGAACATCGTTCCCGGCGCGCCACGTCGTTCCGCTTCGCGCCCCCGGGGGGCGGAGGCGATATCGTCGTACATGACCAGCGCTTCGACGCGCATGTCTTCGGCGCGCGCCAGGTCGACCGCCATTTCGCCGTTCATGAGGTCGCCGGCGTGGTGGGAGATCAGCAGGATCATGCCGGCGCCTCGGTCCGCGGCACGTATCGCCTGCAGGATCTGCGCCGGCGGCGGGGCGGTGAAGACAGAGCCCAGCGCGTTGGCATCCAGCATGCCGCGGCCGACCCAGCCCATGGCGACCGGTTCATGGCCCGAGCCGTTGCCGATCACCAGACCGACCCGGCCGCTCTGTTTCGGCGTGCGTCGCACGATCACGTTGCTGCCAGGCAGGCGATCGACGATGTCGCCATAGGCTGCCACGTAGCCGGTGATCATGTCCTCGACGATGCCGCCGACCTGGTTCACGAGTTTCTTCATGCGCAGTGCTCCCGCAGGACCTCCACCATCAGCGCGATCGACACTGCCCCGGGATCGATCTGCCCGGCGCCGCCGTTCTCGATGTAGCGCGCGCGACCTCGCTTTGCCGACATCGGGATGGTGGCCTCCGCGCCCTCGGATGCGGCGGACGCCGCCGCGGCGAATCCGCCGTGCTTGAATGCCTCCCCGGCCGGAATCAGCGCGTCGAGCATGCTCTTGTCCCCCGGGCTTGCCTTGCCCACCCGCGCGACGCGTTGCGCGCCGCGCTCGAACCTCGTGGCCCAGTCTTCGTGCGCGGCGAACTCGAGCAGCAGGCTACCGAACAATGCGCCGGAAGCACCTCCGGCGGCCGACAACAAGGCGCTGCCAGCTGCCTGCAGCAGTTCACGCTCCGTTGCCGCCGCTGGCAGGTCGCTGGCTGCGACTGTGGCCGCGGACATGCCACGCGACATGGTCGTTCCATGGTCGCCATCGCCGGTGGCGGCGTCGAGCCGGTTCAGGTGTTCCTCCTCGGCCGCGAACCGTGTCGCCAGCGCTTGCAGGACGGCGCGCAGGCTCATCGGGTGCGACCCCGCAGGAATGCGAGGCCTTCGCGCGCGGTTCGCGTCGGATCGGGCTCGATCTGGCGCCAGATCGCCAGGTCGCTGCTGACAGCCAAGTTCGCCGCGACGAACATCTCCAGCGTCAACCAGCCATCGTACCCGATGTCGCGTAGCGCGTCGAAGATCTCGTCCCACGCGATGTGCCCGGAACCCGGGACGCCACGGTCATTCTCGTCGCAATGGAAGTGAACCAAGCGCCTGCCGGTGGCCCGGATCGCGTCGCCGATGTGCTTCTCCTCCATGTTCATGTGGAACGCGTCGAGCAGCACGCCGACAGCCGGCATGCCCACGTCCTCGCACAGCTGTGTCGCCTGCCGCGCCGTGTTGACGAGGTCGGTCTCGAAACGGTTGATGGCTTCCAGCCCGAGCGTCACGCCTTCCGCGTCCGCGATGCGCGCGGCCTCGCGCAGGCCATCGACGCAATGGGCCCAGCGCTGCTCGCGCTGCTCCTGCAGGCGCACGTTCCAGGGCGCGTACAACACGCCCGTGAGCAGTCGGCTGCCAAGGCCGGCAGTGGTGCGGATCGCCTGTGCGAGGTACTCGAGGCCGGCCGCGCGGACTGCGGGGTCGAGGCTGGAGATGTCCGCCTGTGGGCTCAGGCCGGTGGTGCAGGTGATTTGCAGACCGCGCCGCGCTAGCGCCTGGCGGATCGCCAGGATGCGGTCCGTCGTCATCCCCAGCAGCGAGAGCTCCACGCCGTCGAACCCGAGGTCGGCGGCGGTTTCCGCGTAGGGGATGACGTCGTCATCCCAGCGCCGGGCCCACAACGCTAGGTGCACGCCGATCTTCATGGAAACTGACGCATGCGTCCGGTGACTTGGCCCGTCATGGGGGCAGGGCGCAGGTGTGCGCGATTGACGCTGGGCGGGTGCTGGATCGGTGCGTGATGCAAGCCCATGGTGGCTCCTTCTGGTTACTTCACGCCGATGGCAAAGACCTCATCCTTGATGAAGCGTTCGGTGATGATCAGCAGGGCGAAGCCAGGCAGGGATACGACCAGCGCGATCCCCGCGGAAATGGCGTCCAGCGAACCACCGCCGGCGAGACGCGAGAACAGCAGCGTCGGCAGGGTTTCGATGCTTCCGCGTCCGATGAAGAAGGTGAGCAGAAACACGTTGGACGAGATCAGGAACGCGAACAGGCAGCCGCCCAGCACGCCTGGCATGATCAGCGGGATCGTCACATGCACCAGCACCTGCCAGGGCTTGGCGCCGAGCATCTGCGCCTGCTCCTCGAAGTCGCGGCTCAATCCCTGGAATACCGATGTCAGGATGCGCACCATGTAGGGGATGGTCGGGATCAGCAGCGCGACGATGACACCGAAGAAACTGCCGGCCAGTCCAAGGTACAGGAACACCACCAGGATGCCGAGCCCGACCGCGATCTCCGGTACCACCAGCGGCGTGATCAGGAAGAACTCGACCCACTCCTTGCCGCGGAACTTCTCGCGCGCGATCACGTGCGCCGCCGGCAGCGACACGATCAGGCACAGCAGCGTCACCGAACCGGCGATCAGCAGCGTGTTGCGCGTTGCGATCCAGACGCGCGATATCGGAGAGAACACGTAGTCCCAGGCAATCGGCGAGGTGGCGGTGTCGCGTGCGCTCCACCACCATTCGGTCGGCAGCAGCGCGGGCCAGGTCCAGCGGAACGAAAACGCGGCGATCAGCAGCGGCAGGAACGGCCCGACCGCGGCGAGCACCACGAACAGGAGGTAGAAGCGCTGGAACGGTGACAGCGTATCGATGTCGCGGGCCGGGCGTTTCATACGCGTCCCCGGCTACGCTCGAAGCGCCGGTACAGCGTGATGTACGCCAGCAGGATCGCGCTCGACACCAGCGCGACGAACATCACGATCGCCATCGCGCTCAGGCGGCGCGAGTAGTTGGCGTCGTCGAACGCACGCCAGGCCTCGACCGACAGCGTGTTCGGATAACTCGCCCCGAGGATCATCGGTGCCTCGAACGAGCCGAAATTGAAGGCGAAGACGATCAGCGATGCCGACACCACGCCCGGCATGATCTGTGGCAGCGTGACCTGCCAGAACACCTGGCTGCGGCGCGCGCCGAGCATGCGCGCCGCTTCCTCGGTATCCCTGCCAAGCCCGATCAGCACCGAGAACACGACCATGGTGGTGAAGGGCAACTGCTTCCAGACGTACACCCACATGATGGCCCAGCCGCCGTACGACGCGATGAGGCGCGGGAAGTCTCCGGTCGACTTGATCAGGTCGAGTGCAAAACACAGCCGCGCCAGGATGCCGCCGTTGGCAAGCAGGACGATGGCAAGGCCGATGCCGACGAGGTAGGGCACCATCAACGGCAGCTTGTAGAGGATGCGCAACAGGCGCGACCCATGGAAGCGCTTCTGCATGATCAGCGCCAGATACACGCCCAGCGCCGTGGCCACGACGGTAGGAACGAACGCGTAGTAGAAGGTGTATCCGACCGACATCCAGAAGCCCTCGGTCGCAAACAACTCGCGGTAATACTCGAGCGTCGGAAACTTGTTGATCCCGTACAGCGGCGCGTAACCAAAGCTCTGCAGCGCCGAGAACACCAGGGCGCCCACGTACAGCACCAGCAGCACGCCGATCGCCGGCGCCAGCATCAGCGGCACGTACATGCGCTGTGCCAGCGTCCGCTTTTCGGCCTGCAGATCGTGTTCGGGGGCAGCCATGCCTGAACTGCCGGGAACGCTGATTTACTGCTTTGCGAACGCGGCCGCGACGATATCGGATAGGGGCCGGGTCGACTGGCGCTCGATGTAGTCGGCCCAGATCCGTTCGATCAGGTGAACCAGCGACGCGTTGAAGTCGGGAACCCCCACTGCGCCGAGTTCGGCCAGGGTCGTGCCCACCAGCTTGGGCGCGGCGGCGACCGCCTTGTCACGGTTGACCGGTTCCAGGCGCGACAGTTCGAGACCGAGCGGCGACCCGTAGGCGGCAAGCTTCGAGATCTGCGCCTCCGGCGAAGACAGCAGGTTCGCAAGGACCAGCGCCGCCGCCGGGTGCGGGGTGTTGTTCGGTATGCCGATGAAGTTCTTGCCGACGATCATGCCGTTCTTCGGAAAGGCGCGGGTCTGGGCGGTGGCAGGGAAGGAGCCGTTGCCGACGCGGACCGTGACGCCGAACAGGCCGAAGCCGCATCCCATGTCGACCTCGCCGTCGGCGAAACGGCGCCAGTTGGCGGCCGGGTTCTCCGGGTAGATCGGCGCACCACGCTGGCCGTCCTTGCCGCCTCCGCCAAGCAGGAACGGCTCGATCCGGCGCAGCAGCTCGAAGCCCGGCGTGACCAGTTTGGTGAACTCCTCGGGCGTGAAATCCTTGCGGTCCTTCTGAAACGCCCTGTAGCCGTCGGGGTTGGTGGAGTACAGGACGGTTTCGACGAAGGTGTTGCCGTTGAAATGCGGTGGCTTGATGTAGGTGAACCGCCCCGGATTGGCGCGCACATAGGGCTCAAAATCCTTGAACTCGCTGGGGGCCTTGGCAGGAGGCAGCCGCGCGCTGTCGATGTAGCAGACGTATTGCTCGGCGCCCCAGGGCATCAGCCTGCCCCCCGTCGGATATCCGAGGTCGAACAGGTTGAGTCGCGAGGTGGTGCTGTTCGGGTCAAAGTCGAAGTATTTCGCGTTCGGCAGCCGCTGCGCGAACGCTCCGAACAGCGCGCCCTGCTGGCCCAGCGTAAGGGTGTTGGCGCCGTTGATCCAGATCGCGTCGACCGTGCCCTGCCCGATGCCGCGGCCGGCGGTGTTGTCGGCCACCACGAGGTCGACTGCATCGCGCGTGTTCGGAATCCGCGAGGATTTCAGGGTTACGCCCAGCTTGGCCATTTCCGGCGCCACGAACCGGTCGACCCAGCCGTTGAGGATGTCGTTGCCACCCCAGTAGAACCAGCTGACGGTGCCCTCCTTTTTGGCGCGCGCGAGGACGTCGTTCCAGGTCACGCGCCCGGCCAGGAATCCATCGCGGAACGCCGCGGCGTCGGCATCCCCCTTGGGCGGGGCGGGCTGGGCAATCGCGACGGTTGACAGAGCCAGCGCCCCAAGCAATGCGAACGACACGCGTCGCGTCAAGCCGTGACGGACCGCCGATCGCGGTTTGGTACCCTCGCATGCGTCGACCGACAGGTCGCGCGGGGCGAAAGTCGGATTCGCAAACGGGAACAGGTGGCCAGTGTGCATGGTATTCTCCAGTTTATTTTTTAAGTTTAGCACGCCCGCTTCGGTCGTGACGAGCGTGATGCCATGTGCGCCGCGGTACCGTGACCGCTGACTCCCGCCGCGCGCGCAAGGTGACCGCCCTTGGCACGGCGCAGACGCTCGCCTGGGCTTCGTCCTACTACCTGCCGGCGATTATGGCGGCACCGATGGCGCGCGACCTCGGGGGGTCCACGCCCACCGTGTTTGCTGCGTTCTCGGCCGCCCTGATCGTCGCGGCCTGCGTCGGGCCGTGGGCGGGCCGCGCAGTCGACTGGCACGGCGGACGTCCGGTGCTGATGCTGACCAACCTGGTGTTCGTACTCGGGCTGGCGATGCTGGGAATGGCACAGGACGTGACGTCGCTGTTCGCCGCCTGGGCGCTCATCGGCGTGGCGATGGGCAGCGGTCTGTACGAGGCCGCGTTTTCCGCGCTGGTCAGGCTTTACGGAGGTGGGTCGCGCAACGCCATCACGAGAATCACACTGATCGCCGGATTCGCCAGCACGGTCGGCTGGCCGCTGTCCTCATGGCTCGAAGCGCAGCTCGGTTGGCGCGGTGCCTGTTTCGCGTGGGCCGCGCTGCACCTGGTCGTCGGGCTGCCATTGAACGCGGCGCTACCGCGTGCCGGCGCCGGCTCCGGCGAGGCTGCAGCCTCGCCGGGCGTCACAGGCGGCGAGACGAGCGAGGTAGCGGACGGGCCGAATCGCCCCGCATTCACCTCCGCCATGCTGGCCCTGGTTTTTGCGGTCACCTGGTTCATCAGCACCGCGATGGCGGCGCACCTGCCGCGGCTGCTTCAGGCTGCCGGTGCCACGTTGGCGGTGGCGGTCGCGGTGAGCGCCCTGGTGGGGCCGGCCCAGGTGGCGGGGCGACTGCCCGAATTCGGGCTGCTGCGCCGCGTGCATCCGATGTTGTCGGCGCGCCTTGCCGCGTTGGCGCATCCGGCGGGTGCGGTGCTTCTGATGGCTGCGGCCGCACCCGTGTCGGCCCTGTTCGCTTTGCTGCACGGGGCCGGCCACGGCATCCTGACCATCGCCAAGGGTACTGGGCCTCTGGTGCTTTTCGGTCTGCGCGGTTACGGCGCCCGGCAAGGCTGGTTGATGGCGCCTGTAAGCCCGCAGCCCTGCGGTGATTGGTCTTGATTCAGGCCCGGATCTTGACCTCAGGCTTGTTGAACATGGCGAACAATTGGGCCTTCGCTGCCTGCATCTCC
>SXGR01086496.1_pt1 | contig 11405 bp, 13 predicted proteins | sample 3174711 | NCBI WGS metagenome assembly SXGR01 (sample SAMN11356860, study PRJNA531348) | freshwater metagenome | isolation source: freshwater sample F1-60 | place: China: Fuxian Lake, Yuxi | collected 2017-12-25
GCCCAGACCGGCTCGTAGGCCACCACCGCCGTCGCGAAGGCCGCCCTGCCCGACTTCGCCAACACGGCGTCCAGCTGCCGCGCCACCGTCACCTCCGTGCGCCCGGCTTCGCGCTCCTCGAGCGTCTCGCCGACGCACAACACAGGCGTCATGCCGGCCGCAAGCACCGCGGAGAACTTCGCCGCCACCTGCCTGTCGCCCTCACCGTAGAGCTGGCGCCGCTCGGAATGCCCGACCAGCACGTAGCGGCAGCCAAATTCCGCCAGCATCGCCGCCGAAACCTCTCCGGTGAAGGCGCCCTGGGCGTGCTCGCTTGCGTTCTGCGCACCCAGCGCGACCTTCGTACCCTGCAGTAACCCGGCGGCCTGCGCGAGGTACGGATAAGGCACACACACTGCGCATCCCGCGCCCTCCAGTCCCGAGGCGCCAGCCGCCACCGCTTCCAGCAGCGCCGGGTTGGCAGCCTTGCTGCCGTGCATTTTCCAGTTGCCAACAACGAGCCTGTTGCGCATCGGGGCTGATTCCACGCGGAAAATTGCCAAAGCCCTGAATTTTACCCTTTTTTGCGCCGCAACAGGCGTGCCGCGAAGCTCTGGACCGTGTCTCCGGGCCGTGCTCCGCTGCGCGCCGCGGACTGATTGAGGTGAGAGAGGATTCCGCTGACCCACATGGAGCGCCCATCGCCTATGCGGGCGCTCATGCAATCCACGGTGGCGGCAGCGATGTCGCGCGCTTCCAGCACGGGTAGCCGGGTAATTCCGATGCGGTCAGCACCCAAGCCTGCATCATTGAACACCGCCGCCATCGCTTCCACAGCCAGCGCGGATTCGCGCCGACCGCCGTGCAGCGCGCCATGGGAGCCGATGAGCAGGATGCGGCCGGCGTCCTCTGGCAACGCCATGCCGACCGAATCCAGCGCCCAGACCTCGGGCGAGCCGGCTTCAAGGCGGTAGCGGCCTTCCGCATACGGCGGCGGCGCGGCGCGACGAGGGGCGGCCAAGCGCAGGCGGGCGGCTGCCTCCCTGCAAAATTGCCCGGTGAACACGCCCACCAGGGTCGCCTGCAGGTTGGCGTGGCTCACCACGCCCCGCCGCAGCATGTCGACGCCATCGCCAATGCGAGCGCTGCGGCAGTCCACCGCGGCAGCCGCCATGCCGATGTCGTCCAGCCACGAGAGGCCGGCGATGCCGGCGCGGTCCCGGCCAAGCCCGGCGTCATTGAGGATCAAGGCGTGGGCGCCGGCGCTGGCGCCCAGCCAGGCCGCGATGATCCCGCCATGCGAGCCAGCGACCAGCACCTTGCCGGAAACGTCACCCAGGTCGGTGACGCTTTCGGCCGCGACGATCTCAATCACAGGTAGCCCAGGATCCTCGGCAGGAACAGCACGATCTCGGGCACGAAGGTCAGTACCAGCAGCAGCGCGGTCATCGCCGCCACCAGCCAAGCGCACCACTTAATGGTGGACTCCATCGGGATCCCGGCGAGTCGGCAGGTCACCATGAGATTCACCGCCGTGGGCGGGGTGAACTGGCCGATGGCGACGTTGATCGTCATCACGATCCCGAGCCACACCAGGTTCCAGCCGTAGGCTTGCGCTACCGGCAGCAGGAACGGCAGGAACACGAAATAGGTCGCGGTCGCGTCCAGCGCGGTGCCGGCCAGCAGCAGCATGAACGTGATCGCAAGCAGCACCGTCACCTCGCTGGTGCCCGAACTGGTTAGCCATTTCGCGAACTCGTTGAACACGCCGATGGTGTCCACCGCCCAGCCGAAGAGCGACGCCAGCCCGACCATGAATAGGATCACCGCCGAGATCTCCGCCGCCTCGGCAAGCAGGTCCCAGACCTGCTTCCAGGTCATGGAGCGGTACACCACCAGCCCGATGACCAGGCCGTAGGCCACCGCGACCACCGCCGCCTCGGTGGGCGTGAAGGCGCCGCTGCGCATGCCGCCCAGGATGATCACCGGCGCAAGCAGCCCCCAGCCGGCGTCCCTCAGGCTGGGCCAGAACGCGGGCGCCGGCTCCGGGTCGTTCGCGCCCCAGCCATTCACGCGCGACAGCACCAGCGCGGCGAGGATCAGCGCGACGCCGCACAGCAACCCCGCGACCAGGCCGCCGGCGAACAGCGCCTGCACGCTTGCCTGAGGCACCAGCACAGAATAGATGATCAGAGCGATGGAAGGCGGGATAACGATCGCAGTCGAACCGCCGGCGGCGATAAGGCTGGCGCTGAACTCGCGCGGGTAGCCCACGCGCGTCATGGCCGGGATCAGGATCGCCCCCACCGCGGCGGCGTCGGCCGGACCGGAGCCCGAGATGCCGCCCAGAATCATGCAGACGAGGACCGCAGCGACCGCCAGCCCGCCGGCGCTCTTACCGACGAGGCTCTCGGCCAGGCGCACCAGCCGCACGGCCACTCCGGATCGTTCAAAGATCATCCCCGCGAGGATGAACACCGGCAGCGCAATCAGCGGGTACTTGGCGATGCCGCTGTAGACCGTGTTGGGCACCGACATGATGCCCATCTTGGCGGCCAGGATCACCACCACGCCCGACAGGCCGAGCGTGACTGCGAGCGGCACCGCCGCGCACATCAGCACCACGAAGACGCCGAACATCAGCCAGCTCACGCGGCGCGGCTCATGCGGACTTCTTCCCCAGCAGGTGCACGAATCCCTGCACGATCCGCCCCAGCACCAGCAGCGACAGCAACGGCAGCCAGACGGTGTAGATCCACTGCTGCCAGCCCAGCCCCGGCGAGGTGACCTCCAGTTGGTAGTCATCCCAGGCCATGTAGCTGCCATACCAGGCGATCAGGCCGACCATCAGCGCGCTCATCGCCAGACCGAACAGCAGGAAACGCCGGCGCCAAGTCCAGCCCATCTTGTCGGTGAAGTAGGTGACGGCCATCTGGTTGCCGTCGAGGAAAGCCTTCGCGGAGCCGGCAAAAGTCAGGAACACCAGCAGGAACACCGACATCTCCTCAGTGAAGGCAAAGGAGATGTTGGTGATATAGCGCACCAGCACGTTGGCAAGGGTGATGAGGCAGATCGCTGCCATCGCCGCCGCGCCGAGGAAGCGCTCGACGCGGAACTTCGCACCCGGGGGTAGCGTCGGCGAAGCCCCCCCGTTCAACTCAGACAATCAGGCTACTTCTTGCGGCCAGCGACCGCAGTCTCGGCCTTCTTCACCAGATCCGGGCCGATCTGCTTGGCCCACTTCTCGTACACCGGCCGCGTCACCTTCTGGAACTCGGCGCGCTCGGCCGCCGAAGGCTTCACGATCTTGACCCCGAAGCCCTCGATGGTCTTGTGCATCGCCGGGTTATCACCGGTGAGCCCGTCGCGCGCGAGATCGATGCAGTACCTGCCCGCCTCGACGGCGGCCTCACGCACGATCTTCTGGTCTTCCTTGGACCAGCTCTCCCACACTTCCTTGTTGGCGACGAAGATGAGCGGGTCGGCGACGTAGCCCCACAGCGTCACGTTCTTCTGCCCCACCGTGTGCAGCTTGGCGGCGGTGAACACGGTGAGCGGGTTCTCCTGGCCGTCCACCGCGCCCGAGGCGAAGGCCGGCTGGGCGTCTGCCCAGCTCATCTGCGTCGGATTGGCGCCCAGCGCGGAGAAGGTGTCGAGGAACAGCGGCGAGCCGACGACGCGGAACTTGAGGCCCTTGAAGTCTGCGGGCTTTCTCAGTTCGCGCTTGGAATTGGTTACTTCTCGGAAGCCGTTCTCGCCCCAAGCGAGCGGCACCACGCCGGCCTTGCCGAGGATGCCGAACATCTCCTTGCCGACCTCGCCCTTGGTGAGCGCGTCTATAGCGGCGTAGTCCGGCATCAGGAACGGTAGCGAGAACAGGTTCAGCTGCTTGATCTGCGGCGACCAGTTGATGGTCGAGCCGATGGCAAGGTCTATCACGCCCTGGCGGATCGCGGTGAACTCGCGCGTCTGGTCTCCCGCGACCAGCGACACGCCGGGATACATTTTAATGTTGATGCGGCCGTTGGTTTTTTCCTTGACCGTCGCCGCCCAGCGCTCCCCCGCCTTGCCCCAGGGGAAAGCCGTGCCAACCACGGTGGACAGTCGGTACTCGGCCTGGTATTTCGACTGCGACATTGCCGGCGCTGCCGCGAGCGCCAGTCCGGCTGCGGCAAGCGCCGCGACGATGGTCCTGCGTTTCATGTGCTTCTCCTCATTGGAATGCAGTGATTGCTTCGAAAATCCCAGCGGCGCTCAGCCGCGCCTCTTCTTCGAGCGGGCGCGAGTAGCCGACCGGAATACGGGGGCCGCCGAGCCGTTTTACCCGAACACCGAGCGTCTCGGCAACCTCGGCGGCGATTTCGGCCCCGAAACCGGCGCTGCGGACCGCCTCGTGGACTACCAGCAGGCGGCCGGTGCGGCGCGACGAATCCAGCACCGCGTCGCGGTCCCAGGGCCAGATGGTGCGCAAGTCCAGCACCTCCACCGAGCGCCCGATGGACTCGGCCTTCTGCGCCGCCTCCAGCGCCGCGCCGACGGTCCTGGACCAAGTCACCAGGGTGAGGTCCTTGCCGGAGCGCAAAAGCTTTGCTTTGCCCAGTTCCACCTTCTCCGACCCGACCTCGCCTTCCACTCCCCACAATTCCTTGTGCTCGAGGTAGATGACCGGGTCGCCGCAGGCGATCGAGGCCGCGAGCAGCCCATGGTTGTCCTGCGGCGTGCCCGGCGCCACCACCACCAGTCCCGGAATATGCGCAAACCAGGCCTCCAGGCTCTGCGAATGCTGGGCTGCGGAGCCCGACCAGATGCCCCCGGGCATGCGCGCCACCAGCCCGACTCGCCCCTGGCCGCCGAACATGTAGCGCGCCTTGGCCGCCTGGTTGACGATCTCGTCCATGGCGCAAAGCGCGAAGTCCACCACGCGCATTTCCACCACCGGCTTCAGGCCTGCGAGCGCCATGCCCACTGCTGCGCCCATGATGGTGGACTCCGAAATAGGCGTGTCGATGACCCGCTGGGGTCCGAATTTCTGCAGCAGCCCACGGTACTGGCCGAAGATGCCGCCACGTCCGACGTCTTCACCCATGGCGATCACACGCGGGTCGGCTGTCATCGCCTGCTCGAGACCGCTGCAGGCCGCCTGCGCGTAGTTCAAGCGAGCCATCGGCCAGCTCCCGTGTCCTGAATGTCCGTATAAGCCGACTCCGACTTGGGCCACGGCGCGGCGGTGGCAACTTCTACCACGCGCTTCACCTCGGCATGCGCCTCGTCCCGAATGCGCTTTGCCTCTGTGGCGCCGATTTTCGCTTCCGCGAACGGCATCGGATCGTTCTCCAGCGCCCGCGCCACTTCCTGGCCGTCCCGGTAGGTCGCCGGATCCACGGACACATGCCCCTTGAAGCGATAGGTCACGGCATGCAAGAACTTCGGCCCCCCGCCCGCGCGGATGGTCGCGAGGAGCGAGCCGGCGGCTGCATCCACCGCGAACACGTCGTTGCCGTCTACGGCGAGGCCGTCCACGCCGACCGACTGCGCCCTCGCCAGCGCGCCAGGGCCCGCGGTCATGGCGCTGGTGGCGGTGGTCGCCGACCAGCGGTTGTCCTCACAAACGAACAGAAGCGGCAGCTTGTGGATGGCGGCCCAGTTCAGGCCTTCGAGGAACGGGCCACGATTAATGGCCCCGTCGCCGAAAAAGCAGGCGACGATTTCCTTGCCACTGCGGATGCGAACTGCGTGCGCCGCGCCGACCGCGATCGGGATGCCGGCGGCGACCACGCCGTTGGCGCCCAGCATGCCGACCGAGAAGTCTGCGATGTGCATGGAGCCGCCCTTGCCGCCGTTGAAGCCGGTGGCGCGCCCGAACAACTCGCACATCATTTTCTCCATCGAGGCGCCCTTGGCCAGGGTGTGGCCGTGGCCGCGGTGCGTGGAGGTGATCATGTCGGTGCGGAAAAGGTTGGCGCAGACGCCGGCGGGAACCGCTTCCTGTCCGGTGGAGAGGTGCAGCGGGCCGCGCACCATCACGTCCTGGCTCAATGCCGCGCCGAATGCGGACACGCCGCCCTTCGAGGCTTCCTCCGCGGCGTCTTCGAACGCGCGGATGCGAGCCATGCTGCGGTAGAGCGCGAGGCCGCGCTCAGTCGGATTTTGGGAGGCGCCTTTCAAGGAGACGCCAGTCTAGCAAATCAGGCCGGGGGCCGGAGCGCGCGGTCGGCCAGCAGTGCGAAACTGGCGCCCGCCAACTGCGCGAGGACGAAAGGCACAACGTCCTCCGGGCGGATGCCAGCGAACGTCGTCGTCATGGCGCGCGCCAGCGTCACCGCAGGATTGGCGAACGAGGTGGAGGCGGTGAACCAGTACGCCGCGGTGATGTACCCGCCCACCGCGAACGGCGCCGCCTAGGGCCGCGCCTTTTCGCAGGACAACACGACGAACAGCAGGCCGAAGCTGGCGACGACCTCGCTCCACCATTGCGCCGGCCCGCTGCGCAGCTTGTTGCCGGCCTGCAGCAGCAGCAATTCAAACATCGCGTGCGCGGCGAGCACGCCCAGCACGGCGCCCGCGACCTGTGCGGCGAGGTATGCAGCGATATAGGCGCGCGGCGTGTCTCCCCGCAGCACGAGCGCGACGGTCACGATCGGATTGAAGTGAGCGCCACTGCGCGGGCCGAAGGCGATGATGAGCGCCACCAGCGCGGCGCCGGTGGCGAGGGCGTTGGCGAGCAGCGCAATCGCGACGTTGCCGCCGGCGAGGCGCTCGCCCATAATCCCCGAGCCGACCACCGCGGCCAGCAACAAGGCGGTGCCGAGGCCCTCGGCCGCCGCCCTGCGCGCGAGGCTCATGACACCAACGTTTCCTGGCCGGTGCGGCCGACGTCCTGCAGCCGCTGCTGCAGCTCTAGGCGGTCCAGCTTCTCCAGCGGCAGGTTGAGGAACAGGTTAATGCGCGTGCTGAGGGCGGAGAACGCGAGCATGAACGCCCTTTGCCGCTCCTCGAGCGATCCTTCCGCTGCCGCCGGATCGTCAACGCCCCAATGCGCGCTCACCGGCTGGCCGGGCCAGAGCGGGCAGGCGTCGCCGGCGGCGTTGTCGCAGACCGTGAACACGAAATCCATCCGCGGCGCGCCGGGCGCGGCGAACTCGCCCCAGTTCTTGGAGCGCAGGCCGCTGGTGTCGAGGCGGTTCTTCTGCAGCAATTCCAGCGCGAGCGGATTGACCTGCCCGGCGGGCTGGCTGCCGGCGCTGAAGGCGCGGAACCGGCCCTTGCCGGCCGAGTTGAGGTAGGCCTCGGCGAGGATCGAGCGCGCCGAGTTACCGGTGCAGAGGAAGAGGACGTTCTTCATCCCGGCGCGCAGCACGCGGCCTTTGCCGAGGACCGGGTGTCCGAGCCGTAGGTCGGCGCCGCCTCCAGCGTGCGGAACGACTCCCGGGCGATCCCCTGCGGCTCCAGTGTCAAGTGCTTGTTGCTCTTCGCTTAGCAGCAGGTTGCGTTCTTCTCGTCCAAGATGGCGACGTCGGCCTGCGCCAGCTGCGAGCGCAGCGCGCCCAGCTCGCCCTCGTCCTCGGCCTGGATGCCGAGGTGGTCGAGGCCGGTCTTGGCGCCACGCTTCGAGATCGCGAAATTGACGCGCGGGTCCTCCAGCTGCCACTTGGCGTAGTCGCCCCTCGTCAACGTGGGCTCGGCGTCGAACAGCGCCTTGTAGAAGCGGATGCTCTGCTCAAGGTCATGCACGGCGACGTGCACGTGAAGTCGTTTCATGGCTTTCTCCTTTGTCTGTTTCGGGTTGGCACGCCTGCGGCGCACAGCTCGCGCCGCCGCAGCAGTTGGTGGTCAGGAACGCAACAAGGTCGTTCATGCGCTGGAACGAGGCGCTGTAGATGACAAAGCGCCCCTCCTGCCGGCTGCGCGCCAGGCCAGCGCGCGTCAGGCCCGCGAGGTGGAACGACAGCGTGGCGGGCGGCAGCTCCAACTGCTCGCCGATGCTCCCGGCAGCCATGCCGGCGGGACCTGCCTGCACCAGCAGCCTGAAGATTGCGAGACGGGATCCCTGCGCCAGGGCGCTAAGGGACTGGAGGGCTTCGTTAGTTTCCATGTTTCTAGAATAGTGGAAATGTAATGGACCCGCAAAGCCCACACTCAGCCTTCCTTAGGCAGTAGCCTCCCGCCGAACCACGTCAGCGATGGATTTCGCCACCGATTCAATAGCTTTGCGCGGCACCCCTTCCACCATAACCCGCAGCACCGGCTCGGTGCCGGAGGGCCGCAGCAGGACCCTACCCCTCCCATTCAGGGATTTCTCCGCTTCGGCCTGCGCCCTGAATATGGCCTTGCGCTTGCTCCACCTGAAGCCCTTCGGAATAGTCACGTTCAGCAGCACCTGCGGAACCATCACCAGGTCCGCGGTCAACTGCGCGAGCGACTTCCGCGACTCGCGCATCGCCGTCAGCACCTGCAGCGCCGAAACGATGCCGTCGCCGGTGGTGTGCTTGTCCAAGCTTAGGATGTGGCCGGAGCTCTCCCCGCCCAGCAGCCAGCCCTTCTGCCGCAGCAGTTCAAGCACGTAGCGGTCGCCGACGGCGGCGCGCGCGAACGGCACCTTCATGCGCGCGAAGGCCTTCTCCAGCGCGAAATTAGTCATCAGCGTCCCGGCCACTCCAGCCAGCTTCTCCCGCCCGGCGCGATGCCTGGCGATCGCGTAGAGCAGCTGGTCGCCGTCGTAAGCGGTTCCGGACCCGTCCACGATCAGTACCCGGTCGGCGTCGCCGTCCAGCGCGACGCCCAGCTGGGCCTTCTGGCGCTTCACCTCCCTTATCAGGTTCTGCGGCGCGGTGGCGCCGAACAAATCGTTTATGTTGTAGCCGTCGGGCGCGACGCCGATGGCGGCCACCTCGGCGCCCAGCTCGCGGAACACCTGGGGCGCGACGTCGTAGGCCGCGCCGTGGGCGCAGTCCACCACCAGTTTCATGCCCTTGAGGTCGAGCTCGCCGGGAAACGTGGACTTGCAGAACTCGATGTAGCAGCCCTGGGCGTCGTCCACGCGCCGCGCGCGACCGAGCTTCGCCGAAGGGTTGCAGCCCATAGGCTGCTCCAAGCGCGCCTCGATCTGCGCCTCGACCGCGTCGGGCAGCTTGTAGCCGTCGCGGGAGAAGAACTTGATGCCATTGTCGGCGTAGGGATTGTGCGATGCGCTGATCACGACGCCAGCCGAGAGCCGCAACGCTCGCGTCAAGTAGGCGACTCCCGACGTCGGCAGCGGCCCGCACAGGAGCACGTCCACGCCCGCGGCCGAGAATCCCGCCTCCAGCGCCGCCTCGATCATGTAGCCGGAAATCCGGGTGTCCTTGCCGATTAGAACCGTCGGCCGCGCGCCCGCCTTCGCGCCGCGCGCCGCGAGCACGCGGCCCGCCGCGTAGCCCAAGCGCATCACGAAATCGGGCGTCATGGGCACGGCGCCCACCCTTCCCCTGATCCCATCGGTGCCGAAAAATTTTCTGCTCACGCGTTCGTGGCGCGCAGCGCCAACCAGACCGCCAGCGCGTCGCGCGTCTCCTTGACGTCGTGTACCCGCAGTATTGTCGCCCCTGCCTGCGCCGAGAGCAAAGCGGCCGACAGGCTCGCGGCAAGGCGCTCGTCGACCGGGCGCCCGGTGATCGCGCCGAGCGTGGACTTGCGCGACCAGCCGGAGGCGATCGGGACGCCAAGCTCGGCGAATTCATCGAGCCGGCGCAGCATTTCCAGGTTGTGCGCCGCGGACTTGCCGAATCCGAAGCCGGGATCGCCAACGATGCGCCCACGCGCGATGCCGGCGGCCTCGCAGGCGGCGATGCGCGCGGCCAGATACGTCTTCACCTCGGCGACCACGTCTGCGTAGACCGGGTCGCGCTGCATCGTGGCCGGGTCGCCCTTCTTGTGCATCAGGCAGACGCAGCAGGACGAAGACGCCACCGCTGCCAGCGCACCGGGCGCCTCAAGCGCCTCGATGTCGTTGATCATGGAAGCGCCGGCCGCGAGGGCCTCGCGCATAACCCGCGGGCGGCGGGTATCCACGGAAAGCGGCAAAGGCAGATCCCGAAGCGCATCGAGGACCGGAAGGATGCGGTCGAGTTCCTCGTCTTCGCCGACAGGCGCCGCGCCCGGGCGCGAGGACTCGCCACCAATGTCTAACAGGTCGGCGCCTTCGGCGGCCAGCCGACGCGCGTGCGAGATGGCCACTTCCCGATGCAGGAATCGGCCGCCGTCGGAAAAGGAATCGGGCGTAACGTTCAGCACGCCCATGAGCAGGGGGCGATCCGGCGCCAGCGCGTACCGGCCGCAGCGCAGGATCAAGAAGCGCCCGTCAGGCGGTCGCGGTCGTAGCGCCGGCGGCCGCGGCCGGGCCGTCGCTCGCGGGCTTGGGCGAGTCCCCGCCGCCGGAGGAGGAGCTGGACTTCGGCGGCCGCGGTGGATTGCCGGACATGATGTCGTTCACCTGCTCGGAGTCCAACGTCTCCATCTCCAGCAGCGCCCGCGCAATCGACTCGACCTTGTCGCGATTTTCCTCGATGATCTTACGCGCGGCCCCGTACTGAAGGTCGATCAGGCGGCGGATTTCCTCATCGACTTTCTGCAGCGTCGACTCCGACACGTTCTTGTGCGTAGTCACCGAGCGGCCAAGGAACACCTCGCCCTCGTTCTCGCCATAGACCATCGGCCCGAGCGAATCAGTCATCCCATAGTGCATCACCATGTCGCGCGCGAGCGAGGTGGCGTGTTCGAAGTCCTGCTTCGCGCCGGTGGTCTGCTGGTTGAGGAACACTTCCTCGGCGATGCGGCCGCCGAAGGACACGGCCATGAACGACAGCATCTGCTCCTTGCTGTAGCCGTAGCGGTCGCGCTCGGGCAGAAAGAAGGTTACCCCTAGGGCGCGGCCGCGGGGAATAATGGTTACCTTGTGGACCGGGTCGGCCTTGGGCATCAGCTTGCCGACCACGGTATGGCCCGCCTCGTGATACGCGGTGGTGACACGCTCCTCCTCGGACATGACCACGTAGCGGCCTTTCTCGAACTCGAAGCCCTTCACCAGATCGGCATTGGCCACTTCCTTGTTGCAGGTGGGACACCACCGCTTCTGCTGGATGCGCGTCTGGCATTCGCCGTGAAGCTGATTGAGCGAGAGCGTCGCGCTCGACTCCGTGGCCGGGAACACCTTGATCGGGATGTTCACGAGGCTGACACGAAGGAAGCCCTTCCAGGTGGCTCTGGCTGCCATAATTGATAATCCCTTCTTCAGTTCACGTATCGGCACAACAGTGCACGATCCGTACCCCCCAGGCTTTCAACGGTCGATCCCCGTGACGATCCACCCCTACACATCGTCCCGGTCGTCGTGCGCACCCAGCGTCAGGCCGGTGCGCGTCAACTCGATGTCGTGGGCGGCGATCTTGTCC